>LNAP01004101.1_pt1 | contig 13660 bp, 20 predicted proteins | sample 602601 | NCBI WGS metagenome assembly LNAP01 (sample SAMN02440304, study PRJNA202911) | soil metagenome | biome: Subtropical and temperate rainforests or woodlands; isolation source: soil samples (1 kg each in a 20% v/v slurry with milli Q water) were... ...
GGCCGCGTCGATCAGCCCGCGGCGCCGCGCCTCGGCGAAGGCCCGGCCGACAGTGGTGAAATCGATTTTCAATGCCTCTGCGAGTCCGCGTTGGGACGGAAGGCGATCGCCGGCGTTCAATTGACCTGTCTCGATATCCGCCGCCAAGGCATCGGCGATGGCCAGATAAAGCGGGCCGCTGCGGTCATTTAGTCGCGGGAGCCAAAATTGATGCTGTTTTGCCATGGAACCATCTTGACATTCGACATCGTCATGCCCCTATATCCATACAGTTACAGATGAATGCAGTCAATAGTTAATTGAATGCATTCAAGCTAGAAACAAAAGTCTCGCAGCCCTGGGCGGTATCCTCGGCAGTGTCGTGGGAAGGGAAGCAAAAATGGCAAGCAAATCGGTCAAATTGGGCCTTCTGCGCGGCCTGTCATTACGTTGTCCAACTTGCGGGAAAGGCAGGCTGTTCCGCAGCTTCCTAAAGGTGCAGAACGATTGCCCGGTTTGTCATGCCGACAACTCGGTCTACCCCTCGGATGATGCGCCGCCTTACATCACCCTGGTGCTGACCGGCCATATCATCGTGCCGCTCTATATGTGGATCGAGCATGATTACAGCCCGGCTTTGTGGCTGCAGGCCGCCATCTGGTTGCCGCTGACTGTGATCATGTCGGTCGTGTTGCTGCCTTACATGAAAGGCGGCGTCATCGGCATCTGTTGGGCAGAAGATATCCGGCGCGAACAATAACGGCCGCAGTGCATCCTCCGATCAGTCTCTTCCAGCTGAAGACGTTTGCCTTAGCCGTGACTGACCTTCGTCTTTTTGAGCTGATACACTTCATCGACATCGACGACGATCACTGTATCGCTGGCCCTGGGATCGGATTGCAACCGTTTGAGAACGGCGCGCTGAATTGCCTCGGCGCGCAGCTCGTATAACTTCATGAGTTCCGCGCGCGTCGAAACCGGTGCATCTACATCCAGCACCAAAGCCGCGCGCGTCACGGCACAGAGCACCATTTGTTCCCGATAGTGGCAGCGGAACCTGATAACGTCTTTCTCGGAATCATAGGCGGCGAAACTGTCAAATCGAACCAATGTTCAGCTCCCTAGGTCAGATTTGCGGTTTCGCCGCAAGCGATGGCTCATTCATATGGTCACATTGCGACCACTGAGGCAAATCTACTTCCTGTAAGCTTGACCCATCTCAAAGACTTGGAATGTCTCTGGCGGTGACCTCGCGGACGATATCGATGAAGGCCCGCAAGCACGCCGGGACATGGCGATGGCCGGGATAATAAACGCAAAGACCGGGATAAGGCGGCGTCCAGTCTTCCAGCACACGGATCAAACGGCCCGCGGCGATATCCGCGGCGACGAACCATTCACTGACCCACACCAAGCCGGACCACTCAATGCCGCCTCGATCATCAGGTTATGATTGTCCAGCGTCAGTGAGCCAGCGACTTCGGCCGGCTTCGCTACGAAGTCGGCGATGACAGCCGCGGCTTTGTCAAAGCCAGGGAGGAGCTCACCGATCAGGATTATGTGAATTTCATGAGATCGCCCTTCGCGCCAAAAGTGTAGAGCGGCCATGACCCGCTCCCAGCGCAATTTCAGAGGTGGATTTTTCCGGGCGACTGCCCAACCTGATCGTGAATTGACCTCGAGAAAAGGGAACGTTTAACGTCAAAAAACGTTGTCTGGCTGCATCAGCAATAGCCTAAGTCCATCTTCCCAAGGTCAGGAATGCTTGCTCCCACTGCGACACCGCATCGATCCCCGTTTTTCAGTCTTCATTCTTTGCGGCCATCGGTGACCGACCTTGTCCGGTAAGGCGGCGGTGGCCGGAAAGATCGAAGACTATGCCTTGGTCGGCGATTGCCATAGTGCCGCGCTGGTCGGGCGCAACGGCTCCGTCGACTGGCTCTGCTGGCCAAGATTCGATTCGGCCGCCTGTTTCGCGGCCTTGCTGGGGACGGCGGATAATGGCCGCTGGCTGATCACGCCGGCCGATCCCATCACCCAAACCACCCGCGCTTATCTGGATCAGACATTGGTGCTGGAGACACGCTTCAGCACAGCCACCGGCGAAGTCTCGATCATCGATTTCATGACCCCGCGCGATGATTGCGCCAATCTGATCCGGCTGGTTGTCGGGCGTTCCGGCCAGGTGCCGATGCGCATGGAACTCGTGCTGCGCTTTGACTACGGCGCGACCATGCCATGGGTGGAAAAGCTGCCTGACGGTTCCGGTATAAGCGCTATCGCCGGACCGGACCGGGTCATTCTGAGAACGCCGGCTGCAATCCGCGGCGAGGATTTCCGAACGGTTGCCGATTTTTCCGTGCAGGCCGGGGAGACCATCCCCTTTGTGCTCACGCATAGCGCATCGCATCTGCCGCTCACACCACCGTTCGACGTGGCCGCCGCAAAGGATCTGACGATGTCCTTCTGGCATGGCTGGAGCAGCCAAAGCACCTATCGCGGCCCGTGGCAGGAAACGGTAATGCGGTCGTTGATCACGTTGAAGGCCCTGACCTATGCACCGACCGGCGGCATGATCGCAGCACCGACCACATCCTTGCCCGAAAAAATCAACGGCGTGCGCAACTGGGACTACCGGTATTGCTGGGTTCGCGACGCAACCCTGACACTCCTGGCCCTGATGCATACCGGTTATTACGAGGAGGCCGAGTCCTGGCGCAGCTGGCTGCTGCGGGCCGTCGCCGGCAACCCGGCCCAGATGCAGATCATGTATGGCATCGCCGGGGAACGCAGGCTGCCGGAACTCACCCTCGATTGGCTGCCCGGCTATGAGAACTCCGTGCCGGTCCGCATCGGCAACGGCGCCGCTGGGCAATTGCAGCTCGATGTCTATGGCGAAATGATGGATGCGCTCTATCAGGGCCGCCATGGAAAGTTGCAGGAGAATGGGACCGTCTGGCTGCTGCAGGTCGCCTTGATCGAGCATCTCGCCGAGATCTGGCAAGAGCCTGATGACGGAATCTGGGAGTCGCGGGGCGGGCGGCAGCAATTCACGCTGTCGAAGGTCATGGCCTGGGTCGCCTTCGATCGCGCGATTCGTACCATCAAGGAAGGCGGCATGTCCTGCCCGGTCGATCGGTGGGTCGAACTGCGGCAACGGATTCATGATGATGTCTGCCGGCACGGTTTCGATCCGCAACAGAACAGCTTCACGCAGATCTATAATCATCCCGAACTCGATGCCAGCTTGCTGCTGCTGCCGCTCGTCGGCTTCCTGCCGCCTGAGGATCCCCGCATCATCGGCACCGTCGAGGCAATCCAACGGAAGCTGACCGTCGACGGATTCGTGCTGCGTTACGACACCAATCGCAGCGATGACGGATTGCCCGCCAATGAAGGCGTCTTTCTGGCCTGCAGCTTCTGGCTTGCGGATAATCTCGTTCTGCAGGGCAAGCTGGAGGAGGCGCAGCAAATCTTCGAGCGCCTGCTGTCGCTCTGCAACGATGTCGGTTTGCTGGCGGAAGAATACGACCCGAGAGACCGGCGCTTTGTCGGCAATTTCCCCCAGGCCTTCTCCCATATCGCCCTGATCAACACGGCCCTCAACCTGAACCGCGCGGTCAACCCCGCCAAACAACGCTCCGGCGAGCCGGGTTCTTCCGATCGACCTGCAAGTTAGCAAGTGCTCGCAGAGTCCGGACATGAGCATGGGGCATCGGCATGGGCAGAATGCACCCGATCGGGACGGAAGCGGACATTGAGTGCCGCGGAACGGATTGAGTCAGGTCGCCAGCGCCGCGGTCATCATCGACGTGGTCGAACTGACGGTGCGGATGTCCCGCTCGACCCAGGCGAAGTGGCCAGTATCGGCGCCAAGGCCAGCACGCCCAGGCGCGCGACAGCCTCGATCGCGGCGGCGTCCGCCCCGTCCCGGGCGAGGATCGACATGCCGTTCTGCAAAGTAGCGTAGAAGTCGGCGGTCGCGGCGCAGTCCAGGTCCGGGCGCACCTGGCCTTGTGCCACCGCCCGCTCGAAGCGCCGCCTCAAGCGATCAGCGTTCGCCATGCGTCGGTCGCGAAGGTCCTGCCCGATCGGATCTGGGTCCCGTGGCGCGGCTTTAGCGCCGAGGACGATCAGACAGCCGGGGGGATCACCGGGCCGGGCATAAGCCCTTGCGGTGTTCGTCAGGAAGGCACCAATCGCATCAGCGATGTCGGCTTCGGCCTCCAGATCGCCCCAGATTTCGAGTCCGACAGTGGCCTGGTAGAGCTCCACAGCCTCGTGGAAAAGGGCTTCCTTGTCACCGAAGGCCGCGTAGAGGCTGGGAGAGGCGATGCCCATCGCCTGGGTGAGGTCGGTCAGCGAAGCATCGTCGTACCCCTTGGCCCAGAACACCTTCATGGCCTGGCACAGGGCAGTCTGGCGATCAAAGCTACGGGGGCGGCCACGGTCAGCCATAAGCGATCCATTTCTGTGTCAACCAATACATAAATTACTTGACGAAGGCATGCAAGCCGCGCGATGAATTCTGTATTGCTCAACACAGAAAGGAATCTCATGTCGTCCCTGGATAGCAAGGTCGCGCTCGTCACGGGCGCAAGCCGCGGCATCGGCGCCGCGATCGCCCGCCGGCTGGCTGCCGAAGGCGCGGCGGTCGTCATCACTTACCTGCAAGGTGCGGACGCCGCCGAAGACGTGATCGCAGCGATCAAGGCAAGCGGTGGGCGGGCCGTAGCCGTCCAGGCCGACAGCCGAGATGCGAGAGCAATCGAGGCGGCGGTGGCGGCAGCCGTCGAGGCGTTCGGTGGGCTCGACATCCTGGTCAACAACGCCGGCATCTTCCAGGTCGGTCCACTGGAGACCCTAAGCGTGGAGGATTTCGACACGACCATGGCAGTGAACCTGCGCGCCGCTTTCGTCGCCTCCAAGGCCGCCGCCGCCGTTATGTCCGACGGTGGGCGGATCATCTCGATCGGCAGCAATCTGGCGGTCCGCGCGAGGGAACCTGGACTTAGTCTCTACACCACCAGCAAGGCGGCGGTCGCGGGTCTTACCCAGGCGCTGGCCCGCGACCTTGGTCCGCGTGGCATCACCGTCAACGTCGTTCACCCCGGCTCGACCGACACGGACATGAACCCTGCCGAGGGACCGGCCGCGTCGCATCAGAAGGGGTTGATGGCGACCCAGGCGGGGTTCGCCGCGCCGGATGAGATCGCCGGCGTCGTCGTATTCCTGGCCTCCCCCCAGGCCAGATCGGTAACCGGTGCGGCCTGGACGATCGACAACGGTGCCAATGCATGACTGTCCCAAAAGCCGGGTTGGTCGAGGTCAACTGAGACGCAGCCGTCCTCGTGTTCGGCGCGGCGGTGATCATTGCGTCAGAGTTCGTCGTCATCGGTCTCGCCATGGCGCGGAACCTGGGCCTGTCGCCGAGCTAGGCTGGCTTGTCACATGGTTCGCCCTGGGATCGGCGCGTTCTCCGTCCGGCCCTGCACGCCTGAAGGCGAACTGGGCTCTGGTCATGGCCATGCTGCCGTTCGCAGCCGGTGCGTTCCTGCCGTCAGCCGCGCCGGCCTCGTTGGTCGATGGCCTTCGGTTCGTCCAAGGGGGGCGCTATCGCTTTTCATCGGGGTCGCCGGAGAGGTAACGACCCGGAGCCGCTTCGGCGATAGCCAGGCGGTCGCCAGCATCTATCTTGGCGTAACCATCGGCGGCGTGTTGATCAACACGGCCCTCAACCTGAACCGGGTGGTCAACCCGGCCAAACAACGTTCCGGGTGAACCGGGGTCTTCTGAGAATGTCGTGCGCGGTCGGTCTGCAACTTAGGCGCCGCTTCGTTTGCCGGCAGGCGGCCAGGCGCATTCCTTAGGTTTATTTTCACGTAGACATTGTGCCTTGGAAATTCGTGGCCATATATGTATGGCCGCAGAGGAAACTATAATAATAATTGTAGCATCGTTCCCTGGCCGACCGATTCGTCTTCCAGCCGTTGATCTGCAAATTTGGTCCCGATTGCCAGCAACTGATGCAGCGGTCTGGGAAACGGATTCATCGCGGCTTAGGAGGTTCCCATGCGCACGGTTATTGCCATCGCCGCGGTCGGCGTTGCCCTTTTTATGCTGCTGACAGCCAGCCGCCCCACGGCCGGCGCCGGCGACCTCATTACCGTGAGTCCTCACCAACACGCGTATTAGGCGCAAGCTTCTACGCAAAACTAAGGTGACTCATGACAGATGAGCCGATTTCTCTGGATACACATCGCGGCACGGGCGCGCAACGCGCGACGGAAACCCGCCGGCGGCTCAAGGACGTGCAGCAGGACCAGGAAACCCTGCAGCAGCGTCAGAAGGAATTCGAAGCCTTTATTCTAGCTGGACGAGCCTCCAGTTGGCCGGAAGCTGCCGCCAAGGCGCAGTATCTGATCCAGCTATTGGCCGATACGTTCTTGGTACGCGACCCGCGCCGCTGCAAGCTAATCGATAACATATTCGAGGACTTCGCCCATCTGTCGGGGGAGATCGTCCAACCGAGTGAGGCGCCACAATCGACATCGTGATGATGGAGCTTATCATGACAAAAAAACACGGCATGCCACCATCGGCTCTCTATGTTCAGACGGTAGCCGAACAACGGACGCATCTAGCCGGCAAGGTCGGAAAAGTGCTCGACGACTTCGAGCGGCATCATCGAATGCTGAGCCCCTGGCAAAGCAATCAACTGAATTACGCCATTGGCTTCATCGCGGATGGCCTGTTCGATCTGGCGCTCTGCGAACTTGATGCTCTGGCGGTGCAGCGGGGACCGATCGCCAAAGGCAACGATCAGTCACTGACCATTTCGGACGGGCCAGATATCGGGACACCCGCAATCGCTATTTCTCGATTGCGGCAGCAACTTCTGGAACTGGCATAGATCCGATTCATCCAATCCACCCGGCGCGCAATGGACCTGAAATACGCCGAAGATGGTGCTTCCATGACGACACATGTTGATGACGGAGCTATGGCAATGAGCGAACCCGTAAGGCAGCTTGCCGAGCAACTTCTCGCGACGGGCGTCGACCAATTGCCGGAGCGAGAACGCCGCGTCATCACCTGGCTCGCCAAGCGGGCGCAGATCAGTCGCAACGTCAATCATGCTTTCGAAGAGCATCGTACATTCGGCGATCGCCTGGCGGACCGCGTTGCCACCTTCGGCGGTTCCTGGCTTTTTATCTCACTCTTCCTCGGCACGCTGGTTATCTGGACCATGCTCAATAGCGTCGTCCTGCTGCATAATCCTGACGCTTTCGACCCTTATCCCTACATCTTTCTCAACTTGATCTTGTCGATGCTGGCAGCTTTGCAGGCACCGATCATCATGATGTCGCAGAACCGGCAGGCGGCGCGCGATCGCCTCGCGGCGGGGCTGGATTACGAGATCAATCTGAAGGCCGAGATCGAGATCATGGAGCTGCACGAAAAGCTCGACCAGATCCGCTCAACGCATCTCATGGAATTGCAGCGCGCGCAGCAGGAGCAGCTGGTGCTTTTGCTGCAACTGACGCGGATGGGAAAAAGTCCCGACTTATCCGTCGAACCGGCATAGAATGCCGACAGAAGCGTCACCTGCAAGAAGCCGCCCATATCGATCATGGAGATACAGAAACGGCGCCCCACACTCTTCCCGACGAACGGAATCACTGTCGCAAGAAAACCAAATCATAGAGAGGCATCAATGATGGAAGACGGATATAGGGCCGCGGCAGCAACGCTCGCTGTCGCCATACTTGAAAATCAGCCGGACCAGCCGAACCATCGGCCGACGGTCCTGACGGGGACGCAATACCAGGATCGACTATTAGAGACGTATTTCGACGTCCTGAAAAAGATCCGGACCGCCGAACCGCAGGCATAGTCCGAGCGCAGCAAATCTTCGAACGCCTGCTGTCGCTCCGCAACGATGTCGGTTTGGGCTACATACTCAGCAAAGCAGATGACGGAGACTGACCCGCAATGGTAGCGAGATGGGAACATCAAGTTCTACGAGAAGGCGGAATCTTTGTTCCGCCGGTTGTTCGACGCTGCTCACAAACGAATTGCAGTTTGAGGCCTTCGGCAAGTCATGATTGGCGTGTCACCAGAAAGACACGCGCCTGCTGCAGATAGGCCGGCAACGGCTCGGCCCTGAGTTGCGGAAAAGCGGTGAGAAATTCCTCAAAAGCTTCCTTTTGACCGATCTCGCCAATGTCGGACCGCCATCCCCAATCATCGAAGAAAATAACAGCATGATCCTTGATAGCCGAGGCCGAGAACAGAAGGGCGTCCCGCGAAGCTGAATAGATATCGCAATCAATCATGATCAAACTTGCTTTATCTATATTGTGGGTCTCCTTGGTCGTCGGTGTAAGCGTGTCCTTAAACCAGCCTTTGATCAGCGTTACGCGGCGTTCGTCTACATTCTTGCTCTGCAGGTAACGGCGTGTCGCCGTCAAGGTGGATTTGTAAGCTCCTGGTTCCCAATTTTTGTCGCCTGCCTCAGCAGCTTCTGGCGGCAACCCTTCAAAGGAATCGAACCCAATCAGTCGCAAGTTTGACAGCCCCTCCGTTTCAAGAGCGAGAAACATGCAGGCGAGAGACGTACCTCGGCTGACACCGAATTCCAGATAATCACCAAAAGACTGATCTGGTGAAAGGCGCTTCAGTGTTTGAATCGCATTTCGGGCGCAAGCCGTAAAATCATCTTCCGGTACCAGCGGCTTCCATTGCCATAACATGCGCGCGCTGATGGCCCGCTTTGCCCGCCGAAGCTCTATGCCGGCCGTCCACTTTGCTTGTCGGGCGATGTTATCGAGGCCCACTGCAGCCAGCATGTAGATGATCGAGGCTTTGAAGTGAATCATGGCCGCAATCTCCGCTGTGTTGAGCCCTGTTGTGTTGAGCCCTGTCGGAGTGCCGGATATTCAGGCAAGATATCTTGCAAATGGCCGTCGATCAATCTATGCGGCGCCGGAGCTAGGTTAGGCCGCCTGATGCGGGAGAAGGAGGGCACCTTATGCAATCCATACTCGATCACAAAGGGTCAAAAGCCATCGATATCGCCAGAGCGATGAGCGACCGCGCGGGCAATATGCCGCTGCTCTCTCGAATCTCATTCTCGCTCTCATGGCTGTCGCTTGGCGATGGCGGAGTCCTGTAGCGGCTCGATCAGTGATGGATTGTCATTGCGCGTGTGATTGACCTCTTTGCCGACGCGATAGCCTGCCATTTCCTCCGACGGGTAAATCTCAAGTAACCTGCTCGCCTCGGCCGGCGGCGTGTTCGATGATAGCCACAGGTCGTAATGGTCGGGATGAATGATGGCCGGCATGCGGTCATGCACCTGCCGAACGGGCATGTTCGGAAACGTGGTGATGAGGACGCAACTGTCTATCTGTTCGCCTTCCGGCGCTGTCCATGTTTCCCACAGGCCGGCCATGCCAAAGGGCTGCGCATCCTTCAGTCGGAAGAGCCAAGGCTGCCGTTCGCCATAAACGTCATTCATCCATTCATAGAAGCCATCCGCCGGCAGCAGGCAGCGTCGAAAACTGAAGGCAGCAGCAAACATCGGCGTTGAATCAACCTGCCCGCCGATCGCGTTGATGATCGGTTTGCCTTGCGGTCCTTTCGCGCTCGTAGTCGGGATGAAACCCCATCGCATCTGAACTAGTTCGCGCCGATCGACCTTTTGCCGGATGACCGGGACCGATTGCGTCGGCCCGATATTGTTACGGGGCGGCAGATTGGGCCGGTTTTCGATCTGGAATAGCGCCGCAATCGCGTCGACGCCTGAGGCAAGGAAATATCGGCCGCATGTACCTGGCTTCTCAATGACCTTATACGGTCTTGTTTCGAAGCCTTTTGAAAATGCGTCCTGATAGATTTCGATATGAGAGGCGAAGCCGCCACATGAGCACTGCAGCCGGTCAGCAACCTGCCACAAACCAATCCGCGGACCGAGGCGCTTTACCAGATCGGCAACGCTGACCATCGTCACCCGTCCGCAAACGGCGCATGTCGCGTGCATGCGGAAGGGGGTTAAGTCGCCAAGCTGCATCAGCACAGTCATGAGTCGGCCGCTATCTCGGTTTATATTTATGTTAACACTATTGTTCTTATTTTGTTCCATCTTTTATTCCGTGGGAGACGGGAAAAGAGTCAAGCGGGTGGGGTCGTTGAAAATGCGCCGCGTGATGTCTGAGGATTACCGAGAGCGTATGGCCGATCCGGCCATCTGACTGGAGGCTATGTATTCAATTGATTCGTGAATGAAAATGGCGCCCCGCACTGGATAAAACCGATAACTATGTGACGCACTGCCTACTACGCTAGAGCCGGCTCCTGCCGCATTCGTCCGCCCTATGCCGCCCGCACATACTGTCGCCGTCCGGCAGGTTTCGGAAAGCGGGGCTGGGATAGCTGCCATTTATTCGCGCCTGATGCATTCCACCGGTGTCGACCGGACTTGGCCATTCGGCGATCGGTCATCGAACGGCTGCTCCTGAAAGAAGCCGCCGTCCACTCGCGACAAATCAGACCATCGGCAATCGCCCCAATCCTTGCCGCCCAACCTCATGATGGCTGGACCCAGAACCGGCCTCTCATGCTGGTGCTGACCCGCTCTGATCGATGCGCGTAAGCGAGGACTCTTCGCTGCCATAAGCGTTCAAGCTGCGAGTGACGCTGTTGTCAGCAAGGGACTCCGCCGCGACCTATCGCCGCTCGATCGTGAACTTGGCCATCGCGGACCAATCCTGGTCGCCCCAGCCGGCGTCGACGGCCTGTCCCATGCGGCCGTGTACAGCATCGAGCATCGGCAATACGCGATCGGCCTCGCTTGCCGCCTCGCGCGCGAGTCTCAAATCCTTCAAGCCCAGCGTCGCTTTGAAGCCGGGCTCATATTTTCCGGCGGCGATGTTGGCGGAATAGATCTGATAGGAGCGGCTGCCGAAGAGAGTGCCGAGGATCAACTCGAATAAGCTGTCGCGCGGGAGGCCGTTTGCTTCGGTCAGCACCACCGCCTCCGCCATCGCTTCGATTGCCATGGTGATCATCATGTTGCACGCGATCTTGGCGGCGTTGGCGGCGGGGGCGTCGTCGCCCATCGGCCATATGCGGCCGCCTATCACCTCGAGGATCGGTCGTACCCGATCGATTGCGGCGGGCGCCCCGCCGACGAGCACGTTGAGCTCGCCCTTTGCAGCGACGTCGGGCCGGCCGAGCACCGGCGCGGAGACATAACCGACGCGGGCCTTATCGTGCGCGACGACGAGCTCACGGGCGAAAGCCACCGAGATCGTCGAGGAGACGATTTGGACAAGCCCAGAGCGCGCACCATCTAGTAGACCGGGATCGAGGATCACGCTGCGGATCGCCGCATCGTCCGACAACATCGTCAGAACCACGTCCGCGTCGAACGCCTCGGCGGGGTCGCCGACCATGGTTACACCCTCCACCGCGCCGCCGGACCGGTTCCAGGCTCGCACATGATGCCCGGCCGCGGCGAGGTTCTTTGCCATGGCGGAGCCCATCGCACCCAGGCCGATAAAGCCGATATCCATATTCTGTCTCCTTTCCCTGCAATCACGCGGCCGGCCGCATCGCGATCGCCACGCCGGCCAGCGTCACAGTCAGCGCCGCCACTTGCCTTGGTCCGAACGGCTCGCCGAGGACGATGGCGGCGAACACGACGCCGAGCACGGGCCCGGAGAGCATACCGGTCGCCGCCGTCGCTGCTGGAAGAACGCGCACCGCTGCGAACCAGCTCAGGTAGCAGAGGCCCATGGCGACGATGATCATGTAGCCAAGGATACCCAAACCCGCGGTCGAGAGAGATCCGATTTCGGTCCTTTCCAAGGCTAGGCCGAGCAGCGCCATGGGCACACAGCTCAGACCCACCTGCCATGCGGTCAATGCCACGAACGGCATCGGGATCGGCGTCCGATCGAGTACCGTGCCGAAGGCGAACAGCACTGCCGCGCCGAGCGCCAGCGCAATCCCGGCAAACTGGCCCGCGCCGAACGTCATGCCCGTCCCGAACATCAGGATGACGACCCCGCCGGTACGGCCAGCGGCTGCCCCATGGCGCGGGCGGCGATCGCGAGCAATATCGCCGCCATCGTGCCCGCAAAGCCCCGTGAGAAAAGCGGCGGCCAGTCGCGCAGAAGGATCTTCATCATCGTGAAGTTCATCGCCCATCCGGCCGCAGTGACGACCAGGAAGCCGAGCCCTGCCCACCGGCTTCGCGCCCGGCTTCGCGCTTTGTCCACCGGAGGCATCCGGCGCGATCCGCCAACCGTCATCGCGCGGTGTAGCCGCCATCCACGGCGATCATCGCGCCATTGACGAACGAGGCCTCGTCCGAGAGCAGCCAGTGCACGGCATAGGCGACATCTTCGGGCTTGCCGAACCGGCCGACAGAATGACGGGCCAGCGCGCCGGCGAGATGGTCCTGGAACCCCGGCTCGTCAGAGAGGCGCTCGATCATTGGCGTCTCGATCAACCCCGGCAGAACGGCGTTGACGCGCACGCCGGTCTTAGCCGCTTCGGACGAGGCACCGCGGGTAAGGCCGCAGACCGCATGCTTGGCCGAAACATATTCGGCGGCATTCTCGATCGCGACCAGGCCGTTCATCGATGAGTTGTTCACGATCGCCCCGCCGCCATGCCGGCGCATCGCCGCCATTTCATATTTCATGCACAGGAACATGCCGCGCACGTCGACGTCGAAGACATGATCCCATTCGTCGGCCGAAAGATCCGGCGTCAGCTTGTTGTTCATTTCGACGCCGGCATTGTTAAAAGCACCGTCGAGCCGACCGAACCGCGCGACGGTGGCGTCGACCATCGCGACGACTTCCGACTCGACAGAAATATCGGCGGCGACCGCCAGCGCATCGCCACCCGATCCTTTTATCTCTTCCACCAGCGTGTCGGTGGGGCCGGTGCTTCGACCGGCGGCCGCCACCTTCGCGCCGGCTCGGGCCAGTATCAGAGCGGATGCGCGGCCGATGCCGCTGGCAGCGCCGGTGACGAGGATGACCTTGTCCCGCAGCGAAAAGGGGGCGTCGCTCATAGCGGCGTCGCCAGACTGCGCTGCGGCTTGACCGCCGTCACATAATCCACGTCGGCCATCACCCGCGCGGTCTCCGGCGACGCCAGCGCCGCCTCCATGGCCGCCTCGTCGCGAAATACGCAGGGCGCGATGGCGATCAGGCCGCCGCCGTCGCCTTCGGGAAGAAAGCCGCCGGCGCGCTCCAGCCCATAAGGGCCCCAGCATTCGCGGACGAGCGGGAGGTGGACGTTAATCCAATGCTCGCGGTCGAAGGGCGTATCGGCATCGCCGGCGTAGGTAACGTACATGGTGATCATTGGAAAAATCCTTAATCCTGGGAATCGAAATCGGTAGCGATGGCGATGTCGCGCCAGGCCGCCATGTCGGCCGCCGATGCCGGCCAGCAGGGCGGCGCCCAGCCAGGTGCCGAGGCAGACACCGGCATTGAGCGGCCACAGCCGGCGCAGCAAACGGCCGAGATGTGGGCCGTCCACCATCTGCCAGACGTTGGTGACCAGGGACGGCAGGATCAGCAGCGCCGCCGCCTCGGCCGGCGGCAGCCCGGTGAGTTGCCGGATCGGCATGGCGGTGCTCGACGTGATGCAGGAA
>LNAP01004070.1_pt1 | contig 13659 bp, 12 predicted proteins | sample 602601 | NCBI WGS metagenome assembly LNAP01 (sample SAMN02440304, study PRJNA202911) | soil metagenome | biome: Subtropical and temperate rainforests or woodlands; isolation source: soil samples (1 kg each in a 20% v/v slurry with milli Q water) were... ...
GCTTATTGGTACTCCCACCGCAGCAACGAATTCAATGCCGCGCAGCGGCTTCGTTCAATCCCAAAAATCCGCCGCTGAAAATACTTTTAGAACTGCTGGAAACTGTCGTCTCTGCGACCGCGGGAACCCATACGCCGTGCACTCTCGTCTTGGGAAAAGGTGTTGGACACCTTCCCTTGATTGCGCGCGCCCGTGGTTATGGGTCCCGGCGTTCGCCGGGACGACGATGGAGAAAGGCTATTCCGCAGCCGTAACCGCGTTCTCGGGCGCCTTGCTGCCTGCGCCGTAGCGCTGGTCGATATAGTCGATCACCAGCGCCTTGAAGTCGGCGGCGATGGTCGGGCCGCGCAGGGTGCGGAACTTCTTGCCGTCGACGAATACGGGCGCGGCCGGGGCTTCGCCGGTGCCGGGCAGGGAAATGCCGATATTGGCGTGCTTGGATTCGCCGGGGCCGTTGACGATGCAGCCCATGACAGCGACGTTGAGTTCCTCAACACCGGGATACTGCGTCTTCCAGCCCGGCATTTCCGTGCGGATAAAATCCTGGATCGAGCGCGCCAGTTCCTGGAAGGTGGTCGAGGTGGTGCGGCCGCAGCCCGGACATGCCGCGACCAGCGGCACGAAGGTGCGGAAACCCATGGTCTGCAGCAGTTCCTGCGCGACCTGGACCTCCAGCGTGCGATCGCCGCCGGGCTCGGGCGTCAGCGAAATCCGGATGGTGTCGCCGATGCCTTCCTGCAGCAGGATGCCGAGCGCGGCCGACGAGGCGACGATACCCTTCGACCCCATGCCGGCCTCGGTGAGGCCGAGATGGATCGCGTAATCCGAACGCCGCGCCAGTTCCTGATAGACCGCGATCAGATCCTGCACGGCCGAAACCTTTGCCGACAGGATCATTCTGTTCTTGGGCATGCCGAGTTCTTGCGCCCGCGCGGCCGACAGCAGCGCCGACTGCACCATGGCCTCGCGCGTCACCGCCCGGGCGTCGCGCGGGTTGGCGGAAGCCGTGTTCTCGTCCATCAGCTTGGTCAACAGTTCCTGATCGAGCGAACCCCAGTTCGCGCCGATGCGGACCGGCTTGTCGTTCTTGTTCGCGATCTCGATGATGTCGGCAAACTGTGTGTCGCGCTTGTTCTTGAAGCCGACATTGCCGGGATTGATGCGGTATTTGTCCAGCGCCTCGGCGCAGGCGGGATATTCGGCCAGGAGCTTGTGGCCGATGTAGTGAAAATCGCCGATCAGGGGCGTGGTGATGCCGCGCTTGCGCAGGCCATCACGGATATGCGGCACCGCGGCGGCGGCTTCCTCGCGATCGACCGTGATGCGCACCATCTCGGAGCCGGCACGCGACAGCGCCGCGACTTGCGCGATGGTGCCGTCGATATCGGCGGTGTCGGTATTGGTCATCGACTGCACGACGATCGGCGCGCCCCCGCCGACGGCGACATTGCCGACCATGACCTGGGTGGTGTTGTGCCGGGCGCTGGGGCCGGCGACGTCGTTCTGCGGCGGTTTTTCGGGCTTGTTCATGGCGTCTCGAATATCAGGTTTTGATGACATTCACCAATTTTGGTGACGTTCACCAAGCGGCGGCGGCGGGCGCGGCCGTCATGTTGGGTCGGAATTTTTTATTTGTTGGTTCAATGGCTTATCTGGACCGTTCGGTCGGCGCGCGGCTTGGGATCACACCCGCGCCAAGTGAGTATATCGGGCCGAAATCCGGGGATTAAAGGGCAAAGGCTAACGGACGATTGCCTTTCCAGCCCCGATCGTTCGCCATAGCATGTCAGGCAAAACAGTATCGGGAGGTGACCGTGGCCGCGCACAAGGAACTGATCACAACGGCGGAACTCGCCGGGATGCTGGGCGAGGCCGATCTCCGCCTGTTCGATTGCACGACCTATCTCGAACCTGCGCCCGAGGGCAGCGGCGTTCCCTATCTTGCCGTGCCCGGAAAGCACACCTTCGAGGCCGGGCACATTCCCGGCGCGGACTTTCTGGACCTTCAGGGCGAATTCTCCGACCAGAACACCGAGCTTCGTTTCATGATGGCCGACGTCGCACCGCTCGAGGCGGCGTTCGGACGTCACGGCATCGGAGCCGACAGCCGCGTCGTGCTCTATTCCATCGGCACGCCGATGTGGGCGACCCGGTTCTGGTGGATGTTGAGGTCATTGGGATTCGATCGCATATCGGTGCTCGACGGCGGCTTTGACAAATGGAGGGCGGAGGATCGCGCGATCGAGACCGGAACTGCGAAGGGTTATCCGCCGGCGGCATTCACGGCAAAACCGAGGCCCGGCTTCTTCGTCGGCAAGCGCGACGTGCTGGCGGCTACCGACGACCGCAACACCGTGATCGTCAACGCGTTGGGCCCGCAATTCCACAGCGGACTCGAACCCAGCCGCTACGGCCGGCCGGGACGCATCCCCGGAAGCTGCAACGTGTCGGCGGCGACGCTGCTCGATCCCGCGACCAGAATTTTCGTGGCGCTCAGTGATGCCGAAGCAAAATTCGCTACCCAGGGCCTGCGCAAGGACAAGCGCGTGGTCGCCTATTGCGGCGGCGGCATCTCGGCCACCATCGACCTGTTCCTGCTCCACCGGCTCGGTTACGACAATCTCACTTTGTACGACGGATCGATGGGCGAGTGGGCCAAGGACGCATCGCTGCCGATCGAAACGGGCTAGGGCGCCTAAACGGGAGCGTTGGGATCGAGCAAACAAACATGTCCGGCCGGAAACATCAGCCGGACATCAAATAGCCCGTTGACAGAGTGCAAAATCAGCCCAACTTAAGGATGGACGGCGGCCCCCGGCAGCAAAGAAGATGATGAGTCCAGCACTAGTTTTAACAACTGTAAACGCGCCGTATAGCAAGAAGCTAGACGCGCAGGAGCTTGTTCATTGCTTGCTTGACCCAGCCGCTGCGAAAGCGATGCCGGGGCATATGTCGTCGTTCTTTGGTGAGGTCAAACCAGCCCTGCAGGTCGCTTTTGCCGGTACGTTCAATATCACCGAAGCCCAGCTTTCAAGTGCAGCGAAAGCCTTTGCGATGTATTCGGGCGAAAGCTACCCGCTCGCTGCGTGAGTCCCCCTGGACAACAGTCAGATTGGGCCCGGCTATTTAGAATAGCGTGTGCGCTCATCCGGCAGGTTAATTCAGAACAATCCATTATTGATCACTGGACGTTAGGCGGGGGCACAGCAATGATGCTCCAGATCGATCATCGCGAGAGTGGTGACATAGACATTTTTCTATCCGACCCGCAGTTACTTGCATTTCTTGATCCCCAAAAACACGATTTCCATTTTGAAATTCAGCCGGCCGATTATGAAGGCGACGGTTCGAGCTTTCAGAAATTTGCATTCAAGGACATAGGAGAGATCGATTTCATTTTAGGACACGCAATGACCCCGTCACCCACGACGCTGGCCACCATCGAAGACGAAACGGTCCTGCTAGAGACGATTCCAGAGATTATCACCAAAAAGATCTATTATCGCGGATACAGTATCAAACCGCGCGACATCTTTGATATCGCCGCGGCAAGCGAACAGCACACGGACTCCGTTGTCGAAGCGCTGCGATCCTATCGAGATGAAGTCAAACACACACTCGCGACAATCGATAGGCTCAACCCAGTCTTCGTTGAGAACGCGATTGCCCAATTGTCCATCAAAGACAAATTTAAATCGGTTGCCAAAACGGCCCTGCAGCGAACCAAGGAAGTTCTTCGAGCTGTATGATTGCGCGGCTAAGGATCCAGATGGAAAGATTTTTTTGGATTTGCCACAATGTTCAGTTCAGGCACGACAGGGCCGGGCCGGTTCACCAGGTAAAGTCCCGCGATCACCAACAGGGCCGCGGCGCCGAACGCCAGCGTCAGGGGGTCGTGCATGATGAGATGGCCGGCCGCGACGCCGAACAACGGGGTGATGAAGGAAAAGGCCGACAATTTGCTGGCGGAATAGGCCTGCACCAGTCCGAACCACAATAGAAACGTCAAGCCGACCACCCAGAACGCCTGATAGGCCATCAGCCACAGCGTCAGCGGTGCAGGAAAATGGGTGATGGTTTCGCCTGATGCCCACGCCGCGCACGCGAGAATCGGGATCGACAGCGCCACCTGATAGGACAGCGCTTTTTCCGGCGCGGCGTGGCGCAGCCTCGTGCCCTTCACGATCAGCGTCGTCGCCGCCCAGATCGCGCCGCCGCCGACCAGCAGCAGATCGCCCAGCAATACACTGGCATCGACATTGGCCTGGGGAACGCCGATCGCCACTGCGACGCCGGCGAAACTCAGGCCCAATCCGCCCCACTGCGACGCGCGCATGCGTTCGCCGAGGAACTGGTAGGAACCGAGCGCCACGAAAAACGGCGCGGTATAGAGAAACACCGACGCCCGCGACGCCGACGTCAGCAACAGCCCGCGATAAATCAGCACGAATTCGAGCCCGAACAGCAGGCCTGCGAACAAGCCGGCGCCGAGCGTGCCGTCGCGCTCGAATATCTTCACGCCGCGCAGCCGCGCGATCAGCAGCAGCACCGGCAGCGCGCCGGTGGAGCGGATCATCGCCTGCAGCATCGGCGGAATATCAGGAAGAGCCAGTTTGACGGCGATCTGGTTGAAGCCCCAACTGAAGCACAGCATCAGCATCAAAGCGATTGCGCCCGGGCTGAGCGGCCGCCCGGCGGATGGGATCACCTGATCTGACGGCATGTATCCTCGTGTCCGGCTTGGCGCCGTGTTGTTATTACTTCTGGCAATGCGCGCAGGTGCCGGTGATTTCGACAACGGACAGTTTCGGGGCAAAGCCGGTGGCGCGCGCGGCGGCGTTGAGGCTTTGCGCCACCGGCGCGGCGGGAATTTCACCGACCGAACCGCAGCGTTCGCAGATCAGAAACGCCACCATCGAGCCAGCGTCATGGTCATGCGCGCAGGCGAGGAACGCGTTGCGGCTTTCGATGCGGTGGACGAGCCCGTTCTCCATCAGGAAATCGAGCGCACGATACACCGTGATCGGCGCCGGCCGCGGCATCGACTTCGCGAGTTCATCGATCACCTCATAGGCGCCGAGTGGACGATGGCTGGACAGCAGCGCCTCCAGCACCTGGCGGCGGATCGGCGTGAATTTCTGCGCTCGCTCCGCGCAGACCCGCTCGGCATGGTCGATCGCGTCCGCGGCGCAGCGGCCGTGATCGTGGTCGGGCGCGGGGAAGGTCGGTTTCGTGAGTGCCATCACAACATCATGTAACGCGATTGCAGCGGCTGGTCTAATCCTTCGCCAAGTTCATTATTGCACCGCAGCATTATTGGCATGCCAATGGATGACGCGGACGGCCCCCACTCGGTTTCGTCATTCTAGCCATGTGCTGCCAGCGGGGCAGCCTTCCCTTTAAATTGCCATGAAAAAATCATAAGCTAGCTTATTATATCGAAAGCTTATGGAGGAGAGGCAAAAGGCATGCGCGGTTCCGTCGACATGAACTTGCTGTTTACGCTCGGCGAGGTGCAGCGCCTCGTGCGTGCCTATGCCGACAAGCAGGCTGCGCGCTACGGCATCACCCGCGCACAATGGGCGGTGCTGGCCAAGGTCGAGCGTACCGAAGGCCTGAAGCAGTCTGAACTCGCGGAACAGATGGAGATGCAGCCGATTACGCTGACGCGTCTGATCGACAGGCTGTGCAATAACGGCTGGATCGAACGCCGCGGCGACGAGACCGACCGCCGCGTCAACCGCCTCTATCTGCGCAAGGCCGCGCGCCCGCTGCTGGGCAAGCTGAGCGGGCTGCGTTCCGAACTCACGGCGACCGCGCTGGAGGGTATCAATCCCGCCGATGCCCACCGCCTGCTCACCCAATTGGAAACCATCAAGGAAAACGTCCGCAATGCGATTCAGAATCCGGTCGGCGAACCTCCCGGAAAGGAGCAACGCTATGGCTGATCCCGTCCTCAAATTTCCGCCGGAACAAAAGGGCAATCCGCCGGAGAAGCCGCGGACCAAGATTGCGGCGGAGCCGCGCCGCCGCCTGATGGCCGGCCTGCGCCGTTACCGCCGCGTGCTGCTGCTGGTGGTGCTGCCGCTGGTGGCGCTGATCGCCGGGGTGACCTTTTATCTCAACGGCGGCCGCTACGTGACCACCGACGACGCCTATGTCGGCGCCCAGAAGGTCCTGATCACGCCCGACGTTTCCGGCAAGATCATCAGTGTCGCCGTGAAGGAAGGCCAGCAGGTCTCGACCGGCGACGTCATGTTCCAGATCGATCCGGTGCCGTACCGGTTGGCGGTGGCGCAGGCGCGCGCCAAGCTGGACGATGCCAAGACCAGCCACGACAACCTGGTCGCCAACGTCCAGCTGTATTCGCAGACCATCGAGCTGGTGAACGCCGGCATCGCGCTGAAGCAGCGCGACGTCGAGCGCAAGAATTCGCTGGTCAAGAGTTCGGCCGGATCGCAGCTCGATCTCGACAACAGCGCCACGGCCCTGGTCACCGCGCAGGCCCAGCTGCAACTGGTCAAGCAGCAGAAATCGACCGCCCTCAATCAACTGCTCGGCAATCCCGAGCTGCCGCTCGAACAGTTTCCGGCCTATATGCAGGCCAAGGCCGCGCTCGACGACGCCCAGCGCAACCTCGACCTGGCCACGGTGCGGGCGCCGATGAACGGCGTCGCCACCCAGGTCGAACAGATTCAGCTCGGCCGCTTCGTCATGGCCGGCACGCCGGTGTTCAGCGTCATCGACGTGGCGAACCCGTGGGTCGATGCCAATCCGAAAGAATCGGATTTCACCTATGTCGCGGTCGGCCAGTCCGTCACGCTCGACGTCGACGCCTTCCCCAATCACGTCTTCAAGGGCACGGTCGGCTCGCTGTCGCCCGGCACCGGCGCGCAATTCGCGATCCTGCCGCCACAGAACGCCACCGGCAACTTCGTCAAGGTGGTGCAGCGTGTGCCGGTGCGAATCTACTTCGACAATAACGACAAGTACGTGCGGAAGCTGAAGGCCGGCATGAGCGTCTACGCCACCATCGACACCAACCATCGCCGGTCGCTTGCAGCCCTTTTCGGCTTCTCGCCGGCGTCGGCCGCCAAAGAGGACTGACGCACCATGGCGGATACGGCCGCAGCGCCCGTTGCCGTTCCCGGCCTGCGCCGGAACATGGTGACAATCTGCGCCATGACCGCGACCATCATGCAGGCGCTGGACACCACGATCGCAAACGTCGCACTGCCCTATATGCAGGGCACGCTGTCGGCCTCGCAGGACCAGATCAACTGGGTGCTGACGTCCTACATCGTCGCCGCAGCGATCATGACCGCCCCGGTCGGCTGGATCGCCAACCGCTTCGGCCGCAAGCGCATCTTCATCGTCTGCTCCGCCGGCTTCACCTTCGCGTCGGTGTTGTGCGGGATGGCCCATGACATCAACCAGATGGTGCTGTTCCGTCTGCTGCAGGGCGTGTTCGGCGCGGCGCTGGTGCCGCTGTCGCAGGCGGTGATGCTGGACTCCTACGCCTTGCATGAACGCGCCAAGGCGATGTCGATCTGGGGCATGGGCGTAATGATGGGCCCGATCATGGGACCGTCGCTCGGCGCCTGGCTGACCGAGACCTATTCCTGGCACTGGGTGTTCTTCGTCAACCTGCCGTTCGGAATCATCACCGTGCTCGGCCTGATCATCTTCATGGACGAGACCAAAAAGGATCTCAGCCTGCGCTTCGACTGGTTCGGGTTCACGGCGCTCGCGATCGGCATCGGCTCGTTGCAGATCGCGCTCGACCGCGGCGAACAGCTCGGCTGGATGGAATCCAACGAAATCATCGCCGAGTTCATCATCTCGGCGATCGGCTTCTATTATTTCTTCGCGCATTCGCTGACGACCGACAAGCCGTTCATCCAGTTCGCGCTGTTCAAGGACAAGAATTTCGTCGGCGGCTGCGTCTTCATGGGGGTAATGGGCCTGGTGCTGTTCTCGACCATGGCGCTGTCGTCGCCCTATCTGCAGAACGTGATCGGCTATCCCATCATCACCGCGGGCCTGCTGCTCGCCAGCCGTGGCTGCGGCACGTTCGTCGCGATGATGCTGGTCGGCCGCATGATGCGATACATCGAGGCGCGCACGCTGATCGTCAGCGGCCTGAGCCTGACCTGCCTTTCGCTGTTCTACATGACGGCCTGGACCGATCAGACCGGCGTGCCTGAGATCGTCACGCTCAGCATCATCCAGGGCTTTGGCTTCGGGCTGGTGTTCGTGCCGCTGAGCACGGTGGCGTTCCTGACGCTACCCAATCACTTGCGCACCGACGGCACCTCGATGCTGACGCTGATGCGCAACGTCGCGAGCTCGGTCGGCATTTCCGTCGTCATCGCGCAGCTGACCGAGGGAACCCGGCACACCTACGCGATCCTGTCGCAGCACATCAATCCGTTCAATCACGCGCTGCAGATGCCGGACGTGCGAAGCATGATCGACATGACCACCGACAAGGGCCGCGCCATGGCGGACGTGATGGTCAACCTGCAGGCGCAGATCATCGCCTTCTCGCATGACTATCAGCTTGTGATGATCGTCACGGGATGCGCGATCCCGCTGGCGATCATGATCGGCTCCACCAAGGCCGTGCTGCGCAAGCAGTCGGCCGCGCCGGAACATGCGGTGATCGAGTAGGGCTTCGAAGCGCGGCCCCTCGCCGCATCATGGCCCCGCATGAACTCTCAATCCAGCAACTCACGGCAATCGAGATCATCGACCGCCATAAAAATCCGCTCCAGATTGTTCCACCAGATCACCGGCGGGATGCCGATCACCCACTGCCATATCGGCTTGGTGATGTGCCAGAGCACCGAACGGCGATAATCGTCATCGAGCGTGCGGCGATCGTAGCCGCGTACGCCATGGGCCAGCAACGTTTCGTGATAGCCATCGAGCAGCGCGCGTTCGGCAATCCTCCTGCGATCGGGATACCAGTGCATCGCAATCATGTAGGCGAGGTCATTCGCGCCCACATTGATACGCCATTGATCGAAATCGAACAGCCGGACGTCCTCGCTCGCAGGGTCTTGGGGCACGAGGAAATTCCAGACATGCGCATCGCCATGGGCAATCGTGACATGGCGGCGCGAATGATAGCGTTGCAACAAGGAGGATGCGACCTCGAGGAAGCGGCTGTACAGCTTGCGGCGCTCATCCGGCAGGCGATCGCCAAGATGATCGGCGAAGCGGGAAAAATGCTCCGCAAATTGGCGGAGGTTCTGGTTTGTGGCATCGGCATCCAGCCAGGCGCCGACGGAATTTCCGAGACGCGCGTTGTCCCACCACCCGGCATGCACGCTCGCCAGCGTGCGGACAATCGATCGGGCTTGCCGAAGCGTCGGCGGCAGCGGCCACTCGGTCGCGATGCGATGCGAATCCGTCAAATCCTCAAGCAGGAGATGCCAGGCACGGGTCTCTGCATTCCAACTCCCCTCGAAACAACGAGGGATCGGACGCGCCGGCATTAACGGAGCGACCTCGGTGTAGAAGGCAACCTCCTGCCGGCCGGCATTCCACAGCGTGTCTGCGTATTTGGCATGGGCGATCTTGAGGATCACCGACCGCGGCGCGTCGGGAGCCGGAGTGTCATAGCTAAGGGCCAGCCGGATGATGTGCGAGACGATAGTGTCGCGCGAACTCTTTACTGCGACATCGCTGACGCCGCCCTCGCCGAGCACACCGGCCTTGCGAAGCACGGCGGTGAGATGGTCGGCGTCGGCCGCCGGCGGTAAGGCGTTCGTCATCTTGATGGCGGCATCCCGTCTGAGAACGCCGCCATACTGCACCATCAAATATCGAAAAACACCGTCTCGTTTTCGCCCTGCAGACGCACGTCGAAACGATAGACCGCGTTGCCGTTGCCGGGCTGGCGCGTGGCGATCATCGTGCCGCGGCGCTCGGTGGGTACCAGCGCCATCACGGGATCGGCCGCATTCGCCGCCTCGCCATCGAAATAAATCCGTGTGTAGTTATGCAGCAGCATGCCGCGCGCGAAGATTGCCATCAGGATATGCGGCGCCTGCGGCTTGTCGTCCGGGTCGGGCACCGGGCCGGGCTTGATGGTGTCGAAGGCGTAACCGCCGTCCGCATCGGTGCCGCACCGGCCGAAGCCCTTGAAGCTCGTATTGGGCAAGGCGCGCTTGTCCTGCGGATCGGAGAAATGTCCCTGCGCATCGGCCTGCCATATCTCCAGCATGCAATCCGGCACCGGCTGGCCGTCGCCGTCGAACACCCGGCCCTCGACGCGAATGCGCTCGCCGGACGCGTCCGGGGTAACGAGGTTGCTGGTGAAGGCGTCGTTCCAGTCGTATTGGCCGTCCGGCGTCAGCCCATACTTGAAGAACGGACCGACGGTCTGCGAGGGGGTAATCCCCTTGGTGGTTTCTTGGGTGGCTTCTTGCACTATTTGGTCTCCATCGGCGTGGCATTGCGCCCGCGCAGCACGATGTTGAAGCGGTAGCACAGCGCCCAGTTCGGCTGGGTGTTTTCCAGATCGAAGGCGGACACCATCCGCATCCGCGCCTTCTCATCGGTTACCGAATTGAAGATCGGATCGAACGGAAACAGGGGATCGCCGGGGAAATACATCTGCGTCACCAGCCGCGAGATGAAGGAATGGCCGAACACCGAGAAATGGATATGCGCCGGCCGCCAGGCGTTGTGATGGTTGCCCCAGGGATAGGCCCCGGGTTTTACGGTGATGAACTTGTAGTAGCCCTCGTTATCCGATTGCGCGCGGCCGGCGCCGGTAAAATTCGGGTCGAGCGGGGCGGGATGCTGATCGACCACGTGGATGTAGCGGCCGCAGGCATTGGCTTGCCACAGCTCGACCAGCGTGTTCGGCACGCCGCGGCCGTCTTCGTCCAGTACATGGCCGTGCACGATGATGCGCTCGCCGAGCGGCTCGCCCTTGTGCTGGATGGTGAGGTCGTGGTCGTTCTCGCGCACCATCTCGTGGCCGTATACCGGCCCGGTCAATTCGGTGAGCGTATGGCGCATCGGAATCAGCGGCTTCTGGGGCGAGCGCTTCAGCGTGCTGCGATACCCGGGTGACAGCCGCGCCGGATGCGCGGTGTTACTGGTCGTGGGATAGATAAGGGTCATCGGTACTCCTGCCTGTTGCCGACCCCTTGGTGAGCGGGCGCTTGTTCAGCGCCGTCTCCAGACGACGCTTCGCATCGCCGGGAGAACCATGAGGCCCGTAGCCCATCCTTCGAAATGCGGCCAGCAGGCCGCTCCTCAGGATGAGGAAATCAGTTCAACTTCTCGATCGCCATCGCAACGCCCTGACCGACTCCGACGCACATGGTGGCGAGCGCGCGCTTGCCGCCGCGCTTCTCCATGCCGTGCACCGCCGTCATCGCGAGCCGCGCGCCGCTCATTCCCAGGGGATGACCGAGCGCGATCGCGCCGCCATGCGGATTGACGAAATCGGCATCTTCCTGGACCCCAAGCTGGCGCAAACAAGCTATTCCCTGCGAAGCGAAGGCTTCATTGAGCTCGATCAAATCGAAATCGCTGATCTTCAGGCCCAGCCGCTCCATCAGCTTGCGCGTCGCCGGCACCGGGCCGATGCCCATGATGCGCGGCGGCACCGCGGCCGAGGCCAGTCCCAAAATCCGCGCCCGCGGCGTCAGGCCGTGCCGCTTCACCGCTTCTTCGGAGGCAAGAATCATCGCCGCGGCACCGTCATTGACGCCCGACGCATTACCCGCCGTCACCGTGCCGGGATTGCGCACGATCGGCTTCAGCTTGGTCAAACCTTCGAGCGTGGTCTCCGGGCGGGGATGTTCGTCCTTGTCGACCGTAACAGGGCCGGCTTTGCCGCCGGGGACCGAAACCGGCGTGATTTCTTCCGCGAAATAGCCCGACGCGATCGCCGCGCCCGCACGCTGCTGCGAGCGGATCGCGAACGCATCCTGGTCGGCGCGCGAGACCTGAAACTCCTCGGCGACGTTCTCGCCGGTCTCGGGCATCGCATCGACGCCATATTGCGCCTTCATCAGCGGATTGATGAAGCGCCAGCCGATGGTGGTGTCATAGATATCGGCCGAGCGCGAAAACGCCTCCGCGGCCTTGCCCATCACGAACGGCGCCCGCGTCATCGATTCGACGCCGCCGGCGATGGCAAAATCGATCTCGCCGGCGCGGATCGCGCGTCCGGCGGCGCCCACAGCATCGAGACCCGACGCACAGAGGCGGTTCAGCGTCTGGCCCGGGACGGAATCGGGCATGCCCGCCAGCAGCAGCGCCATCCGTGCCACGTTGCGGTTGTCCTCGCCGGCCTGGTTGGCGCAGCCGAAATAGACCTCGTCGACCTGGGACCAGTCGAGCTTGGGATGCCTTGCCATCAACGCCTTGATCGGGGCCGCGCCCAGGTCGTCGGCGCGCACCTTGGCCAGCGAGCCGCCGAAGCGGCCGATCGGGGTCCTCACGGCATCGCAAATGAACACATCAGGCATCGAAACTCTCCCAGAATGCCGCGGGTTAGGCGTTGAAGGCGCGGAGTTGACGGCGAGTTTTAGGAGCGCGCCTGCGGGAGGTCAATTGACGGTTAGGGCTCCAGCCGCGCTTTCGCGCCGGAGCCGCTATGTCCATCGGTCCGGGTGCTTGCCATAGGCCGTGGAGAGGGTGGAAAACCCTGATCACAGCGGCAAACCGGTAGGACCCGGCGGCGGAATTTTGTAGTTTGCGGCCCGCCATGACGATCCAGCAATCCATCCCCATGCCACCAGACGCCACGCCGCCCACCGGTGCGCCGGCGCGTGTCACGCCGATGATGGAACAATACCTTGAAATCAAGGCCGGCCATCCCGGATTGTTGCTGTTCTACCGGATGGGCGACTTCTACGAGCTGTTCTTCGAGGATGCCGAAATCGCCTCCAAGACGCTGGGTATCGTGCTTACCAAGCGTGGCAAGCATCAGGGCATGGACATACCCATGTGCGGCGTGCCGGTGGAGCGCTCCGAGGATTATCTGCACCGGCTGATCGAGGCCGGGCATCGCGTCGCGGTGTGCGAACAGACCGAAGATCCGGCCGCCGCACGGGCGCGCGGCAACAAGAGCGTGGTGCGCCGCGGCGTGGTGCGGCTGGTGACGCCGGGCACGCTGACCGAAGACACGCTGCTGGACGCGCGGACCAACAATTATCTGCTGGCGATCGCGCGGGCGCGTGCATCGTCCGGCGGCGACCGTATCGGGCTCGCCTGGATCGATATCTCCACCTCCGAATTCATCGTCACCGAATGCTCGACCGGCGAACTCGCGGCGACGCTGGCGCGTATCAATCCCAATGAAGCCATTGTCACCGACGCGCTCTATGGCGATCCTGACCTCGGCCCGATGCTGCGCGAGCTGCCGGCGGTGACGCCGCTGACCCGCGATGTCTTTGACAGCGCCACCGCGGAGCGGCGGCTGTGCGACTATTTCGCCGTCGCCACCATGGATGGGCTGAGCGCGATGTCGCGGCTGGAAGCGACCGCTGCAGCCGCCGCCGTCACCTATATCGACCGCACGCAGGTGGGAAAGCGTCCGCCATTGTCGCCGCCGTCGCGCGAAGCCGCCGGTACCACCATGGCGATCGATCCCGCCACCCGCGCCAATCTCGAACTGACGCGCAC
>LNAP01004102.1_pt1 | contig 13659 bp, 9 predicted proteins | sample 602601 | NCBI WGS metagenome assembly LNAP01 (sample SAMN02440304, study PRJNA202911) | soil metagenome | biome: Subtropical and temperate rainforests or woodlands; isolation source: soil samples (1 kg each in a 20% v/v slurry with milli Q water) were... ...
GCCAGCGCCCAGGCGATGAAAGTGCTGGCTTCCTGGATCGCGTAGGTCAGCGCCAGCGACAAGGGCACGATCAGCACCAGGATGACAATGATCAAGGCCAGAGACGCCGCCAGCGCGGTGCGCCCATGGCAGCGCCGCAGCAGGCGCTGATACAGCGGCCAACTGGCCAGGCCGATAATCACCGCCGCCAGCACCGGCACCAGAAAGCCGCTAAGAAAGTACAGCCCTGTCAGCACCACCAGCACGAGCAGCCAGCGGGCGATCAGGAAAGCGGGCAAGACAGGTTGCATAATGAAGTAAGGAATTTCAGGTTCAGATGGGGCGCAGCCGGAAAAACCGGCGCGCGAGGTTTTGACGATATCACGGAATGCCCGGATATCCCTATGACCGGCCGCAATGCGGCCGATACCTCGCGCTCGCTGCGCCAATACGCCTAGAAATGTCCGCGCAGCCCCACCATGACGCTGCGCCCGCCCTGCGGCGCCACGTCGCGCAATATCGATGTAGCGTAGCGTATGGTCTGGTCGGTCAGGTTGATGCCCCGCAGGTAGGTTTGCCACTGCGTGCCGCCCATCTTGAAGTGGTAGACCGCGTTGGCGTCCAAGCTGTAGTAGGCCGTGGTGGTCGTGTCATTTTCCGGCTTGCGGCGCTGAGCGAAGGCGCGTGTCACGCTCACGCCCGCGCCCCAGGGGCCATAGTTGTAGTCCAGGCCGGCGTTAAGACGCAGCGGCGGAATGCGCGGCAGCGGTTCGCCCGTATCGCTATTGCGCGCCCGCGTATAGTCGCCCGACAGGTTCAGGTCGACCGCGTGGCCGCCGCGCTCCAGCACACGGAACCTTCCCTCGGCCTCGATGCCGAAGAAATCGGCCGGCACGGCCGTGTATACGGCTTCCGGCAAGGCATCGTCCGCATCCGCGTCCACCGGATCGCCGTCGTCATTGCGCAAGCGGCCGGTATTGGCCTCCGCCAGATAGTTGGCAAAATGGCTGTAGAAGACACCGACGCTGCCTCGATGCGGGCCGTCCTTGAAACGCAAGGCCAGGTCGCTGGAATAGGCGCGTTCTTTTTTCAGATTGCTATTGCCCACCAGGTATTGGCCGGTCGCCTCGTGCGGCCCATTGGCGTACAGCTCGTAGAATGTGGGAGCCCGCTCGGTATAGGCGGCGTTGGCCGCCACCGACCAGACGCTCGTCAATTTATAGACGCCGCCCAATGAAAAGCTTCCTGCCGTGAAATCGCGCTCCTCGGAACCGATAAAGCGTTCGGCTCCGCCCGCCGACGGCGACAGCCGCGAGTATTCGACCCTCGCGCCGGTGCTCAGCTTGAAACGGTCGTTGACGGCCCACTCTTCCAGCGCGAACAGCGCAGCCGTATCGGTAGTGGTAGTCGGCACCATGGCTTCCGATCCCAGGGCCGAGAACTTCGTGCTGCCAAACTGCAGCCCCAGCGCGCCTTCCAGCGGCCCTATATCCGCATGGCGGGCTTCCAGCCGGGCTTCGTAGCCGCGATTCTTGAATATCGTGCCGGTTTCGCCATCATCGATCTCCTTGTGCTCATAATCGGTATACGCGAAATTGCCCTTGATGCTTTTGAACGGCCCCTCGAGATCGCGGATTTCCCCGGCCAGGCCGAAGCGTTCCTGACGCATCTTGATGCGCACGCTGTCTTCGGCCACCGAACCGTAGTCCGAATCGTAGCCGCTATAGGACAGGCCCGCATAGCCGCTGTCGCCGGTCCAGGACATGCCGACCGCGCCGCCATCGGTCCTGCCGTCGCTGTTGGGCAGGCGCCGCCTCGGCTGCTCATCGTCGGGCGCATCGACCGAGCGCTGCTGCGTGGAACGCGCATAGCCCGGTATGCGCAATTCACTGGTCTTGCGCCCGAAAACATCGGCATGCAAGGCAAATTTCCCGTTGCCCGCCTCCAATTGCACCGCGCCGTCGCGGTCCTTGTTGGCGCCGCCGTAATTGCCCATCACATCGCCATGGACGCCATCGATGGGATCCACAGGAATGCGGTTGTCTATCGTGTTGACCACGCCGCCGATGGCGTTGCCGCCATACATCAGCGCGGCCGGGCCGCGCAGGATTTCAATGCGGCTGGTCGACAGCGGGTCTTGCGGCACGGCGTGGTCGAACGACAGCGACGAGGCGTCCAGGGTGCCGACGCCATTGTTCAGCAAGCGGATGCGGTCGCCGTCCAGCCCCCGGATGATGGGCCGGCCCACCATCGGGCCGTAGCTGGTGGTGGACACGCCGGGCAGTCCGTTCAGGGTTTCGCCCAGGTTGGAGCCGCGCCGCAGGTCCAGTTCCTGGCCCTGGAGTACGGTCGAGGGCGACGCCAGCGCGTCGCTGCCCAGCGGGTTGGCGGTGACGACGACGGGCGACAAGGTGGTGGCTTCGGGGGCGCGCTGTGCACGCGCGGCACCGGGTAACGCAAGGGGCACGGCTAGCGGCAGGGCATAGGCGCAAGCCAAGGCGAGCGGGCGCAAGGCAAAAATGCGCAGGGCGCGAGCGCGCAGCGGCACGCTGCCCGGGGCACGGGCGGTCGGGAAATTCATGGTGGATATCCAGGGGGCCGGCGACAAGGCCGGCAAATGAAATCAGGGCCGCCTGCAAGGCGGCGCGATGGCGGATTTCAGGCCTGGGGCGGTGGGGCGCGGGGTTGAAACCAGGTGCCGCCGATGGCGGCGGTGCCAGCGGGCAGGAGGGCGACAGGCGCCGCATGGGCAGCGTGGCCGCCGACCCACGCGAAAGATGATGTGAGCGTGGCGTCCAGCACGTCCCACAATTGGCAAAGGTCGCAGTGCCCCAGCTTTTCATGCGCGTGGGCGTCGTCCTGGCTGGCGCCCGGGGCCTCGCCCAGGTGGGTCAGTGCATGCCGCAGGCTGCCCATGGGCGCCATCAACAGGCAGGCGGACAGCCAGACAAGCACGGCCCAGCGCACGAACAGCGGCGAGGGGGCGTGGCGAAGGCCGGGCAGCGATGGCATGAGGGCGCGAGAAGAGAGGGGCAAAAACGGGCAAAAACGGAATGATATATTGTTTCTATATCATTGGCGACGCCGGCGCCGCGCAGGCGCGCCGGAATATGACGCTTCATCGACGGCGCGCTCGGGCATAATCGGCAGACAAGAAAGCGGAGTAAAGCTCAATGAATGCAGTCCACCCTTTGTCGTCGATGAACCGGCCTGACGCCATGCCCTTTGAACCTTTCCTGGATGCGCAGGCGGCGGTGGACCGGCTGGCTGAAATCTACGCGCGCAACACGGCCTTCCTGCGTGCCGCGTTCCGCGAGGTCTTGAATGGCAGCGGCAACGGCCGCGAACGCGCCCGCGCCTATTACCCGGCGATCCGCATCGTGGTTGAAACCTACGACCCGATCGACACGCGCCTGTCCTATGGTCATGTGGCCGAGCCCGGCATCTACCAGACCACCGTCACGCAACCCGAACTGTTCCGCGACTACCTGATCGAGCAGGTCGGCCAACTGCTGCAGAACCACCGGGTAGCGGTGGAGGTCGGCGAATCCGATTCCCCCATTCCGCTGCATTTCGCGTTTCCGGAAGGCGCTTATGTCGAAGGCGAGCATCTGGAGGCCCTGAAGCGCCCCCTGCGCGACCTGTTCGATGTGCCGGACCTGGCCGTGACCGACGATGCCATCGTCAACGGCTCCTGGCGTGGCAAGGAAGGCGAACCCAAGCCTCTGGCGCCGTTTACCGCCCAGCGCGTTGACTATTCGTTGCACCGCCTGCAGCACTACACGTCGACCGCGCCGGCGCATTTCCAGAATTTCGTGCTGTTCACCAATTACCAGTTCTATGTGGACGAGTTCTGCGCCCGCGCCCGGGCGCTGATGGCCAGTGGCAACGAAGACTACGAAATGCTGGTCGAACCCGGCAACCGCATCACCCGCCGCGGTGAAAGCGGCCCGGGCGACGAAGGGCAGGCCGCCCGCCTGCCGCAGATGCCCGCGTACCACCTGGTGCGCGGCGACCATTCCGGCATCACGCTGGTGAACATCGGCGTGGGCCCGTCCAACGCCAAGACCATCACCGACCACATCGCCGTGCTGCGCCCGCATGCCTGGCTGATGCTGGGCCATTGCGCCGGTCTGCGAGATTCGCAGCGGCTGGGCGACTACGTGCTGGCGCACGGCTATGTGCGCGAGGACCACGTCCTGGACGCCGACCTGCCCACCTGGGTGCCCGTCCCGGCGCTGGCCGAGGTGCAGGTGGCGCTGGAGCAGGCGGTGGAAGAAGTGGCGGGGCTGTCCGGGTGGGACTTGAAGCGCATCATGCGCACCGGGACGGTCGCCACCATCGACAATCGCAACTGGGAACTGCGCGACCACGTTGAACTGGTCGAGCGCTTTGCGCAGTCGCGGGCGATCGCGCTGGATATGGAGTCGGCCACCATCGCCGCCAATGGCTTCCGTTTCCGCGTGCCTTACGGCACGCTGCTGTGCGTGTCAGACAAACCCTTGCATGGCGAACTGAAACTGCCCGGCATGGCCAGCGTTTTCTATCGCCGTCAGGTCAACCAGCACCTGGAGATCGGTATCCGGGCGTTGGAGCGGTTGCGCGACATGCCGCCCGAGCGGCTGCATTCGCGCAAATTGCGCACGTTCATGGAAACCGCTTTCCAGTAGCGGGATCCGTCCCCGATGCCCCGCCGTTTTTCGCGGCGGGGCGGTTTGCGCTATTCTCGCGCGTTGCCCGGTAATCCCAAGGCACCCGCAGCGTGTGGCGCGGATGCCTTCACGACGTGAAGGAAAAGCATTTTGGCACCATCGGAACACGATGAACGCCGCGCAAGCGGCACGCGCGCAGCGAAGGCGGGCCAACCGTCCGAGCTGCGCCGGACGCTGTCCGCGCGCCACCTGACCATGATCGCGGTGGGCGGTTCCATCGGAACCGGCCTGTTCGTCGCCTCGGGGGCGACCATTGCCAAGGCGGGCCCCGGCGGCGCGCTGCTGGGCTATGTGCTGATCGGGGTGATGGTCTATTTCCTGATGACCAGCCTGGGCGAATTGGCGGCGGCGATGCCGGTTTCGGGCTCGTTCTCCACGTATGGCGCCCGCTATGTCGAAGACGGATTCGGCTTCGCGCTGGGTTGGAACTACTGGTACAACTGGGCGGTCACCGTGGCGGTGGACCTGGTGGCGGCGCAGCTTGTCATGGCGTACTGGTTTCCCGATGTGCCCGGCTTCTACTGGAGCGCCTTGTTCCTGGCGATTACCTTTGGCCTGAACGCCATGTCGGCGCGCGGATTCGGCGAAGCTGAATTCTGGTTCGCGCTGATCAAAGTGGTTGCCGTGCTGGGTTTCGTGGCCATGGGCGTGATGATGCTGCTGGGCATCATCCGCGGCGGCGAAACGGGCGGCCTGGCCAATTGGACCGTCGGCGACGCACCGTTCGCGGGCGGTTTCGCGGCCCTGATCGGGGTTGCGATGGTGGTGGGTTTTTCGTTCCAGGGCACGGAACTGATCGGCATCGCCGCGGGCGAATCCAAGGACCCGGCGCGCAATTTGCCGCGTGCGGTGCGGCAGGTGTTCTGGCGCATCCTGCTGTTCTACGTCATGGCCATTCTGGTGATTGGCCTGCTGATTCCCTATACCGACCCGCATCTGCTGCGCAACGAGGTCGAGGACATCAGCGTCAGCCCGTTCGCGCTGATCTTCGAACGCGCCGGCCTGCTGGGGGCGGCGTCGGTCATGAACGCCGTGGTGCTGACGTCGGTGCTGTCGGCGGGCAATTCGGGCATGTATGCGGCCACGCGCATGCTGTACAGCCTGGCCCGTGAAGGCAAGGCGCCACGTATTTTTGGCCGTATTTCGCGCAATGGCGTGCCGCTGTGGGCGCTGCTGGCGACCACCGTGGTGGCGGCGCTGTGCTTCTTCACGTTCATCTTCAGCCCCAATGCGGTTTACATCTGGCTGTTGAACACGTCGGGCATGACGGGCTTCATCGCGTGGCTGGGCATCGCCATCAGCCACTACCGCTTCCGCCGCGGCTACGTGAAGCAGGGCAACAACCTGGCTGATCTGCCGTATGTGTCGCCGTTCTTCCCGTTCGGCCCGATCTTCGCCTTCGTGCTGTGCCTGATCATCACCCTGGGCCAGAACTATCAGGCGTTCCTGCAGGACCGGATCGATTGGGGCGGCGTGGTGGCCACCTATGTTGGCATTCCGCTGTTCCTGCTGATCTGGCTGGGCTATCGGCTGGCGCGCGGATCTCGCTTCATCAGCTACCGGGACATGCGTTTCCCGGACGCGCGCGCCCGCAGCGAATACCTGGATTCGGCCCTGCGCGGCGAACCCGCGGCGGGCGAGGCGCGCTAACCCTCTCTGCGGAAGGGGGCATCACTTAGATGATGTTCTTTTCCCGCAGCGGACGGTTGTCCAGAATGCGTTGAAACGACAGCGGCGACAGGTCCAGGCTGCGGTATTCGCCATGGGCCAGCAGCTCCGCGATGCCGCGTCCCGCGGCGGGCGCCTGTTGCAAGCCGTGCCCCGAGAAACCGTTGACGAAGAACAGGTTGGGGCAGTCGGGATGGGCGCCAATGATGGCGTTCTGGTCGAACAGGTTCATCTCGTAGTAACCGGCCCAGGCGCTTTGGACCCGCACCGCTTCAAACGCGGGCACGCGCTGCGCCAGTAACGGCCACACATGGGAATCAAACGCTTCATGCTGCGCTTCCAGCGGCATGTCGTCGGCATCGTCCGACGGGTCGGGCGCGAAGCCGCACAGGAACCTGCCGCCTTCGGGGCGGAACCAGATGCCCGAGGGGTCGATCAGCAAGGGGCATCGGGGCAGCGCTTGCGGGCAACTGAAACTGAATACGGTGCGGCGCCGTGCTCGCACCGGAAGATCGATGCCAGCCCACCGGGCCACACGAGCGGCCCAGGGGCCGGCTGCGTTGACGACCGCGTCGCAGGCCAGGGCTGCGCCCTTGTCGAGCCAGACGCCGTTGAGCCGGGAACCCTCTCGCAGCAATCCCACCGCCTCGGCGCGCACGTAGCGCACGCCCTGGGCAATGGCCTTCTTGCGCAGCGCCTGCATCAGTCCGTAGCCGTCGAACCAGCCTTCGCCGGACAGGCCCAGCGCGCCCAGCGCCAGATCACCGGTATGCAGCCACGGAAAACGCGCGTCCAGTTCGGCGGGCTGGAGCAGGGCAACGTCCACGCCGTGCGCGACCTGGGTGGCATGGTTGTCACGCAGCGCGGCACTGCCCGCCGGGCTGGCCAGGTACAGGTAGCCGGGCTCGGTCAGGCCCACGTCAGGCGCCGGGTCGTCGACATACAGGGTGGAACCCAGCGCGCGAAGAAACGCGATGCCCGCCTGCGACATGCCGATATTGACCGGGCTGGTGAACTGCTGGCGGATCGAACTGGCAGATAGCGCGGAAGAGGCTTGCGCGTAGGTCGGGTCGCGTTCGATCACGGTCACATCGAACGCGCCGGGCACAAGGCTCAGGAAATAGGCCACGGAGCTGCCCATGGCGCCTCCGCCAATGATGACGACACGTTGCATGGACCGGGTTCCGCGTAAGGCGTGATTATTCGATGTTCTGGGCTTGCTCGCGCATCTGCTCGATCAGCAGCTTCAGGTCCATGGCGGCGCGCGTCACTTCCATGCTGCCCGCCTTGGAGCCCAGCGTATTGGCTTCGCGGTTCATTTCCTGGAACAGGAAGTCCAGGCGCTTGCCGGCGCTGCCCGCGTTCTTCTTACCCGTGGCGGACTTGCCGCCGCCGTCGGTCAGCAGATGGCGCAGCTCTTCCAGGTGCGAACGCAGGCGCGACAGCTCTTCGGCCACGTCGATGCGCAACGCAAACAGGTTGGCCTCTTGCGAAAGCCGTTCCGACAGTTCCGCGCCCGAGATATGGGTGAAACCGCCCGGAAAGGCCGATTCCACGCTTTCGCGCAGCTTGGCGGCCAGCTTGTCGCGGTGGTCCGACAGCAGTTGGGGCAGATGCGCCTGCACGATGTCGACGACGCGCGCCACGCCATCGGCGCATTCGCGCATCATGCCGGCCAGGCGTTCGCCTTCGCGGGCACGGCCCTCTTGCAACTGCGTCAGCGCCTGCTGACCCGCCTGCAGGCATGCCGCGCCCCAGATTTGCGGGTCAAGCGCGTCATTGCCGCGTTGGCCGGGCCAATTGAACAATTCCACCAGCCGGGGCGGCGCGATGTCGGGGACGATACGGCGGGCGGCCTGTAGCTGCTCGGCCAGGCTTTCAAGCCAGGCGGGGTCCAGCTTGGACAGGTCGGTGCTGGCGGTGCGGGTGAACGAGACGCGAATTTCGACCTTGCCGCGCGCCAGGTTGGCGGTCAGCAATTCGCGCAGCGGCGTCTCGACGTGCCGCAGTTCGTCGGGCAGGCGGAAATACAGGTCTAGGAAGCGGCTGTTGACGCTGCGCAGTTCGATGGCAAGCGTGCCTTGCTCCAGATCTGCTCGGGCGTTGCCGAAGGCGGTCATGCTGCGAATCATGATGGGCGTTCCCTGGTGATATATCGCGGCAGGATACTCCAAGCGGGGATTTCCTGCGGCGCGTGCCCGTACAATGCCGCGAATCAATGTTCATGTCTGGAGTCTGCCTGTGACCACTATGCCCACCATCGCCCGTCCGTCCGGTCGCGCCGTCGACGAATTGCGGCCGTTCAGCCTGGAACGCGGCTTTACGCGCTACGCAGAAGGGTCGGTGCTGGTGAAGGCCGGCAACACGCATGTGCTTTGCACCGCCAGCGTCCTGGAAAAAGTGCCGCCGTTCCTGAAAGGCAAGGGCGAGGGCTGGGTCACGGCGGAATACGGCATGCTGCCGCGCGCCACGCACACGCGCGGCGACCGCGAAGCCGCGCGCGGCAAGCAAAGCGGCCGCACGCAGGAAATCCAGCGCCTGATCGGCCGCAGCCTGCGCGCCGTGTTCGATATGAAGGCCCTGGGCGAGCGCACGCTGCACCTGGATTGCGATGTGCTGCAGGCCGATGGCGGCACGCGTTGCGCCAGCATCACCGGCGCCTGGGTGGCGGCGGCGGATGCCGTGGCTTTGCTGATGAAGCGCGGCGACCTGGCCGTCAATCCGATCCGCGACGCGGTTGCGGCGGTATCGGTGGGCCTGGTGCAAGGCCGCTCGGTGCTGGACCTGGACTATCAGGAAGACTCGGCGTGCGACGCCGACGTGAACGTCATCATGACGGGCAGTGGCGCGTTCGTGGAAGTACAAGGCACGGGCGAAGGCGCAACCTTCACCCGCGCCGAACTGGACACGATGCTGGTGCTGGCCGAAGGCGGCATCGCCAGCCTGGTCCGCGCGCAACGCGCGGCGCTGGTTTAAGCGCCTAAGCGGGTTGCACGTTATTTGCGCGACAGCAATGCGTCCACCTTGGGCAGGCTTTCCAGGCCCCAGATCGTGGCGATCAACCCGCGCAATTCCGGTTCCGTCGCGGCATCCGCGTAGCGGCCCAGGCTAAGCGTCTTGTCTTCGATTTCGGGGCGGCTGAGCGTATTGCCGGGGTCGCCCTTGGGTTCGTCGACGCGGCCGTGAACCGTGCGGCCGTCGCGGGTGGTCACGGTGACCTTGCCGATCCAGCGCTGCGGATAAGCGCTGTCGACTTCTTCGTCCAGCATCATCTCGACCTTGCCGCGGAAGTCGGCGACTGCCGGGTCATCCAGGCCGGCGTCGAATTCGGCAAGCCCGGCGCGGCCCTTGCGGGCGATCAGCGCCAGCACGGTGCCCATCGAGAACTTCGACTGGTGCACGGTCTGCGGATTGACGACCGGGCCCAGCACGTCGATGGCGCCCTGGTGCACATGGGCCACGACGCGCGCCACATCGGCTTCGGTCAGGTTGTTGTCGCGCAGGGCCTGTTGCAGCGCGTCGGCGGCCGGGTGGGTGTGGCGGCAGGACGCATGGAACTTGAACGAGGTTTCGGCCAGCGCCCAGCGTTCGCCCAGGCGGTCGCAGAGTTTGGCGGGGTCGGCGTCGGTCGACATGCCGGCCGCCATGCCTTGCGGGCCTTCCAGGATGTGGCGGGCGCCGGTGAAGCCTTCCCGCGCCAGATAGGCGGCGGTGATGCCGTCGGCGGCGGCCTTGGCGGTGTGCAATTGCTTGGAATCGGCGGCGTCGCGCAGGAATTCCCACAGGCCGGCGGCCTGAGTGCCGGCCGAGCCCAGCGCGTGCAGCATCTGTTCCGGGGACAGCTTGAGCAGGTGGCCGGTGGTGACGGCGGCGGCCAGGGTGCCCGCGGTGCCCGTGGTGTGGAAAATCTTATAGTGCGAGCGGCCGAGGAACTCGCCAACGCGGATGCCGACTTCGTAGCCCGCGACGGCAGCCGTCAGCAGGTCGCGGCCCGAGCTGCCCAGCGCTTGCGCCACGGCCAGCGCGGGCGGGAACACGACGGCGGCGGGATGGAATACCGAACCGTTATGGACGTCGTCCTGTTCGACCACGTGGGCGGCGGCCGCATTGACCATCGCGGCGAACATCGGCGACGTGCGGCGGCGGGTGATCAGCACTTCGCTGGGGCCGTCGGCGGGCCCCATGGCCGCGGCATAGCGGTCGATCGCTTGCACGGCGCGGGCAGAGGCGCCGGCCAGGATCGAGGCCAGGCAATCCAGGAGCAGGTCCTCGGCGCGGCGCAACACCGGCGCCGGGATGTCCTCGTACCGCAGGTTGGCCGCAAAGGCCGCCAGTTCGGCGCTTAGGTGGGGGGTGTCTTTGGCTGCGTTCATGAGCGTGGTCGGATCAGAAAGAGCGGGGCAGGCCCAGGATGTGTTCGGCGACGTAGGACAGGATCAGGTTGGTGGAGATGGGCGCCACCTGATACAGCCGCGTCTCGCGGAATTTGCGTTCGACGTCGTACTCGGTGGCGAAGCCGAACCCGCCATGGAACTGCAAGCAGGCATTGGCGGCTTCCCAGGACGCGTCGGCGGCCAGCAGCTTGGCCATGTTGGCCTGGGCGCCGCAGGGCTGGTGGGCGTCGAACAGCCGGCAGGCCTCGTAGCGCATCAGGCTGGCCGCTTCCACGTTGATGTGGGCGCGCGCGATGGGGAACTGCACGCCTTGATTCTGGCCGATGGGCCGGCCGAACACCATGCGCTCCTTGGCGTAAGCGGTGACCTTGTCCACGAACCAGTAGCCGTCGCCGATGCATTCGGCGGCAATCAGGGTGCGTTCGGCGTTCAGGCCGTCCAGGATGTATTTGAAGCCTTTGCCTTCTTCGCCGATCAGGTTCTCGACGGGGATTTCCAGATTGTCGAAGAACAGCTCGTTGGTCTCGTGATTGACCATGTTGGGGATGGGGCGGATCGTCATGCCGTGCTTGACGGCGTGATGCAGATCCACCAGGAAGATCGACATGCCTTCCGACTTGCGCGTGACCTGGTCCAGCGGCGTGGTGCGCGCCAGCAGGATCATCAGGTCGGAATGCTGCACGCGCGAGATCCACACCTTCTGGCCGTTGATCACGTAGCGGTCGCCACGGCGCACGGCGGTGGTCTTGATCTTGGTGGTGTCGGTGCCGGTGGTGGGCTCGGTGACGCCCATGGATTGCAGGCGCAATTCGCCGGCGGCGATGCGGGGCAGATATTCGCGCTTCTGGGCTTCGGACCCATGGCGCAGCAGCGTGCCCATGTTGTACATCTGGCCGTGGCAGGCGCCGGAGTTGCCGCCGCTGCGGTTGATCTCTTCCATGATGACCGACGCCTCGGTCAAGCCCAGGCCCGAGCCGCCGTATTCCTGCGGGATCAGCGCCGCCAGCCAGCCGGCCTCGGTCAACGCGCGGACAAAGTCTTCGGGATAGCCGCGTTCTTCGTCGACCTTGCGGAAGTACTCGCCGGGGAATTGGGCGCAAAGGTCGCGCACGGCTTCGCGGATATCCTGGTAATCGTGAGAGGCGTGAGGCATAGGGCTGCTGTAGGGATGAGTGGAATGGTTCGGTACAGCATCGAATGTGCCGCAAGGCCGTGCCGCTGCCAATTCACAATTGCTTAATACGGGGTTCCTGTTCGCAAAAGCGCAGTTTCATGACGGGCGTTCGTCATGCGCCTGGTCAGGTTGTGTCAAGAAATTGCCAAACTGGATGGCCATAATCCGTTGCACTGCGCCTCTGGCGCCAGGATATATACGGATGGATATGCGGAAAAATCTCAGGGTCACCACGGCGGTCTCGGCCATTCTGGCGTTGTTTGTGGTGCTGTTCGCGGTAGCGGCGGCAGCGGGCATCGCGGTGCTGCGCGACAACCGGGCCGATATCGAGGCGTTGGGACGCGGCAGCATCGAACGCGCCAGCGACCTGGCGGACATGACCAGCCGCCTGTTTCAGGCCCGCGCCGCGCTGACCGACGCCAAGACAGGGATGGAAGGCGGCCTGGAAGCGGCTCGCGACGAATCCCTGGCGCAGGCGGATGTGCTGTTGAAACAGGCCGGTGCCAGCCTGGCGCGTCTGCGGGGCAACCCGGATGTCAGCGCCCAGGGCGGCCCGCTGTTCGAGCAGATGCTGAAGGCCTATGCCGCCTTCGCCGACCAGACGCTCGTGCCCATGCAAAAGGCGATCCAGGGCTGGAACGGGATTGAGGTCAACCGCTTGGTGGACAAGGTGCTGCCCGGAAGCGGGGCGGCCTACGTCAAGCAGGCGGATGCCTATCAGGCCTATTCGCGGCAGCAGGGGCAGGCAGCGGTGGCGGGCGCCAGCCAGACGCTGGAGCGGGTGATCCTGGTCGCGGCCGGCGTGTTGGGCATCGTGCTGCTGCTGGCCGTACTGATCCGGCTGGCGTTCCGCCGCAGCATCTTGCGGCCGCTGAACGAGGCCGGCGCGCACTTCGACCGCATCGCGGACGGCGACTTGACGGGCGCCATCGCCATGCGGGGCGATAACGAGATCGGCGTGCTGTATTCAGCCATGCGCCGCATGCAGACGGGGCTGTCGGCCGCCGTGGCCTCGGTGCGCCTGGGCGTCGAGGAAATTCACACCGGGTCCGGCGAAATCGCCGCAGGCGGGGCGGACATGTCGGATCGCACCGCGCGGCAGGCGGGTTCGCTGCAAGAGGCCGCGGCCAACATGACCCAGTTGGCGCATACGGTCCAGATGACCGCCGGCAACGCGGACCAGGCCAGTCGCCAGGCCGAAAGCGCCACCCAGCTGGCGCAGCGCGGGGGCCAGGCGGTGAACGAGGTCGTGCAGAGCATGCAGGGCATTGCGGACAGCGCGCGCCGAATCGGCGAGATTGTCGGCGTGGTGGACAGCATCGCGTTCCAGACGAACATCCTGGCGCTGAATGCCGCCGTGGAAGCGGCGCGGGCCGGCGAGCAGGGCAAAGGGTTTGCCGTGGTGGCGGGCGAAGTGCGTTCGCTGGCGCAGCGCAGCGCGCAGGCGGCACGCGAAATCAAAGGCTTGATCGAAGATTCCGCGTCGCGCGTCGAGGCCGGCGTGCGCCAGGTGCACCTGGCGGGCGATACCATGCGCGACATGATGGTGTCGGTCGACCGGGTGACGCAGATCGTGGCCGAAATCTCCAGCGCCACCGCCGAGCAGGCCGCGGGCATTGCGTCGGTGAACGACGCGGTGGCCGATATCGAGCGGTCCACCCAAGAGAACGCCGCGATGGTCGAACAGACGGCGGCGGCCGCCGCGGCGCTGGAACTCCAGGCGCAAGGGCTG
>LNAP01004104.1_pt1 | contig 13655 bp, 10 predicted proteins | sample 602601 | NCBI WGS metagenome assembly LNAP01 (sample SAMN02440304, study PRJNA202911) | soil metagenome | biome: Subtropical and temperate rainforests or woodlands; isolation source: soil samples (1 kg each in a 20% v/v slurry with milli Q water) were... ...
GTTCGGCATGAAGGAAGGTTTCTACACCGACCTGATGCTCTCGGTAATGCCGAAGAATCGTCCGGGCGGGAGCAGAGCCTGCATGCTGCCTCCCGCGTCGGGCGCAGCTTGTGAAGGGGCGCCGGCCGGGCAGCGCGCATCGCGGCCGGATCAGACCGGCGGCGTATCCGGCACCGTGCGCGTGACGCTGCGCAGCACCCCGATGTAACCGTCATGAAGGTTTTCGCCGGGAATCAACCGTTGCGCCACCAGGTCGGCATGGACGCGGTGCAGATGGTAGAAGGGCATGCGCACGTAGAGGTGGTGTTCGATGTGGTAGTGGACCGCGTGCGGGCCGAACACAAAGGTCTGCCAGTTCCGGCGCACGATGCTGCGCGCGTTGCGGCTCTGATCGTCGCAGGTCGGTAGCCCGGCGTGTTCCATGATCGCCCTGACCCGCCCCATGAAGGGAAGCAGGGTGATCGCGGGCAGCAACCACAGGCCCAGGTACAGCAGCGGATGCCCCGACCAGGCGAGCAGGCCGAACAGGAGCGCGTTGCTGGCCAGCATGGAACCGACCTCCCAGGCCAACGTCCCACGCGACTTGTCCACCGCAGGCATGATCGCGCTGTAGTCGCCGCGCACCAGCTTGAACGCACTGATGAGGTAGCCAATGCCACATAGATCGGCCAGCAGTCGCATGGCCACCGTGCCCCGGGGCTGCGGGTAGTCGGCCAGCCCGAACACCGCCGCCACCGGGTCGTCATGGCGCATGGGATGCAGGTGGTGCTTGAGGTGCCCGGCGCGGTAGGTCTGCAGCGAAATGAACAGCGGCCCGGCGGCCGCCCACTGACCGACCAAGTCGTTCAACCGCTGCCGGGGCAACAGCAGCCCGTGGGCGCTCTCATGCATGATCACCGCGAGCGCGAGCTGGCTGCGGGCGATGACCAGTGCCGCCAGCAGGTAGGTCAGTGGATGCGGCACCACGATGGCCATCACGAATGCCGCCAGGATCAATCCCCAGTCGCCCAGCAGGGCCAGCAGGCCGGTCCACGGGTTGACGACGAACAGGCTGGGGTCCGGGGCAAAGCGATTCAGCGCCGCATTGTCGCCGGCACGTGATCTAGGCGGGCACATGGGCAGCGCGTCCTTGTCGGTAAGTGGCCAGCGTACAGACCAGGGCCAGCAGTGCGCCGGCGACGACGTCGATTGCGGTGTGCTGTTTGAGTGTCAGGGTCGACAGGCAGATCAGCAGTCCGGCAAGGCCGATCCCCCACCTGCCGGGGCGGTTCCAGAGCGCCGCACAGGCCAGGCACGTTACCGCGACATGCAGGCTGGGGCACCCGTTGGACGGCAGATCCAGCTGCCAAAGCCGGGCCAGGCGCTGCTGGAGGAAGGCATTGTCGATCGTAACGGGATCGGGCCTGGGCACATGTTCGGGGAACAGCCAGAAGCAGACCAGGGCCACACCGAAGGCCAAGCAGGTAGCACTGCTGAAACGGCGGAACCGGTCCGCGCTGGCGTAGGCCGCGGCGAGCACGACGAACGGAAAGAACGCCACATACAGCCACCAGGACTGCGCAACAAACGGGATCTGCTCGTCCAGCCAGGTGACCCAGACATACCGAGGCACCACGACACGCTGCAACGCGATGAACACCGCTAGGCCAGCCACCAGCCCCAGCAGCGCCACCAGCGCCTGGCGCGCGTTGGGGCGCAACGGCCATCGTTGCGTGGCTGCAAGGGGACGAGCGGCGACAGGCGACACGATCAACGCCTCCCCAGGGCAAGCAGACGGCTGACCCATGCATCGATCCGGGTCTGGGCGCGGCGCCGGCCGTCCGCGGCAGCGGGATCCGGTGTGGCCGCAGCACACAGCCGTGCCGCCGCCTGCGCCACCTCACGCTGGAACTGACCTGCATCGCCGTTCCATACCACCACCTGGTGCAGGAGCTTGAGCTGGGCCGCACGTGCCGCGTTGCTTGCCTGCTCGGGCTGGTCGCTGAGGACCAGGAGGATCGGACGCTGGTAGACGAGCGCGATCGACAGCGCGGCCATTCCCGGCGCAGAGACGATCAGCTGTGCATGCGCCGCGTGGTTGGCCCAGTCCGGATCAACGGCGATCCACCCGTCGCGCCCGGCGTAGCCCTCCCCCACCCGATGCGCCGCGAGGCCTGCATCGGCCAGGCCCGCGCTCAGCGCATCGGCCAAGCCGGGGTCGCTGAAATGCGGGTTGAGGTACACCGCCGCACCGCCCGTGGCCTGCGCCGGTGTCGCCTCGGCCAAGGCGACCGGAGTTGGCAGGCGATGCAGGGCGGGTGCTGCGGCGTCGTCGATCTCACAGGCGAAATCGTGCTCGATGCAGACCCGCGCCAGGCGCAATTGGCGGTGCACGACCCAGCCAAACAGGCGCCCGAACAGGCGCGGCCCCACCCCTGCAAAATTACTGATCAACGCAGCCTTGAGGCTGGCGCCGTAAACATGCACCACCTTGCGTCGCCAGCCGGGCAGCATGCCCATGTGAAGCAGCGCGGGATGGAAGGAATCGTTGATGACCAGGTCAGCAGCGCGCAAGCGGCGTTGCAGGCGCCCGATGTCGCGCAGCATGCGCCCCGGTCGGAACAGGTAGTGCGCGACAGTGCGGTTGGTCGCCGCGCGCAGCATGTTCTGCCCGTCGTCGAACTGGACCGCATAGTGCACTGACAGCACCTGCGCCTGGATACCGAAGCGCAGCAGGAACTGCTGGCCCTGCAGGGACGTGGTGAGCACCTCGACGCTGGCGCCTGCGTCACGCAACGCATGCACCAACAACTGCGCACGCATCAGATGGCCACGCGCATCAGCGGTGGCGAGGTAAAGGATGCGGGGACTCATCGGTCGCCTGCACCGGTTCCCCGCAGGCCGCCAAACACCCAGCCGGCAACGTACATCGCCAGCGCCCCGGTCACGCCGAAGCCGGCGTCGACTGCGCGGATGTCCTTCAGCAGGCGCGCCAGAGCCGGCACTTCATCGGGTGCCACGAGCCGCCGCAGGGTGTTCCCGCACACGCGCACATGCGCCTTCTCGTCGCCCAGCACCTGCGACAGCAACGGGTACATCGCATGCTCGGCGCCGATCACGTCACAGTGGCGGGCCAGCACGCGTTCGGCCATCTGCTCGGCACACAACCCCGTGGCGAAGGCAGGCACCAGCAACCCGTGGCTGAAGTGCCCTGCATACGCATGCGAGAGGCGTCGCCAGCGCTGGATCTTGCGCCGGCTGAGCCAGTCCGGCTCCATGCGGCCGGTGCCATCATCGCCAGCCCGCCGCAGGGCGTCGGCAAACAGCGCCACATGCCGACGCTCATCGGCCAGATGCCGTTCGATCTGGCGATCAAGCCATTCCGGCGATTGCGGCATCAGTTCATCCAGCAGCGCGCGCTCGGTGGCGTCTTCGCCGACCAGATACATGCGCAGCAGCAGCCGTTCGCCGCGCCGACTGCGGTGAAGCCGGACCAGCGCCGCACGTTTGATCTGGTCCACCCAGCGCGCCTGCAACCCGCGCAGGCCACGCGCGACGGGCGTGGCCAGGCAGCTGAAATCCAGCGCGTCGGCATCCTGCTGGACGACGCTCATGGCGCAGGTCGCGCGGCGGACGGGGTCGCCGGCGGACGGCGGTGCCAGGCAAGGATCAGGCCGATGAAACTCTCGCGCATGAACGCCGCACCTGCCGAGGCTGCCGCCGGGAAGCGCTCTTCCACACCGTTGAAGCGCAGATAGCCCGTGCCGTTGACCGCCCCCAGCTCCAGGGTGTCGCGCTTGTCGAACCCCCGCTGGCGCACGCCCGAGAGCAGCGGGCTGGCGTCCAGCCCGAACACGAACAGCTGGCGCTGTACGGCCCAGACCGGTACCTGGCTGCTCAGCGCCTGCAACCGCAGGTTCCACGTCCCGCTGGCCAGCAGCGAATCCAGCGGCGCCGTGCCGGGCGGATCGGCAGTGAAGCTGGCGCGCAGCAAGGGTTTGGACAGCCGGCCCATGCCGAGGGATACGGTGATGTCATTGGCACCCGGCCTGTTCGCGTCGCTGGGACGCACCCGGACGAAGTAGCCGGCAACCCGTGCCGCAAGCGAGGGCTCGGCAAGGGCCTTGCGGGCTTGCCCGGCGGTAAGCAGCACGCGCACGCCAGCGCCGTCGCGGACGCCGATCTGGTAGGGCTCAAGTTCGATCGCGGTGAACGTGCCGCGCACCGGGGCGTGCACGTACGTGTCGGGTTTCCAGGTGTTTCCCGAGCGTCGCAGCAGCACGTGCAGGCTCAGCGGCACGCGCTGGCCATCGACGGCCACGCCACTGCCGTGCAGCAGCACGTCGCCAACCACGGTCTTCCGATCGTGGCCGGCATCGGCGGCGATCACGATCGTGTGGGTTGTGGGGTCTACACGGGCATGGGCATCGGCAACATCCAGGGCAATGCGATGGCACGTGCTGGCCGCCGGTTGCGAAGGTGCGGCACAGTCACCGGTTGACGCGAAGTGAAACACGCCCCGTCCGCTGAACGCGGCAGCGTGCGCCTGACTCCCCGGTGCCAGCCAGGCCAGGCACAGCAATGCATACCCAAACGGGCCGATCAAACCGTGTTTCATGTGGGATTCCCCTGGAAGCGCAGCCCGCGGACGGTGCCATCGCACGGCGCGGCTCATTCCAGCGTGCGGTGGTAGGACAACGCCTGCCCGTGCTGGGCAGCGGCGCGACCGGCGGAGATGCCGCACCCACGAACCACGGCGCCGGCGGTATCGAGCAATGACATGCCCATCACCAGGGTCGCTGCGGCAAGCCGGCGCATGCCACGCAGCGGCGGCAGGTCCTGGTGATTGAGCGCCGCCAGGCTGTAGCGCAGGCGCCCGGCCATGACCAGCAACGGCCCTAGCGGACCGCTGCGCGCCAGCCACTGCAGCCGGTCCGGCAGGTAGGCGCGAATCAGGTGGGGGGTCAGGTCGACGCTGTCGCCGCCGCGCAGCCACCGCAGCTCGACCACTTCCCGCTGGCTGTCGGGCAGTCGGTGCTCGGTGTGCGCGCGCGGCGCGTAGGCCACCGCAACGCCTGCAGCCTGCATGCGCAGCCCCATGACCTGGCAATGGGCCCGATAAACGCCGTCGAGGGGCTCGTACCGGTGGTGTTCAAAGACTTCATGGCGGAACGCCACGTTGTTCGCATAGAAATTGCGCGTCGCGCCGTCGCGCAACGGGCTGGGGAAGTACATGAAGTCGATCGCCGTCAAGGCAGTGCCCGTGACAGTGGCTGCATAACTGGTGCGCCCGGCGACCGCGACAGGCGCGTCGGGCTGGGCAAACGGCGTCAGCAACTGCTCCAGCCAGTCGTTGCAAGGCAGGCAATCGGCATCGGCAAAGACCACATACTGGCAACGCACGCCGTCGACATGATCAAAGCCGACGTTCTTGGCCTCGTAGTAGCCAGTGCGCGTGTCGATCTCAACGAAATCCAGCGGCCGCCCGGCCAGCAGGCACAACGCCTGGCGGGCCTCCAGATCGAGCCCATCGTGGGTGATGATCCACTGCGCGAACGCACGCGGGGAAACACTCTGCTGGTTGAGCCGGGCGATCAACCGTTGCAGGCTGCCCAGTGCCTCCACCGCGGCATCGCCTCCGCGCAGGTTGTTGGTTTCCAGCACCAGTGCGGTCCGGCTCGCGATATCGGCGAGCCCGTGATCCATGCCGTCGCTGCGGGACGGGGGCAACATGCTGTGTGCCGCTTCCTGGCTGTCCATGTCGAGGTCTTCCTGCGAATGTGTTTCGGCATTCATTCTAGGGGAAGCCGCCTTCACGCGTCAGCCGCGCATCTGGCGGGCCTTCGTCGAACGCTGAGCTTCCTACGCTGTGCTCACGGCTCCCACAGATACGCCGAGATCATGTAGGCAACATACAACATGGCCCACTGCCCCAACAGGTTCAGCCCCGGCGCCAGCGTTGCAGAGCGCCAGGCCTGCCGAATGATCCCGCGCACCAGCCGCAGGAAATGGGTCAGTGGCGCCACCAGTGCGCTAGCTGCCAGATAGCATCGTAAGCATCGCCATCAGATCACTCAGTGTGGCTTGCACCGCGTTAACCGCAGCTGCCGCCAACGCTGAAACGATCACATAGGCTGAAAGACACAGGATGCCCAGACCCAGAAGGTGTAGCGCCAGCGCCGACACTGACGAGCGCCAGGACTGCCGACGCAGGAACAGGCTGACGACAGCCAGCAGCGCACCCGTGGGAAACAGCGCGGACAATGAAAGCAGTACTACCGCCAGCGCATCCACACCGCGTTCGTTGACGGCACCCCACTCCACGGCGAACGCCGCAATGACCAGACACGCTACAAGCAGCAGGCCGGGCACGGCCAGTGCCAGCGAACAGATGGTCAGGCGTGGGAAACGTGGCGCGCCGAGGGGTACGCGGACGGAACCTTCTGCCGGGCCATTCGGGCGGCCCGGGGGTGCAATTACATCGCTGGCCATGGCATTCCTTCCGAGGTAACGGATGTAGTCTCCATTCTCCCCCCCTGAGGCGGGGGCCAAGCCCAGCGCATTGAACGGCATCGGCATTGATGGATCATTTCAGACGCGCCCAGGAACTTTCTTCGGGTCTCTGTGCCTTACCGACCTTCGTCATGGCTGAGCTTCTCCACGTCATAGCCGTAGGTGACTGCCATGTATTCCTTGATGCGGTAGTACCCCTTGACCCGCATTGTCCCGTCTGGAGTGCCGCATTCGTGGGCGTAGTGGCCTTTGCCAAAACGCCTGACGTGCCTGTCGCGCCTTGGCTGTGGATCAGGCGTCCACCAGGGAAAGTGCTCGGAGGGTCTGCCGTCGCGCACATCGTATTCCCAGCACACGAAGATCAGGCTCTCTTTCCCCTGCGCGTCGTAGTCATAAACACGATAGCTGGACGGACCGATCGTGGTCGGCGTCACCCTGAGAACACCCGGTTCCACATACGCCTTGAGGGCGTCTCGACCGTCCCCCTCCCCTCCCTGGCGATCAAACTGGATCACACGGGTGAGCTTGCCATCTGCACCGTACATCTCCTGCCGGCTGAGATCGACTCCTCGCCACTGACGCTGGCGAGGAGTGCGCGCGCCAGCATCGAATAGTTCCGATATCTGGCTTCCGTCACGATGTGTATAGCTTCTGATTCGCGGGTAGCGGTCAAGCCCGGCAAAATCATTGCCGACGAGCGAAAGCGGCACCGGGTGAACGGGAAAACTGTAACGAGTAACAACCCCATCATCCTGCGCGCGATCAGCGTAAAGCGCTTGCGCATCACCCTTGAAAACATTCGGGTCCGTAGTTTGTAAATGCGTCAATGTGTTTGCCGCACTGAACCTGAAGGCCACGCTCGCCCTCTCGCCTTTGCCCAAACCGCGCAGCCATTTTGTGCCGCTCCCGGCTTGGTTGGCGGTCCGGAACTGCAGGGGCGGGCCATTGCCATCTTGGGCGTTGACTCTGTAGTGCCGCAGCTGCGCCGAAAGCGTCCCATCGGCATTGTATCGATACGAATCATAGGACACGCCAGCTCGACGCAGTTGATCGCATGCGAAACCTGCGGGCGTACCTGGACCGCTCTTGGCGAATTCAGCGGCAAGTTCCAGCTTGTCATCCCGGTAGGTGAAACAGTACAGCACCCGCCTTGTCACGTCCTGAGCGGAATTCCCCTTGCTCGTCAACCGCATTTCAGGAGAGGCGTACCTTCCAACCTCGATCAGATGCCCGCGATCGTCGTAGTAATACGCCATCGCAGAATCCAGGTAGTAGTACGGCAACACTTTTGCCAAGATTGCATTACGCTCCTGGCCAGGTGTTGATGTGTATGTGACAGTGCGTATCTCTCCACTGCTGTCGACCCGCGGGACCGGGCCACCCCCTCTGCTCTCGCGCACGACCGCATCAAACATCCGACTCTTCCAGGACTCTACGCGGCACACCCGCCGCCCTCCGTGCCCATCGTTCTCCATGAAGACTACGTCTCCACCCCAGTGATCAAACTTGCCTGCCTGAATCTCTCCCACAGGTGGCGACACACGAGGCGGTGAGACCCTGCCATCAGGAAGCAGGCGCGCTTCGCTTACGGTTATGGGACTGGATCGACCGTCCGTGAATCTCAAGACCACATCTCGATTGGGTGAAGCCAGTGGATCCAGGCGATCTGTGCACGCAATCGCCTGGTTCGACGCGCAGACGCCGAACGCACTCAGCAGCAGCAACCTCAACTGCGCTCTATGATTCATGCCCACTCCAGACAAATACTGCATCAACTAAAGCAAGCGAGCGAACAGCCTTTTCGTCGCCGACGCGCCTTGAAAATGAAAGGGCGCGCCGAATCCGCATGGACGCCGCAGCCTTGACCCAGCCAATACGCTGGCGCAATACGATTGTCCAAGGCTGGCTCATGCGCCGCATCGAAAAATCTGCAGTCAGCGATCAGATGCCGTCGAACTGCCCTTTTCGTTGCCACATCTCGGCGCACAGTCTGCGGCCGACCCCAAAAGCGTGCCGAACAGGGGGCTGCCGTTGCACTTGACCGGACGCACGGCGCCTTGAGGCTCAGCGACCTTCATAGCTGAGCTTGTCCACGTCATACCCATACGTCTTCGCCATGTAGGCATCAATCTGTGCCAAGCCCTGTATCACCATCGTGCCGTCCGGCCTACCGCAGCGATTGGCCACGTTCTTCATGCCATACACGAGGGCTTCTTCCCTGCTGCGTTTGGGACCCGGGTCGGGCGTCCACCAGGGGAAGTGCCGGAGAGGCTTGTTGCTGGGGGCATCGTGCTGCCAGCAGACAAAGGCTAGGCTCTCTCTGCCTTTGGCATCGTAGTCATACACACGGTAGCTCGCGTAGCCGGAGGTGGTCGGGGTGAGCCGAAGCACGCCGCGTTCCGCATAGCCCCTGAGGTCGTCCTTGTAGGCATCACGCGGGGCTGCTCCATAGTGGATGACCCGGGTCAGCCTGCCGCTTGAATCGAACATCTCCTGCCGGTTCAGATCAAGCCCTCGCCATTGCCGCTGCCGTGGCGTGCGGCTGTTGGCGTTGAAGAACTCTGTAATCTGCAGCCCGCTACGGTGTTGATACGACCTAAGCCGACCGTATCGGTCAATGGTTGCAAACTGATCATCAATGACCGTGAGCGGGACCGGTTGGACAGGGAAGCGATACTTGAGTTGCTGGCCACCATCCCGTGAACGTTCCTCGTAGAGCGACTGAGCATCACTCTGGAACAGATCCATATGCTTCGTACTCACATCAGTCAACGACTTGGCGGGGCTGAAGGAAATGACGACGCGAGCTCGCTGCGAGCGTTCCCCGCTGCGGGAGAGCCACACCGTACCCTCACCGCCCCGTGGCGCTGAATCGGGCGCCTCCACTGCGTCCTTCGGCCCTTCCTGATAGTAGGTCAACTGCGACAGAAGAGTCCCGTCCGCGTTGTACCTGTACTCATCAAATGACGCCTCACCCTTCCTCAAATCTTCACATGAAAAGCCGGGCGCCTGACTCACAGAAGGACCATCGAAGCCAGCTGCGGTTGATAGCTTTCCGGCGCGATAGCCGAAGCAGTAGAGAACCTCTCTCGCAACGACGGCTAGCGGATACTTGTTTCTCAACGAATTGATCTCCAGCGACATGTGCCTGTCTATCTCGGAGAGGTTTCCCGCTGCGTCGTAATAAAAGGCTTTGGCTGCACTCAGATAGTAGTGAGGAAGCAGCTTCGCGAGCACAGGATTGCGCTCCTGCCGGGGTGTTGAACGGTATTCGACGATGCCCGTCCTTCCATCATCGTCGACAAGCCGCGAAGGTTGGCCACCACGGCGATTCCTGAGAACTGAATCGAGCGTTCGACTTTTCCATGTCTCGACCCGGCACACGCGCTGTCCTCCACGGCCATCGGACTCGATGAAGGCCACCTCTCCCCCCCAGCGATCAAACTTGCCTGACGGCATCTCAGCGACAGAAGGTGAAAGTCGAGGCAGCGTCACTCTGCCATCAGGCTGCTCATCTGGTGGGAGAACGCTGACGAAGCTGGACTGACCATCACTGAATCGCAGCGTCACGCCCCCGATTGGGGAGGCGAGCGGATCCTGACGGTCCGTACATGCCGAGGCACCATCCCCGATACAGAGGCTGGACACGATGAGGAAGATTGAAGATAGCGACCGCCCAGCTTTCATGCCTGCTCCGTACGGGATTTCGGTTCTACGAAGGCGAGCGCCTGCGCATGCTCGCCGCTGTTTCCATTTCGGGAAGGTATCTCAGCAATGAGCTCAACCGGCATCGCTGCTGCAGGGTCGTCCATTCCATGGCCCCACTCAAGTGGCATCGTCACCCAGAAACCGCTAACGTGATTGCCGTCATTGTTTCCCCTAAGCCGAGCAAGAGATTTCGTCACATTGTGGCGCCCGACTGTGAGGGTTTTATCCTCTTGAACAACACTCGAAACCTCCATGTAGGGTGCCTGAAGGTCCGGCGGCTGCGCATAGATGAAACGGGCCATGGCCTTCTTTTCCTCGTTCCATCCTCCTGATGGAAAACCATTGAGGACAGCGTCATATCTAGACATCGAGTTGCGGGGGACGTTCGTGAATACTTCTTCGTAGATGGATGCGTTCTTGTCCGCTCTTTCCTGAATGTACGTTGAGGTTTCCAAACTTGCCGGCCGCTCCAGCGCGACGCCTGGATGAGAGCGCCTGACCATTGGAGGATGTAACGCACGCCCCCCTGCTGCCGCGTTCGTGTACCCGCGCTCTTTATCAACACGTCCGACGACCGCATCGGGCTCGATCGACATCCCCAAGAACTTCTTCCAGAGCTTTATACGGAGGTCTCGCGCGAACTTCCGCGTAACCACCCTTGCGCCGTTCCCCAAGTCCTGTACCGATGTGTCCGTATCCACGATCACGGCCGCAATCTCTGTATCACCGTCGCCCTGCAAGCTGCGATCATTGCAATTGGCGCTCCCGATGATGGCCACGGCATCATCAACGATCAGCAGCTTGGAGTGGACATAGCACTGTTCGGTCACCAGATACAGTGGCGGGCTTTCCTTGCTTCCGCCCGAGGTCCGTGGCCCGATGGTATACATGTCGTGATTCTCATCGCGCAGCACGCCGTAACTACGCAGATTCAGGACGGTCAGATATTCCTTCCAGCCACCTGCGGCGACCTCCGCAGTGAGATCTCTTTCACTGACGCTCACCTCTCGGATATCAAGCCGTTTAGCTACCAAACTGCGACTTATGCGTCGAATAAGGCTGTGATTTCCGCGCAGCAATGTCTGCTGCGCCCAGTACTGCTGTTTCAGCACTGCACCGTCTTTCACGTTTCCCTCCGGGTGCACCGGCAATGTGATGTAAACGTGGAAGATCTGGCCGCTGCGTATTGCCTTGGCGATACGGATGGCAATGGTTTCGACGAGGAGATTGCGCGCAGCCGAGGGAACACCCGGCTTTTCTGCCAGCGTGTCTGCGATAGGTTTACCAGGCGCGACAGCATCAATCACGCCTTCGGTCGCTCCCAGCACCTGCCCGGCGCGCTTGGCTTTCTTCACTTGCTCCGGAGTGGATGGACCCCGCTGCCCGCCCCTTGCAATGGTGTCCAACCGCCGACTTGGTTCAGCGTCCGAAAATCCGCATTCAGAGATCAGGAACTGGGTCTCAAGGTAAATGAAGGCCTTCGCAGATGCGATGCAGTTCAACATTGCATCCTGAATGGACCGCATTGGCAACTTACGCTCCCAATAGGGCTTGAGCTCGCTGCCATCAACGAGACTCAACCGATACTTCTCGCAGCCTTTGCGCTCCATGTCGTGCAATGCGGTACCAGACGACCGCACGATCTGCACGCTCACATCGCCGGCGCCCCCTCGGCTGCACAGGTCTCCAAAGAGCGCCTTCATTCCGCCCATTGCGTCCAACCAGACATCGGTCAGCGGAGTGAGCTCCATGCCCCGTCCCAGTGATTTCTGTTCAGGAATAGCCGCGCCGAAATCGTTTGCCTGTCGGATGCCTGCATTGACGGCAGTGTTGACGCCTCTCCCGATCAACGACTCACCCCGCTGGTTTTGCCAGACCATCGCATTCCAACGGTGCATGAAGTTGCGGCAGATGTCGAAAACAGCGGGACCTTCGATCCTTGCGTGCACGTCCTGCCAAGGCATCCGCGGCTGACGGCCGCTGTCGAGAAGGCTCTGGTCACGGTTGATGGGTGTGTCCAACCATTTCTGGAAGGACTCCCACGACTCCCTGGCACGCTCCAGAGCAGCCAACGCCTCCACCCGCGCCCTCTCCACGTCCTTTACGAGCTGAGATGGATCAGCGGCATAGGTACCCACTCGATCGACAACTTTCACGGCGCGATCGTAGCTCTTCAGGAGCTCAGCTTTCTTTTCGTTGATCCAGTCATTGATAGCCTTGGCTTGAATTGAAGTGAATGCGTCCACTGCATCCGAAGCGGCATTGGCAGCGCTTCCCGCATTCCCCTTTGCAGCCTCATCTGCGGCACGGTTGCCCGCAGCAATCACCTCACGATACTTGTGCCGTGCTTGGTCTAGATCGATCTTGATGGAATTGAGGACCTTCCCCACGGTCCGTACCACATCGATCATCTCCTTGATTCCCTTGACGTCCGTCATTTCCTGAAGAACTGAGATGATTGCGTCGCTGAGTACCTGCTTGCCCTTTTCCTCCAGGCGGGGAGTAATTGCAGCCTTGTCTGCGTAGTCGAGCAGCTCGGACAAGGCGGCACCCTCCTGCCACTGCATTTTCATGCGATCGAACGCTATCGTGAGGCCCGGCAAGTACGCCGGCGCGAATCCCGGGCGCGCTCTTCCTGCAGTACCCGGGCTGACATCCACCGCCGGGCCGGTGAGGCTCAGCTCATCGGGGGTCATCCCGCGAGGCTTCATCAAACAGTTGTTGTAATGATCATTCAGGATGTGCAGACGCGGGTCGCAGACGACGTCGAAGTTACCATCATCCCAACGCCCATGGGCAACATCCAGTCCACCCAAGAAGCTGATTTTTCCGTCAACCACCAACATCTTTTGATGGTGGGAGAATGCAATATTGAACGCGTCCGCACGGCCTGTGGCCGGATTGTGGAGTCCAACCTGGACCTTACCAGGGGTATATTTATCGCGCATCATGTACAGCGCCGTACGCGCCTCATTCTCATGCGTGTACGCGGCTGCTTCAATGCTGTCATACAACAGCACCCGCACGTCTACCCCGCGCACATTGATCGCGTCGTAGAGCAACTCGCTCAAGCGCCCCCGATGCGTACCATCCCCCCGTCCGGTCAGCTCCGTATCGAAGTTCATCTGCCAGTCGGCGATGAAGATGAACTTCTTCGCCCCGCGGATCGCCTCGGCCATCGCATGCATGGCTGAGCGCCCGTCGGTGTAGGACGTCACCGCGTTGCCGTGCCGCACCGGGGCGAACTGGCGATCCGGAGGCGCGTAGTAGTCACCGCTGGAGGTGCCTACCTGGCCGGTCTGGCAGGTCAGCGCGTTGCGCGCGACCGTACTGGTGTTGGTGCCGTCGGCCATGGCTCAGAGCTCCTTGCGCTGCTTGGGCGTGGTGGTCAGCAGGGACTGGAACTCGTACTCCACCCGGTGGCGGATGGCGCGTAGCGCATCGGCATCGGGCAG
>LNAP01004106.1_pt1 | contig 13655 bp, 12 predicted proteins | sample 602601 | NCBI WGS metagenome assembly LNAP01 (sample SAMN02440304, study PRJNA202911) | soil metagenome | biome: Subtropical and temperate rainforests or woodlands; isolation source: soil samples (1 kg each in a 20% v/v slurry with milli Q water) were... ...
CGGTTTGGAGGCGCTAGATCTCGCCCGAATTCAATTCGCATTCACCATCTCGTTCCATATCCTGTTCCCGGCCATCACCATTGGCCTGGCCAGTTACCTTGCGGTGCTGGAAGGTCTGTGGCTCAAGACCCACAACGATACCTACCGTGACCTCTACCATTTCTGGTCGAAGATCTTTGCCGTCAACTTCGGCATGGGGGTGGTCTCGGGCCTGGTCATGGCCTATCAGTTCGGTACCAACTGGAGTCGTTTCTCGGACTTCGCCGGCTCCGTCACGGGGCCCTTGCTGACCTATGAAGTACTCACCGCGTTCTTCCTCGAAGCCGGCTTTCTTGGGGTGATGCTGTTCGGCTGGAACAAGGTCGGGCGCAAGCTGCACTTCTTTGCCACGGTGATGGTGGCCGTCGGTACGTTGATCTCGACCTTCTGGATCCTCGCCTCCAACAGTTGGATGCAGACCCCCCAAGGTTTTGAAATCGTCAATGGTCAGGTGATTCCAACCGACTGGATGGCGGTGATTTTCAACCCTTCGTTCCCCTATCGCCTGGCCCACATGGCCACGGCAGCGTTTGTCGCCACCGCGTTCTTCGTCGGCTCCTCGGCGGCCTGGCACCTGCTGCGGGGCAAGGACAACCCGGCGATCCGCACCATGTTGTCGATGGCGATGTGGATGGCCTTGATCGTTGCGCCGATCCAGGCGGTGATCGGTGACTTCCACGGCCTCAACACCCTCAAGCACCAGCCGGCGAAAATTGCGGCGATTGAAGGCCACTGGGAAAACGTCGGTAACGAGCCGACCCCGCTGATCCTGTTCGGCTGGCCGGACATGAAGGAAGAGCGCACCAAGTACAAAGTGGAAATCCCCTACCTGGGCAGCCTGATCCTTACCCACTCCCTGGACAAGCAAGTGCCGGCCCTCAAGGAGTTCCCGCCTGAGGATCGCGCCAACTCGACCATCGTGTTCTGGTCGTTCCGCATCATGGTCGGCCTGGGCCTGTTGATGATCTTCACCGGCCTGTTCAGCCTCTGGCTGCGCAAGGGCGACAGGCTGTACACCAACAAACCGTTCCTGTACCTGGCGCTGTGGATGGGCCCGTCGGGGTTGATTGCGATCCTGGCCGGCTGGTTCACCACCGAAATCGGGCGCCAGCCCTGGGTGGTCTACGGCTTGATGCGCACGGCGGACGCGTCCTCCAACCACAGTGTGATGCAGATGAGCATCACCCTGGTGCTGTTTGTGGTGGTGTACTTCGCCCTGTTTGGCGCCGGCCTGGGCTACATGATGCGCCTGGTGCGCAAAGGCCCGGTCACCCACGAAAGTACCGAACCGGCCCACGGCGGCCCCGGGCAGAAACGCACCCCGGCGCGTCCATTGTCGGCGGCCGATGACAGCGGCGACGCCGATCACGGCGACACTCTGAACAAGGGGAATTGAGTCATGGGTATTGATCTTCCGCTGATCTGGGCCGTGATCATCATCTTCGGCATCATGATGTACGTGGTCATGGACGGTTTTGACCTGGGGATCGGCATTCTCTTCCCGTTTATCCCGGGCAAGACCGACCGTGACGTAATGATGAACACCGTCGCCCCGGTGTGGGACGGCAACGAGACCTGGCTGGTGCTGGGGGGCGCGGCGTTGTTCGGCGCGTTCCCGCTGGCCTACTCGGTGGTGCTCTCGGCGCTGTACCTGCCGCTGATCCTGATGCTGATCGGCCTGATCTTCCGTGGTGTGGCTTTTGAGTTCCGTTTCAAGGCCAAGGATGACAAACGCCACCTGTGGGACAAGGCGTTTATCGGCGGCTCGCTGGCGGCGACTTTCTTTCAGGGCGTGGCGCTGGGGGCATTCATTGAAGGCATCCCGGTGGTTGACCGCCAGTTCGCCGGCGGCTCACTGGACTGGCTCTCGCCGTTTGCCCTGTTCTGCGGCGTGGCCCTGATCGTGGCGTATGCGCTGCTGGGCTGCACCTGGCTGATCATGAAGACCGAAGGCAAGTTGCAGGAGCAGATGCACAACCTGGCGCGGCCCCTGGCGTTCGTGGTGTTGGCGGTAATTGGCATTGTCAGCATCTGGACGCCCCTGGCCCACCCGGATATCGCCTCGCGCTGGTTCACCCTGCCGAACCTGTTCTGGTTCCTGCCGGTGCCGATCCTGGTGTTGGTGACCATGTATGCGCTGGTGCGTGCCGTGGCCCGCAATGCCCATTACGCGCCGTTCCTGTTGACGCTGGTGTTGATCTTCCTGGGCTACAGCGGCCTGGGCATCAGCCTGTGGCCGAACATCATCCCGCCGTCGGTCTCGATCTGGGAGGCTGCCGCGCCGCCACAGAGCCAGGGCTTTATGCTGGTGGGCACGCTGTTCATCATCCCGTTCATCCTGGGTTACACCTTCTGGAGCTACTACGTGTTCCGCGGCAAGGTGACCCATGAAGACGGCTATCACTAGGAGGCTTGGACCATGACCGGTAAACCTTCACTGGACGAGATCGAACAGGCCGAGAAAAAGCCGCTGTGGCAGCGCCTGGGCTGGCTGGCGATGATCTGGACCGGCAGCGTCCTGGCCCTGTTCGTGGTGGCCAGCCTGATGCGCATGTTCATGAACGCCGCGGGCCTGAGCACCCACTGACATCCCGCACCTTTATGACCCTCCTCACGGAGGGTTTTTTTGCCTGGGTTTACTTGCGTGCCTTGAGGATCACGAACTTGGGCGTCGCCGCTACCTGCTCCACACCACGGAACAGCCGCGCCAGCTTGCTGTGATAACCCAGGTGACGGTTGCCGACGATATACAAGGCGCCGCCCACCACCAGTGCCTCGCGGGCCTGCTGGAACATGCGCCAGGCGAGGAAGTCCCCCACCACCTGTTGCTGGTGGAACGGTGGGTTGCACAGCACCACGTCCAACGATTGCGGCTCCTGGTCCGCCAGGCCGTCGCCGGGGCGAATCGTCACTGGCCGCTCACCCAGCGCCGCGCGCCAGTTCTCGGCGGCCGATTGCACAGCCATATAGGATTCGTCCACCAAGGTGTACTGCGCCTCGGGGTTTTGCAGGGCACTGGCGATGGCCAGGACCCCATTGCCGCAACCCAGGTCCGCCACGCGGGCGCTGCCCAGGTTGGATGGCAGGTGCGGCAGAAAGGCACGGGTGCCGATGTCCAGGCCTTCACGGCAGAACACATTGGCGTGGTTGAGCAGCTCGATGGCCGGCGCGTCCAGGCGATAACGCGTGGGGTAGGGCGAGACCACCCGGGGCCGATCAGCCAGGGTGGCAATCAGCAACCGGGCCTTTTTCACTGCCAGCGACGCGTGCATCGGCCCGATGTAGCGCTCCAGCAGTTCACCGGCGGCGCGGGGCAGATGCTTGACCATGGCGCCTGCGATCACTTCGGCGCCGGGCGCCAGTTGGCCTTGCAGGCGGATCAGTTGTTCTTCCAGCAGCGCCAGGGTTTTCGGCACTCGGATCAGCACGCGGTCGAAGGGCCCGCTCGGCACCTGGCTGGCAGGCACGAACGACACGGCATCGAAGGTCTTGTGGTTGCGTACCAGGTTTTTTTGCAACGCTTGGGTGCCTAGAAACGAATCGCCACTGGTGGTGACACGCATCTGCCCTTCAAGGCTGGCCGCCAGCGCGCCAAAGCTGTCATTGAGCACCAGCACGCGGGTGCTGCTGGCCGGTTGCTGCTCCGCCAGATAGGCGAGCAGATACTCGTCAGCCGCATCGAAGGCTTGCAGCGGTTCGTTTGGCTGCTCGGGCTGGCGGATCAGGTCGAGTTGGGCGAAGGGGCTATCGAGCAGGGGCATGGCGGGGGAAACTCTGGATAATCGACGGGTGTTCCAGGCTAGGCGAGGAACCTTCTGAGTGGACTGCGACGCGGGCTTTGACGAGCGGCGTCATCACTCAGAACTGGCCGTAAATGTTACGTTTTTTTCTCCGGGATTACATTCGGTGTTTTCAAGAGGATTTGAGCCGGTTGCGCTTAAAAAAGACCGTTTCTCACGGCGCTGATCACGGCGGCGATTTTATTGCTGACCCCCAGCTTTCTCATCGCACTGCTGATGTGAAAACCGACGGTACGTTCCGATAGGCAGAGAATTGTGGCGATATCAGCCGCAGTTTTGCCCAGTGCCGACCATTGCAGGATCTCTGTCTCGCGGCTGGTGAGTTTGGCGGGGCACTGGAAGGTCGGCCCCTGGCTGTAGGTTTGCGCCGCCACCGTATGCAAGGCATGGCATATCCACAGAACCTGGCCCGCTTTTTCATAGAGCTCATGGGCCTGCACCGGCCCCTTGCGTCGTCCCAGGTTGATCATACTGAAGAAGCCCCGGAAGTCGTGCACCGACTGGGCCCAGCCGAAATTCAGGCCTTGGGCATGTACGTGAGCCCACATGTCAGGTACTGCGGAAAAGGTTTTCTCTTCCCATACAAGCGGTAGCACATCGCGCTTACAGTGAATAACCAAAGGGTCCATTTCAAAGTAGTTTTCTGTTTTGTAGATTTTGTTCCATTCATCCGGATAGTTGTTGAGATGGATGCTTCTGTTAGGGCGGTAGAGAGCATTGGAACCCATTATAAAACCGCAGTATTCGAAGCCTAGCTCATAGGTAATGTTCAGAGCGGCTTCAAACATCGTTGTTACCTCATCTTCACCTTCAAGTTTGGGTAACCGTGTGTTTCGCCAGTTGACCATCGGTAACACTCCCTGAGTTTTACGCTGATTGTTTGCGACGCACGTCCTCATAGCGCCAACGAATCGAGTGTAGGACAGCATGCAATGCTGGGGTGGGAATTTTCGCACTTAGCAGGGCGTTTTTTATTGGTAATAATCTTCCTCGCACCTTGTGAGACGTGGCGGGCGGTGGCCGTGATTCAGATTTAATATCTTGTTTTTCATTGATTTGCCGAGAAGTCTGGCAGCGTGCCACCGATGATTGTTAGTGGGAAGTAGCGCCTGTGGGGAGAAGGTAATAGCTAAATGTTTTTAGTTGGAATCATATTGCTATCGCTCTGTTTTTTTCATATTCAAGTGTAGGGCGTTCGGCTTTTCTGCTCGGATAAATCCCCTGGATGGGGATGTCACTACAAACCAGCGGTGTTTCCAGGCTCCGCTTTGGGCCACACTAGGGGTCACCTGTAGACCGGAGCCCCCCATGACGGCCAGTGCGGAAAAATTCACACGCCAGACCTTGCTTGATGTGCAGTCATTGACCCCCAGCCTGTTTACCCTGCGGACCACCCGCGACGCGGGTTTTCGCTTTGTCGCCGGGCAGTTTGTGCGCCTGGGTGTGACCAAGCCCGATGGAAGCCTGGTGTGGCGCGCCTATTCGGTGGTGTCGTCGCCCTTCGACGAGTTCCTCGAGTTTTTCTCGATTGTGGTGCCGGGCGGTGAGTTCACCAGTGAGTTGAGCCGCCTGCGGGTGGGTGATGAGCTGCTGGTGGAGCGACAGGCCACGGGTTTCTTGACCCTGAACCGCTTTGTCGATGGCCGCGACTTGTGGCTGCTGGGCACGGGCACCGGGATTGCGCCGTTTCTGTCGATCCTGCAGGACTTTGAAGTCTGGGAAAAATTCGAGCGCATCATCCTGGTCTATAGCGCCAGGGAAGCCAGGGAGCTGGCTTACCAGACCCTTATCAAGGAACTGGCTGAGCGTGAGTACCTGAGCGAACACGCCCATAAGCTCACCTACCTGCCCATCGTCACCCGGGAGCAGCACCCAGGGGCATTGAATGGGCGTATCACCACCCTGATCGAAAATGGCGAATTGGAACGCGCGGCAGGCGTGGCGCTGACACCGGAACATTCGCGGGTGATGATTTGCGGCAACCCGCAGATGATTGATGACACCCGGCAATTGCTCAAGCAACGCGATATGCAGTTAAGCCTGACGCGTCGGCCAGGGCAGGTGGCGGTAGAAAACTACTGGTAAAAAAAGGCGCCCGGTGAGAGGCGCCTTTTTAGTGGCTGACAGGTATTGCGGATCGGCTACAGCGGCTTGTTGTTCTGGGCCTTGAGCAGATCGCGGATCTCCCCCAGCAATTCCTCTTCCTTGGTGGGCACCGGTGGCAGGCTTGGCGCAGCCGCTTCTTCACGCTTGAGGCGGTTGATGGCCTTGACGCCCATGAAGATCGCGAACGCGACGATCACGAAGTCGATGATGCTCTGGATGAATTTGCCGTAGGCCAGGACCACCGCCGGAATATCGCCCTGGGCCGCCTTGAGCGTTACTGCCAGATCACCGAAGTCCACACCGCCGATCAGCAGACCGATAGGCGGCATCACCACGTCGCCTACAAAGGACGAAACAATTTTGCCGAAGGCGGCGCCGATGATAATACCGACCGCCATGTCGACCACATTACCTTTGACCGCGAAGGCCTTGAACTCACTGATCACGCCCATAGGTTATTCCTTGTTACAGTTGAGAGGAGAGGAACTCAGTGTAAATCAGTCTGCAAGAGCTTGCTCGACACAACGGTTAACACTGTTCGTTGTAATCGACACATTAAAACGCAAATAGTTTGCAAAGTGCCATCAGTCGCGCGCGAAATACCCGTTATTTCAGGGCCTTACCACACTATTTTTTTAATCGTGATGGTGTGGGTTTTCTATTTATCTTCTGGCGTCAGCATCACTAGCCTCTGGCAAGCACCCGTAAAAGTGCATTAAAAAAACCAGAGGATTGCATGATGAAAAACCTTATTAGTCGCAGGTCTATTGCTGCGCGCAATGTGCTTTTGATTGCCAGTACCAGCCTGTTGTCGTTAGCCGTCAGTGCCGCCAACCTGACCCGAGATAATGGTGCAGCGGTGGGCGATAACCAGAACTCGCAGACCGCCGGCGCAAACGGCCCGGTCTTGCTGCAGGATGTGCAACTGATCCAGAAGCTGCAGCGTTTTGATCGTGAGCGTATCCCCGAGCGCGTGGTGCATGCCCGTGGCACCGGCGCCCACGGCACCTTCACCGTCACCGACAACCTCAGCGACCTGACCAAGGCCAAAGTGTTTGCCGCCGGTGAGGCCACGCCGGTGTTTGTGCGTTTCTCTGCCGTCGTCCACGGCAACCACTCCCCGGAAACCCTGCGCGACCCGCGCGGCTTCGCCACCAAGTTCTATACCGCCGAAGGTAACTGGGACCTGGTCGGCAACAACTTCCCGACGTTCTTTATCCGCGATGCCATCAAGTTCCCGGACATGGTGCATGCCTTCAAGCCCGACCCGCGCACTAACCTGGATGACGACTCCCGTCGTTTCGACTTCTTCTCCCATGTTCCAGAGTCCACCCGCACACTCACCGAGTTGTACTCGGACTCCGGTACACCGGCCAGTTACCGGGAGATGGACGGCAATGGCGTACATGCCTACAAGTTGATCAATGCCAAGGGTGAAGTGCACTACGTCAAGTTTCACTGGAAGAGCTTGCAAGGCATCAAGAACCTGGACCCCAAGGAGGTCGTGCAAGTGCAAGGGCGTGATTACAGCCATATGACCAACGACTTGGTTACTCACATCAACAAGGGCGACTTCCCCAAGTGGGACTTGTATGTGCAAGTGCTCAAGCCTGAAGAACTGGCCAAGTTTGATTTCGATCCCCTGGATGCCACTAAGATCTGGCCCGATGTTCCCGAGCGCAAAGTCGGGCAAATGGTGCTGAACCGCAATCCGGCCAATGTCTTCCAGGAAACCGAGCAAGTGGCCATGGCCCCGGCCAACCTGGTACCAGGTATCGAACCGTCGGAGGACCGCTTGTTACAAGGTCGGGTGTTCTCCTATGCCGATACGCAAATGTACCGTCTGGGCGCCAATGCCCTGCAACTGCCGATCAACGCTCCACGGGTCACCGTCAATAACGGCAACCAGGATGGTGCGATGAACTTTGGCAAGACCAGCACGGGCGTGAACTACCAGCCAAGCCGCCTGATGCCTCGGGAAGAGCCGCAAAGTGCGCGTTACAGCCAGATGCCCCTGGCCGGCAGCACCCAGCAGGCGAAAATCCAGCGCGAGCAGAACTTCAAGCAGGCGGGCGACTTGTATCGGTCCTACAGCAAGAAAGAGCGCCAGGACTTGATCGAAAACTTCGGTGGCTCCCTGGCAACCACGGATGACGTCAGCAAGCACATCATCCTGTCGTTCCTCTACAAGGCCGACCCGGAGTACGGCACGGGCGTGGCCAAAGTGGCCAAGGGCGATCTGGCGCGGGTCAAGGCACTGGCTGAAAAGCTGACCGACTAATCCACCCACCTGTAGGAGCGAGCTTGTCGCCGCCAGTTCAAGCTCGCTCCTACGGGACCTGCAGAGGATGTTGATGATGCGTAGCTTTATAGGGGCGCTACTGGCCTGCTGGTCCTTGAGTGTGTTCGCCGACCCGCTGGCCCTCAAGGCGCAGTTACAGGATTACTACTTCGACGCTGCCCGACGTGGCGACGTGGAAATGCTCAAGACTTTTATCGAATCCGGCTATTCCCTGAATACCGTCGATGACAAGGGCTACACCGCGCTGATCCTCAGCGCCTATCACGGGCACGAACCGGCCGTGGAGCAACTGCTGGCAGCCGGTGCCGATGCCTGTGTGCAGGATAAACGCGGCAATACGGCGCTGATGGGCGCGATCTTCAAGGGCGAGTTGAGCATTGCCCGGCGTTTGCTGGGCACCGCCTGCAACCCCGACCAACGCAACGGCGCCGGACAGACGGCGGCCATGTACGCCGGGCTGTTCAAGCGTATCGAACTGCTCGATGCACTCAAGGCCCAGGGCGCCGACCTGAATGCCGAAGACCCGCTGGGCAACAGCGCTACACGATTGGCCAACGGTGAAATCCGTACCGCAGCGCCACGCTGAGCTATCATCGCGGTTTTTCGGTTGGAGGTTCTCAGATGGCAAAGGCCAAGCGCATGTACGGCTGCACAGAGTGCGGCGCGACCTTTCCCAAATGGGCGGGCCAGTGTGGCGAGTGTGGGGCGTGGAATACCCTCACGGAAACTATGATTGAAAGCGGTGGTGCCGCAGCTCCCAGCGGGCGCTCCGGCTGGACCGGGCAACAAGCCCAGATCAAGACCCTGGCGGAAGTCAGCGTCGAGGAAATCCCGCGCTTTTCCACGGCGTCCGGCGAGCTCGACCGGGTACTCGGTGGCGGCCTGGTGGACGGCTCGGTGGTGCTGATCGGTGGCGATCCAGGCATCGGCAAGTCGACCATCCTCTTGCAGACCCTATGCAGCATCGCCAGCCGCATGCCAGCCCTGTACGTCACCGGCGAAGAATCCCAGCAACAGGTGGCCATGCGCGCCCGCCGCCTGGGCTTGCCCCAGGACCAATTGCGGGTCATGACCGAGACCTGTATCGAAAGCATTATCGCCACCGCCCGCGTGGAAAAGCCCAAGGTGATGGTGATCGACTCGATCCAGACGATCTTCACCGAACAACTGCAATCGGCACCGGGAGGGGTGTCCCAGGTGCGGGAAAGTGCGGCGTTGCTGGTGCGCTACGCGAAACAGAGCGGCACGGCGATTTTCCTGGTGGGCCATGTCACCAAGGAAGGCGCACTGGCCGGCCCGCGCGTGCTGGAGCATATGGTGGATACGGTGCTGTATTTCGAGGGCGAGTCCGATGGGCGCCTGCGCCTGTTGCGGGCGGTGAAGAACCGTTTCGGCGCGGTCAACGAGCTGGGGGTGTTCGCCATGACGGACCGGGGGCTGAAAGAAGTCTCCAACCCTTCGGCGATCTTTCTGACTCGCGCCCAGGAAGAAGTACCGGGCAGCGTGGTGATGGCAACGTGGGAAGGTACCCGGCCAATGCTGGTGGAAGTCCAGGCTTTGGTGGACGACAGCCATCTGGCCAACCCGCGCCGCGTGACCCTGGGTCTGGATCAGAACCGCCTGGCGATGTTGCTGGCGGTATTGCATCGCCATGGCGGGATTCCGACCCATGACCAGGACGTGTTCCTCAACGTGGTCGGCGGCGTCAAGGTGCTGGAAACCGCGTCTGACCTGGCCTTGATGGCGGCGGTCATGTCGAGCCTGCGCAATCGGCCGTTGCCCCATGACCTGTTGGTATTTGGTGAAGTGGGCCTGTCGGGCGAGGTACGCCCGGTGCCCAGCGGCCAGGAGCGCCTCAAGGAAGCCGCCAAGCATGGTTTCAAGCGTGCCATCGTGCCCAAGGGCAACGCGCCGAAGGAGGCGCCGCCTGGGTTGCAGGTGATTGCGGTGACGCGGCTCGAACAGGCACTGGATGCCTTGTTCGAATAACCCGAAATACCACAGAACCCTGTAGGAGATGGCTTGCTTGCAATGGTGTCGAATCAGTCGCTGCGTCCCTGACTGACACGCCGCCATCGCAGGCAAGCCAGCTCCTACATTGATGTGTGCACATCGTCAGATGTTCAGTAACTCGCCCAGCTCCCGATGCAGCTCCTCCTCATCCCCCAGGTTCAGCTCGATCAGCCTGCGCAAATGGCTGATCGAGTCCAGGTCGATATATTCGCAGACGAACCCCAGTTGCCCCTTGTCGTCATGGCTCAGCCGCACTTGCATGCTCACGTCCGTGTCGGCGTCCAGGTGAATGTCCACATCAAAGGGCTCGTCACCCTTGCCCAGCCATGGCGCGGGCTTTTGCACCAGCAACCCTTTGAGCGATAAATCCACCAGTTGCACCGGCCATTGCTGGCCGTTTTGCTTAAGTTCGGTCTTGGCATTGAAGGCAATCCGCCGAAAACGGCGTCGATCTGACGGCTGGTCGCTCATGGTGAAACCCTCTGTTGGTCCAGGGATTGTAGCCTTGCGCCATTATCGGGCGTTTATTTCTGTTTTTTTCGCCCCGGCAAGGCTCTAGACCAACGTAGGGGGCTGGTCTTTAGGGCACAGCGCGCTAAACTCGGCCTGGCTGTCTTTCTGTCCACCCTGGCTGGAATATAAAAATGAAAAATAATAATAGCCTGCTCCGCCATCTACCCTGGCTGTTGCTGGCAATCGTAGGAGCGTGCGCCCTGGGCGTAGTGGCTTTGCGGCGCGGCGAGGCAATCAACGCCTTGTGGATTGTAGTCGCGGCAGTCGCCATTTATCTGGTGGCTTATCGTTACTACAGCCTGTTCATCGCAAATAACGTGATGCAACTCGATCCACGGCGGGCCACCCCCGCAGTGATCAACAACGACGGTCTGGACTATGTGCCGACCAACAAACATATTCTCTTCGGTCACCACTTTGCCGCCATTGCCGGCGCGGGGCCTCTGGTCGGCCCGGTACTGGCTGCACAGATGGGCTACCTGCCCGGTACCCTGTGGCTGATTGCCGGCGTGGTGCTGGCGGGTGCGGTGCAGGACTTCATGATCCTGTTCCTGTCCACCCGTCGCAACGGCCGCTCCCTGGGGGACATGGTCCGCGAAGAAATGGGCCGCATTCCCGGGACCATCGCGCTGTTTGGCTGCTTCCTGATCATGATCATCATCCTCGCGGTGCTGTCGCTGATCGTGGTCAAGGCCCTGGCCGAAAGCCCGTGGGGCATCTTCACGGTGATGGCGACCATCCCGATCGCGATGTTCATGGGCGTGTACATGCGCTACATCCGTCCGGGCCGCATCGGCGAAATTTCGATCATTGGCGTGCTGTTGCTGTTGGGTTCGATCTGGCTCGGCGGGCAGATTGCCGCTGATCCGGTATGGGCCAAGGCCTTCACCTTCACCGGGATCCAGATCACCTGGATGCTGGTTGGCTACGGATTCGTGGCCGCGGTACTGCCGGTGTGGCTGATCCTGGCCCCGCGCGACTACCTGTCTACCTTCCTGAAAATCGGCACCATTATCGCCCTGGCGATTGGCATCCTGGTCACCATGCCTGACCTGAAAATGCCGGCGCTGACCCAGTTTATCGACGGCACTGGCCCGGTGTGGAAGGGCGGCCTGTTCCCGTTCCTGTTCATCACCATCGCCTGTGGTGCGGTGTCCGGCTTCCATGCGCTGATCTCCTCGGGCACCACGCCCAAGTTGTTGGCCAATGAAGCCCACTCGCGCTACATCGGCTATGGCGGCATGTTGATGGAGTCGTTCGTCGCCATCATGGCCATGGTTGCCGCTTCGGTGATCGAGCCAGGCGTGTACTTCGCCATGAACAGCCCTGCGGCGATTGTCGGCAGTGATGTGGTGACTGTTGCGCAAACCGTCAGCAGCTGGGGCTTTGCGATTACCCCGGAAGCGCTGCAAGCGGTGGCCAATGACATCGGTGAAACCACCATCCTGGCCCGTGCCGGCGGTGCGCCGACCCTGGCGGTCGGTATCGCGCAAATCCTGCACAGTGTGCTGCCGGGTGAAAACACCATGGCGTTCTGGTACCACTTTGCAATCCTGTTCGAAGCGCTGTTCATCCTGACCGCTGTGGACGCCGGTACCCGTGCCGGGCGCTTCATGCTCCAGGATCTGCTCGGTTCCTTCGTGCCGGCGCTCAAGCGTACCGAGTCCTGGACGGCCAACCTGATCGCCACTGCAGGCTGTGTGGCGATGTGGGGCTACTTGCTGTACCAGGGCGTGATCGACCCGCTGGGTGGTATCAACACCTTGTGGCCGCTGTTCGGCATCTCCAACCAGATGCTGGCCGGTATCGCGCTGATGCTCGCCACCGTTGTGCTGATCAAAATGAAGCGCCAGCGCTACATCTGGGTGACCCTGCTGCCGGCTGTCTGGCTGCTGATCTGCACCACCACCGCAGGCTTCATCAAGCTGTTCGACGCCAACCCGGCGATCGGCTTCCTGTCGCTGGCCAAGAAGTACAGCGATGCGCTGGCCAATGGGCAGATCCTGGCCCCGGCCAAGAGTATCGACCAGATGCAGCACGTGATCTGGAACGCCTACACCAACGCGACGTTGACGGTGTTGTTCCTGTTCGTGGTCTTCAGCATCCTGTTCTATGCCATCAAGGTCGGCGTTGCCGCCTGGGGCACCAAGGAACGTACGGATAAAGAAGCACCATTCCAAGCCATGCCGGACGCGTGATAGAGGGTTGCAGACATGTTCAATGACATCGGTCGCCTCGGTAAATACCTCGGTCAGGCTGCACGCCTGATGGTCGGCATGCCCGACTACGACACCTACGTCGAGCATATGCAAACCAAGCACCCGGACAAGCCGTTGATGGACTACAAGGCGTTCTTCCGGGAGCGCCAGGAAGCCCGTTACGGCGGCAAGGGCGGGCCCAAGTGCTGTTGATCCAATAGGGTTGGGCCTATGTGATCCCCTGTGGGAGCGGGCTTGTGTGGGAGCGGGCTTGCTCGCGATAGCATCACCTCGGTATACCAGATAGACCGAGTTGCCTGCATCGCGAGCAAGCCCGCTCCCACACAAGCCCGCTCCCACATTTGTTTTGTGTTTCCTCAAGGAGAATATTTTGTCCTCTCCCATCCCCGTCACCGTCCTCAGCGGCTTCCTCGGCGCTGGCAAGACCACCTTGTTGCGCCATCTGCTCAAGGCCGAGCACGGCTTGAAAATCGCCGTGATCGAAAACGAATTCAGTGACGCCGGCATCGACACCCAGCTATTGGGCGATGAGCCGGTCCAGGTCATGACCCTGTCCAACGGTTGCGTGTGCTGCACCATCCACACCGACCTGACCAAAGCCCTGTACCTGCTGCTCGAACGCCTGGACAGCGGCGAGATCGCCTTCGACCGCCTGGTGATCGA
>LNAP01004107.1_pt1 | contig 13655 bp, 10 predicted proteins | sample 602601 | NCBI WGS metagenome assembly LNAP01 (sample SAMN02440304, study PRJNA202911) | soil metagenome | biome: Subtropical and temperate rainforests or woodlands; isolation source: soil samples (1 kg each in a 20% v/v slurry with milli Q water) were... ...
ACGCTGACGGCCGCCGGACCGCTGGAGCGCCTCACCGGTGTGCTGGTGCATGACCGCGGCTGGGACGCCGCCGGTCAGGTGCGGGCGCTGGCGGTGGATGTGCCGATCCGGTCGCTGGCTGCCGCCCCGCCGGCCGGGCAGCCGGTGTCGGTGCGCGCCACGGCCGGCGGTATGGGCTTGGCGCTGGCCGCCGCCTTCGCCCTGCTCGGCGGGCTGATCCTGAACCTCATGCCGTGTGTGTTTCCGGTGCTGTCGGTCAAGGTGCTGAGCTTCATCCAGCTCGCGCACGGTGATCCGGGCCGGGTGCGGCGGCATGGGCTGGCGTTTCTGGGCGGCGTGCTGGTCAGTTTCTGGCTGCTCGCCGGCTTGTTGCTGGCGCTGCGCGCGGCCGGAGGCGGCGTCGGGTGGGGTTTCCAGTTGCAGTCGCCCGGTTTCGTCGCTGCCATGGCTCTGCTGCTGACGGCGGTGGGCCTGAACATGATGGGCGCCTTCGAGGTCGGTCTTGGCCTGTCGCGCCTGGCCGGCAGCGCGCCGCAGCCGGCCGGCTATCCGGGCTCGTTCCTGACCGGCACGCTGGCGGTGCTGGTGGCCACGCCGTGCACGGCGCCGTTCATGGGCGCGGCGCTCGGCTTTGCCCTGGCGCGCCCGGCCTGGGAAGCGCTGACCATCTTCACCGCGCTGGGTCTTGGCATGGCGCTGCCGTATCTGCTGCTGGCGGAGTTGCCGGGACTTCTGGCGCGCCTGCCGCGGCCGGGCCAGTGGATGGTCACGCTGCGTCAGGGGCTGGCGTTTCCGCTGTTCGCCACCGCCGTGTGGCTGGTGTGGGTGCTCGGTCGCCAGTCCGGGGTGGACGCGGTCGGCTTGTTGTTGTTGGCGGCGCTGGGGGTCGGCTTCGCCGCCTGGGGCGTCGGCCATGTGCAGCGGGGCGCGCGGCGCTGGCTGCCCGGTGGCGTGGTGGTGATTGGCCTGGGCCTCGCCGCCGTTCTGGGTTTCGCCGCGGCCATGCGCCCGGCGGTCGTGGCGCCGTCGGCGTCCGGCGCGAGCGCCACAGCGGGCGCCGGCATCGACTGGCAGCCCTGGTCGTCGGCGGCGGTCGACGCACTGCGCGCCACCGGCCGGCCGGTGTTCGTCGATTTCACGGCCGCCTGGTGCATCAGCTGCCAGGTGAACAAGCAGGTGGCGCTGGATACGGCGGCGGTATCGGCCCGCTTTGCCGAACTCGGCGTGGTCGCGCTGCAGGCCGACTGGACACGCTACGACCCTGCGATCACGCAGGCGCTGGCCGGTTTCGGCCGCAGCGGCGTCCCCTTGTACGTGTACTACCCGCCTGGCGCGCCGCCGCGGCTGCTGCCGGCGGTACTCACGCCGGGGCTGGTGCTCGAATCGCTGGCGGACTGATCGCCGGAGCGCTCAGCCGCGTGCCCGCAGCAGGCGCAGGCCATTGGCCACCACCAGCAGCGAAGCGCCCATGTCGGCGAACACCGCCATCCACATAGTCGCGTTGCCGAAGATCGCCAGCCACAGAAACACGGCCTTGATGCCAAGGGCCAGACTGATGTTCTGCCACAGTACCGAGTGCGTCCGGCGCGACAGGCGGATCAGTTCCGGGATGCGGCGCAGGTCGTCGTTCATGATCACGACGTCGGCGGCTTCCAGGGCCGTGTCGGTGCCGGCGGCGCCCATGGCGATGCCGATGTCGGCCCTGGCCAGGGCCGGCGCGTCGTTGATGCCGTCACCGGTCATGGCAGTCGCGCCGTAGCGCTGGCGCAGGGCATCGATGGCGTCCATCTTGTCCTGCGGCAGCAGATCGCCGCGCGCATCCTGGATGCCGGCATGCTGCGCGATGGTGCGCGCCGTGGCCGCGTTGTCGCCGCTGAGCAGCACCGGCGTGACGCCGAGGGCCTTCAGCTCGGCCACGGCGGCGCGCGAGCTGTCCTTGATCGTGTCGGCGACCGCGAACAGCGCCAACACGGCTGACTGCGAGGCCAGCAAGGTCACCGTGCGGCCCTGGTTTTCGTGTACCGCCAGGCGCGCTTCCAGCGCCGGGCTGCACAGCCCGCGATCCTCGATCAGGCGGTGATTGCCGAGCAGGAAAGCCGCCCCGTCCACCGTGCCCTGCACGCCGCGACCGGGCAGGGCCTGAAAGTCACCGACCGCAACGCCGCCCAATCGCAGACCTTCGGCAATTGCGCGCGATACAGGGTGATCGGAGCGGCCGGCAAGGCTGGCAGCCAGGGCCAGGTGCGCCGCGCCATCGCCGCCGTCGATTGCCACGGATTCGACCAGCCTCGGCTTACCCTCGGTGATGGTGCCGGTCTTGTCGAACGCGATGGCCTTCAGTTTGCGTGCGTCTTCCAGGTACACGCCGCCCTTGATCAGGATGCCGCGGCGCGCGGCGCTGGCCAGCGCACTGACCACCGTCACCGGCGTCGAGATCACCAGCGCGCACGGGCAGGCGATCACCAGCAGCACCAGCGCCTTGTAGGCCGCCTGCGCCCAAGTCCAGTCCATCAGCCAGGGCGACAGCAGCGTCACCGCAACCGCCAACGCGAACACGCCGGGCGTGTAGACCGCTGCGAAGCGGTCCACGAAACGCTGTGTCGGGGCGCGCGAGCCCTGCGCCTGCTCGACCGCGTGAATGATGCGCGCCAGCGTGGAGTCGTCAGCGGCCGCGGTGGTGCGAATTTCCAGCTCCGCGGCCTGGTTGATGGTGCCGGCGAACACGCCGTCGCCGATGGTCTTGTCCACCGGAATGCTCTCGCCGGTCACGGGTGCCTGGTCGATCGCGCCGGCGCCGGCGGTGACTACGCCGTCCAGCGGTACGCGCTCGCCGGGGCGAATGCGCACGATGGCATCGACCGGTACGTCGGCCGCCGGCACGGTTTGCCACGTTCCGTCCGCCTGGCGCAGCTGCGCCTGCTGCGGCGCCAACGCCAGCAGGCTCTGGATGGCGTTTCGAGCACGGTCCAGCGAGCGTGCCTCGATCAGCTCGGCGATGGCGTACAGCGCCATCACCATCGCCGCCTCCGGCCACTGGCCGATCAGGAAGGCGCCGGTCACCGCCACGCTCATCAGCGCGGTGATGTTCAGGCGCCCGTGGCGCAGCGCGCTGAAGCCCTTGCGGTAGGTCTCGAAGCCGGCGAGCCAGATTGCCGCCGCCGCCAGCGCCATTTCGATGCCGGTGACGGCAAGGTCCGCGCCGCCGAAGTACGCTAGGCCCTCGGCGCCCGCTGCCAGCAGCAGGGCGATGACTGGTCGGCGCAGGCCGTCGAGCATGCCCTCAATGTCGTGCGGATCGGCAGTCCGATTGCCGTCTTGCGCGGATGGAGCCAGCGGCTGCGGGTCGAAACCCGCACGGCGGATGGCAGCCAGCGCCTCGGCGATCACCGGCTGGGGGGCCGAGATGGCGAGTGTGCGGGCACCGAGCTGAAAGCTCAGGGAAACGATGCCCGCCACCGGTTCCAGCGCGCGGCGAATTTCGGACTCCTCGGCTGCGCAGTCCATGGCCTGAATGCGAAAGCGTGCCGCGGTGCCGCTGCTGCGTTCCGCCTCAGGCCCGGAAGAGATCGAACGGTCCATGCAAGGGTTCCTCAATGCGCATCTGCCAGAACTCAGTCATCGGCTCGGGGCCGACCGTTGTTTGAGGCATTCCGACATCAGACATTCCGGGACCCGAGCACGATGACGGCCATGCCGAGCAAGGCAAGGCCCACGCCCAGCCAGTCGGTCATGGACGGCCGCACCGAATCCACGGCCCACAGCCACAGCAGCGCCATGCTGACGTACACGCCCCCATACGCCGCATACACGCGCCCGGCCGCCTGCGGGTGCAGCGTCAGCAGCCACACGAATGCCGCCAGGCTGGCCGCCGCGGGCAGCAGCAGCCATACGGAGTGGCCCTGCTTGAGCCACAGCCAGGGCAGGTAGCAGCCCAGGATCTCCGCCAGCGCGGTCAGCGCAAATAGCCCGAAGGTCTTTAGCAACTCCATCCCGGCCCCTGCTCAGGCTTCCAGAATCCAGACCACGAGGCCGAGCACGCACAGCAGTGCGCCCACGGCGCCATGTTCGTAGCGCTCCAGGCGTTCCAATCGCAGGTGTGCAAGGCCCAGCAGCGTCAGCCAGGTGAACAGCAGCATCCCGGCCAACGTGGCGCCCGCCAGCAGCAGCGACAGCAGCACAAAGCCCGCCCAGCCGTAAGGCACGCCGGCCACGAACACCGGCAGGAAGCCTTCACAGGGCGAAAAAGTCAGCGCCGCCAGCAGCCCCCATATCACGGCACGGTCGCTGCGTGTGGCGTTGCTGGCTGGGGGCGCCGGGCGCGGGTACGGATGGTCGTGGTCGTGGTGTTCATGCGCCGGGTCATGGCCGGGCGCGTCGTTCGCCACAAAGTGGCTGTGACCATGCCCCTGCCCGCGCCACTGCCGCCACAGGTACCACAGGCCAAAGGCGATCAGCACTGCGCCCGTAAGCCAGGGAAAGACGCCTTCGGTCCAGCGGTTCACCGCGAAGCCCAGCCACGCGACGACGGCGCCCAGCGCCACCGTGAACAGCACGTGTCCGCCCCCCGCCAGTGTGGTGACGAGCAGCGTCCTGGCGCGGCTCCAGCGCTGCGCCCGGCCAGTCAGCACGAAGGGCAACCAGTGCGTCGGCAGCGCGGCGTGCATGAAAGCCACGCCGAAGCCGGTGCCGGCGATGGACCACGCCAGGCCCTCAGTCAAGGCGGGCCGCCGATGGGCAGCGCCTGCTCGACGGGGCTCACGTACACCCAGCCGGACACGCTGGGGCCGATGGGCGCCACGCGGCGGATGATGCCGGTTACCGTGTCTACCTGCGCGTCCTCGACCACCAGCGACAGCCGCACTTCGGAGATCACCAGACCCGGCATGTCGATCGAGTAGTCCCGCTCCTCCAGCGGCAACGGCTTGAGCGTGCCGCGCACGTCCTGCAGCGTGAGGTTGCGAAAGCCGGCATCGGTCAGCGCCTGGATCACGTCCGGCGTACGCACGTGGTGAATGAAAGCCTTGATCAGTTTCATGCGGGAGACTCCTCGGTTGCGGCGGCGGTCTGGTTGGCGGGGCGCCAGGCCATGCGGTACAGGCCGGGCAGCACGAGCAGGGTCAGCAGGGTCGCCGAGACGATGCCGCCGATGACGACGGTCGCCAGCGGTCGCTGCACTTCCGCGCCGGTACCGGTGTTGAGCGCCATCGGCAAAAAGCCGAGCGCGGCCACCAGGGCGACCATCAGGATCGGCCGCAGGCGCAGCAGCGCGCCTTCGCGGATCGCGGCGTCGACCTCCAGACCCTGAGCGAGCCGGTCGCGGATCGCCGCGACCATGACCACACCGGTCAGTACGGCCACGCCGGACAAGGTGATGAAGCCGACGCCGGCGGTGATCGACAACGGAATGCCGCGCAGCCACAGGCCGATGACGCCGCCGGTCAGCGCCAGCGGCACGCCGGAAAACACCAGGGCCGCGTCGCGCGCCGAGCCGAAAGTCAGCATCAGCAGGCCGAAGATCATCGCCAGCGTCACCGGCACCAGCAGCGTCAGCCGCTGCGTTGCCGACTGCAGTTGCTCGAAGGTGCCGCCGTAGTCGAGCCAGTAGCCGGGCGGCAGCTTGACCTGTTGTTCAATCTTCCCGCGCGCCTCGGCGACGAAGCTCGCCAGATCGCGGCCGCGCACGTTCGACGACACGACCAGGCGCCGCTTGCCATTCTCGCGCGAGATCTGGTTGGGCCCCGGTGCGAGCTTGAGTGCCGCCAACTCGCCCAACGGCACGTAGCCGCGGTCGACGGATGGCAGCGGCACCGGCAGGCGCTCGAGTGCGGCGAGGTCACCGCGCAGATGCTCAGGCAGCCGCACGACCAGTGGGAAGCGTGCGTCACCCTCGTACACCAGCCCGGCTTCCTCGCCGCCGGTGGCCGCGGCCAGCACGTCCTGCACGTCGGCGACGTTGAGGCCGTAGCGATAGAGCGCGGCGCGGTCGGGTTCGACCGACAGCACCGGCAGGCCGGCGACCTGCTCGACCTTGACGCCCTCGGCGCCGGTAACCGTGTTCAGCACCTCGGCGATGGCGTTGCCGGTCTTCAGCAGCTGACCCAGATCGTCACCATAGACCTTGATGCCCAGATCCGAGCGCACGCCGGAGATCAGCTCGTTGAAGCGCAACTCGATCGGCTGGCTGATCTCGTAGGCGTTGCCGGGGAGCCGCTCCAACTTCTCCTGGATTTCCGCCAGCAGTTGCGCCTTCGGCTTGTCCGGATCGGGCCAGTCCTTGCGATCCTTGATCATCACGTAGCCGTCGGAGATGTTCGGCGGCATCGGGTCGGTCGCCACCTCGGCGGTACCGACACGCGAAAAGTAGGTCTTCACTTCCGGCACGTCAGCCAGCGCCCGCTCCATCTGGAACTGCATCTCCAGCGACTGCGTCAGGCTGGTGCCGGGAATGCGCAGCGCCTGCACGGCGATGTCGCCCTCGTCGAGGCTGGGGATGAACTCGGCGCCCATGCGCGTGGCCAGCCAGCCGCACAGCACGACCAGCAGCACCGCACCGCCGAGAAAGACGAAGCGCAGCCGCAGGGCAAGGTCCAGCACCGGCGCATAGATGCGCTTGGCGTGGCGCACGATGAAGTTGTCCTTCTCCTCGATCCGGCCGCGCAGGAACAGTGCGACCGCTGCCGGCACGAAGGTGAGCGACAGCACGACTGCGGCGAGAAGCGCCATGATCACCGTCGCCGCCATCGGCCGGAACATTTTTCCTTCGACACCGGTCAGGGCGAGGATCGGCAGGTTCACCAGCACCACGACGAGCACGCTGACCAGGCTTGGCGTGAACACCTCGCGCGTGGCCGCGAACACGGTCTGCAGGCGCTCGTCGAGCTTGAGCAGGCGGCCGGCGTGATGCTGGCGCTCGGCCAGACGCAGGATGCAGTTCTCGACGATGATCACCGCGCCGTCGACAATCAGGCCGAAGTCCAGCGCCCCCAGCGACATGAGATTCGCGCTGACGCCCGTTTCCACCATGCCGGTCATCAGCATCAGCATCGACAGTGGAATCACCGCGGCGGTGATCAGTGCTGCACGCAGGTTGCCGAGCATCAGCAGCAGTACGGCGACGACCAGCAGCGCGCCTTCGAGCAGGTTCTTCTGCACCGTGGCGATGGTTTTGTCGACCAGCGTCGTGCGGTCGTAGACGGTTTCTGCGGTCACGCCGGGCGGCAGCGTCTTGTTGATCTCGGCCAGCCGGTCCGCCACGGCTGCCGACACCGTGCGGCTGTTGCCGCCGAGCAACATGACCGCGGTGCCCTGTACCACCTCTTCACCGTCACGCGTGGCCGCGCCGGTACGCAGCTCCTTGCCGAAGGCGACGTCGGCCACTTCGCGTACCGTCACGGGAATGCCGCCGCGATGCGCGACGATGACACGCTCGATCGCGGGAATGTCGGCGACCTGGCCCGGCGAACGGATCAGGTATTGCTCGCCGTTGCGCTCGATGTAGCCGGCGCCGACGTTGGCGTTGTTGCGCTCCAGGGCGTTCACGACATCGTCGAACGACAGGCCGTAGGCGAGCAGGCGCGCCGGGTCCGGCGTGATGTGGAACTGCTTCTCGAAGCCGCCGATGGTGTTGACTTCGGTGACGCCGGGCACCAGGCGCAGCTGCGGGCGGATCACCCAGTCCTGCAGCGTGCGCAGCGCGGTCGCGTCCCAGGGCGACCCGTCCGGCTGGCGCGCGTCGGGCGCCGCCGCCATCGTGTACATGAAGATTTCGCCCAGCCCGGTGGCGATCGGTCCCATCGTGGGTTCGATCCCGGCCGGCAGCTGGCTCTTCACGTCCTGAAGGCGCTCGTTGATCAGGTTGCGTGCCCAGTAGATGTCGGTGCCTTCGTGGAAAATCACGGTCACCTGCGACAGACCGTAGCGCGACAATGAGCGCGTGTAGTCGAGGTTCGGAAGACCTGCGATCGCGACCTCGACCAGGTAGGTGATGCGCTGTTCCACCTCCAGCGGCGAGTAGCCCGGCGCCTGGGTGTTGATCTGCACCTGGACGTTGGTGATGTCCGGTACGGCGTCGATCGGCAGGCGCTGGTAGTTCCAGGCGCCGAAGGCGCCGACGGCGAGCACCAGCAGCAGCACGATGCCGCGGCGAGCGACGGCGAGACGTAGCAATGCGTCAACCATGGGGGTGCTCCCTTCAGTGCCCGTGCTCGGCTTCGCCCTTGCCGAGCTCAGCTTTGAGGATGAAGCTGTTTTTCGCGATGTAGCGCGCGCCGGGTTCCAGGCCGGACAGCACCTCGATGTGCTCGCCGTCGCTGCGCCCCAGCGTGACCGGGCGCGGCGCAAAGCCGTCGTCGGTGCGCACGAACACGATGCTGCGATCTTCCAGCGTCTGCACGGCTTCGCTGCGCACCGCCAGCGGTACGGCGGATTCGTCGAGCAGCACGGCGGCCGTCACGTACAGGCCGGGCGCCCAGCGCCGCTCGGCGTTGTCGAGCAGCACGCGTGCGACCCGCGTCTGGCTCTCGGCGCGGCCGAAGGGCACGACGTAGATGATCTCGCCCTGCGCGCTCTGCTTCGAGCCGGGATTGGTCACGCGCACCTGCTGGCCGACGCGGATCCTGGCGACATCGCGTGGGAACAGCGACAGCTCGACCCAGACGGTCGACAGATCGGCGACCGTGAACAGCGGCTTGTCGCCGGTCTGCTCGCCGGGATTGGTGTTGCGCGCCGTGACCACGCCGGTGAGCGGCGCGGTGACGGCATAGGTCTGCAGGCTCTCGTTGGCCTCGACCGTCGCCAGCGTCTCGCCCTGCTGCACCGGATCGCCGATGCGCCTGGCGACGCTGCGCACCGCGCCCGGGAAGCGCGCCGCGACCTCGCGCGTGCGCTCGGCATTGGGCACGATCGTGCCGTACAGCGGCAGCGTTTCGTGAATCTGCGCAGGGCCGGCCTCGACCAGCTCCAGGCCGGCGGCGGCGATCTGTTCGGCGCTGAGCTCGACGTGTTCGCCTTCGCCCTCGTGCTCTTCTTCACCTTCGGCATGTGCCGCTTCGGGTTTGGCCATCGCCGCCTCGGCCGTCGCCGGCGATTCGCCGCCGCCGCAGGCGCTCAGCAACAGGACCAGCGCCAGCCACGCGGCGCGCTGTGGGATATGGTTAAGGTTCTTCATGAGGTCACTCGCTATGACTGCTGCGCAGACGCTGGGTCTGTTCGTATTGACGGCGATCGCCGAAATCCTCGGCTGCTACCTGCCGTGGTTGTGGCTGCGACACGGCCGCAGTGCCTGGCTGCTGCTGCCCGCGGCCGTCAGTCTTGCGCTGTTCGTCTGGCTGCTGACCCTGCATCCGCAGGCCAGCGGGCGGGTCTACGCGGCCTATGGCGGCGTCTACGTCTACGTCGCCGTCGCGCTGGGCTGGCTGTGGGGCATCGACGGACAGAGACCGGTACTGACGGACATCGCCGGCGTCGCGCTGACGCTCGCCGGCATGGCGGTCATCTACTTCGGCAGCCGCAGCTGAGCCGGCGGACAGCGGTGCGTTGGTCAGGCGCTCGATTTCGGTACGCAGTGCGTGCGCGGTCGCGGCGGACTCGATCAGCGCCGCCTGCACGGACAGGTACTCGCGCTGCGCATCGACCAGCTCCAGATAGCTGTAGCGCCCGCGCGCATAGGCGTCTTCCGTTTCCTGCAACGCCTCGGCGGCACGCGGCCGGATGTCGTTGCCGAGTGCGCGCGCCTCGTTGACTGCGCGTGCGAGCTGGCGGTGCAGCTCGTAGAGCGTGGCTTCGGCGCGTACCTCGGCCGCGCGCCGCTGCGCGTCCACGCGCGAGCGGTTGGCCTGTGCCTCGGCGACGTAACCCTGCGCACGCCGACCGCTGAACAGCGGCAGTGACAGCGACACGACGAAGGCTTGGTCGCCGGAGTCCTCGAAACGGCGCAGACCGCCCGACAGTGTCACGTCCGGGCGGCGCAGCGTCGTCGCGAGGCGCAACTCGGCATCGCGCAAGCGGGCCTCGGAGGCAAAGCGCAGGAAGTCCGGGTTGGCTGCGAGCTGCCCGGCCAGGGCCGCGAAGTCGCCGGTCGGCGGCAGCGCGAACAGCTCGGCCTTGACCTCGCCGAAGCTGCGGCCATCGATGACCGGCTGCGACGCGCCCCACATCGCCGCGAGCTGCTTGCGCGCCGTGTCGAGATCGGCTGCGGCGGCCTGCTCCTCGAGCCGGTAGCGGTCGCGGGCGATCTGCGCGCGATCCAGCTCGGCATGCGGCGACTTGGCGGCGTCGACGCGGCGCTGCGAGGCGGCGACGGTACGCTCGCCGAGCGCGGTCGCCGAACGCGCCAGACCCAGCCGTTCCTGCGCGCGCGCCACGGTGATGAAGCGGCGCGTGACCTCGGCGAGCACGTCGAGCTGCGCGGCCTGGCGCTCGATCTCGACGGTGCCGCTGCCGGCGCGTGCCAGATCGACACGTGCTCCGCGCTTGCCGCCCAGCTCGATCACCTGGGACAGCGCCAGGGTCGTTTCGCCGGCATCGTAGGCGCGGGTCTCGCCGGAACCGGCGAAGTTTTCCGCTTCGATCGCCAGTTCCGGCGCCGGACGCAGTGCGGCCTGCCGCTCGCGTGCCTGCGCGGCGCGCAAGTCGAAGGTGTACGCGCTCAGGTCGGGATTGCTCGCCAGCGCGGCGGCGATCGCTTCGCGCAGCGTCAATCCATCCGGCGCAGTAGCGGCGCCGGCGGCGGGCGCCAGCAGCGCCATCGCCGTCCAGCACACGCGCAGTAGTGCGCGTGCGGTGACAATTCTCATCGTGTCCTCCCATCGCCATCGCCGCCGCAAATCGAGCGGCGCGGCAGGCAGGCCGCTGCGCCCAATGCGGGCGTCAGGCGGCGGGAAACCTCAAAGCGTCAGAGGGAGGAGGAGAGGGGAGGTCCGCGCAGCGGCGGGCGACAGAAGCGGGGTGGGGAAGCGGCACGCTGCGGCGAGGCGGCGGCGGCGGTGATCCGCAGCCGGGCGAACAGGACAGTTACCAGCCACAGCGCCGCCAGCAGGAGCGGCAGGTCAAAACCCGATTTGCCGGACTTGGTCAGCGCATCTCCGACCAGCGAGACATCGCGGTCATCGTGCGCCCGGTCGTCGCGATGATCCGCGTGATGTCCGGAATCGGTCACATGCAGGCTGGCCGGAGGCTCGCTGCCGTCAAGGCACAGGTGCAGATGCGCACCGCCCAGCCGCGCGAACAGCAAGGCTCCGCAGACCAGCAGCAGCAACCCCATCGGCGACGATTTGCGACGAGCCATGGTTTTCAGTGTAGCAGAGCGCCGTGCACAACGCACCCGGGATGGCGTGATGCAGCGCCACAGCGCCGCAGGAGGTCAGCGCGCGGCAGTCAGGTCCGGCCCCAGTCGGCCGTCCCGGACCGGCCGAGCGTCGATCACTGCGTGGCCTGCTCGGCCGGCGCGGCGGCCGGCTTGCGAAAGCGCAGCGTCATGCGGTCGGACTCGCCGATCGCCAGGTATTTCTCGCGATCCTTGTCGCCCAGGCGCAGCGACGGCGGCAGGCTCCACACGCCGGCTTCGTGGTCCTTGGTGTCGGCCGGGTTGGCGTTGATCTCGCTACTGGCCTCCAGCTCGAAGCCGGCCGCGCGGGCCAGCGCGATCACCTGATCCTGGCCGACATAGCCGGACTTGTCGCCGTCCGGCACGTCGCCGGCCGCGCGGTGTTCGACCACGCCCAGCACGCCGCCGGGTTTGAGCACCTCGTAAAAGCCCTTGAACATGGCCTCGGCCTGACCGGCCGCCAGCCAGTTGTGCACGTTGCGGAAGGTCAGCACGGTGTCGATGGAGTCCGGCGCGCCGAAGTTCGGCCTGGCGGCGTCGATTTCGCGCAGTTCGGGCTGGCCGTAGACGTCCGGCCGGGCCGCCAGCTTGTCGCGCAGGTCGGCGTTCTGCTTGGTGAAGTACTCGCGCAGGCGTTCGTCGGGCGCCGCGGCCGGGTCCGAGATGGCGCCGACGTAGTGGCCCTGCTGGCGCAGGAACGGCACCAGTAGTTCCGTGTACCAGCCGCGGCCGGGCGCTATCTCGAGCACCCGCTGATCGGCGCTGACGCCGAAAAACTCCAGCGTTTCCTTCGGATGACGCCAGATGTCGCGTGCCATGTTGGCCGGATCGCGCCAGTCGCCGGCGACCACGCTCTCCAGCGTCGTCGCGGGTGACGGCGCCTGCGGCGCCGGCGCTGCGACGGACGGAGTCGGTGCGCCGGCCTGCACATCGGCGGCTGGCGCTGGCGGTGCGGACGCCGAAGTGGATTCGGCCTGCTCGCGGCCGCAGCCGGCAAGGCTCAGGGCAAACGCGACGGCGGCCAGAATGTGCGGCTTCATGGCGAACTCCTCCTGTGCGGGCGTGCCCCGAGCCTAACATCCGCGGCCCCAGGGGTGCGCGCGAACCTGGCGCAGCTGGCCTTTGTGTCAGGCGAAGCGCTGAATGACTTTATCCTGGATTCTCCGGCGCCTGCACCGGGAAAAACCTGTGCGTGGCGCAGCGTTTTTGCCCGACGATCGCCCGGCACAGCCGGGCTCCTGCAGTTTTCCTAGCGTGCGGTCCAGCCGCCGTCGACCACCATTTCCGAGCCGGTCATGAAGGACGATTCGTCCGAGGCCAGGAACAGCACCGCCGACGACACCTCGTCCGGATCGGCGGCGCGGCGCTGTAGCTGTACGCCGAGCATGCGATCGCGGACCTCGCCGTCGCGCGCCAGCAGGCCGTCCAGCATCGGCGTGTCGATCAGGCCGGGATGGACCGAATTGACGCGGATGTTGAATGCCGTCAGGTCTGCCGCGGCGGCCTTGGTCAGCAGGCGCACGGCGCCCTTGCTGGCGCAGTAGGGCGATGCCATCGCTCCGCCGACGATGCCGAACACGGACGAGATATTGATGATGCTGCCGCCGCGGCCCTGGTCGCGCATTTTCCGGCCCACCGTGCGCACGCCCAGGAACACGCCGCGGGCGTTGATGGCCATCACGCGGTCCCACTCGTCCACACCGATGTCGAGTACCGAGACGGTGCTGCTCGCCACACCGGCGTTGTTGACCAGCACGTCAATGCGGCCAAAGCGCGCGCAGGCGGCGTCAACCACGCGTTCCCAGGCCGCCTCGTCGGTGACGTCGTGCGGCCAGGCGGCCGCCTCGGCACCCCTGGCCTGAACCGCCGCCAGCGTTTCGGCCAGGCCCGTCTGGTCGCGGTCGGTGATGGCCAGGCTGGCGCCTTCGGCGGCCAGGCGCAGCGCGTGCGCGCGGCCCATGCCCGATGCCGCGCCGGTGATGAAAACGACCTTGCCGCTGACACGTCCCATGCTGTTTCTCCTGACTTGTGTGTGTTGGAAAAATACGCTTATGTTTTAAAGCCGGCTTGCCCTCGCGGGGACCTGCCGGCGGGGTATGTGGAGATTCGCGGCGAGGGCGCCGCTCCCACAGGGGCGCCGCTCCCACGCGGGCGCCGGTCCCGAATCGGCAGCGCTCCGGCGCAGCAGCCGTGCCATTGGTTGGAGCGCCTTCAGGCCCGCGCCGCGCCCAGCTCGGCCAGATGCTCGGCCAGAAAATCCAGCCGGTCGTTGCCCCAGAACACCTCCTCGCCGACCACGAAGCTGGGCACGCCAAACACGCCGACCGCCTGT
>LNAP01012458.1_pt1 | contig 13654 bp, 12 predicted proteins | sample 602601 | NCBI WGS metagenome assembly LNAP01 (sample SAMN02440304, study PRJNA202911) | soil metagenome | biome: Subtropical and temperate rainforests or woodlands; isolation source: soil samples (1 kg each in a 20% v/v slurry with milli Q water) were... ...
CACAGGAAAACGATCAAGGAGCTGGGCCGCTGGCGCTGACCGCTGAGCTGTGAAATCCCTTATGTAGGTTTTCTGTTCCGTTGCTACTCAGACCCCTAATACACGCTAAGGGCATTTTGCAGGTGACGGGAAACACATGATTTCCGCTCACCGTGATCGCGGGGCAAACTGGCCACTGTCGATTTCAGAAGACGGCTTCAGTGAGGAAGTTGCTTTTTCAGAAGGTTAGCGGCGCGCCCGTCGCCAAATTTTTCAGAAGTCGCTTTCAGTGAACGGGATTTTTACCAATAGTGGTGTTCAGTGGTCGGCATGTCGACCAGAAGTCCTGTTCAGCAGCCAGCACCTGAACCTTCTCTGATCCCTGAGCATGGCGTTCTGGGATTATCCGATGCTGCATGGGCAGAGGCCAAACGGCGCGCCAGTGTCATCGGGCCATTGGCGGAGCAGCCTAAAGCACCGGCTTATCTCGCCAGGCAGGCTGGCGCGGATCTCGGGCTGACTGAGCGGACGGTGTACTCCCTCATTCGCCGATACCGACAGTCCGGAGGGCTTCTCAGCGCGCTGGCCCCAAAGCCGCCCTCCGGCGGCAAGGGCAAGGGACGACTGCCGCATATTGCGGAGACGATCATTGCCGAGGCGATCAGGGACGAATTCCTGACGCGGCAGAAGAAGCGCGCCGAAGCCGTCGTCCGAACTGTGCGGGAGAGATGCGCAAAAGCAGGCGTCGTAGCACCGTCGGCGAATACAATCCGGTCGAGAATTCGGGCAATCAGAACTGATGAAGCCGCCCGACGCAGACAGGGCGGCGTCAAGAGCAAGGCTGCCCGGCGCCTGAAGGCAGCGGCAGGGCAGACGCCGGAAAGCCCGGGGCCGATGGCGATATTGCAGATCGACCACACGCCGGTCGACATCATTCTTGTTGACGAAACCTACCGCAAGCCGCTCGGCCGTCCTTATCTCACCGTCGCGATCGATGTTTACAGCCGCTGTGTGGCAGGATTTTTGCTGTCGCTCGATCCGCCGTCAGCCACCAGCGTCGGCCTTTGCATCGCGCATGCGGCAATTCCCAAGGATTCCTATCTGCAGAGCCTTGGAATCGAAGGGCATGCCTGGCCTGTTTCGGGCGCTCCCGGTGGGCTCTATGTCGACAATGCCGCGGAATTCCACTCGGAAGCCCTTACGCGCGGTTGCGAACAGCATGGGATCGCCCTGAACTATCGCCCGGTGGCGACACCTCATTACGGAGGAATTGTCGAGCGCCTGATCGGCACTTTGATGGAGATGATCCATGAGGTTGCCGGGACGACGTTCTCTAACCCGGCCGAGCGCGGCGAGTATGACAGCGACGGCCAGGCTTGCATGACGCTGGCCGAGCTCGAGCAATGGATGACTTTGGCGATCGTCGGTCGCTATCACGGCGATGTACACGGCGGCCTCTTCGAGCCTCCAATCGTACGATGGCGGCACGGCGTATCGACAACAGGAGCGCCCCGCGCCATCACTCAGATCCAGGCATTCCTGGTCGACTTCCTGCCCGTTCTGCGTCGCCGCGTCACCCGTGAAGGTTTCCGGATCGATCATATCAGCTACTTCTGCAATGCCCTGCATCCATGGATCGCTGAACGGGATCGTCTTGGACCCCTGATGATCCGGCGTGACCCACGCGATTTATCGCGAATCTTCGCGCTCGACCCTGTTGGCGAGTTCTACGTCGAGGTGCCATGCGCCCGGCTCGGCCGTCCGAGCATCACTTTGTTCGAGCACCGGCAAGCCATCGCCTGGTTGAAAGCCGATGGAAGATCCCAGGTCGATGAAGATTCCATTTTTCGCGCGGTTGCGGCGCAACGCGAGCTGGCCCGGATAGCCGCTGCAAGAACACGGTCGGCTCGTCGTAAGCTCGCCCGGATTGCCGCGACCGGTCGCTCCTTGATTGAACACGAGCAAAAAGAGCGGGAGGACAGCGCCGATCCGCCAATCGTCGTGTCCGCGCTATATCCGGCGACACGATGGTGACAGGAACAGAAGACATTTTGCCCGGCCGACTGGTCGATACAATAGCGGATGATGACGCCACACGGCTCGAACTTCTGGCCGGCGCTCAATGGTGGATCGGTTATGACCGGGCGCAGGAGGCACTGCGAAGGTTCGAATATCTTCTGCGTTACGGGCCTGGCCAATTGCGTCCACCAAACGCATTGCTGCTCAGCCCCACCAACAACGGCAAGAGCATGGTGGTCGAAAAATTCCGGCGCGATCACACGCCGTCTCCGGGACAAGATACCGACGCGGAGACCCTGCCGGTTGTGGTCGTGCAGATGCCGACCAACCCCACCATCAGCCGGTTCTATGCTGCCCTTCTTGCCGAAGTCGGCGCGCCCGGACCACGTAGTGGTGGCGGTGTTCGCGGCCACGATCTGGAGCAGATGGCGCTGCGGGTTCTCCGTGCGGTGAACACCCGTGTGCTGGTGATCGACGAGCTTCACAACATGCTGGCGGGGTCAGCATCGGCGCGGCGGGAGTTTCTCAATCTGTTGCGCTATCTCGGCAATGTCCTTCGAATTCCCCTGGTCGGCGTGGGCACGCAAGAAGCTTATCTCGCTATTCGCACCGATCCTCAGCTGGAAAACCGGTTCGAGCCGATCATCCTTCCTCTATGGGAACCGGGATCCGAAACCGCGAAATTGCTCATGAGCTTTGCGGCGTCCCTGCCGTTGAAGCGATCCTCGCCTGACCTGTTGCGCCCCGATGTGATCAAGCAGCTTTTGACGAGGACCGGCGGCACGATCGGCGAGATGCTGACGCTTCTGCGGGCAGCGGCGATCGCAGCGATCGAAACCGGCGAAGATTCGATAAACGAGCACACGCTCGGCATTGCAGAATACAAAGGCCCGGTGGAACGCCGGATCAGCATTGAGCGGCAGCTCGTTCCCGGGTGATGAAACGACTGCCGGTCCATCCGCGCCCCCTGCCACATGAAGCGCTTTCGTCATGGATCGATCGAATGGCCGATGCCTACGGCCTTCCGTCCTCGACCTTTATGGAGCGGGCCTTCGGCTACAGCCGCCTGTCTGACCGGGAGATCGACCTTTCCCCTCCGGCCGATCTGCTGATGACAATCGCCGAGCGGACGGGAATAGCGACGAGCAAAGTTCGCTCGATGACGTTGGCGGGCTATGTGCCGCTTCTGCTCGATAGCCTGACGCCAGGACAGGGCTTGTTCAAAACCTATGTCAGCCAGTTTCCTGCCTTCGCGCGTGTTCAGGACCGATTCCGCCGCCCCGTGTTCCTGCTCGATGAGGATCGATGGCTGCCCTGGATATCGCGAGAGATCCGCGAACAACCGCCCATCTGCCGGCAGTGCGTCGCGCAAGACATCGCTCCATATCGGCGGATATTCTGGCGGGCTGGTTGGATGACATGCTGCCCCGTCCATCATGAAATGCTGGAAACCGGGTTCTTCTTGCCGAGCGTCAGGCGCGATGATCTTTATGCCTACACGCCGCGCCGCGCGGCGGCGGCGGATATCGTGGCGCTTGACGGATTGACGCTTGAGGCCGTGACCGAAGTCAGTCTGTTGCTGCCGCATGGCCGAGAGATCAGCGCGGCTGTGTGGATAAGAGCGCTTCGCACCCTCATCGATGATCTGATCCGTCCCCAATACACCCTGGTTGGCGTGAAACACATCATGAGCGCTGCGTGGCGGCTTGCCGGAATGTCTCTGCACGAAGGGCTCGGCATGGGCCGCATTTTTGAGGACATGTCAGTGCAGCAACGCGAAACCGTTTTTGCCGTTGCGGCGGCGACCGTCAAACGACTGCTGCAGGGTGATCTCGATACCCGGCACTCCAACGTCAGGCATTGGTCTGTGTCGACCGTCTTTGACCCGCCGCCTGCGCTGCCCGACCGGGACTTGCCTTCCCTGCCACCCCGGGCCGAGGTGCAGACTGACGCGGCCACCGACTGGGAAAGACTGTGGGCAGCGGCCGTCGACGAAGCGAAACGCAGCCCACTTCAAGCCTACAAGCTTCGGCAGATGATGATCTGGAGATTGCCGGCCTCGCAGATCGATGGGGTCGATTTTTATCTGCGCGATCTTGGCATCCCGGTGATCACCGCACAGCCCGCGCCGTGAATGTAATAAAAACAAATCAGATCACCTTTACAGTGCATAGACAAAAATACGGGTTATGTGACAGAATGAGCCCGAGCCTGGAGTGGCGAACCGAATTGTAATAAATACGAGTGTTTATGTGACAACCCTTCTCGGCTATGCCCGCGTCTCCAAAACCGACGGCAGTCAGGTCCACCACCTTCAGCGCGATGCGCTCACCAAAGCCGGCGTGCATGTCGATAATATCTATGAAGACGCCGCGTCTGGGCGGAAGGACGACCGCCCCGGCCTCGCGGCCTGCCTCAAGGCGCTGCGCGCCGGGGATACCCTTGTCGTGTGGAAGCTCGATCGTCTGGGCCGCGATCTCCGCCACCTCGTCAACCTCGTGGACGATCTGACAAAGCGGAACATCGGCCTCAAGGTACTGGCTGGTGAAGGTGCGTCGATCGACACCACGACCGCCAACGGTCGACTGGTATTTGCGATCTTCGCCGGCCTGGCGGAATTTGAGCGGGCGCTGATTGTCGAGAGAACGAAGGCCGGTCTGGAATCGGCCCGGGCTCGCGGCCGCAATGGAGGCCGGCCATTCAAGATGACGCCAGCCAAGCTACGTCTCGCGCAAGCCTCCATGGGAAAGCCGGAAACGAAGGTCGGTGACCTGTGCACCGAACTCGGGATTACACGACAGACCCTCTACCGGTTCGTCGGGCCGAAGGGCGAGCTGCGTTCAGACGGTGAAAAGCTCCTCAAAAAGAAGAAGCGCACCTCTACTGAAATCCTCTTTTGATCTCCACTGATTGTCTTCTGAAATCGAGAGCCACGCAATAGGGCCATTTTTTGCGCGACAAACCCTGTCGGAATGTTAGGCTGTGCGGCAACACCTGATTTGAGGTTTGTCGCACATGTTGATCGGTTACATGCGGGTATCGAGTAGTGACGAGCGCCAGTCGGTTGCCTTGCAGCGCGATGCCCTGCTCGCGGCCGGGGTCGATGAGCGCCATCTCCATCAGGATCGCGCTTCCGGAGCGCGTGATGACCGGCCGGGTCTGAAGGCATGCCTCGGCGAATTGCGCGAAGGCGATGTCCTGGTCGTCTGGAAGATAGATCGGTTAGGCCGGTCACTCTCCCACTTGATCCGCATCGTCGAGGATTTGAAGGAACGTGGTGTCGCCTTCCGATCTCTCACGGAGGCGATCGACACCACGAATTCGCACGGCGCGTTTCTGTTCAACCTGTTCGGCTCGCTTGCAGAATACGAGAGAGTGCTGATCACCGAGCGGGTCAATGCCGGCCTGGCGGCGGCTCGCCGACGTGGCCGTAAGGGCGGGAGACCTCCAACGATCGATGCGGAAAAGGTCGAGCAGGTTCTAGCTGCTTTGGAAGCTGGCGCCAGCAAGGCGTCCGTGTGCCGGACGTTCAAGGTGGCGCGCTCGACCTTGATCGACACGTTGAAGCGGACTGGATGGACAGGCCCCGGCAAGACCGGCACGCCCGAAACCGTAGTTTGACGAGTGACCGTGGCTGATGGCGTTTCTCGATGAGCAATCGCGTGCCGTTTTATTCGAACCACCCGAAGCTTATGAAGATGCGCAAGCGCGCTATGCACTGACTTCCGAGGATATTGTCTTCGTCAAGGAGCATCGCCGGTCGCATAATCGGCTTGGCTTTGCGATCCAACTCGCACTGGTGCGTGATCTGGGCCGTCTGCTGCGAATAGGCGAAGTTCCACCTCAGGCGGTTGTCTCTGTTGTCGCCGACCAGCTGGGCATCGACCCTGCAGTGTTCGAGTTCTACGCCCAGCGCGACGAAACGCGCCGGGAACACGCGCGCGAGATCGTCTCTGCACTGGAGCTTCAGCCTGTCCGGACGAGTGACTATCGCGAGTTGATAACGGCGGCGGCACGCGAGGCGGCGGCCACTGAACAAGGTGCGCCGATCGCCAAGGCCGTGATCGAAGCCTTGAAGGAACGAAAGTTGCTCGTTCCTATGCCGGAGCTGCTGATCCGTCTGGCACTGGCCGGCCGGGCGGCGGCGCGTCGACAAGCCTATCGCGAATTGATCCGGGATCTGGAGCAGCCTTCGATCGAGGCGCTTGATCAGCTCCTCGCTGAGCGGGCCGGCGATCGGAGCCACCTTGGCTGGATTGCGGAAGCACCTGAAGGGGCGAAGCTGAATGATCGCCCGCCTCGAGGTATTGCGCTCAGCCGCCATTCCCGACGACCGTCGCAAGACGATCCATGCCAATCGCTACGGCATCATCGCCAGGGATGCACGCATTCTGCATGCCCGGGAGATACGACGCCTGACATCCGAACGTCGCTACGCCACGCTGGCCGCCTTCGTCATCGAGAGACAGGCGTCGATCACCGACCTGACGATCGACATGTTCTGCAAAATGATTGGGAGCAACCGCCGCAAGGCCGAGATCAGCCGCACGGAACGCCGGCTAAAAGAGGCCGAGGTTCTTGATGGGGTGGCGCTTGAGCATCTCAAGCTCGGCGAGGCGCTTCTGGCCGCTCGTGCGAGCAAAACCGATCTTGCATCGGCGATCGCAGCCTCCCTCGGCTGGGACGGATTGGTCGCCAGCATGGCGGCAGCCAGATCTGTCGTCCACCCTGATCGCAGTAACGAATTCGACGAGCTCATCAAGCGGCACAAATCGTTGCGCAAGCTGGGCAGACTGATGTTCCGCACGTTCTCGTTCCGGTCGTTTCGTGCTGATGATCCGATCCTTGTAGCAGTGGACCATCTGCGCGCGCTCTATGGCGGCCGGAAATTGCCGGCGCAGGTGCCGCTCGCCTTTCTGACCCGCAAATGGCGACGCTGCGTGCGCCCGAACAGTGCCGATATCGACCTGCGCGCCTGGGAAGTGGCGGTCCTCGTTCACCTGCGAGAGCGTCTGAGGGCCGGTGACATCTGGGTCGAAGGCAGCCGGGCATGGCGCAGTTTCGAGGATTATCTTCTGCCTCGGCCGATCTTCGAGCTGATGCGCGCCGAGGGGCGGCTCGGGCTCGCACTCCCCGACAGCTTTGCCGAATGGCGAGCAGAACGGACCGCCACGCTCGATGCGAAGCTGAAAGAGCTGGCAAAGGCGGCGGCTGCCAATGCTATTCCGGATGCAGCGATTTCCGACAAGGGCCTGTCGATCTCGCCGATCCGCGAGGAGGAGCGCGACAGCATCGTCGCGCTCAGCCGCCGACTATATGTTCTGGTGCCACGGATCAGGATCACCAGCCTGCTTGCCGAGGTGCAAAGCTGGACCAAATTCCTCGACAGCTTCACGCATTATCGTACCGGTGAGACGGCAAACGACGAGGCAGCGCTGATGGCAGCGATCCTTGCCGACGCCACCAATGCCGGAGCCGAACGTATGGCGGAAAGCTCACGCGGCGTCACGATCCACCAGATGATGCTGATGGTGGACAGGCATATGCGATCGGAAACCTACGCCACGGCGACCGCCGTGCTGGTCGATGCGCAGCAGGCCCATCCCTTTGCCGCGATCTGGGGTGACGGCCATATCTCCTCCTCGGACGGACAGTTCTTTCCGGCTGGCGGGCGTGGCGAAGCCAGCCTCGACTACAATGCAAAATACGGCAAGCGACCGGGGGCGTCGATCTATGGCTTCCTGTCCAACCGTTTTGCTTCCTTCTTCTCCCGCATGATCCAGGCATCCGAGGGCGAAGCCCCCTACGTTCTCGACGGCCTCCTTCACAACGAAAGCTCCGTCGAAATCTATGAGCACGCAACCGATACCGCTGGCGCCACCGAAACGACGTTCTCCATGTTCCACGCCTTTGGCTACAGGCTCATTCCCCGTATCCGCAATCTCGGCAATCGCAGGCTCTTTGTCATTGATCGCGATCCGGCTTACGAACCGCTCGACGCGCTGATCGCTGGAACCGTCAACATGGACCACTGGGATGAGGTCTTGCGGCTGAAGGCTTCGATCGCTGCAGGTTTGGTGCCGCCTTCCGTCATCCTCAAGAAGCTGGCAGCGTCGCCGCGACAAAACCGGCTGAACCAGGCCCTGCGCGAAATGGGCCGGATAGAACGCTCGATCTTCATCTGCGACTGGCTGCTCGATACGAAACTGCGCCGCAGATCGCATGCGATCCTCAACAAGGGTGAAAGCCGTCATGCTCTCGCACGCGCCATCTTCCTCCACCAGCTCGGCGAATTGCGCAACCGCGTCGCCGAAACCATGGCTTACCGCGCGTCCGGTCTTAACCTCGTCGTCAACGCCATCATCCTGTGGAACACTGTCTATCTCAGCCGTGCTGTCGATTATATCAGCAGTCAGGGTATTATCATTCCGGACGAGCTGCTCTCCCAGGTCGCACCACTACCATGGGCGCATATCGCGCTCACCGGCGACTACCTCTGGAACGAAATTGACCGACCCCTCGAACGCTTCAGGCCAATCCGGGCTAACCGCTTCAATCCAAAAGCGTGTATTAATGTAGAAATGCCCACGGAGCCCCCACGTGGCCAGGTGCCGGGACCAGTGCCACATCAGGCTATCTCGTGGCGCGCTTGCTCGCGGGCTGAAGAGGGAAGCATAACTCTCGGCAGGAGGCGATAGGCTTCGGTCGGTCAACGCGGACTGTTCTCACTGGCCCGTTTCGGTAGCCAGAATGTCGCCAAAAAGCAGAGAAAGAGCACGACGCAAAGTCCCAAAAACGTTGTCGAGAAAGCTCCGAATGGTATGGACATTCTGCCCGAAACCGCCATTCGCCAGTCCAGGAAAACAGCGGAAACGGTTGTCAAGACAGGGCCGCCGAGCCTCTGGCAAATGTTGAGTGAGGTCGTCGCCATTGGAATGTCATCCGCCGAGATCGACGTATAAGCTGCAGTCATTGAGGATAATCCAACGGCACCCTGACCCGCTCCCAGCAAAAGAAGAGCTGGCCACAGAAACGCGAGCGAAAGCTCCCGCGTGGCGGTAAACGCGAGAATCGTCATTGCAGCCAGAGACATGAATGCACCGGCCGACGCGACACGCCTCAATCCAAATCGCCGGATGATGTGGCTGAGGAATGGATAGGAACACATCATCCCTATCCCAAGCGGCGCCATCAGCCAGCCGATCTCCCCAGGCGGTCGCCTGCAACCGACGATCAGAAACATCGGAATGAGCATCTGGCCGGCGAAGTTGATGCCGTTTGTTATGAACTGCGTCATCGCCGATATGCGGAAAGACCTGTGACGAAAAAGCTCCAGATTGACCAGAGAATCGTTCTTTCTGCGCCGGGCATGAAGGGTGAAGAGCAGGAAAAGAACGACGGCGACACCCAAGAGGAGGCGCCCCTGAATCCCGGCCATATGATCGAGAGAATAGAGCAAAAGCGCCAGAGCCGGGGCAAGCAGGGCAAAGCCGGCCCAGTCCATGCGCCGGGGCTTCAGATCCTCGCGCCTGTCGGCTGGAATAAGCACGGCCGCAAGAACCAGGGTAAGGACAGCGACGGACGACGTGAAGAAGAAAAGCCAGTGCCATGACAGATAGTGAAGCAGGCCGCTTGCCAGAATCGGCCCCAGAATCGGGCCAAGCAGGATGGGGATAGCCACATAACCGGCGACACTGGCAAGACGGCCACCGGCCGCCCTGGCGATCATCATCTGCGCCATGGGCGCAAGCAAGCCGCCCGCGGCGCCCTGGAAAAGCCGAAGGACAATTAGCGAGCGCGCGGACCAGGCCAGCCCGCAAAGGAATGCCGTGACGGCGAACCCGGCGACGCACCACAGATAGAGCGCCTTTATCCCGATGCGGTCGGCCAGATAACCACTGAGCGGCAAGGCGAGCATAAGGGCAAGGAGATAAGCTGTGACAACCCACTGCAACAGGGAGACGGGTTCGCGGAACTCCTGGACGAGGTTTGCAAGCGCCACATTCACCATCGTCGCATCCAGTTGCGCCAGAAACGAACCGAGCGACGCGACCGCTGCGATCTTGAATATACCCGGTGCCATAGATTTTTCCGGCGGCGGCAAAGGCGTTTTGTGGGTCATAGTGCTTCAGCCTTCCCCAAGCCGATCAAGTGCCGGCATGGCCGAGATCAACAATGCCTGCTCTTCACGGGTAAGGACCGCTTCAATCCTGCGTATGAGCCAATCCTCCCGAACAGCCCTGCCACTTTCGATCCAGCGCCGGTAGGTTTCAGTCAGGGATATGATTGATTGCCGCCCGTCTCCAGGATCAGCCGTCCTTTCGACATATCCCGCGACTTCCAGCGCTCCAACTGTCGCCCGCATAGATTGGGGCTTTACGCCCTCAGCGCGCGCGATCGTCGAAATCGTTGCAGGACCATCCTGCTCGATACGGAGAAGGACGGCTGTTTGGGATGTCGTCAAATCGCCCATTCCAGCTTCCCTGAGCATACGCCGTCGCAACCGACCTATCGCCTTCCGGAGATCGCCAGCCAGCCTTATGGAGTTTTGAGAGTGCGGATCTTTAAAGGAGGTCGTCATGAAATCTGGAATACCATATTGACAGTTAAACTGTAAAGTTTAACTTTGTATATCAAAGGATGACAGGGTTGGGGACGCATCATGATACTGAGTTCAAAGACGCATCTTTTCGGCATCATTGCCGATCCGGTAGACCATCTGAGCGCTCCGCAACGTTTTCAGACGCTGTTCGCCGAATGGCAATATGATGGGTTGATGGTCGCGCTGCACGTTGGGCCCTCCGATCTGTCGGCGTTTTTGCTGGCGGCGCGCCGACTGAGGAACCTCAAGGGCTTGGTAGTCACGGTGCCTCATAAAGTTACGGCTTTGGATTTGCTGGATAGCATCACCGAGACGGCCAGGATGGTCGGCGCAGTCAATGTTATCTCGCGCCATGACGATGGCTCGCTACACGGCGACCAAATGGATGGCTTGGGCTTCGTAGAGGGCCTGAACAGCAAGGGATACAACGTCGCTGGCCGTAGCGTGTTCATTACCGGAGCGGGTGGCGCGTCCGCAGGTATCGGCTTCGCTCTGGCTGGCGCCGGAGCGGCCCGGATCACGATCTATAACCGGACACTACAAAGGGCCGGGACGCTCTGCGAACGGATTGCTAGGTTTTATCCTCATTGTCGTGTGAGCACCGGAACCAGAAACCCTTCCGGCCACGATATCGTCGTCAATGCGACCACTCTTGGTATTCACGAAGATGATCCTATGCCTTTTGATTGTTCTGGCTTGCATCCATCCATGTTGGCCGCCGATGTAATAGCACAACCTAAGGAAACGCCCTTTCTGCGGGCGGCTGCGCAAGCCGGCTGTTCCATTTTTCATGGCGAAGAAATGATCAAGCCTCAAATGGCGCAGCTGGCGAAATTCATGGGTGCAAATGACACAAGAGAACCGTAAATTGAACATCTGCGCTTCGGGGCAGCACGTCCTTATGCAGTTTACACTGTTTTGCGACGACTTTCAGTCGGTGTACTGACGCTACCCAAATATAATACCTTCATATTGAGGCCAGCGCGAGATGAAATTTTTCCGGGGTTTCGCTCATTTCGGCAGGGTGCCGCCTCGAAGTTTCGCAGTTTTCTACTGCATACTCTTACCCTCCTCACCAGACGCAGCAATAAGTCTTGAACGGCGTTTCATTTGCAGATAATGGCAGTCATATCAGAATGCAGCGATAAAAGGTGATTACGTGCTTAAAGCGGCGCCTGAGTATGGGACGCCGATCTGTGTATGATGACGAGCGGGGTTCTCAATGTCGTCCAGCATGTCGCGAGCATGATCGAAACTGCTGATTGCCGACTTGCCGTTCTCGTCGAACAACGTCAGATCGTCACCGATGTGGTAACGGTCCAGATCATCGCCCTGCGTTCAGACAGAGAATTCAAGCTCTGGCGAAACAGCCCTTAACACCGGTCGTTTTGGCTAGCAGGTTGTTCAGCACGTCAAGCTTCTCCTTCGACTAAAAAAGGATCGCTTTAGGCGTGCCTTGTTTAGGCTAAAGAAAAACCTGCGCGTGACGGCATGTAAAATGCCTCATCAATATCTGCTAACTCCTACCGAGGCCTCAGGACCCGGTCGAGAAATGTGAGAGTAGCATCTAATGCAACCTGGTTGTTCTTCTCCGTCTCGCCTGCGTCCTTACCGGCAAAGTCGTGGTCTGCTCCCTGCAACACCAGCAACTCAACCTCAGCTTTCGCGGCCTTCATTTTTTCAGCCATTTCAAAGGTCTGCTCGTGAGGAATGGACACATCGGCATCGCCGACAACCAGCAGCATCGGTGCTGTTTTCGCGTCGACATAATGAACGGGGCTCGCTGATTTCAGACGCTCTGCCGAGCACTCGTTCTGAAAGCATCCCAGCAGCCCCCACTCCGGCGCCCTTTTGTCATCCCGTGAAAACACACCCGGCTTGCGCGATTGCTCCGCAATGGTTTCCATGTTGAACCCGCCGTACCATGAGACAGCGGCCTGCACGGCATCGCTGACCGGGGATCTGGCAACGTCATCCTCTGTGCGAACCGCATTTTCCCGCAGCGGCTGAGGTTTGAGTTGCTCGATACCCGCAGTCGATGCGGCGATGCCTGAAAGGTGGCCACCCGCAGAAACACCCCAGGTGGCGATGCGCGCCGGGTCAATGCCGTATCGGTCGGCCTTCATGCGCAGGAATTTGATGGCGGCTTTCAGGTCCTGAGCCTGAGCAGGCCAGAGGGCCTCACCCGTCAACCGGTAATCGATTGAGGCAACGACATATCCTCTCTTGCTGATCTGGGAGAGAAGACCGGGGAAGTTTTCAATCGGGCGGCTGGAGCGCGAATCGCCGCGTGCCCAACCTCCACCATGAATGAAAACAATAACGGGATATCTCGTGTCGTTTGGTGGCTTAGTCGGAAGATAGAGGTCCATTGTCAGCGGACGAAAGGATCGTGTCCCAAGGCGTGGTGTAGCTTTGGCGGTCGCCGTGCCTTCCGGATAGAGCCGGGAATGGATCAGCTTGCGGCTGGCAGGCTGATGAGCGGATCATCGCTCATCGTGGCGATTGTCTCAAGTGTCATGTAGCGGGACCGCTGGACGGCCCATTCGTCATTCTGCTCCAGGAGCAAGGCACCGACCAGTCTGACTATGGCGTCGTCGTTGGGGAAGATGCCGACGACCTCGGTGCGCCGCTTGATTTCGCCGTTGAGGCGTTCGATTGGATTGGTGCTGTGAAGCTTGGCCCAATGCTGCTTGGGAAAGGTCATGTAGGCGAGCACGTCTTGCTCGGCACTGTCCATGAGACTGGCGAGTTTGGGCACCTTCGGCCTGATCTGGTCGGCGACGTTACGCCATTGGGTACTTGCAGCCTCTGACGTGTCCTGGGCAAAGGCCGTGGCGATGAAGGCGGAGACAACACGGCGTCCGCTCTTTCCGGCATGGGCGAGCGCATTGCGCATGAAGTGAACCCTGCAGCGCTGCCAGGTGGCCGAGAGAACCTTGGAGACGGCGGCTTTTAGGGGTCTGAGTAGCAACGGAACAGAAAACCTACATAAGGGATTTCACAGCTCAGCGGTCAGCGCCAGCGGCCCAGCTCCTTGATCGTTTTCCTGTG
>LNAP01004108.1_pt1 | contig 13653 bp, 15 predicted proteins | sample 602601 | NCBI WGS metagenome assembly LNAP01 (sample SAMN02440304, study PRJNA202911) | soil metagenome | biome: Subtropical and temperate rainforests or woodlands; isolation source: soil samples (1 kg each in a 20% v/v slurry with milli Q water) were... ...
TTTAACACCACCGAAGAGGAATGGGCCGATACCTATCGTCAGAATACCTTGCCGGCTGTGATGCTCGCACAGGCATTCGTGCCTGCCATGAAGCAACGACGTTGGGGGCGCTGCATCCAGATTTCCTCCAGGAATGCGATCTCTGCCTACGCAGAGTTCGCGCCATACGGTGCATCAAAAGCCGCGCTCAACAATCTCACGCTTAGTCTGGCAAAGGCGCTCGCGGGAACCGGCGTGACCTCAAACGGCGTTATGCCTGGCTTGATCTACACGCCACTTGTCGATCCTTGGTTTGTATCGCTCGCGATGCAGCAAGGCAGTGACGATCCGAACGTTGGCCGCGAATTCGCGATCAAAAATGTGCTGCGACAGACTGTGAACCGCATCGGTGAGCCTCGGGACATTGCTTTCGCTGTCTGCATGATCGCAAGCCCTCTAAACGACTTTATGACAGGTACAACCTTCCGAATCGATGGTGGTGCAACGCCAACCGTATGACGGCTGCTCAATTAAGCATTTTACATTTTGATGCATTCGTGGTGGAAGACCGGAGTGATTTAATGTGGCGATGCCGGCTGGGATGTACCGGCAATCAGTGTGGCTGTTAGCGTAGTCTTCGATACCCGGACGCAGTACAGGCTTGGAGTGGGGAGTTAGGCGCCATTGGAATTGAAGCGCCCAGATATGGTGAGCGACACCCGATACGATGAGAGCCTCGCGCCTAAAAGTTGTCATGACGATGAGCGCTATAAGTCACAACCCCAATACCGCTCGCGCCTTGGGTCAACGGTCCAAAGAAGTTCAAATTATCTGAATCATCAATCGGGCTGTCATCGTAATTGTGCTGAATTTCTCCTCTCGTCGAAGCCGTTGGGACTTAAAGCGAAGTTGGCCTTAATGGCCGAAACCTCTTGTCCAATGACTAAGGCAATCTCCGAATCTCGGCCTTCCGGCCAATTCGTGCTGAACTCAGTCACACTTAATGCCATTTGTGCGCCAGCGATCTGAAAGCCAACAGACACAGATTTAGCTCCCGGATTTCCAAATGCATCGCCGAATGCATATCCTAGTGTCGTCGCATTAAGAACGCGCGCGGACACGATTTCCGGAGTCAGCCCATCATAACGTGCGTATCGATTGCCGATAACCTGAATTACCGCTCGAGCGTCCGCCGGACTCATCGCTGCGAGCATCGCAATACCACCAACTGCTACTCCAAGAGGCCGGCGGATTCCAATGTCTAGGGCTAGCGGAGCAAGTCGATGGTTCCCCAATTCCCGCTCCAGTGTAACGGCCTCTAGTCCCGCCCGTTCACTGAGATACACCGCATCCTTGAACGCCCTCGCGAGTCGAGCGAGAGAGTCGCCACAAAAATCTTGCAATGTGGAGCGTGGCTGCGCTAGCAGGCCCAGCTGATGTACTAGCGGACCAAGATAGAGCTTGTGAGTACGCTCGTCTTTGTAAACCATTCCTTCCTCCACTAGTCGGCGCACGATTCGTGCGCACGTGCTCTTGGGCATCGCTGTCAGCCGGCACAACTCGTCCAAGTGAATGCCATGCCGTCCCAGCATTGCAGCGGCTCGCAGCACTGAGACGGCCCGCCCGATGCTCTGTGCGCCGTCGCGGGACCGGCGGTCCCCCCGTAACCCAATCGCCTCTTCAGCTTTAGAACCACTATGTGGTTTCGGCATGCTTTCTCTCCGGTTAATTCGTGCGACGACAAGCTAAATTCTACCTTCGCTTGAGAGTGCCGAGAGGGCATTGGGAACGCGAACATGACTTCGCCCATCGCGCCGATCCAAGGATTGGTGGGCCGAGAATTAGTCGCAAATCATTGAGACCAGGAAATTTATGACGGACGAATGGGCAATCGTGACAGGGGGGAGCCAGGGTATAGGCGCGGCGATCTGCGAATGCATGAGAGCATCTGGCCTCGCCATCCTCGTACTTGATCGGCAGGCTCCAAAGCATACTAAATTTGACGAATTCCTAGAAGTAGATCTATTTGAGCCTCAAGCCTCAGCGGGGCGTCTCAAAGAAATACTTGGCGATCGAAAGGTAACTCGATTGATTCACAACGCGGGGATCTGTTTGCCCGCTTCGCTTCAGGCCGCGTCGTTGGACGAGATTGGCAAAGAATTCGCAGTTAGCACACTCTCCCTGATTGCGTTGGCGCAGGTTGTCGTGCCTTTGATGCAAAAAGCCGGCAAAGGGCGGATCGTGGCACTCGGAAGTCGCGCAGCACTGGGCAAGCCGGAGCGGACTGGCTATTCGGCGGCCAAATCTGCTCTCACGGGGTTGGTGCGTACATGGGCTCTAGAACTTGGTGCTGGCGGGATCACCGTGAACGTAGTCGCACCCGCAGCAACCCAGACGCAAATGATGCAGGACAGCAATCCATCAGATGGGTGGTTCATGCGAAATTTGGTTGCGCGAATCCCAGTGGGATTTATTGCCGATCCCATTGACGTCGCAAACGTGGTTGCATTCCTTGCTTCCGATCAGGCGCGGTTTGTGACCGGTCAAGTGCTTAACGTCTGTGGTGGAACGTCGATTGGATTTATTGAAAAATAGCTCGCAGCCGTCCGGCGCAGCGCAATCAGCATATGGCTGGCGGATCGTGTGGATGGGCTCCGATCCCGGCTGCCGTCACCGCGCCAGTACGACCGCGAACGGTGAGTCCAGTTCTTGCGAGGCGCCGGTAATTTATCTGAAAGCTTAGCAGAAGCATGGCGATGGATCCCCTAAAGAAATTTCTTCCCGTGAGTAACCGGAGATCATATTGATCCGCCAAAGCTACGTTCATAGAGCGGTAGCCGCAAGGAATATTGATGAATTGCGCTCGCTCGCGCAAAGACGACTTCCCCGTGGCTTCTTTGAGTATATTGACCGCGGCGCCGAAGACGAGCGCGCCTTAGTGCGCAACCGTGAAGTCTTTGATCGACTTGCGTTTACCCCGCGATGTCTTATCGATACGTCCTCAAGAACCACCCGTACGGCAATCTTTGGCCGAGATTCTTCTGCGCCCCTTGTCATAGCGCCCACTGCTGCCGCAGGCCTGCTTTGGTATGACGGGGAAACGCATCTCGCACGTGCCGCAAAGGAGGCTGGAATTCCAGCAACACTGTCCACTGCGTCGATTTCAGCCTTAGAAGATGTAGTGCAGCAAGCCGGAGGCGACCTATGGTTTCAGCTCTATATCTACCCTGATTTAGATCTCACGTATCAACTCGTGGATCGCGTCGGACGCGCGGGATACACCACCCTTGTTGTGACGTTAGATACGACCGTAGGGCCAAACCGAGAATACAACGCACGCAATGGATTCCACGTTCCTTTTCGATTTTCGGGTCGTGCGCTAGCCGATGCATCCCTTCACCCGCATTGGGCGACCACCGTCGTGCTTCGCCACCTACTAAGTAGAGGCATACCAGCTTTCGCAAATTTGCCGGATCAATTGAAGTCTGATCTGCGCGGCAAAAAGCGAGCGACCAACCTCATGCCTAAGAACGAGGCGTGCGGCTGGGAGCTCGTCGCCAAATTGCGAGAGCGATGGAAGGGAACGCTTGTTCTGAAGGGTGTTCTACACCCGGATGATGCGCGCTTGGCGTTGGATCACGGCGTGGATGGCATTGTCGTATCGAACCACGGGGGCAGAAATCTTGACGCTGTCGTTTCACCACTTGAGGTTCTGCCCGCGATTGCAAATGTGGTCGATGGTCGGCTAACTATCCTCGCGGATAGCGGCATTCGACGTGGCGCGGACGTGGCAAAGGCAATTGCGCTGGGTGCCGATGCGGTATTGCTAGGTCGCGCTGCGCTGTGGGGCGTCGCAACCGGGGGGCAGCAGGGCGCTGCCCGCGCTATCGACATCGTGCAATCGGAACTCAGCCGCGTTATGGCTCAGATCGGTGTATCGACCTTGACGCAGCTAAAGCATTCAAGACTTCTTGACAAACAGACCAGCTTCGCGACGCGCCAGCCGCGCAGCACAACTGTCGACTGATACACGCGGACAACAATCACCAGGAGACTTCAAATGAAACAGATTTATTCAAAATATGAATGTAGCGGGCGACTGTCGGCGTTTGCGAGAAGATTGCTAGGCACCGGCGCAGTCTTGGTGGGCGCAATTGCACCACTTGCGGCGTCTGCCGAAATAGACTTTCCACAGCGTCCCATTCAACTGATCGTAGGCTACGCCGCAGGCGGTAGTACGGACTCTTGCGCACGAGCGTTGGCTCACAGCGCTGAGGACGTTCTGAAGCAGCCGGTCATAATTCAAAACAAGCCAGGTGCTGCTTCCGCGGTTTCCATTGGATGGCTAAAGACTCAGAAGCCCGATGGCTACACCATAGCGATCTTGTCCACCGGTGCAATTCTCAATCAACTGTTGGAGCAGAAGCCGACCTATGATGTCAGGGCAGATCTATCGCCGATCGCATTGGTGGCCCAATATCAAGTGGGAATGGTGGTCCGCAAGGACTCGCCTTGGCGCAGCATCTCGGATGTGATGGCGGCGGCCAAAACCAAAGCCGATTCAGTCGCTTACGCGACGGCCGGACAGGGCACGCCACAACACCTCACTATGGAGCGCCTAGCTCAATCCGCCGGTATAAAGTGGGTGCACGTTCCATACAAGAGTGGACCGGAAGCGATCACTGCACTGTTGCGTGGCGATGTCTCTGTCGTCGCGCAATCGGCGGAATGGCTTCCCTACGTCCGCGATGGAAGACTTCGTCTTATTTCATTTTTTCAGGACGAGCGGATGAAAGGGTACGATGACGTGCCTACGCTCAAAGAGTCAGGATTCGATTTAGTCGCTCCAAGTCTTCTAGGAGTCGTCGCGCCAAAAGGCACGCCAGAACAGGTCGTTGGAAAGCTGCAGAATGCCTTTCGACAAGCGGCGTCCTCCACCGGATTCAAACAATGTTCTGACCTCTTCGGGATCCGTGTCGACTATCAGCCAGCTGAGGAGTTCTCCAAGCGAATTCGGGATACGGTGACATTTTGGGAGCCGACGGGACGTGAAGTTGGTAAAGCGATGAGGTAGCAGCGCGATTCTCGCCGAGAGGATCTGAATTGAGAATGAGAAAACTTGAAAGGAATGCGAAAAATGGATATTAAATCTAAGCTTCGAGATTTTGGCGGAGTGAATCCCCCTTATGCTCCTCCGTACTCGACAGGTAGCCTCAAATGGGAAAAGGGAAAACGCAGCGCGGTGGTGCGGAACTTGGAGTTGATCACGCGCGTTGAAGGACGAAAGATCGATGAGCTTCTGGAATGCACCCCGTTTGACCGCGTTAATGAGCGCGTTGCCTTTCGCTTCCTTCTATCAAGCGAGCACTACAGTCCGCTGCCTCCAATCATTGCGCCAGAAGAGGAGATGTTTGACCTGATGGTCACTGTTCCTGTGCGCTTCCAAGGACTGCTGGCATTCCATCACCTGTACATGTATTGCAGCGATACAGGTGGGACTAGTTCTGGCCGAGAATTGCACGGCTATTCCAAGAAGGACTGTACGCACCGGTTCCGTGAATCGATAGAGGGAAATATCGACGGCTGGGTGGACCGCCGGAAAAAGCGGTTGGCGGCTTTCAGCTTTGTTCCGAGCGCAAGTGCCGTTGACCTACAACTAGTGGACGGAGAACAACAACCGCACGGCGAACTTCACGTGCGTCGGTTTGCGCATCCGTCTTCGCCCGAGCCTGCATACGCAGACATTATCTATAGAAACTTCGCGCCAGACTATTCCGCGTACCAGATCGGTCATGCTACGATGAATCTAGAGAACTTGCCGTTTGATCCTCTTAAAGATCTTGCGCCGGAGATTCTCGCCGCTCATGTTTCGCATACTTCCAACTATGGCGTCACGGGTGAGAAGCGAGAGATCCTAGCCCGCTTTTTGAACCCCAGTGGGCCTTCCCCGCTGTGAACAGCCACAAAGAGCAGTTGCTCTTTTAGGTTGATGGCCCACCGGTGACGCTCTTCGCGTCACCCGCTCCTTCGAAGTCGAAATGCTTTTGAGGATATGCTCCGCGGCACCTGCTTATCTCGCGTAATTCTCAGGATATAGCCATATAGGGGAGCGTATCCGACGGGCGATCTCCTTGTCGGACGGAGAATCACTGCTGCATTTAAATTCTCAAGCTAGTTCGGTCTTGAGGAGCTCAGTGTTCACGCGCGACTTGAACCTGATGATGTCCGAGGGGTAGCTTTGGACACACAAATCTTCTGCAAACTAAAGAAAAATTGAATTGCATGCATTTCGTATCAGTGACTCGAGCAGACGGAAGTTTGGCGCTTTGCGCAAAAAGTGCCGATGAGTATGTTGATCTCACCGCAGCGGGTTGTCCGGCAACGCTGGACGAGTTGCTTCAGAGCAGCGCCGGCCTCTCGCTAGAGAGCCAAGTTCGCGAAGCCGTCCGGCGCTCAAGAACGCGATACCCCGTAGATGAATCTACCGTTCTTCGCCCTCCCGTAAGTCACCCTGGAAAGGCAATTGCTGTCGGATTAAATTACATGGAGCATGCCAAAGAGGGGAATAAGCCGGTGCCTGAGTATCCGGTTCTTTTTACGCGCTACTCCAGCTCATGGGTTGGACATAACGAATCGCTTATAAAGCCTGCGATTTCTCAAAAATTCGACTATGAAGGGGAACTTGTCGCTGTGATTGGTCGCGCAGGCAGGGGGATTTCCAAAGAGCGGGCACTCGAACATGTAGCGGGCTACTCTCTATTCAACGATGGCTCACTTCGAGATTTCCAGTGGAGATCCTCCCAGTGGACGATGGGAAAGAATTTCGATCGATCAGGCGCGTTTGGGCCTTGCTTTGTCAGCGCAGACTCGCTGCCTCCCGGTGCTCGAGGCCTCGACCTTGTAACGCGGCTGAACGGCTTGGTCGTGCAGAGTGCCAGCATTGACGAAATGATTTTTGATGTGGCCACTTTGGTGTCAATTTGCTCGCAAGCAATGACACTATGGCCCGGCGACATAATTATCACGGGCACGCCGTCTGGGGTCGGATTTGCGAGAACGCCCCCACTATTTATGAAAGCGGGAGATCTTTGTGAGATCGAGATCGATGGAATCGGTACGTTGGCGAATCTGGTTGAAGACGAGCCGATCACTGCTCGAACAAGCAATGTGTGACGAGGGCATCAAACTTTCGGAGTCTCCTCGGCTTGGTCGGGCTCAACCTCAAAGGCACGCTAACGCGATCGCACCGCGGCTGAGGTGAATGTCATCTACGACCGTGGGATCTGGCGCCAGCGTAAGAGGCACGAAATCGGCTAGCTGGTCGCGTCGCATCGAGACGAAATTTCCCGCGTCGACCGCTCGGCGCCACATGTGAACGAGGTTGTCCACGCGGCGGTAGTCCGCTTCGCCGAAGGCATGTGCTTCGTCGCCATGTATAAGGACTGTGGCTTGCGTGACGCTAGCCACAGTCAGAGGTGGGTATGTACGCTGGCGACTTCGAAAGTGAAATTGACTCGCTCCGAAATGTCGGTCGCTGTCCAACCTGAACAGTCGATCGCCCGCGCCATCTAGTTGGCAGGGCACCGCCTTCCGATCTCATCTTTCCGGCCTGTGCAGTACAAGCAAGGTGGACTATCTTGAGGGGAGGTCGATCACATGGGTTTCATCCTGAGCGAGCGAAGGGCCGCTGCCTGGCGGTATGTTGCTCGCGCGAGGAAAGTGCTTGCCTGGTGCTGGATCTTTAGTAAGCGCGGTCTCAAGGCCCTCTTGATTCGAACTGGTTGAAGTGCCCGGCGATGTTCAGACGTCGAGCACGCGGCGCAACATCTGGAACGGTCCCCGCCATGTCCGGCCATCGCCACTACCCAGGGTGGCGGTGCGCTGGTTGATCCGCACGATGACCCCTGTGATGTTTCGACCGTCCCGGTCATCGAAGGTGACGGTGTCGCCTCGCTGGAATTCGCGGGCCGAGGTCGTCGCGCTGACCGGTTCCGGCGGCGGCTCGTAAGGCGCTTGCTCGTCGCGACGATCCGCGCCGTCGTAGCCCTGCATGGACAGGCATGGAATCTTCCAGGTTCGCTTGGTGCCTTCTTCCAGCACCGTGGCTTGCGTGTCGCGCATCGCGATGATCTTGCCCTGGCGCATCTGCCCGTCGCGGAAGTCGACGAACTGCACCGGTTGGCCCAGATGCAGCGTCGCACGAGCGGCGATGCCACGGCGCGGATCGCCCAGCATTCCCTCGATCAGTGCTTTGAGTTGGTACAGCTGCAAGCTGCTCGCGCTCTCCAGGGCTTCGATCATGCGAGGGTCAGGGCCTTGCAGGTTCACTCTCGTCGTCCTTCGTTGTGAAGCCTGCTCGCGTGGTCAGGCCGCCAGTCGTTGCTCAACATGGTGGTCACCGATATTCCACGGCAACAACTCGTCGATGCGGTTGATCGGATGCTCGGCAATGCGCGCAAGAACGTCGCGCAGGTACGCCTGCGGATCTAGCCCGTTCAGCTTGGCCGTCTCCACCAGACTGTAAATTGCTGCGGCCCGCTCACCGCCTGAGTCGGAGCCCATGAATAGATAGTTGGATCTTCCAAGGGCCACACCGCGCAGGGCCCGCTCGGCAGCGTTGTTGTCGATCTCGATGCGACCGTCATCGCAGTAGCGCGTGAGTGACCGCCAGCGCCCGAGCAAGTAGCCGATTGCCTTGGCCAACTCCGACTTCCTCGACACCATGCCCAGCACGCTCTCGAGCCAGGCCCGCAGATCCTGCAGCAACGGGCCCGCACGCGCTTGTCGCGCATGGCTTCTCACATCGGGAGGTTGGCCCCGGATCTGGGCTTCGATCGCATACAGCGCAGCAATCCGCTGCAGCGCCTGGTGCGCGATGGAGCCGGCAACGAAGCCCTGGCTCTGGTGCAGATCCCAGAACGGCCTGCGCGCGTGAGCCCAGCATGCTGCTTCGACGACGCGCCCGCTCGCGTAGATGCGGGTGTATCCACCATAGGCGTCGGCCTGCAGGATGCCGCTGTAGTTCGCAAGGTGCGCTTGCGGATGCTCGCCCCTGCGGTTGGGTGAGTAGCGATACCAGGCCGCAGGTGGCTCGACGCTTCCTGCCGCCCGGTCGTCGCGCACGTAGACTCACAGACGTCCGGTCTTGGTTCGACCGCGCCCTGGATCGAGCACGGCGACCGGCGTGTCGTCGGCATGCACCTTCTCCCCAGCCAGCACATAGCGTCCGAGTGCGTTCAGTAGAGGATCGAACAGCTTCTCGCACTGGCCCACCCAGCCGGTCATCGTCGACGGGTCGATGACGACGCCGTCGCGCCCATAGATTCGGCTGAGGCGGTGAAGCGGGATGTGATCGCAGTACTTGGACACCAGCACGTTGGCCAGAAGCCCAGGGCCGGCCATCCCGCGCGCGATCGGCCGGCTCGGCGCGGCTGCCTGGAAGATCGCTTCGCACGCGACGCACGCCAGCTTGGGCCGCACGTGCCGGATCACCTTGAAGCGCGAGGGCACGTACTCCAGTTGCTCGGAGACGTCCTGGCCAATCAGGCGAAGGCGGCCACCGCAAGCAGTGCAGCCGCAAGCCTGGCCATGCGCGTCATGGTGATCGCTGCTCGTTTGCGGCCGGTACACCTGGCTCTCGCGCGGCAGATGGGCGGGCAGCTTGCGATCGATCTGTGGCGCGTTGGCCGCATCCGGTGCAGGCACCGCGATCGGCGCCGCGGGCTTATACAGTGGTACGCCTTCCAGAAGAGCGATTTGAGGGTCATCCAGCTGCTCGCTGGACGATCCGAAGCGCGCGCGCAGGTTGCGCAGCACCTGCAACTTGAGCTTCTCGATCATGAGTTTCAGGAACGCCACTTCGGCGTTTCTCTCCTCGAGCACTCGCAGCAGACCTTCAACGGTCTGAGATGTGGAGGAGTCGTTGAATGGCGTCGTCACGTCCTCTACTGTGCCCTGCCTGCAGCACGTCGGACATCGGGGCTACTCCGGAGGATTTCTCATCCAGTAGTTCGTCCCGGCGAGAGCGCGCAATCAAGCAGCCAGCGTCGGCTCGTGCGTGCGAACCGGCATGCGCCAGTCGATGCCTTCGAGCAGCATGGAGAGTTGCGCCGGCGTGAGCGACACGCCACCGGACGTCGCCTGCGGCCAGACGAAGCGCCCGCGCTCGAGCCGCTTGGCCAGCAGCATCAGGCCTTGCCCATCGAACCACAGGACCTTCAGGATGTCGCCGCGCTTGCCGCGGAAGACGAAGACGTGGCCGCAGAACGGGTTGGCCGCGAGCGCCGTCTGCACCATCGCTGCCAAGCCGTCGAAGCCCTTCCTCATGTCCGTGTGGCCGGCCACCAGCCACACGCGAGTGTTGGATGGCAGACCGATCACGCGCGCTGTGCCAGCACGTCAAGCACGACGCCAAGGCGTTGGGCATCGACCTGGCCGTGCACGCGCACTCGGGCATCATGGATGTCGATCTCGATGATCTCCGGTTCCACGCACGCGCGCGGCGCCGACGACGTAGGCGCAGGAGGTGGTGCTCTCAGCGTCACCGGCAACAGCGCCGGCGTCTGCGCGATGGCGCGGCCTTGCTCGCCGTGCAGAACAATCCAGCGGCGCAACAGGTTCGCGTTGACGCCGTGTGCCATGCCAGTAGCGGCCACCGAGGTGCCAGGCACCAGACATTGGCGAACCAGTTCGGCTTTGAATTCAGTTGCGTACTGGCGCTTGCCATTGCTCAGCACACGCACTACGCCAGGCGGCAGTTGACCTGCGTGCTCTCTCTCCATCAGGGATTCCATGCTGCGTCCATTACTCATGTCAGTGGACGCAAGGGTGACGCAGCCTCCCTGTCACTTCAAGAGGGCCCTGAGGCCGCGCTTACGATCTTTAGCGGTTACGAGAGGCCTTAGCTTCAACTGAGCGGTGTAGAGAAGTGCGTGATCCGTGCGCCGGTAATGTCGACAAGGTCACCAGGCGTAAGACCGCACAGAAACCCACCTCCTTGTGGACATTCAGCGCCGATGCAGGAAAAGCCACCGCTGTCGGCGAGGCAGGGGCAGCGGGTAGCATCAATGCGCTGATTTCAGGCAGTGGTAGTGGCCAAGAGGTCAGCTACCTTTTCGCCGATCATGATGGCGGGCAGATTGGTATTGGTCCGAGTGATCTCGGGCATCAGCGAGGCGTCGGCCACATACACGTTTCGAGTGCCAATGACTCGACCACGCGGATCGACGACCGCGTCGCGATCCGCCTCCGCGCCGAGCCGGCAGGTGCCAACAGGATGAAAAGTGGATCCCACATTGCGGCAGACGTAAGCTTCCAGCGCTTGCTCGTCCTTCAGTAGATTCTCTACAGGTGGTGTGTCCTGAATGAAGCCGCGGATTATCATCCGCCGGATCAGATCGGAGCTGTCCATGAGCGCGGCGCCCACGCTGGTCAAAGCCGCATTCTTGAACGTGCTCTTCTGCAGAAGCCGCACGCGCGCCGAGTAACTGCTCGGAAACGGATAGGACGCATATTGCGATACTCCGGCACTCGCGTAGAGCGCGGCCATACGGCGGAAGGCGTCCACCATGCGTGCGCGGTCGCGTGGATCGGCTAGCCAGTTGAACTCCACGTCCGGCCCGGCGGTGGGTCCCAGAGGCGACAGTCTGACCGATCCTCGCGAAAAAGCGTGGGCCAGATTGGCCGCCAGCGTGCCGATGCGTTTGCCGACCGCATGCCATGACGAGCGGCAAATCGCCATCATGATCATGTCGCTGTCCCTACCCGGCGCTAGCTTCGACGTGTAGCGCAGGTACGCAAAGTTGCGCCGCGACGCACCTGCGGCTCGCGCCGCGCCGTTGAGGTACGCGGAGATGGAGATCAGGGGATGGTCCTGCAGATTGCGCCCCACCCCGGGCCGGTCCTGGAGCACGGGGACACCGCGTTCGGCCAGATGCGCGCCGGGCCCGATGCCCGAGGCCAGCAGCAGCCAGGGCGTGCGGAACACGCCGGCGCTCAGAACCACCCGGTCTGCGCTGAGCGTGCGCAGGTCTCCCCGCGCGTCGGACACCTCCAGTCCGGTCGCCTGCAACTGGCCGTTGAACACGATGCGGTGCGCCTGGGTACGGCTGAGGATCGTCAGGTTCGGGCGCTGGCGCACCTCGTCGGTCAAGTAGCCGAGGGCCGCCGATACGCGGCGCCGCCCGTCGTTGGACACCGGAATCGGCGCGAAGCCGTCGCCCCATTCGCCGTTCAGGTCGCCGAGGTAGCTGTGGCCCTGGCGCTCCCATTCGTGGGCCACGCTCAGCGTGAAGCGGTCCCAATCGTCGCGGAAGAACCGGCGGATCGGAATTGGCCCCGAGGCGCCGTGCATCGGATCGTTGAAGTCCAGGTCATTCTCGAGCTTGCGGAAGTAGGGCAGGACGCCCTCCCAGCCCCAGCCCGTGGCGCCCAGCGCTGCCCATCGGTCGAAATCGACCGGCAGGCCCCGGAGAGCGACTTGCCCGTTGATGCTCGAGCCGCCGCCCATGACCTTGGCCTGCTCGTAGTGCAGCGGCTCCCGCTCGGATGCCGTGAGGTGCGGAACTTCGGATCCGCGGCGCACGGCCAGATCCCAGAAATAGGACCGGTTGCCGAGCGCGCGCCCGGCATAGGTGTCGAGGATGTCCGCGGGCGTGTCGGCGGGCGCGAAATCGCTGCCCGCCTCGACCAGCGTGACGTGGCAGGCGCGGTTCTCGGACAGGCGCGCCGCCAGGACGCAGCCGGCCGAGCCGCCGCCGATCACGATGAAGTCGAACATGCAGTCTCCGATGGGTGAGGGCACGGGGCGGCGGGCGGCCGGGCGCCGGTGCGGGGCGGATCATATCGGCGCGATCGCGCCCGGCTTAGGGCGATCTGCCTAGGCGATGCGTGCTGCATTGCGCAGGTGGGCCCGCATCCGCCAGGGTCGATTGGCCGTACATCACCGGGCGCACCGCCTTCTGGCAACATCGCGCGATTCGCAGGGCAGCACGCCCGACAAGGGGAAGACTCGATGAACCAGACCGTACGCGCCGCGGCACTCGCGCTCGCGGGCACCCTGATGCTGACGCCGGTCGCGCACGCCGCGCTCGACATCGGCGAGAAAGCACCCGATTTCACCGTGCCCGCCGCGCTGGCCGGCAAGCAGTACAGCTTCTCGCTGAGCCAGTCGCTGGCCAAGGGCCCGGTCGTGCTGTATTTCTTCCCGGCCGCGTTCACCGCCGGCTGCTCGGCCGAGGCGCACGAATTCGCCGAGGCGACCGACAAGTTCGCGGCGCTCGGCGCCACCGTGATCGGCGTGTCCACCGACGACATCGAGACGCAGATCAAGTTCTCGATGCAGGCCTGCCAGGGCAAGTTCGCGGTCGCCTCCGACGCCAACAAGACCGTGATCAAGTCGTACGACGCGGCGATGATGATCATGCCGGACTACGCCAACCGCGTGTCCTACGTGATCACGCCCGACAGCTCGATCATCTACAGCTACCAGAGCCTGAACCCCGCCAAGCACGTGACCAACACCCTCGGTGCGCTGCGCGAGTGGGACAAGAAGACGCAGAAGAAGTAGCCGCCTAGCCGAGGGCGCGCCGCGGCAGCGTCACGTCGACCTGCAGCCCGGGACGGGCGTCGTGCAGCGTCATCGAGCCGCCGTGCGCCTGCGCCACGAGCCGGCAC
>LNAP01012395.1_pt1 | contig 13646 bp, 12 predicted proteins | sample 602601 | NCBI WGS metagenome assembly LNAP01 (sample SAMN02440304, study PRJNA202911) | soil metagenome | biome: Subtropical and temperate rainforests or woodlands; isolation source: soil samples (1 kg each in a 20% v/v slurry with milli Q water) were... ...
CGGCGGCAGTGTCGGGTCGAGTTTTTCCGTGCCGAATTCTTCGAACAGCAGCAGTTGCTGAGTGTACGGCTGGGCCCCGAACAACGGACTGGGCTTGCCGTTGGTGGGGATTTTGAAGGATGTCTGCAGGGCTGGCGGCAGCACGTTGTCGGTCGTTGGCGTGGTGCGGGTGCCGTACACGCCGTTGGGCAAGGCGATGGAACCCTGGTTGGCGGGTGGCATGGTCTTTAGAGCATCCAGCGCGGCCTTGAAGTCGGTCGGCGGGTTGGTATACGCCGAAGGATCTGTTGGCGGCGGCGGGCTGACATCGTCAAGCGGTGCTGCGCTGACCGGGGACAGACTGAAGGTGATCAACAGTACAGAGCCTGCGCCCGAAACCCTTAAGAAGCGGAACGAATTGAACGGCGATGCAATGACTTTCATGAGGTTCCCCTCGCGACATAGCGCAACGGCGAAACCCGCCATCCCCGGTTGGTGACAGCATCTGCCTGCGTTGCAAGGGGCTATGCAACCGTCGGGCCATGGATGAGGAGGGAAACTAAAATACTGACTAATAAGTAAGTTGTTTCAAAATGTGTTTTTTTTGGTGGGGTGTAGGGTGGGGATATTCCTCAAATTAGGTGGTAAATACCCGGTTGAAGTGGGTGTGGTCCCCCATTTATGGGAGTAGTGACCCTGTTTCACCAACCGGTAGGGGGTGCTTGCTCTGGGGCGACATGAATTCACAAAGGACCCGGCGCACGATTCTTGTTGGCACGGATAGTGGAGCAGGGGCATCGATAGGTTAATTGCATTGTTTGGTATGCATTGATGCGCGAAGTGGCTCAATGCATTCAAGGACGAAGCGCTATTCGCTGTGTGCCCGCAGCAGGCTCTCGGTGCCCAACCGATACTGATTGTTCCCGCTGCGTTTGGCCTCATACATCGCCAGGTCGGCAATGTGCAGCAAGCGGTCGATGCTCGGCGCATGATCGGGGAACACGGCGACGCCGAGGCTGGTGCCGATGTGGCGCTGGTCGTTGCCGAGGGTGACGGGCGGTGAGAGTTCGACGAAGATTTTCTGGCAGATCGTGCGCGCTTCATCTTGCAGGCTTTTGCCTTGGGGCAGGTCTTGGAGGATGACCACGAATTCGTCGCCGCCGATCCGGGCGACGGTGTCGGTGCCATGCAGGATGCGCTTGAGCCGCGTCGCGGTCGTGACCAACACGCGGTCGCCGGCCGCATGACCATAGCGGTCGTTGATGGCCTTGAAGCCATTGAGGTCGACAAACACCAGCGCCACGCGCGTGGCACTGGTGCGCGCCAACTCCAGCGCTTCGGACAGGCGCTCTTCGAGCACCAGACGATTGGGCAGGCCGGTCAACGGGTCGTAATGGGCCAGGTGCTTGAGGTAGTTGGCCGAGGCCTTTTCTTCCACAACGCCCATCATCTTGATCGTTTCGTCGTGGTCGTTCTTGACCACGTTGCCGGTTTCCCGCAGCCAGCGGATCGTTCCGTCGGGCCACACCACGCGGTATTCCTCATCATGGTTTTCGCCGGTTTCCAGGCAACGCAGTTCGCCGGCCCGAACCCTGAGCCGGTCTTCCGGATGCACGCAGGAACAGAACAGGGCGTAAGAGGGCGCCACTTCGCCGATCTTGAAGCCGAACATGCCGAAAATGGCATCTGACCAGTACAACCGGTCGGTGTCGACATCCCAGTCCCAGGTGCCGATACGAGCGAAATACTGGCTGCGCTTGAAGCGCTCGGCATCGTCATCCTTGTGGATGTTCTGGCCTTCGGACAGGCTATTGATGATCGCGCGATACTCCGCCAGTCGCTTTTGCAGATAGCGTTCGCGCCAGACCAGCACGACGATCAGGCTGAGCGCCATTGAACCTGGGATGACGCTGGTCCAGAGCAGGATCATTCGGGGATGGCCATCAGGGCGGAGAACCGTACGGGTAGTTGTTGTTTATTTTAGTTCAGCAAACAGCTTTAAACGTCGCACGCGGAGGCGGCAATGGTTGCCAATCGAGGACAAATCTGGGAAAACGGCGCCCATCAGGCCCTTGAGGGCGAGTGAGCATACGAGTGAAATCAATGAATGACGAGCTTCAGGTAATCGATCTTCAGGTGGGTGACGGAAAAGCCGCCGTAAAAGGCGCACTGATCACCACCCAGTACCGTGGCTGGCTGGAGGACGGGACCGAATTCGACTCTTCGTACAGTCGTGGCAAACCCTTCCAGTGTGTGATCGGCACCGGGCGGGTCATCAAGGGGTGGGACCAGGGCATCATGGGCATGCAGGTCGGTGGCAAGCGCAAGTTGCGGGTGCCGGCGCACCTGGCTTATGGCGAACGCACGATGGGCAAGATCACGCCGAATTCGAACCTGGTTTTCGAAATCGAATTGCTGGAAGTGCTGACACGGGATGATTGACCGTCAGGCCTGAAACGTTTCCCGGTACGCATACAGGCCGGGTGTTCCGCCGGTCATGATAAACAGCACATTGTCCCCGGGGGCGAAGCGCCCTTGCTGCAGGTCGGCCAGCAATCCGGCAAACGCCTTGCCGGAGTACACCGGGTCGACCAGCAGGCCTTCGGCACGCGCCATCAGGCATACCGCGTCCTGCATGGCGGCGGTTGGCAGCCCATAGCCGGTACCCAGCTGGCTGCCGTCAATCACCAGCTCATCAGCCCGCACCTCGGCGCTACTGCCCAATAGCGCCAATGTTTCGCGGGTCAGTTGCAGGGTTCTCGCCGCTGATGAGTCCTGGTCGGACAACACCGAGAACGACTTGACCACGGACATACTCCGGCCCAGCAACCGGAAACCCGCCGCGAGCCCGGCATGCGTGCCGGCGCTGCCATTGGGTACCACCACTTGATTGAACCTGAGTTGCAGTTCGGCCTCTTGTTGGGCGATCTCCGCTGCGCAGCGGGCATAACCGAGGCTGCCCAGGGGCGTCGAGCCACCGGTTGGCAGCACCATGACCTTGTGCCCGGAGTCTCGAAGCTGCGCCGCCCTGGCCTCGGCTTTGGCCAGTGAGTCGGTACCGCCGGCAAACACCTGCATCTTCGCGCCGAACAACTGGTCGAGCAGCACATTGCCATTGAGCTCGTAATCCACCTCGGCCTTGGCCACGGCCCGGGTCAGGAACAGCTCGCAGGCGATGCCCAGCCGGGCGCACACTGCTGCGGTCAGACGGGCATGATTGGACTGGATGCCGCCCACGGTAATGATCGTATCGATTCCGGCTTGCAGTGCTGCGCCGATGTGGAATTCAAGCTTGCGCAGCTTGTTGCCGCCCGCGCCGATCAACATATGGTCGTCGCGTTTGAGAAACAGGCCGATACCCTGCTTGTCGAGGCCCAGCAGCTGTTCGAGTCGCGCAGCCCGCTGAATGGGCATGGGACCTTGCAGCAGGTCTGCCCGCGCAAAAACACTCAGTGACTTGTCCAGTTGGGTTTGCATCGATCGAACCTCGTTGTTCACCATGATCCTGGTGACTCTATGGAGAAAGGCCGGCGGGATAAACGCACTGCCCGTCATGACTGTTTTAACCCGGTGTAACTAATCCAGCCGGGCAGCAGGGGTGTTGAACCCAAGCGTTCAGCGGCCAACCGGCCGGCGAAAATCGATGTCACGCCAAACCGACCGTCATCGGGTTGTGCCTTGCCAGGCTCCGCACTATCGGTGACCATAGGTGCCATATAGGGGTAGGGGGTATAGGTATGGCACACATTCACGAACACAAGGATGACTTGATCAAGCGGGTGCGGCGGATTGCCGGGCAGGTGGAAGCCGTGGAGCGAGCGCTTGAGTCCGATGCCGATTGCGCCAAGACCCTGCATCTGGTGGCCGCCATCCGGGGCGCGGTCAATGGTCTGCTGGAGCAGTTCATCGACGCCCATGCCCGCGAGCACGTGGCCCATCCGGACCTGAGCGATGAAGATCGCGCCCAGGGCGTGGAAGACTTGTTGCTGGCCATCCGTCGCTATGCCAAATAGAGGCCTGAACTCCATGACACTGACACCCCAGGCTTCGCGCTTTACTCACGACCATGTCTTTCTCGGCGCATCCCATGATGAAAACGCCCGACGCACCTTATGGGTGGTGGCGCTGACGTTTATGATGATGATTGGCGAAATTGCCGCCGGTTACATCACCGGTTCCATGGCGCTGCTGGCCGATGGTTTTCACATGGCCACCCATGCCGGGGCCTTGGGCATCGCGGCGGCGGCCTATGGGTTTGCACGGCGCAATGCCAACAACGCGCGTTACAGCTTCGGCACCGGCAAGGTCGGGGATCTCGCGGGTTTTGCCTCAGCCATGGTGCTGGGGCTGGTGGCGATCGGCATTGCCGGTGAATCCGTTTATCGCCTGTTTCAGCCAACGACCGTGGCGTTCACCGAAGCGACGGTGATTGCGGTGGTGGGGTTGGCGGTGAACATCGCCAGTGCCTTTTTGCTGGCAGGCGACCACGGCCATCATGACCACGATCATGGTCACAGCCATGAGCACGGCCATCATCACCATCACGACAACAACCTGCGCTCGGCCTATGTCCATGTGCTGGCCGATGCCCTGACTTCAGTGCTGGCGATCGCCGCATTGCTGGCGGGGCGCTATCTGGGATGGGTGTGGCTGGACCCGTTGATGGGCATTGTGGGTGCCATCGTGATCGCGAAATGGGCCGTTGCATTGATGCGTGACAGCGCAGCGGTTTTGCTCGATGTCACGGATACACACGTCGCCGACGAGATTCGTGAACTGCTGGAGTCGTCGGACGATGTGCGCATCAGCGATCTGCATGTATGGCAGGTCGGCCCCCAGGCGCGGGCCGCGATTGTCAGCGTTGTGGCGGCGGCCAATGTCAGTGCCGACACCATTCGCGAACGCTTGGCGCCGGTCCATGAACTGTCTCACCTGACCGTCGAACACCGTGTTGCTTGAGCGGCTTTCGATCATTCACGGAACAGTGGAATCCGCCCATTCGTGGAGGGGCGGTATTCCCGCTTCAGATGGTCCAGTCCTGGCTTCATCGCCATAAACTGCTTTAGCGTAGCGCTGGCAATGCTCAACGCCAGCCGTTGCCCCGGACATTGATGGCTCCCCGCGCCGAAGGTGAAACTGCGCCGGTTCGGGCGGTCGAGCAGGAAGGTGTCGGGGTTGTCGTTGAGCTGCGGGTCGCGATTGGCCGAGGCCAGCAGTACCAGGATTACGTCTGCGGTATTGAGCCGCACCCCGTCAATTTCACAGGGGGTGGCGACGAAGCGGCGGGTGTTCTGTACCGGCGGGTCGAAGCGCTGTACTTCGGCCAGCAGGTCTTCGACCGGGGGGGATTCGCTACGCAACGACGGATGTTGAATCAATGCCAGCAGGGCGTTGCCGATCAGCCCGGCAGTGGCCTCGAAGGTCTGGGAGAACAGGCCGATCAGGTTGGCGATCAGGGTTTGCGGCGCGCCGCAGGCGAAGCGCTGGCCGATACCTGCAAGCAAAGGGCTGTGGTTGTACGGATCGTCGAGCAACTCGATGAAATAACCGCTCAATTGTTCAGCGGCAGCGTGGGCGGCGGTCAATTGTGCCGCGTCACTCAAGGGTGACAGACAGGCGACGAAATCCGCCGTCAACTCACTGATGGCGCGGCCCTGAGCCGGGGTGAACCCCAACAACGCCGCCACCACGCACACCGGTCCGCGAAACATGGCGTTGTACAGGCCAGCGGCATCGGCGGTCATCAATCGGGCGCTGACCAGGGCCTCGACTTCCCGCGCATCGATCAACTCCAGCCCCGGCGCAATCGCGGACCGTGGGCAACGCTGGCGTTCACCTTCATTCATGCGCATCAACTGGCCGAACACCTGGCCGGCCATGCCGTCGGCGATCGCCTTGGGAACTGGCTCCTGCGCGGGTCGAACGTGGCAATCGGGATGCGCCAGCACGGCGGCCACCGCTCGGGCGCTGCTGGCCACCCACATGTTCAGCTCCGGATGAAAAGCCAGCCCACCGTCGGCACGCAGTTGTGCGTAGTAGGGATAAGGATCGGCATGGGTCGCAGCGATGATCGGGTCCATGAGCACAGCCTTTGGTTGTTGGAAAGTGTTGCTACTATCTCCATTCCGAAAAGGCATTGATTCGTCCGGGAGCGAAATATGAGCGCAGAACAGCACGACATTGGCGTCTCGAAGGTGGCGGCAGCCATCGCTGAACCGGCGCGGACGAAAATCCTCTGTTCGCTGATGGACGGCCATGCCCGCACCAGCACCGAACTGGCGGCGGTGGCCGAAGTCAGCGCGTCGACCGCCAGTGCCCACCTGGCCAAGCTCAAGGAGCTGGCGCTGGTGCGGCTGCACGTTCAGGGGCGTCATCGCTATTACAGCCTGGCGGACAAACGTGTGGCCCAGGCCCTGGAGGCACTGATGGTTATCGGCCAGAACACCGCGCCGAGCTTCCGGACACGGACCCCGGATCGCCTGCAATTTGCCCGCACCTGTTACGACCACATGGCGGGAACCCTGGCCGTACTGCTGCATGACCGGATGCTTGAAGCGGGTTGGCTTGAGGAAACCGACGAACAGGCCTATCGCTTGAGCGACAGCGGTACGCCAATGTTTCAAGGGCTCGGGATCGAGACGCAGGACTTGAGTACCTTGCGCCGTCGTTTCGCCTGTCCGTGCCTGGACTGGAGCATGCGTCGGCCGCATCTGGGTGGGTCGCTGGGCGCGGCGTTGCTGCAAACGGCGCTCAAGCGCAAGTGGGTGACCCAGGATCTGGACAGTCGCGCGCTGGCGCTGACGGCGTTGGGGCGCAAGGAGTTTGGAAGGCGGTTTGGAATCGTGTTGCCGTTGGTGGTCGAGGGTAATGTCAAAGTTTCGCAAATTGCGGCAGATTCGGTGGAGTTCGGGAACATTCGCTGACTGACGAACGTGTATTCCGGTTGTTTCTGTGTTGAATGCAATGCCGTCATCGCGAGCAAGCTCGCTCCCACAGGGGAGGGTGGACTCGTCAGTACCATGCAAACAAAAAGCCCCCCATCGGTCACCCGATGGGGGGCTTTTGTGCGTCTGGCGTCAGGTCAAACCTTGACGATCCAGCCTGCTGGCGCTTCGATGTCGCCGGTTTGCACGCCGGTCAGCTCTTTGTAGAGCTTCTGGGTGATAGGGCCGACTTCGGTTTCGCTGTGGAACACGTGCAGGTGGTCGTTGTAGCTGATGCCGCCGATCGGCGTGATCACCGCTGCAGTACCGCAGGCGCCGGCTTCCTTGAAGTCCGACAGCTTGTCGATGAACACGTCGCCTTCGATCACTTCCAGGCCCAGACGGGTCTTGGCCAGCTCGATCAGCGACAGGCGGGTGATGCCTGGCAGTACTGACGGGGAGTTCGGGGTCACGAACTTGTTGTCGTGGGTGATCCCGAAGAAGTTGGCCGAGCCGACTTCCTCGATCTTCTTATGGGTCAGCGGGTCCAGGTAGATGGCATCGGCAAAATGTGCCTTCTTGGCCTGGGAGCCCGGCATCAGGCTGGCGGCGTAGTTGCCACCGACCTTGGCGGCACCGGTGCCTTGTGGCGCGGCGCGGTCGTAGCTGGAAATCTGGAAGTTGTGCGGGGTCAGGCCGCCCTTGAAGTAGGGATCGCAAACACCGAGAAAATGAACTCTGGCGCGGTACGCACGCCGATGTTGTCACCCACGCCGATCACGAACGGGCGCAGGTACAGCGCGCCGCCGGTGCCGTATGGCGGGATGAAGCGCTCGTTGGCACGGACCACTTCCTTGCACGCTTCGATGAACTGCTCGGTGGACACGTGCGGCATCAGCAGGCGGGTGCAGCTGCGCTGCATGCGCGCGGCGTTCTGGTCCGGGCGGAACAGGTTGATCGAGCCGTCCTTGCAACGATAGGCCTTCAGGCCTTCGAAGCACTGCTGGCCATAGTGAAGGGCAGTCGAGCCTTCGCTGATGTGCAGCACGTTGTCTTCGGTCAGGGTGCCTTTGTCCCATTCACCATTGCGAAAGTACGACAGATAGCGCTTGTCGGTCTTGATGTAGTCAAAACCCAGCTTGTCCCAATTGATGCTTTCGTTACCCATGACACCCTCTATCACTGAACAACCGTCGAAACGGTTCAAGGCTTCTGACGTTTTTTGGATGGGGACAACAATACTTCATTCTTGGGCTGTTTCGCAGCCTGAAATACGTTCCTACAGGTGCAATGCGTGCCCGAGGGCCCGCAATGCCGCTTCCTGCACCGCCTCACCCAGGGTCGGGTGCGCATGGATGGTGCCGCCGATGTCTTCCAGCCGCGCGCCCATCTCCAGGCTCTGGGCAAATGCCGTGGACAGCTCCGACACGCCGACGCCCACCGCCTGCCAGCCGACAATCACATGATTATCCCGACGAGCGACCACCCGTACGAAGCCGCTTTTCGACTCCAGGGTCATCGCCCGGCCATTGGCGGCGAATGGGAAGCTCGACACGATGCAGTCCCAACCTGCGGCCTTGGCCTCGTCCGGGGTCTTGCCGACCACCACCAGTTCCGGGTCGGTAAAGCACACGGCTGCGATGGCGGTCGGGTTGAACTCGCGGGTTTTACCGCTGATCAGCTCGGCCACCATCTCGCCCTGGGCCATGGCCCGGTGGGCGAGCATCGGTTCGCCGCTCAGGTCACCTATGGCATACACGTTGCGCATGCTGGTCTGGCAGCGTTGGTCGATCTTGATCGAGGAACCGTTCATGTCCAGGTTGAGTGCTTCGAGGTTCCAGCCCTGGGTGTTCGGCTTGCGACCGACGGCCACCAGTACTTGGTCGGTTTCCAGGTTCAGGGTCTCGCCGTTCGGGGCAAGTGCTTGCAAGGTATTGTTAGAAAAATCAAAGCCTTGCACGCTATGTTTCAAGTAAAGCTTCACGCCGAGTTTTTTCAGTTCGTCGTGTACCGGCTGAGTCAGTTCAGCATCGTATGCCGGCAGGATGCGTTCCTGCGCTTCCACCACACTGACCTCGGCGCCGAGCTTGCGATAGGCAATGCCCAACTCCAGACCGATGTAACCACCGCCGACCACAATCAAGCGCTTGGGCACGGATGCAGGCGCCAGGGCTTCAGTGGACGAGATGATCGGCCCGCCAATCGGCAACATTGGCAGGTTCACGCTTTTGGAGCCGGTGGCCAGCACCAGGTGTTCACACTGGATACGTGTGTCGCCAACTTCCACGGTTTTGCCGTCAACTACTTTGGCCCAGCCTTGAACGACCTGGACCTTGTTCTTTTTCAGCAGCGCCGCGACGCCGGTGGTCAGGCGATCGACGATGCCGTCCTTCCAGTCGACGCTCTTGGTGATATCGAGTGTCGGTGCCGAAACGCTGATACCCAGGGCCGAATGCTGGCTGTGGTGTTGCGTTTGATGGAACTGCTCAGCGACGTGAATCAGTGCCTTGGACGGAATGCAGCCAATGTTCAGGCAAGTGCCACCCAGGGATTGGCCTTCCACCAGGATGGTCGGGATGCCCAGTTGGCCGGCACGGATCGCCGTCACATAACCGCCGGGGCCGCCGCCAATGATCAGCAGCGTGGTATTGAGGGTCTGCATGACTTACTCCACAAACAAGGTCGCGGGTTGTTCGAGCAAGCCACGGATGGCCTGGATGAAGAGCGCCGCGTCCATGCCATCGACCACGCGATGATCGAAGGAGCTGGAGAGGTTCATCATCTTGCGGATCACGATCTGGCCTTTGATCACCATTGGCCGTTCGACGATCTTGTTCACGCCGACTATCGCCACTTCCGGCAGGTTCAGCACCGGGGTGCTGACGATACCGCCCAAGGCCCCGAGGCTGGTCAGGGTGATGGTCGAGCCGGACAACTCGTCGCGGCTGGCCTTGCCGTTACGGGCGGCAGTGGCCAAACGGGAGATTTCAGCGGCGCTGTCCCAGAGGCTGCGGGCTTCGGCGTGACGCACCACCGGCACCATCAAACCGATATCCGCTTGGGTGGCGATGCCGACATGCACCGCGCCGAGGCGGGTGATGACCTGGGCTTCGTCGTCGTAGCGAGCATTGATCTGCGGGAAATCACGCAGGGCGACAACCAGGGCGCGGACCAGGAATGGCAGCAAAGTCAGCTTGCCGCGAGTCGCGCCATGTTTTTCGTTGAGGTGCGCGCGCAGCTCTTCCACGGCGGTGACGTCGATTTCTTCGACATAACTGAAGTGGGCGGCGCGCTGGGTGGCGTCCTGCATGCGCTGGGCAATCTTGCGACGCATGCCGATCACCGGGATCTGCTGTTCATCGGTACGTTGGGCGTAAGCCGCCGCCACCGGTGCCGAAGCGTTCGACTGACCCTGGGCCAGGTAGGCCTCGAGGTCTTCATGCAGCACGCGGCCGGCGGGGCCGGTGCCACGCACCAGGCGCAATTGAATGCCGAGGTCCAGCGCATGTTTGCGCACGGCCGGGGAGGCCAGCGGACGCTCGTCGGCCTTGCGAGCAATCATCGGGCCTTGGCATACGGCAGCTTTCGGCGCAGGGGCCGCGACCGGTTTGCTTTCAACCACGGTTTCGACTTTCGTTGCTGCAACCGGTGCTTCTTTAACAACAGGTGCCGGTTGCGCCGATTCCTTAACGTTGCCCGCGCCTTCGACTTCAATGCTGATCAGCACACTGCCAACCGCCATGACTTCGCCCGGCTGGCCACCAAGAGCAATGACCTTGCCATGCACCGGCGACGGGATATCGACCATCGCCTTGTCGGTCATCACATCAGCCAACACCTGATCTTCGACGACCATGTCGCCGACCTTGACGTGCCATACCGACAATTCAACTTCTGCAATGCCTTCACCAATGTCCGGCATTTTAATGACGTGCGTGCCCATTCAGACCTCCATGACCCGTTTCAACGCCGCGCCCACTCGGGACGGCCCTGGGAAATACGCCCACTCTTGCGCGTGCGGGTAAGGGGTGTCCCAACCGGTGACGCGTTCGATCGGCGCTTCCAGGTAGTGGAAGCAGTGCTCTTGCACCAGCGCCGTCAGTTCGGCGCCGAAGCCGCAAGTGCGGGTGGCTTCGTGAACGATCACGCAGCGCCCGGTTTTCTTCACCGATTTGGTGATGGTTTCCAGGTCCAGCGGCCACAGGCTGCGCAGGTCGATGACTTCGGCATCCACGCCGCTTTCTTCAGCGGCCACTAGCGACACGTAGACGGTGGTGCCGTAGGTCAGCACCGTGACATCCTTGCCCGGACGGGCGATAGCGGCAACGTCCAGCGGTACGGTGTAGTAACCGTCCGGAACCTGTGCGGCGGGGTGTTTTGACCACGGGGTAACCGGGCGTTCGTGGTGGCCGTCGAAAGGGCCGTTGTACAGCCGTTTGGGCTCCAGGAAGATCACCGGGTCATCGTTTTCGATGGAGGCGATCAACAGGCCTTTGGCGTCGTAGGGGTTGGACGGCATGACGGTGCGCAGACCGCATACCTGAGTGAAGAGTGCCTCGATGCTCTGGCTGTGGGTCTGGCCGCCGTAGATGCCGCCGCCGCAAGGCATGCGCAGGGTCATCGGCGCGGTGAACTCGCCGGCCGAGCGATAACGCAGGCGTGCGGCTTCGGAAATGATCTGGTCGTAGGCCGGGTAGACGTAGTCGGCGAACTGGATCTCCACCACCGGGCGCAGACCGTAGGCGCCCATGCCCACGGCGGTGCCGACGATACCGCTTTCAGAGATCGGCGCGTCGAACACTCGCGAGGTGCCGTATTTGGCTTGCAGGCCTTCGGTGCAGCGGAACACGCCGCCGAAGTAGCCCACGTCCTGGCCGAAGACCACGACGTTGTCGTCACGTTCAAGCATCACATCCATGGCCGAGCGCAGGGCCTGGATCATGGTCATGGTGGTCGTGGTCATGGCGGTTTCCAGCTCGATATTGTTGTTGTGATCGTTCATGTCAGATCCCCAACTCTTGACGCTGGCGCTTCAAGTGCTCCGGCATCTCTTTGTAGACGTCTTCGAACATGGTCGCGGCGCTCGGAATCTGGCCGCCGGCTGTTCGGCTTCTTTCTGTGCGGCGATCACTTGGGCTTCGAGCTCGGCGCTGACGGCGGCGTGTTCCTCTTCGGACCACTGGCCGATCTTGATCAGGTGCTGCTTGAGGCGCGCAATCGGATCGCCCAGCGGGAAGTGGCTCCAGTCATCGGCCGGACGGTATTTGGACGGATCATCGGAGGTCGAGTGCGGGCCGGCGCGGTAGGTGACCCACTCGATCATGGTCGGGCCGAGGTTGCGGCGCGCACGTTCGGCAGCCCAGGCGGAGGCGGCGTAGACCGCGTAGAAATCGTTGCCGTCGACCCGCAGGGAGGCAATGCCGCAACCGACGCCACGACCGGCGAAGGTGGTGGCTTCACCACCGGCAATCGCCTGGAAGGTGGAAATCGCCCACTGGTTGTTGACCACGTTGAGGATCACCGGCGCGCGGTACACGTGGGCGAACGTCAGGGCGGTGTGGAAGTCCGACTCGGCGGTGGCGCCGTCGCCGATCCACGCCGACGCGATTTTGGTGTCGCCCTTGATCGCCGAGGCCATGCCCCAACCCACGGCTTGCACGAACTGGGTGGCGAGGTTGCCGGAGATGGTGAAGAAACCGGACTCCTTGACCGAGTACATGATGGGCAACTGACGGCCCTTGAGCGGATCGCGCTCGTTGGACAGCAGCTGGCAGATCAGGTCGACCAACGGCACATCGCGAGCCATCAGGATGCTTTGCTGGCGGTAGGTCGGGAAGCACATGTCGTCGATGTTCAGGGCCAGGGCCTGGGCGCTGCCGATGGCTTCTTCGCCAAGGCTCTGCATGTAGAACGACATCTTTTTCTGACGCTGGGCGACCACCATGCGGTTGTCGTAGATGCGGGTCTTGAGCATGGCGCGCATGCCCTTGCGCAGGATCTCCACCGGTACGTTTTCGGCCCATGGGCCGAGGGCATTGCCCTGGTCGTCGAGCACGCGGATCAGGCCACGGGCCAAGTCAGCCGTGTCAGCCGGTTCAACGTCGATTGGGGGTTTGCGCACCGTGCCGGCATCGGTCAGATGCAGGTAGGAGAAGTCGGTTTTACAGCCGGGACGGCCCGAGGGTTCGGGGACGTGCAGGCGCAGCGGTTCATACGCTTGGGTCATGGCTTCTACGCTCGATCTTGTGAATTTCTTGTAGTGAGCTGACAGATTTCGTTCGGTAGAAGAAATCTTGTCCTACAACAATCATAGGCCCGTTCTCTCTGTTTCGTTGCGCTAAAGATCATTTGCAGATAAAAAACCTGCATAAACATAAAAAACAGGTGGTTTTGTCTCATGCGCAAACTGGACCGTACCGATATTGGCATTCTCAACAGCCTTCAGGAGAACGCGCGCATCACCAACGCCGACCTCGCGCGTTCGGTGAACCTGTCACCCACGCCGTGTTTCAATCGGGTCAAGGCCATGGAAGAACTGGGGGTGATTCGCGAGCAAGTGACGCTGCTGGATGCCGATCTGTTGGGGCTGCATGTGAATGTGTTCATTCACGTCAGCCTGGAGAAGCAGGTGGAGGAGGCGCTGCAGCATTTCGAAGAAGCGATTTCCGATCGCCCCGAGGTGATGGAGTGCTACCTGATGGCCGGCGACCCGGACTACCTGATCCGGGTACTGGTGCCGACCAT
>LNAP01004110.1_pt1 | contig 13642 bp, 9 predicted proteins | sample 602601 | NCBI WGS metagenome assembly LNAP01 (sample SAMN02440304, study PRJNA202911) | soil metagenome | biome: Subtropical and temperate rainforests or woodlands; isolation source: soil samples (1 kg each in a 20% v/v slurry with milli Q water) were... ...
GCCACGGCGGCGGCCGCGCGCAGGTAGTCCGCCTGCGGGTAGGGCTGCTGTTCGAGGCCGCGGCGGCCGCGGGCATCCATCTCGCTGGCGGCGATGAAGGCCTCGAAGCGCTCCGGCCGGCGGTAGAGGTCGAAGTGCTGGAACAGCTCCAGCAGGGTCTGCGCGCGCAACTCCCGGGCGCGGTGCGCGTGGGTGTGGTATTCGCCGACCAGCAGGGCCAGTTCGGCGCAGTCGCGCGGCGCCTTGCAGCGGGCGTTGACTGTCTCGATCAGGCGCAGGCCGCGCGCCTCATGGGCGATATGCCGCGGCCACTCCTGCGGATCGGTGAGGCCCTTGCCGAGGTCATGCAACAGGCAGGCCCAGCGCACCGCCAGTGGCTGGCCATGCTCGGCGCACTGGCGCAGGACCATCAGCACATGCTCGCCGGTGTCGATCTCCGGGTGGTGCAGCGCCGGCTGCGGCACGCCGAACAGCGCCTGCACCTCGGGCAGCAGCTGCTGCAGGGCGCCGCAGTCGCGCAGCACCTGGAGGAACACTTCCGGGCGTGGCTCCATCAGCGCGCGGGCGATTTCCTTCCAGACCCGCTCGGCGGTCAGCTCGGCCAGCTCGCCGGAGACGGCGATCTCGGCCATCAGCGCCTGGGTTTCCTCGGCCACGCGAAAGCCCAGCGGTGCATAGCGCGCGGCGAAGCGGGCGACGCGCAGCACGCGCAGCGGGTCCTCGGCGAAGGCCGGCGAGACGTGGCGCAGCAGGCGCAGGGCGAGGTCGTGCTGGCCGCCGTAGGGGTCGATCAGCCGGCCGTCGGCGTCCTCGGCGATGGCATTGATGGTCAGGTCGCGGCGGATCAGGTCTTCCTCGAGGGTGACCTCGGGACTGGCGTAGAAGGTGAAGCCGCCGTAGCCCCGTCCGCTCTTGCGCTCGGTGCGGGCGAGGGCGTATTCCTCGCCGCTCTGCGGGTGGAGGAACACCGGGAAGTCGGCGCCGACCGGGCGAAAGCCCTGGGCGAGCAGTTCCTCGGCGTGGGCGCCGACCACCACCCAGTCGGTTTCCGTGACGGGGCGGCCGAGCAGGCGGTCGCGTACGGCGCCGCCCACCTTGTAGATCTGCATGGGATGTCCTGCGGGCAACTGAAGTTGCGCAGAGGATAACGCGCCACCGCCCGCGGGGCGATGGCGGCGCGGAGGTCAGATCGGGCGGGCGATCAGGTCGAAGTGGCTGCCTTCCGCCTCGCGCTCGCGGCGCGGCGGCATGTGCTGCACGGCCGTGCGCTGCTCGCCCTGCATGCTTTCCAGGTGCACATCGAAGCCCCACAGGCGATGCAGGTGCCTGAGCACATCCTCGGTGGAGCTGCCCAGCGGCTTGCGCTCGTGCTGGAAGTGGCGCAGCGTCAGCGAGCGGTCGCCGCGGCGGTCGACGCTCCAGATCTGGATGTTCGGCTCGCGGTTGCCGAGGTTGTACTGCGCGGCCAGATTTTCGCGGATGGTGCGGTAGCCATTGTCGTCATGGATGGCATCCACCAGCAGCTCCTCCTGCTGGTCGTCGTCGAGGATGCTGAACAGGCGGAATTCGCGCATCAGCTTGGGCGAGAGGAACTGCTGGATGAAGCTCTCGTCCTTGAAGTTCTGCATGGCGAACTTCAGCGTGGCCAGCCAGTCACTGCCGGCAATGTCGGGGAACCAGCGGCGATCCTCCTCGGTCGGCTCCTCGCAGATGCGCCGGATGTCGCGGTACATGGCGAAGCCCAGCGCGTAGGGGTTGATGCCGCTGTAGTGCGGGCTGTCGAACGGCGGCTGGTAGACCACGCTGGTGTGGTACTGGAGGAACTCCATCATGAAGCCATCGGTGACCAGCCCCTCGTCGTACAGGTCGTTGAGCAGGGTGTAGTGCCAGAAGGTGGCCCAGCCCTCGTTCATCACCTGGGTCTGCCGCTGCGGGTAGAAGTACTGGGCGACCTTGCGCACGATGCGCACCACCTCGCGCTGCCAGGGCTCGAGCAGCGGGGCGTGCTTCTCGATGAAGTAGAGGATGTTCTCCTGCGGCTCGGCCGGAAAGCGCTTGCCGTCGTCGTCGCGGCCCTTGCCGGCCCCCTTGGGGATGGTGCGCCACAGGTCGTTGACCTGCTGCTGCAGTTGCTCTTCGCGTTCCTTCTGGCGCTGGCGCTCCTCCTCGGCGGAGATCGGGTAGGGCCGCTTGTAGCGGTCGACGCCGTAGTTCATCAGCGCGTGGCAGGAATCCAGCAGCTCCTCGACCGCGTCGATGCCGTGGCGCTCCTCGCACTTGTCGATGTACTGGCGGGCGAACACCAGGTAGTCGATGATCGAGCGGGCGTCGGTCCAAGTGCGGAACAGGTAGTTGCCCTTGAAGAAGCTGTTGTGACCGTAGCAGGCATGGGCCACCACCAGGGCCTGCATGCACATGGTGTTCTCTTCCATGAGGTAGGCGATGCACGGGTCGGAGTTGATCACGATCTCGTAGGCCAGGCCCATCTGCCCGCGCTTGTAGCCCTTCTCGGTGCTGAGGAAGTGCTTGCCGTAGGACCAGTGGTGGTAGCCGATCGGCATGCCCACCGAGGCGTAGGCATCCATCATCTGCTCGGCGGTGATCACCTCGATCTGGTTGGGATAGGTGTCCAGCGCATAGCGTTCGGCCAGCCGGGCGATCTCGCGGTCGTAGGTGCGGATCAGCTCGAAGGTCCATTCCGAGCCGGTGGACAGCGGCTGGCCTTTCTTGGCGCGAGGGTTCATGCGGCGACCCTCCTCTGGAACAGTTCGCGGAACACCGGGTAGATGTCGCCGGCGGAGACGATCTGCTGCTGGGCGAAGCTCTCCGGGAAGGCTTCGCTGACCTGCTCGTACTCGTGCCACAGCGCCTGGTGCTCGCGCGGGGTGATTTCGACATAGCTGAAGTACTGCACGAACGGCATGATCTGGCGCATCAGGATGTCGCGGCAGACCGGCGAGTCGTCGTTCCAGTTGTCGCCGTCCGAGGCCTGGGCGGCGTAGATGTTCCATTCGTTGACCGGGTAGCGGGCGGCCATGACTTCCTGCATCAGCTTGAGCGCGCTGGAGACGATGGTGCCGCCGGTTTCCCGCGAGTAGAAGAACTCCTGCTCGTCGACCTCCTTGGCGCTGGTGTGGTGGCGGATGAACACCACCTCGATCTTGTCGTAGCTGCGCTTGAGGAACAGGTACAGCAGGATGAAGAACCGCTTGGCGATGTCCTTGGTGGCCTGGGTCATCGAGCCGGACACGTCCATCAGGCAGAACATCACCGCTTTGGAGGTCGGGTTGGGCTGCTTGACCAGCAGGTTGTACTTGAGGTCGAAGGTATCGAGGAACGGCAGGCGCTCGATGCGTGCCCGCAGGCCGCCGATTTCTTCCTCCAGGGCGCGGATATCCGTGAAGTTGTCCGGCTCCTCGATGCGCAGCCGTTCCAGCTCGGCCTTGAGCTCGCGCAGGCGCGCGCGGCTCGAGCCGCTGAGGGCGATGCGCCGGGCATGGGCCGAGCGCAGGGTGCGCACGATGTTCAGTCGCGCGGGGGTGCCCTCGCTGCTGATCCCGGCGCGCACGGTCTTGAAGCTGTCCATGCCGGCCAGGTGCTTCTTCACCAGGTTGGGCAGCGCCAGGTCCTCGAACATGAAGTCGAGGAACTCCTCCTGGGTGATCTGGAACACGAATTCGTCCATGCCCTCGCCGGAATTGCTGGCCTTGCCCTGGCCCGCGCCGCCGCCCCCGCCGCCGGAGGGGCGCGGGATGCGCTCGCCGCTGATGAACTCCTTGTTGCCCGGGTGGATGATGGTCTGCCGGCCGCCGCGGCCGTGGTGCCACACCGGCTCGTCGATGTCGCGTGAGGGGATGCTGATCTGCTCGCCGTGTTCCATGTCGGTAATGGAGCGGCGGCTGACGGCTTCTTCCACCGCCTTCTTGATGTGGTCGCGGTAACGCCGCAGGAAGCGCTGGCGGTTCACCGTGCTCTTGTTCTTGCCGTTCAGTCGCCGGTCGATGACGTAACTCATGGCGTACTCCCGTGCGGTCTTGGACCCGGAGCGCAAGGCGCGGAGCGGGATGGTTCTCGCTCCGCGCCGGGCCTTCCCTAGATTACTACTGCGACTTGCGCACGCGCAGGTACCATTCGGCGAGCAGGCGCACCTGTTTCTCGGTGTAGCCGCGCTCGACCATGCGCCGCACGAAGTCGTTGTGCTTCTGCTGCTCGTCCTTGCTGCCCTTGGCGTTGAAGCTGATGACCGGCAGCAGCTCCTCGGTGTTGGAGAACATCTTCTTCTCGATCACCGCGCGCAGCTTCTCGTAGGACAGCCACGACGGGTTCTTGCCGTTGTTGTTGGCCCGGGCGCGCAGCACGAAGTTGACGATCTCGTTGCGGAAATCCTTCGGGTTGCTGATGCCGGCCGGCTTCTCGATCTTCTCCAGCTCCTCGTTGAGCGAGCCGCGGTTGAGGATCTCGCCGGTCTCCGGGTCGCGGTACTCCTGGTCCTGGATCCAGAAGTCGGCGTACAGCACGTAGCGGTCGAAGATGTTCTGCCCGTACTCGCTGTAGGACTCCAGGTAGGCGGTCTGGATTTCCTTGCCGATGAACTCGACGTAGCGCGGCGCCAGATATTCCTTGAGGAAGCGCAGGTAGCGCTCGCGGGTTTCCGCCGGGAACTGCTCCTGCTCGATCTGCTGCTCGAGCACGTAGAGCAGGTGCACCGGGTTGGCCGCCACCTCGTGGGGGTCGAAGTTGAACACCTTGGAGAGGATCTTGAAGGCGAAACGGGTCGACAGGCCGTTCATGCCCTCGTCGACGCCGGCGGCATCGCGGTACTCCTGGATCGACTTGGCCTTGGGATCGGTGTCCTTGAGGTTCTCGCCGTCGTAGACACGCATCTTCGAGTAGATGTTGGAGTTTTCCGGCTCCTTCAGGCGGCTCAGCACGGTGAACTGGGCGAGCATCTTCAGGGTGTCCGGCGCGCAGTGGGCGTGGGCCAGCGAGCTGTTGACCAGCAGCTTGTCGTAGATCTTGATCTCGTCGGTGACGCGCAGGCAGTAGGGCACCTTGACGATGTAGATGCGGTCGATGAACGCCTCGTTGTTCTTGTTGTTGCGGAAGCTGTGCCACTCGGCTTCGTTGGAGTGGGCCAGCAGGATGCCGCTGTAGGGAATCGCGCCGAGGCCCTCGGTGCTGTTGTAGTTGCCTTCCTGGGTGGCGGTCAGCAGCGGGTGCAGCACCTTGATCGGCGCCTTGAACATCTCGACGAATTCCATGATGCCCTGGTTGGCGCGGCACAGCGCGCCGGAGTAGCTGTAGGCATCCGGATCGTTCTGCGGGAATTCCTCGAGCTTGCGGATATCGACCTTGCCGACCAGCGCGGAGATGTCCTGGTTGTTCTCGTCGCCGGGCTCGGTCTTGGCGATGGCGATCTGGTTGAGGATCGACGGGTACAGCTTGACCACGCGGAACTTGCTGATGTCGCCGCCGAACTCGTTGAGGCGCTTGGTCGCCCACGGCGACATGATCGAGCTCAGGTAGCGCTGCGGGATGCCGTATTCCTCCTCGAGGATGGCGCCGTCCTCGTCCGGGTTGAACAGGCCGAGCGGCGACTCGAACACCGGCGAGCCCTTGATGGCGTAGAAGGGGATGTGCTCCATCAGGTGCTTGAGCTTCTCCGCCAGCGACGACTTGCCGCCGCCGACCGGGCCGAGCAGGTAGAGGATCTGCTTCTTCTCTTCCAGGCCCTGGGCGGCATGGCGGAAGTAGGACACGATCTGGTCGATGCAGTCTTCCATGCCGTGGAAGTCGGCGAACGCCGGGTAGCGGCGAATCACCTTGTTGGAGAAGATCCGCGACAGCCGCGGGTCGCTGGCCGTATCCACCAGCTGCGCCTCACCGATGGCCTTGAGCATGCGCTCGGCGGCGCTGGCATAGGTCAGCGGATCCTGCTTGCACAGGTCGAGATACTCCTGCAGGGAGTATTCCTCCTGGCGCGTGGTTTCGTAGCGTTGCTGGAAATGGCTGAAAATGCTCATGACGTCACCTCGCTCGATGCCTGAACCGGAAGCGGGCCTCGAGCGGGCACGGACAGGCTGGCGCGCTGCGCCAACCTGCTGGTCCCCTCACTCGACCCCCAATGGTCGTACCGCCTCTATGGAAGCCGGTGGGCCGGCTTTCCCTTTTGGAAGACTCTTGGGAAAAGCATAGACCTGCTTTGTCGAGCGCGCAGCAGGAAAAAACGAGGGCGTGGTGACGGGCTGAGCGTGTCTTGGCGTTCAGTCGTGGGGCAGGCGGGCGACTTCGTCCGGATACTGGGCGCGCCACAGTTCGAAGCCGCCGTCGAGGCTGTAGACCTCGGCAAAGCCCTGATGGGCCAGGAAGCCGGCCGCGTTCTGGCTGGAGTTGCCGTGGTAGCAGATCACCAGCAGCGGCTTGTCCATGTCGGCACCGGCGATGAAGTCGGCCAGCGAGTGGTTGTCCAGATGGCGGGCGCCGGGGATGTGGCCGCTGGCAAAGCTGTGCGGATCACGGATGTCGACCACCACCGCGCCATGCTGGCGCAGGTCGTGGGCGGTGGCGGGGTCGATGCGCTTGAATTCGCTCATGGTTGTTCCTTGTGGCAACTGCAGGTAAGGCGCTCGCCGCTGTCGACGTTGAGCAGGGTCAGCGTCGCGCCCCACACGCAGCCGGAATCCAGGGCCTCGACGCCGGGCTCGTCGCACTGGCCCTGCAGGGCCGCCCAGTGGCCGAAGATGATCTTCTGGCCGCGGGTCTTGCGGCCGGGGTGGCTGAACCACGGCGCATAGCCGCTCGGCGCGGTGCCCAGCCCTTCCTTGCTCTTCAGATCGAGGCGGCCGTCGGCGGTGCAGAAGCGCATGCGGGTGAAATAGTTGGTGATCGTACGCAGCCGGGCAACGCCGCGCAGCCGGCTGTCCCACTTGTTCGGCTCGTTGCCGTACATGCCCTCGAGGAACAGCGGCAGGCGAGTGTCGTCGCGCAGCGCCTCCTCGACCTCGCCGGCGCGCTTGCGGGCCTTCTTCAGCGACCAGTGCGGTGGGATGCCGGCGTGCACCAGGGTGATCTGCCGCTCGTCGTCGTGATGCAGCAGCGGCTGGCGGCGCAGCCAGTCGAGCAGGTCGTCGCGATCCGGGGCGTCGAGGATCTCGCGCAGGGTGTCGCCCTTCTTCAGCCGTTCGATGTTGTGCGCCACGGCCAGCAGGTGCAGGTCGTGATTGCCCAGCACGGTGGTCACCGCCTCGCGCATGGCGAACAGGAAGCGCAGGGTTTCCAGCGATTGCGGGCCGCGGTTGACCAGGTCACCGACCAGCCACAGGCGATCGTGCTGCGGATCGAAGGCGACCCGTTGCAGCAGGCACTGGAGTGGCTGCAGGCAGCCCTGCACGTCGCCGACGGCATACAGCGTCATCAGTGCAGGGCTCCGGGCACGGCCAGGCGGAACGGCTTGATCGGCGCGGCGAAGGCGTGGTCGTCGCCGGCCTGCATGCCGAAGCTGCCGTGCATGCTGCCCACCGGCGTGGCCAGCACGCAGCCGCTGGTGTAGGTGTGGCTCTGCCCGGGCTGCAGCAGCGGCTGTTCGCCGACCACGCCGGGGCCGCGCACTTCCTGCACCTTGGCATTGCCGTCGGTGATGACCCAGTGGCGGGTCAGCAGCTTGGCGGCGAGCAGGCCAGCGTTGCGGATGGTCACCGTGTAGGCGAAGGCATAGCGTCCCTGCTCGGGCAACGACTGCTCGGGCAGGTGGCGGGTGACGACGCTGACGTCGATCTGGTAGCGCGGGTCGTTTGAGGTCATTGCGGCGGTTTCGTACGGCGTAATGGACAGCGTAGTGATTTACTCGGCCGCTGTCTGCAGGGCCAGCTGATCGGCCAGGCGCACGAAGGCGGCCAGGTCCAGCTGCTCCGGACGCAGGCTGCCATCCACGCCGGCGGCTTCGATGGCCGGGGCGTCGAGCAGCTGCTTGAGGGTGTTGCGCAGGGTCTTGCGCCGCTGGTTGAAGGCTTCGCGCACCACGCGCTCGAGCAGGCGATGATCCTTGGCCGGGTGCGGCAGGACCGCGTGCGGCACCAGGCGGACGATGGCCGATTCGACCTTGGGCGGCGGGTTGAAGGCGCCCGGACCGACGTTGAACAGGTGCTCCACCCGGCAGTGGTACTGCACCATGATCGACAGCCGTCCCCAGTCGCCGCCGCCGGGCGTGGCGGCCAGGCGCTCGACCACTTCCTTCTGCAGCATGAAGTGCATGTCGCCGATGATCGCGGCGTGCTCCAGCAGATGGAAGATCAGCGGCGTGGAGATGTTGTACGGCAGGTTGCCGACCACGCGCAGTTTCTCGCCGTCCGCCGCCAGGCTGTTGAAGTCGAACTTCAGGGCATCGCCGGCGTTGAGGGTGAAGTTCGGGTCGAGGCCGAAGCGCATCTTCAGCAGGGGTAGCAGGTCCTTGTCCAGCTCGATCACGTCCAGCTTGGCGCCGCTGCCGAGCAGGCCCTCGGTAAGGGCGCCCTGGCCGGGGCCGATTTCCACCATGTGCTCGCCCGGGCGCGCATGGATGGCGCGCAGGATGCGGTGGATGACACCGGCATCGTGCAGGAAGTTCTGGCCGAAACGCTTGCGCGCGCGGTGCTGGTAGAGCTCGGACATGGGCTGACTCGGAGGCGGAAAACAGAAGGCAGAAAGCTTAACAGGGCTGGCCGCCTGGCGCATGCCATCCCCGTCCGGCCCGCAGCACAGCCGCCAGGCGGCGGCTCTGCCGGGGTCAGTCGCGCTGGCCGGTCATCTGCCAGGCGGTTTCCAGGGCTACCTGCAGGCTGCCGGTGTCGATCTTGCCGGTGCCGGCCAGATCCAGGGCGGTACCATGGTCGACCGAAGTGCGCACGATCGGCAGGCCGAGGGTGACGTTGACCGCGGCGCCGAAACCCTTGTACTTGAGCACCGGCAGGCCTTGGTCGTGGTACATGGCCAGCACGGCGTCGCAGTGCTCGAGATGCTTGGGGGTGAACAGGGTGTCGGCCGGCAGCGGGCCGATCAGGTCGAGGCCTTCCGCGCGCAGGCGCGCCAGGGTCGGCTCGATGATGTCGATTTCCTCGCGCCCCAGGTGGCCGCCCTCGCCGGCGTGCGGGTTGAGGCCGCAGACCAGGATGCGCGGGTTGGCAATGCCGAACTTGTTGTGCAGGTCGCCATGCAGGATGCGCGCGACCCGAGTCAGGCGCTCGGCGGTGATGGCGTCGGCCACCTCGCGCAGCGGCAGGTGGGTGGTCACCAGCGCCACGCGCAGGCCGCGGGTGGCGAGCATCATCACCACCTGCTCGGTATGGGTCAGCTCGGCAAGGAACTCGGTATGCCCGGAGAAGGGGATGCCGGCCTCGTTGATCACGCCCTTGTGCACCGGAGCGGTGATCATCCCGGCGAAGTCGCCGTTGACGCAGCCGTTGCCGGCGCGCAGCAGGGTCTCCAGCACGTAGCCGGCGTTGCGCGGGTCGAGCTGGCCGGCGTGCACCGGTGCCGCCAGCGGCGTATCCCACACGTACAGGCTGCCGGCCGGTGCCGGGGTTTGTGGCCAGGCGCCGGGACCTACGTCGAGCAGGGCGATGTCCAGGCCCAGCTGCGTGGCACGTTCGGCCAGCAGCGGGCGGCTGGCGATCGCCACCAGGGCATGCGGCTGCGCCGCGCGGGCGAGCAGCAGGCACAGGTCGGGACCGATGCCGGCCGGCTCGCCGGGGGTCAGGGCAAAGCGCCGGGCCTCGGTCACAGGCGGATTTCCACGTAGGCTTCGTCGCGGATCTGGCGCAGCCAGTTCTGCAGTTCCTCGTCGTACTTGCGGTTGCGCAGCAGGTTCAGCGCCTGCTGTTCGCGGGCCGCGCCACTGGCGTCGCTGGTGCGGCGATCCAGCACTTCCAGCACGTGCCAGCCGAACGGGCTGCGGAACGGCTGCGACAGGCGGCCGACCGGGCTGCTGGCCATCACTTCGCGGAACTCGGGCACCAGCGAGTTGGGGTCGATCCAGTTCAGATCGCCGCCGTTGAGCGCCGAGCCCGGGTCTTCGGAGAAGCTCTTCGCCAGCTCGGCGAAGTCCTCGCCGCCCTGCAGGCGTTCATACAGGCGTTCGGCCAGCATGCGGGTTTCGTCGTCGCTGCGAATCTCGCTGGGCTTGAGCAGGATGTGGCGGACGTGGACTTCATCGCGCTGCACACCGCGCTCACCGCCGCGCTTCTCGAGCAGCTTGAGCATGATGAAGCCGGCCGGCGTGCGTACCGGCTCGGTGACTTCGCCGACGCCGAGGGCGCCGACCATGGCGTCGAACGGCGGCGGTAGCTGGGCGGCCTTGCGCCAGCCGATCTCGCCGCCCTCGAGGGCGTTTTCGCTGGCCGAGCGGGCCATGGCCAGGCGGGCGAAGTCGGCGCCTTGCTGCAGCTGGGTATGGATGTCGCGGGCCTGGCGTTCGGCAGCCTGGATCGCCTGGGCCGAGGAGCCCTCGCTCAACGGCACGAGGATATTGGCCAGGCGGAACTCTTCCGACAGCTGCAGCTTGCCCAGGTCGGAGGCGAGGAAGTTCTGCACTTCCTGCGGGCTGACCTGGATGCGTTCGGCCACCCGGCGCTGGCGTACGCGACTGACGACCATCTCGCGGCGTACCTGCTCGCGGGCGTCGTCGTAGGACAGGCCGTCGCGGGCGAGGGCGGCACGGAACTGCTCGAGGCTGAGGTTGTTGCGCTGGGCGATGGTCGCCATCGCCCGGTTCAGTTCCTCGTCGCCGATGCGGATGCCGGAGCGCTCGCCCATCTGCAGCTGCAGGTTCTCGACGATCAGGCGTTCCAGCACCTGCGGCGCCAGGGCGTCGCGTGGCGGCAGGTCGCCGCCGCGCTTGGCCAGGTTCTGCCGCACTTCGTCGAGGCGCTGGTCGAGCTGGCTCTGCATGATCACGTCGTTGTCGACGATGGCTACCACGCGGTCGAGTGGCTGGACCTCGGCCTGGGCCGCGCTGCAGCACAGCAGGGCGCCCAGGGCGAGGGGGAGCAGACTATTGATAAGCTTGGTCTTCACGTTCACGGTAACCTTGAATGCCTTCATCGAGGAAAGACTCTACCTGGCTGCCAACCACGCCGCCGAGGCCCTTGAATACGATCTGCAGGAAGATGCCGCGGTCGGCTTCCTCATTGGCAGCCGGGTCGAGGTCGTATTCGTCGTAGTCCATCCAGTAGCGGTTGATCAGGCGCAGCTTCCAGCAGCAGCTGTCGTACTCGAAGCCGCCCATTGCTTCCAGCGTGCGGTTGCGGCTGTAGTCGTGCTGCCAGCGGGCGATCACGCTCCACTGCGGTACGATCGGCCAGATGGTGGAGAAGTCGTGCTGCTGGATCTTGTAGTAGTCCTTGATGTAGCCGGGCGTGCCGGGGGTGCCGAAGTCGCCGCCATAAGTCCAGGTGCCGCTGGCCTGGTCGTAACGCATGGTGTCGTTGCGGTAGCGATAGCCGAGGTTGACCACCTTGTTCGGGTTGGCCTCCGGCTGGTAGTGGAACATGGCACTGCCGGAGCGCGTCTGGCCCAGGGAGCGTTCCTGGGCGAGATCAAGGTTGAAGCGCCAGTCGCGGTTGAAGCGGTACAGATACTCCAGTGCATAAGGCGAGGTGGAGGTGCGTGCATCGCCACGGGTGCGGTAGTCGATGCCCGGCATCTGCACCTGGCGGTCTTCGAAGTAGAAGGTCTGACCGAGACTGATGGTCTGCCGCTCGAAACCATTGGGCTCGATCCAGCGACTGGTGGCCCCCAGCGACAGCTGGTTGGCATCGCCGATGCGATCCTTGCCGGAGAAGCGGTTGTCGCGCCACAGCGAGGCATAGCTGAAGGTGTTCTCGCCGGTGTCGAATACCGGAATGTCGGTCTGATCCTCTTCCGGCACGTACAGGTAGAAGGCGCGCGGCTCGAGGGTCTGGCGGGTGCCCTTGCCGAACAGGTCGGTGTTGCGGTCGAAATACAGGCCGCTGTCGACGCTGTAGATCGGGATCTGGCGGTCCTGGCTGCTATCGAACTGCTGCTCGGCAAGCAGGCTATCGCGACCCTGCTGGTCGAGGTCCAGGTCGTAGCGGGTGTAGGCGTACTTGAGCGACGGCTTGAGGTAGCCCCACGACCAGTTCAGCGGCAGGCTGACGCCCGGTTCCAGATGCAGGCGGTCGCCTTCGGCGCGGTCCAGTCCTCTGAGGTTATTGTCATACCAGGGCTGGGCGAGACCATCCTCGTTGATGAAGTTGCCGTTGCGCAGGCTGCGCTGGAAACTGACGAACTCGGTGCCGTAGCTGAACTGCAGGCCGCCCGGCTGGAACGGCAGGGCGCCGTCGAGGGTCAGCTGTGGCAGGCGGTCGTAGGGGGTGACGTCGACCACGCTGGTCGGCTCGTAGGCATGCACATTGAGCCGCGCGGTGTAGCTGTCGCCGCGATAGCTCAGGCTGCCGCGCTGGTTGAGGAAGTCCGGCCGGTCGATCCCGAGGTCGGTATCCAGGTCCTGGAAGTAGTACGGATCGCTGATGTCGGTGTAGTCGATCTCGGCCAGCCAGCGCGAGTCCAGCCCGCCCTTGTGCTGCCAGTTGTACATCCAGCGCTGGTCTTCGTACTCCGACTGCAGCTTGCGCTCGTCTTCCGCGTCGTTCAGCCAGGCTCCGCCGACCTGGCCTTCGCTGGCCGGGGTCAGGTAGCGGAACTCGCCCTCCATCAGCAGGCCGCGATTGGCCATGTAGGTGGGATAGAGGGTGGCGTCGTAGTTGGGCGCCAGGTTGATGTAGTAGGGCGTCTTCAGCGAGAAGCCGGAGTCGCTCGACGTGCTCATGCTCGGCGTCAGGAAGCCGGACTGGCGACGGTCGTCGATCGGGAAGTAGATGTACGGGGTGTAGAACACCGGTACATCCTTCACCCGCAGGGTCACGTTGGTCGCGGTGCCGAAGCCGGTGGCCGGGTCCAGCTTGATGTTGTTGCCCTTCAGGTGCCAGGTGTTTTCGCCCGGTTCGCAGCGCGTGTAGGTGCCGTCTTTCAGGCGCACCACGGCGTCGTCCTGGCGCTTGGCGTATTTCGCGCTGCCGCGGGTCTTGGCCGCGTGGATCACGTACTCGGCGTTGTCGACTTCGGCCTCGCCGTTGTCCAGCTGCAGCTGGGCGCGGTCGCCGACTACCAGGATGCCGTTGTCGCGCAGGCGCACGTTGCCCTTCAGTTCGCCGCGGTTTTCCTGCTGGTGCAGGCTGGCCTCGTCGGCTTCGGCCTGCATGCTGCCCTGGCGCAGGACCACGTCGCCAGCGAGGGTGGTGGTTTCGGTCTGCTGCTCGTAGCGCGAGGCGCGGGCACCAACGAAGGTCGGCGCCTCGCCCTGCGGCGTTGTGTCGTCGATGCCGGGCCGTTGTGGCTCGACGTAGGTGCCGGCGCAGTAGGGGGCGATCTCGGCGCGCTGGGCCTCGCTGAGTTTCTCGCGCGGCACCCAGTCCAGGTGGCTGTAGTCGGCGCTGCGCGAAGCCAGTGCCCGGCCGCCATTGTCGCTGGCCAACGGTGCCGTTTGCGGCTCACCGCTCGCCGGGGCTGCGGCCGGCGTTTGCTCGGCGCTGCGGCTAACGGCGGCTGCGGCCGGGCACCGGCTTCGCGCAGCGCCCCCTACCACCCCCCG
>LNAP01004112.1_pt1 | contig 13641 bp, 10 predicted proteins | sample 602601 | NCBI WGS metagenome assembly LNAP01 (sample SAMN02440304, study PRJNA202911) | soil metagenome | biome: Subtropical and temperate rainforests or woodlands; isolation source: soil samples (1 kg each in a 20% v/v slurry with milli Q water) were... ...
GCTGACCTACACCGCCTGGGATTTGCAGCCCTGGGCCGAGGAATTGGTGAGCGTGTGGAAAACGGAAACCGGCGACTGGAAGCCCGGCACCCCCGAGGCCATCCGCCGCACGCCGCTCACCCCTTTCCCTTATGACCCCGACCGCCGCGCCATCCTGCGCGCCGAACTCGATGCCTACTACGCCAGACTCTACGGCCTCACCGAGGAAGAACTGCGCTACATCCTCGACCCCGCCGACGTCATGGGCGAAGACTACCCCAGCGAAACCTTCCGCGTGCTCAAGAACAAGGAACTGAAGGAGTTCGGCGAATACCGCACGCAAAGGCTGGTGCTGGAGGCTTGGGGGCGCTTGGAACAAGCGTCACCGGCCATCATTCCGCAAGCCCAACCCGCTCGCCCGAGCACACCATTCCGTACCTATGCAGCGGGCTACACACCTGCTACCGAAGCTGAAGACTGGCTCGCGGGATTAGTCTGCGACATTCTCCTTCAGGCAGGTACTTGTGATGATGTTCGCCTGCGCCAGATTCTGCTGACAGACCTGCCGGAGCATATTCCGCACAGGGAGCTTCTGAGCGAGTGGCTGCAGCCGGTCAAGAACGAGCGGTGGTCACATATCTGTGCCTGGCTGCGCAGCCTGTTGGGGGTGCCGACCACAGAACCTCTGTCTATCCGTGATGCGAAAGGTCTGGCACAGGTGCTGGGCGACATCCGTACAGCATCGCTTGCCAGCGCCTTGATTGACGCAAGGCAACAACAGGAGTTGGCGTTGGAGCAGGCATTGGTCGTACCAGAAACGCCCATGCAAACGGAAGGTCTGCAAAAAAGGGGATAAGGGATGAACGCTGTCGGTATGCCAGAACCATTTTCTACAAAGCCTCGCCTATGGGTAGAGACGTTGTGGCTACTGGAGTCACTGACAGCGGATGAGCCCTTGCGTGAAATATCGCTGCGTCGCGGCCTCAACCTGATCGTATCGCCACCAGGAAAAGGCAGCTCTGGGCATGGCGTGGGAAAAACCGCTTTTTGCCAATTGCTGCGGTTCGCACTGGATGACCCCCTCTGGTCCGAGGGGTCAGCCTTGCGCGATGAACTGCTGCAAAGCGAGGATTTGAAGGAGGGGGCTGTTGCCGCCCGTGTGCATATTGGCGGGGAAGTATGGACAGTCTTGAAGCCGTGGCGACACCAGAAGATGTACCGCGCTTCCCGTCATGCGGATTGGCGGCAGCTGGTCGCAGGTAACGCTGAGAACGAATACCACGCTTACCAGAATGCACTGCGACAGCATTTTGTCGAAACCTTGCCGGTTCAGGAGCTGCCTGGCTCCGGGCAGCCTATTGAATGGCACCACATTCTGGCCTGGTGCTCCCGTGACCAGAACGCCCGATACCAGCATTACTTCCAATGGCGTGCGGAAGGTGTCCGGTTCAGTTTGCCAGCGAAATCGCCACTGGCTCTCATACAGATCGTATTAGGTCTGCTGCACGACGCCACGACGCTGCGTGATCTGGATAGCGCAGCAAAAGCGGTAGAAGCCCATAAGGCGAGACTGGATCAGCTGCGAGAGGAACCTGCGCGTTTGCTGAACCATGTGCGCCGGCAATTGGCCAACCGCCTTGAAGCGCCAATCAATACACCCTTCCGGCAGGAAGGATTGATCGAGCATCCCAACCTGATTGGTATCGCCAGGCAACGCCACGAAGCCTATCGGCAGGAATTGCTATCGATCGAGGAAGAGCGAAAGGCGCTTGCACACGAGCGCCAGCACTTGCTTGAGAGGCGTGCGCCGCTGAAAGGCAATCTGGACGTAATTGCCAATGAAATCGCCCAGATGGAAGCGTTGATTTCTGGCGATATCGAGCAGTTGGAGGCGCTGCAAAACGAAGCAGCATCACTGCAACAGAATCTCTCGAAGCATTGCGATGCAGGAAATCGCCCGCTCAAAGAGTGTGACTATGTCATTCAGCGCATCGAACAGGTTCAAATTGACCGAAAGCAGCGCACCCTGCTTCATCAGCAAACCCAAGAATCCCTTGAGAGTCGTCTGACTCCTCTGCGCCGCCGCTTGTGCGAACTAGCTGATGAGATGGCGCCATTGGATAAAGCACTGGCCGATATTGACGGGAAAAGTGTTGAGCTGGACAAGCGGTACGCTCAAATACTGTCGGCTGATCAGCTACTCAGTGAGGCTATCGAGAACTACGAATATTATGAAAGCCTCGCATCAGGAAAAACACAATCAGCTGACATGGATGCGGTACAGCGCAAGCTGGATGCAGATCGACGCCGCTACAAGCAGTTGCAACTGCAACTTGAGAAAGAGCGCCAAGTGGTAGCAGGCCGCCGCCAAGCGATCAGTGAAGCCATGATGGCTGTTGCCAAGTCGTTACCCTCTTTCCGGTGGGGTGTTTTTAACGATGAAGAAGAACACCGCAATCACCCTTTCCGGATGGGGCCAATGCATTCGACCACATACAAAGTACTGGAAATTCTGGCCGGCGATGTCGCCTGCCTGCGCGATAGCGTTCACGAGCAAAGTTTTCATCCCGGATTCCTTTTACACGATTCGCCCCGCGAAGCGGAAATGAACGAACACATACTCTGGGCGTTGCTTGGGAATGTCGCAGAAAACGGCCGCAACTCGCTACAATACATTGTCACTACGTCGACAGAGCCACCTGAATCGTTAAAGGCTTTTGAGCGCCATAGGCTCTCAACAGATAGCGTGGAGGGGCTTCTTCTTCGAAAGCAGCTGGGTGTAGAACAAGCGTCGTTGACATGAATCCCCTGCAACGCGCCCTCATCGAAAAAGCCGGCCACGACAACGGCTTCGAGCACGTACTGTCGTCGGCTGGCGATGCGGTGACACTGGCTTCGGCTCGTCATCGAAGCCAGGCGGTGGTGACGGTATCTGCCGATGGCTTCGGCTTGCGCCTGCAACCGGCTACGCCCGCGCTGCTGCCGGAACTGTTGCGCAGTTTCCAGCCGTGGGCCGGAGCTGATGACGTATTTTGTGTGCCGACTCTGGCCGATCTGGCAGCTCTGCTGCGCCGCGCGGCCAACCTGTCGCAGGCCTTGCCGAAGCAGGCGGTGCGCGACTACCACGCCGCCGTGGCGCAGGCGGTGCAGGAGCTGCCTGCCGAGAGCCGGGGCACGGAAGTCGAACGCCTGGTGCGCCAGCGCGTGGGGCAGGAGCGCTACCGCGATGCCTTGCTCACATATTGGGGTGGCGCCTGTGCGGTAACCGGCATCAATGTGCCCGAGGTGCTGCGTGCCAGCCATGCCAAGCCCTGGGCCGAATGCGCCGACGATGCCGCGCGTCTGGATGCCTTCAACGGCTTTCTGCTGGTGGCCAATCTGGATGCGCTGTTCGATCGCTTTCTGATCAGCTTCGACGAGGCCGGACATTTGCTGGCCAGCGCCCGCCTGTCCCAGGGCCAGCTGCACGCGCTAGGCATTCACCCGGGCATGGCGCTGCGCTGGCTGGCTGGCGAGCACCGGCCTTATTTGCAGTGGCACCGCGAGCGTTTTCTGCTCGGTGCCTGACCGAAGGAAGAAACATGGCCAAGGCCGAAGCAAGCGTTGAAGAACTGGTGTCCATGATCGAGCGCGGCGAGCTGCGCTTGCCGGAAATGCAGCGCCAGTATGTGTGGCGTTCCACACGAGTACGCGATTTGCTCGATTCCTTGTACCGGGGCTATCCGTCCGGCGCGATCCTTCTCTGGGAAACCGATGAGGCCGTGCCGCTGCAAAGTTTCGCCGTCAGCCAGAGCAACAACCCTTACCAGAGCACGCGCCTCCTGCTCGATGGGCAACAGCGCCTGACCTCGCTGTCTGCCGTCATTCGCGGCGAGCCCGTGTCGGTGCGCGGCCGCCGCCGTCCCATCGATCTGCTGTTCAATCTGGAGCACCCCGAGCAACTGGCGGTCGTCACCGAGGTGGACGAAAACGGCGATGACATGGATGCCGATGCGGATGGCGAACTCATCGGCGATGAGGCCGATTCCAGCGAGGACGAACTGCTCACGCGTTTCAACAAGATGACCTTCGTGGTGGCCACGAGGAAGCTGGAGCAGCTGCCGCATTGGGTGAAGGTTTCGGAAGTCTTCAAGACCGACAGCGACGCGCCTTTTCTCAAGCGTGCCGGGATCGCCGGTTTCGACGATCCGCGCTATGAGAAATACAGCCAGCGCCTCGCCCGGCTGCGCGGCATCCGCAAGTACGTTTACCGCATGGACGTGCTGGAGCGAACGCTGTCCTACGATGAGGTCACCGAAATCTTCGTGCGGGTCAATTCATTGGGTGCCAAGCTGCGCAGCTCCGACCTGGCGCTGGCGCAGATCACCGCAAAATGGCGGCACTCGCTGCAGACCTTCCTGGATTTCCAGGGTGCCTGCGCCAGGAACGGTTTCGAACTCGATCTCGGCTTGCACCTGAAAAACCTCATGGCCTTTGCCACGGGGCAATCGCGTTTTCTGACCGTCGGCAACCTGACGCTGGATGTGCTGCAGCAAGCCTGGAAAGAGGCTTGCGAGGGCATGGAGTTTGCGCTCAATTTCGCGCGCAGCAATCTGGGTATCGACAGCCCCGCCCTGTTGTCATCGCCCTTCCTGCTGGTGGTGCTGGCTTACTTCGGGCACCGCCGCGACTATAGGCTCGGCACTGATGAGGCGCGCCAGTTGCGTTACTGGGCCTTGGCCGCCAACGCGAAGGGCCGTTTTTCCCGGGGTTCCAGCGAGACCATCCTGGATCAGGATTTGGCCACCATCCGCAATGGCGGCGGCGTCAATGAACTGATCGACCGGCTGCGCCTGCAATTCGGCCGCCTCGATATCACCCCCGAGGAGCTGGAGGGACGCAACCAGCGCAGCGCACTGTTCAAGACCATGTTCCTGGCCTTCCGCGCTGCGGGCGCCAAGGACTGGCGAAGCCACCTGACCATCGCCCTGGACCACTCAGGCAGTCAACACCGCCTGCAGTTCCATCACATATTCCCCAAGGCGCTGCTGAAAAGCCGCTGCAGCCCTCGCGAGGCGGATGACATTGCCAACCTGGCTTTCATCGGTGGCAAGACCAATCGCGCCATCAGTGACAAAGCGCCAGTGGTCTATCTCCTGCCCTTGGTGGCGCAACATGGCGTAGAACCGTTCGCGGCGCAATGCATCCCGGTGGAGGAAACCCTGCTGACCGTGGATAACTACAAGGCGTTCTTGCAGGAGCGCCGCACACGCATCGCGGCGGCACTCAATGCCTTCCTTGGTGCGGCTGCTTGAGCGGAAAGTGGCCGCTCGTCGCGACCATGCGACGACCGATCGGGTAGCCGAGAATCTGACCGACCATGCCCAATCCCCGCTCGCTGGTTTATGCGCTTTACACCCACTGGGACATCGTAGAAGCCCTGGTTCGGCTGTCGCGCGAGTTTGCCGTCCTCACCAGTGAGCAGGTGCTCAGCACCATTGCCAGGGTGTCTCCCGAGCTGGGTGCCGAGGCGCAGGGCGCGGCACTGCGCGCGCTGGTCAACGCGGACATCCTGCAAACCTTGCCGCGCAGCAGCGATCTGCAGCTCAACGCGTATGTGCTGGAGTTCGTGCGTGGTCTCACCCGCGAGCACGAACTGGGCCTGGCCGCCGTGCTGCAGGCGCGCATCACCGCCATCCGTGAGGCCACCGAGACACTCAACGACGGGATGGCGGGCGCGGACATGGATCGCATGCGCGGGGCCGCCAACAGGCTGGCGGAGCTGTTCCGCCAGATCAGCCTGCAGCTCGACCAGGACCGGCATGCCCTGTTCGAGCTGGCAGAAAACGCCAAAAGCGCGGACGGCAGCATGCCGATCACCCAGCGCTACCACCGCGTACTGGAAGCCTACGATGAGTATGTGGAGCCGATGAACCAGATGATGGACACCGGCCCGCAGAGCAGCTTCTATCGGTATCTGGAGGATGCCGAGCGCGCGCTCGACTTGGGCCTGGAGCAACTGTCGGTGCAAGGCGCGCTTTACTCCCATCGCCTGCAGTTGCGCCAGGTGGCGCACCAGGCCAAGGAGTTGCGGCGCTTTGGCCGACTGGTCGCGCAACAGTGCGCCGACACGCTGCTGCCCTTGCGCGAAGAACTGCGCCTGCACAACGCGCTGACCAGCGCGATCAGCCTGCTGCTGGGGCAGGTGCGCAAACGCGGCCTGCGCCGTGCCCTGTCGCGCCCCACGGAAAAAACGATGCTGCCGCTGTGGCGCAATGAGCGTCGCTTCAAGCTGCAGCTGGGGGATGAAGTGCGGGCCGTCATGGCCGCCGCGCGCCAATACCAGCCGCAGGCGGTGGCTTTCCCGCTGGACGAACCCGGCGACGCCTTGCAGTTGCTGGAGCACGTTGATGAAGCGGGCATTCGCGAGCACCTGGCACGCAGCCTGCCGGTAGAGAGCCTGCTCGATTGGCTGCACAGCCATTACGCTCACCTGCAGGATGCGACCTTGCTGCGTCTTTTCCATGACCTGCAGCACGAACCCATCTGGCACATCGAAGCGGCGGATCAGGTTGAAACAACAACGCTACAGACCATCCGCGTCCTGCATCACCCGCACCGCGTGAGTGTCCCGGAATGACGACACCTTCTCCTTTGGCAGTCACGCTCGCGCAGATGCCGGCCTTGGCCGAGCTGTTCCGGCTGTTTCTTTCCGGCAAGCACCTCAACCGCGTCGCCGAGCCGGCGCTCTGGGCCGAACTGGAGCAACGGGAGGCGGACTATGTCGCCCTGTTTGCCGCCCTGGATTTCGATCTGCGCCTCGACGCCCGGGGCTTTGCCTGGTTCCACAGCGGGGACGCCAACAGCAACATTGGCAAGATCAGCCGTCAGTTGGCCCTGCTGTTTATGGTGATCTTCGATGCCCAGGCCAATGCCGGCAAAGCCTTGCAACGCTTTACCGATTGGCTGATCGACAGCACCTGGCTGATCGATGTCTACAAGCAGCAGCAAGACCTGCTCGATGCCGAGGGCCTCAATCCTGACGCACTGGTGGATCTCCTGGACCGCGCCTGCTCACTGGGCTTTGCCGTGCGCGAGCCGGTGGGCTGGCGACTGTTGCCCGCCGTGTGCCGCTATCTCGACCATTTCGAGGACTTGGCCATGGCCGCCAAGGGCGATGGCGAAGAAGTGGACGCGCCTGCCGAGGACGATATGGCCTTGGATGCGCCGGATGACGAGGAGAATGGCTGATGCAGTACGGCTTCCAACGCCTGGTCTTGCTGGGCAGTGCCGGCTACTCGCGCGCCGAGCTGCCGCTCGATGGCGCGGTCTCTCTGGTGGCGCCCAACAACACCGGCAAGACCAGCCTGATCAATGCCCTGCAGTTTCTGCTGATCATCGACCGCCGCCGCATGGATTTTGGCGCGCACGATGTGGACAAGAGCCGGCGCTTCTATTTTCCGAACAACAGCGCCTATGTGTTGCTGGAGGTGTCGCTGCCGGAATCCGGCACCGTGGTGTTGGGCTGCGTGGGCAAAGGGGTGAGCTTCGACTACGAGTATTTCGCCTACGCAGGCCAGCTCAGGGTCGAGGAATTTTGCCTGCCGGATGGCACGCTGGTGGCGCAGCCTCAGTTGGCGAGCCACCTGGCGACCCACGGCCGCCGGGTCTTTAGCTACAGCAGCGGCGAATTCATCGACATGGTTTATGGAGGGCGTAACCGCAAGCTCAATGGCCAGCAGGATTTCTGCGTGTTCCGCCTGGAGCACGCCAATGACGCCAGCGTGTTTCAGCGCGTGCTCACCCGCACGCTGCGGCTGGACAAACTGCGCTCCAGCGAAGTGAAGGACTATCTGCTGCAGATCTTCCGTCGCGACCTGCCCGACGCCAGCATCGATTTCAAGGCCGAATGGGACAAGGCCTTCGCCGACCTCAACGCCGAGCGCAGCCAGTATCTGGCCGCCGTTCGCCTGCAAGCCAGTCTCGGCGAACTGGAGCAAAAGCAGGACGCCCGCCTGGTATTGCGCGGCAAGCTGCTTTGTTGGCGCCCCTTGATCGATGAGGCGTTGGGCCAGTGGCAGCAGCATTACGAAGCCAGCCAGCAATCCCTGCAGCATGAACTGGCGCAATGTGATGTCGAGCTGCAGCGCTTGCGCATGCAGGACATTCAATCGGCCCGCGAGCAAAACCAATGCGAGCAGGAACAAACGCAGCTTCACCAGCAAAGCGAACAGTTGCGCGAGCTGCAGCAGCGTTTTGCCCTGATTGCCGAGCGCTCCGTGCTGGAAGCGCGCCGCCGCGAACTGCAGGAAGAACGGGATGCGCTGGTCGTCCGTATCGGCCAGGCACAGAGCCGTGCGCCAGCGGCCATCGAGCGTGAACTGGCCCGAATCGAGCAAGAGCTGGCGCAGATCGCTCAAGAGATGCGCACCCAAGGACAGAATCTGTACCAGCAATTGGCCAACCTCCTGCCGGCAGCGCAACTGACCGCGCTGAACAAAGTGTTGGCCAAGCCAGTTCTGACCCTGGGTGCAGAGGATTTCCGGCTCGATAGCCATGCCCTGGCTGCGGCCCTGGCCGATGCGGATGCGGGGCGTCTCGAGCTGCCCGGCCTCCAGCTGCATCTGGAAGCCCTGCCGCTGCAACATCAGCAACGAACCTTGGAGGAGCTGGGCGAATTGCAGCAGGAGTTGCAGCAACAACAGGCTCAACTCAAGGAGCAACTGAGCACTGCTTTGGCGCTGGAAAAGGTCAAACAACAGCGCCAGTCGTTGGAGCAGGAACTGGCGCAACTGGATGATGAGTTGCGTGACTACACGCACATGCAGACCCTGCAGCACAGCGATGCCGAGCGGCAGGGCCGACTGGCAGCCCTCGCGCAAAAGCTCGCCGAACTGACCGCCAGCCTGGCCCAGTCAGGCGAGCGGCACCGGGCACTGGACCAGCAGCGCCAACAGCGGCAGCAGGACTTGGCAGCCTTGCAGCAGCAACACCGACAGATCGAGCAACGCCGTAACCAGCGACTCGATCACGAAGGCCCCTTTACCTGGCTGGCCGACCTGCCGCATCGCCCCTGGCTGGCACAGCCTCAGTTTGCACTGGAACAACTGGCCGAGCGCTTGCAGACCTATCTGGCCGACTGCCGCCAATTGCTGGAGCTGGATGAGCAGATTCGCCATCTGCTGGGCGAAATCCACACCGGCGGGCTCACCAAGTATCAGTTTGTCGGCGATGCGGAAAGCGAGATCGAACGTCTCGTTGAATTCGCCCATCACCTGCCGCAGGAAGCCGAGGCGCTGGAAAAGAAAGCGCGTTCGGCAGTGGTCAATGTCGCACTCTGTTTACGCGAATTACGCGATGGGCTGCTGTCCTTCAAGCGCCGGATGCGCGAGTTCAACCGCAAGATCAGCGGTCGCCAGCTTTCCGACCTGGCCGTGTTCAAGATCGAACCCGAGGACGAAACCGCGCTGCTCGAAGCCATCGAGCTACTGATCAACACGGCGGCAACCGTGGACAGCGGCGAGACCTTTGAGTTGTTCAACCAGCAAAGCGTGCTCGACGATGACCAGCTCAATCGTGCCAAGACCCTGCTGATCGAGGAGGGCAACGCACGCCACGGTCTGCGTGTAGCCGACCTGTTTCGCCTGCGCTTTTGGGTCGGCAAGGCAGATCGCGAGCCGGAAGCCTTCGACGACCTCGACAGCGCCGCTTCCAATGGCACCGTGCTCATGGCCAAGCTGGTGACGGGGCTGGCAATGCTGCACCTGATGCAGGACCAGCGCCGTCCCATCCAGGGCGTCTGCTACCTGGACGAAGCGTTGGCATTGGACGCACGGAACCAGCGCAGCCTGATCGACACGGCGGCGGAATTCGGCTTTTCGCTGATTTTTGCTTCCCCTGCGCCGCTGACCACCGTGCGCTATTGCGTCCCCATTCACCACCGCCATGGCAGCAGCCAGATCAGCCGCTTCAGTTGGCAGATCATCGAGCCCGTGGAAGCCTGATCATGGATCGCATCCTGCGAACGGCATTGCTCAGGTTGCATGGCAAGGATGCCCTGCCGGCCAGCCAGTTCACAGCCGCCCAGCGCACTGCGCTGGATAGTTTTGCACGGCAAACCGGGGCAGTGAGCTGCCAGCGTCAGGGGCGCGGGGATGTCTATCGGGTCAGCGATCCACGTTTGTTCGATACGCATCTGGCCGCACTCTCCCCCCAGGTGGCAATCGTCGCAGAGGAAGACCTGCCACTGCGTGCGCAGCACATTGCCCATGCGCGGGACAGCAAGGCGCGCAATCATCAGCACAGCGACTACTACCCGACGCTCAAGGCGGTCGGCGACAAGGTGCTTTGGCGGAATGCAGAGCACGGCGTCGAGTTGCCGCTGGGGCAGCTCACGCGCGACTTCGGGGCGGCAAGCCTGCGCATCGAAGCCAGTGACGCCTGGTTTAGCGAGCAGCCGCTCTGGCTGGTGGAAAACCAGGCACTGTTTGACCGCACGGACTGGCTGCCTGCCGACACGCCAGTTACCCTGCTTTATTACGGTGGGCAGCTCGACGGCCGGCTCCTTGCCTGGCTGGCCCGACGCCCGCGCGCCAGCCGTGTCATGCTTTTCCCCGACTATGATGGCATGGGTTTGGCCAACTTCGCTCGACTTTATGCCCTGCTTGGCGACGCCTGCGCATTCTGGTTGATGCCGGGTTGGAGTAGCAAACTGGCACGCTATGGCAGCCAGCAGCTATGGCGGAATACGTTTCGGGAATTCACCGGCGCGGTCACGCAACTGCCTGACTACCTGGACCCTTTGACCAGGCAAATGCGGCAGTCCGGCCTCGCGCTCGAACAGGAAGCCGTTTGGCTGCCCTCCCCGTAGGCTTTTCTCAAGCAAGGTGGCAATTTCACTTGGTGCCATCCCTACCCCAAGGCTCTTGCCTACGCTACCTCTGGCCGCAGCCAGCCTTGCGGTGACGCGACATTGCTCGCAACGGCCTCGCTCAAGCGGAACATCAGCCCTTCAAGCAGCTGCCCACCACCCACTTCAGCGGCGCCTAGTTCGGCCTGTCCCAGCAGCGTATTGCGCGCTGACTCCAGTGAGCTGGTCGGCACTCTATCGGCTGCCTGATCGACACCAGGCTCGACCTCCAAGCGGATCAGCGCATCGACCGCCAGGAGAAAGCGCGTCTTGATGAGACCCAGTTGATCATCACACAACAGCTACACCGGAGTAAGCGTCCGGTCAGCGCCGTCTTGGCACGACTGACCTGAGCAGCAAGCATGTTCGCCGCGGACACAGTATAGGTGTCCGCTTATCGACAGGCGGACACCTATGACAAACGAGACTTCAGAAGCCTCTCCGGCGCGGCAGGAGCGCCGCCGGTACGATGCCACATTCAAGCGCGCGATCGTCGAGCGGACCTTGGCTCCGGGCGCATCGTTGGCGCGGATTGCCCGCGAGCACGGCATCAATGCCAATCAATTGTTCAAGTGGCGCCGTCAGTTTCTGCTCGGCAAGCCTGTGGCGCTGGCGCCGAGGGAGCCGGCACCGCCAGCTATCTCACTGCTGCCGGTGACGATCGCCACCGAAGAGCCGGCGCCCGTCGCTTCGACCTCGCTCGCGGCACCGTCGGAGTCGGGACGGATCGAGATCATGCTTGCCGGTGGCACTGTCCGGATCCAGGCGCGGTCGATACGACGATGCTGCAGCGGGTCTTGTCGAGCCTGCGCCGATGATCGGCTTGCCCTCGGGCACCCGGGTCTGGCTCGCAGCCAGCGTGACCGATCTGCGGCGCGGCTTCGATGGGCTGGCCGCCTTGCTGCAGACAAAGCTCGAAGCCGATCCGTTCGCCGGACACCTGTTCGTGTTCCGCGGCCGCCGCGGCGACCTGATCAAGATCCTATGGTGGGATGGCCAGGGGATGTGCCTGTTCAGCAAGCGCCTTGAGCGTGGTCGGTTCGTGTGGCCGAGTGCGCAGGATGGCCGCGTGGCGCCGACCCCTGCACAGCTCTCGATGCTGCCGAAGTCATTGACTGGCGCATCCCGCAGCGCACCTGGCAGCCGCAGTCAGCGGCCTGATTTTTATCGCGTAAAAGCACTGCTATAAATGGCTCGGATGGGTACAACTTTGCCCATGCGCGATACGGCACTCCCCGATGATCCACGGGCGCTCAAGGCACTGATCGGTGACTTGGTCGGACAGCTCGACGCCAAGCATCAAGCCATCACCTCATTGGAGCATCGGATCGCGGACCTGCGGTTGCAGATCGCGGTGCTGCGCCGCGCCCGCTTTGGCCGTCGCTCGGAGCAACTCGATCAGCAGCTCTCGCAGCTCGAGCTGATGCTCGAGGATATGCAGAGCACCCATGCCGACGTCGTAGCCGACAAACCACCCAGACCTGCAGCGCAGCGACCGGTGCGCAAGCCGCTGCCGGATCACCACCCGCGCGAGACGCAGACGCTCGACCCAGAGACAGATGCCTGTCCGGCCTGCGGCGGCCGCCTTAAAGCGTTGGGTGAGGATGTCAGCGAGACCCTCGAGCATGTCCCGGCCTCGTTCACGGTGATCCGCATCGTCCGGCCCAAGTGTGCCTGTGCCGCCTGCGACACCCTCGTGCAAGCACCGGCTGCGAGCCGGCCGATCGCGCGTGGCCTGGCCGGACCGGGACATGCTGGCGCATGTGCTGGTCGCAAAGTACGCCGACCACCTGCCGCTGTACCGGCAGAGCGCGATCTATGCGCGGGCAGGAATCGCGCTGCCGCGCTCGACGCTGGCCGAGTGGGTCGGCGAGGCGCATCACTGCTGCGCCCGCTGGTCGCGGCGCTGCGCCGTTACGTGCTCGACACCGCCAAGCTGCACGGCGACGATACACCGTCCCGGGACTGGCACCGGGCAAGGGCAGGACCGCCACCGGACTGGCTGCGGGAGAACCTGCGCCAGGTCTCGCGCAAGTCGGCGTTGGCCAGTGCGATCGGCTACACGCTCAAGCTATGGCCGGTGCTGACCCGCTATCGGGACGACGGGCAACTCGAGATCGACAACAACCCCGCTGCGGCGATCTACAGTCTGGTCGGCACATCCAAGCTCAACGGCCTGGTTCCGGAAGCCTACCTGCGCGAGGTGCTCGACCGAATCGCCGATCATCTGGTCAATCGGGTCGATGAGCTGTAGCCTTGGTTCATCGCCATCGAAGAGAAAGACAACCTCCAGCAGGCCGCATGATGAGCAAGAATACCCCGCCGGCAACGCCGTGGCCCAACATCGAAGAACTGATCGACAATGGCGGAAACGTGTCGATCGGCGATATCCCGCCGGTTCCTTGTGCCGCGGTAGCTGCTGACGAAAGCGTCATGCTGGCCGCTCTACTACGGCGCAAAGGTGAATCCTTGATCAATCTGCTCAACCGGCTCGATGAAGCAGTCGGCAAGGCGTTCAACGAACAAATCTACATCGACGAGATCAACGGTTGAGCCGTCAAGACGGCCTCGGCCTTACGGTTACTCTCAGCGGGCTGTTACCGGCGAAGCAACCTGCTGCCAACACGCAAACGAAAAACCCCCTTGAAGAACCCTTCAAGGGGGTGATGTTAAAAGCCTGGCGGTGACCTACTTTCACATGGGCGAACCCACACTATCATCGGCGCACAGTGGTTTCACTTCCGAGTTCGGAATGGGATCGGGTGGTTCCCACT
>LNAP01004113.1_pt1 | contig 13641 bp, 18 predicted proteins | sample 602601 | NCBI WGS metagenome assembly LNAP01 (sample SAMN02440304, study PRJNA202911) | soil metagenome | biome: Subtropical and temperate rainforests or woodlands; isolation source: soil samples (1 kg each in a 20% v/v slurry with milli Q water) were... ...
CGGCATGCGGCTCGCCGGCGCGTACGTGCGAGCCTTCGCCAACCAGCTCACCAGCGGCGACGATGACGCAGCCGACGCGCGGGTTCGGATGGGTCGAATACAGCCCCTTGCGCGCCAGCTGCAGCGCGCGGGCCATCCAGGCGTGATCGCTGGCGCTCATTCGGACTTCGCCGGCTCGCGGGACAGCCGTTCGATTTCCTCGCGGAACTCGTTGAGGTCCTGGAAGCGGCGGTAGACCGAGGCGAAGCGGATATAGGCGACCTCGTCGAGCTTCTGCAGCTCGGCCATCACCAGTTCGCCGAGCACCCGCGACTTGATCTCGCGTTCGCCGGTGGCACGCAACTGATGCTTGATGTGGGCGATGGCCGCCTCCAGGCGCTCGACACTGACCGGGCGCTTCTCCAGCGCGCGCTGCATGCCGGCACGCAGCTTCTGCTCGTCGAACGGCTGGCGGCTGCCATCGGACTTGATCAGTCGCGGCATCACCAGCTCGGCGGTTTCAAAGGTGGTGAAGCGCTCGCCGCAGGCCAGGCACTCGCGGCGGCGGCGTACCTGATCGCCCTCGGCGACCAGGCGGGAATCGATGACCTTGGTGTCATGGGCACTGCAGAACGGACAATGCATGGGATGGATTCGGTCGAACGTCGGGGCGGCCATGGTAGCGCATCCGACCGGCAAGACAAGGCAGCGGCTTTGCTGCTATACAAGCCCGATTCGCCGTAGTTCTGGAGCTTTCCGTGCCCTTGCGTACCGCCTTCGTGCCCCTGTTGCTGATCCTGCTGGCCGGCTGCGGCAGCCAGCCGCCCGTGCCGCCCGCACCGGTCGAACTGAGCAGCGCGCCGCACTCGAAATTGCACAACGAACTGAGCGGCAGCCTGATCGGCGCGCCGGCCGGCAGCGAGGTCGAACTGGCGCTGCTGGAGGTCGACCGCCGCGACCAGCCGGATCGCCTGCTGAGCAACGTGCAACTCAAGGGGCGCGGCTCGGAGCTGCCGTTCATGCTGCAGTTCAACCCGGATGTCTTCCCCGTCGGCCAGCGCGTCGAGCTGCGCGGGCGGGTGACACGCGCCGGGCAGCTGATCATGCGTCTGCCGGCGCTGCAGATCCGCAATGCCAGCAGCCAGGCGCTCGGCCCGCTGCAACTGGTGCCCGCCCCGTGACGGCACCGGCACAACTGCAGGCGGCACTGAACGCATTGCTCGGCGACGCCCGGCTGGTCGCCGAGCCGCTGCCGGATACCGATCTGCGCCTGTGGCTGATTGATGCGGCCAACATGGATCGCGCCTCCAGCCCGGAGGAACCCCGGCGGATTCTCGAAGACCCGCCGTACTGGTGCTTCTGCTGGGCCAGCGGCCTGGTACTGGCGCGCTGGCTGGCCGAGCGGCCGGAATGGGTACGGGGCAAGCGCGTGCTGGATTTCGGCGCCGGCTCGGGTGTCGCCGCCATCGCCGCAGCCAAGGCTGGCGCGGCGGAAGTGGTGGCCTGCGATCTCGACCCGCTGGCGCTCGCCGCCTGCCAGGCCAACGCCGCGCTGAATGAGGTCGAGCTACGCTATTCGCAGGACTTCTTCGGCGAGGCGGATCGCTACGACCTGATCATCGTCGCCGATGTGCTCTACGACCGCGCCAATCTGCCGCTGCTGGATCACTTCCTCAGTCGTGGACGCGAAGCGCTAGTGGCCGACTCCCGCGTGCGCGATTTCGCCCACCCGCTGTACCGGCGCCTGGACGTGCTGGATGCCTGCACCTGGCCGGATCTGGCAGAGCCTGCGGAGTTCAGGCACGTGAGCCTCTATCACGCTGCAAGGAGCTGAAGAGTCTGAGCCAGGGTGAAAAACCGCGAAGCGTTTTCCACCAATCTGTGCCGCTGCGACTAGGGACCCGCCATGATCGACGACACCCTGCGCCTGTTCTTTGCCCTGCCCTGCCCGCCCGAGCAGGCGGCTGCGATCTGCGCGTGGCGGGACGACCAGGCGATCGATGGCCGAGCGGTGCCGCGCGACAACCTGCACCTGACCCTGGCCTTTCTTGGCGCACAACCGAGAGAACACCTCGACGCGCTGCTGCAGATGGCTGCGACCGTGCACGCCGAAGCTTTCAGCCTGTCTCTCGACCGCCTGAGCACCATTGGCAAAGGTTTCATCTGCCTGCAGCTCGCCAGTACACCGCCCGCGCTGCTGCAGCTGGTCGAAGCACTGAGCGAACGGCTGGCAGCGCTTGGCGTCGTGCTCGACTGCCGGCCATTCCTACCGCACCTGACGCTGAGCCGCCAGGCCCGGAGCCGAGCGCAGCAATCGGCGCCAGACTTCACCTGGCACGTCGATCGCTTCGTGCTCTACCGTTCAGTCAATACGGCGGACGGCGTGCGCTACGACGAGCTGGGCAGCTGGCCACTTCTGCCATAACAACCCTTCAAGGCCGCCATGGCGCAGTCTCTCAACGCGGCACTTCGATCAGAAAACGAAACAGCGGGCCGTGCTGTTCCACTGCCAGGCAGTTGTAGCCCTTGGCCTTGGCGTCCTCGGGGATGCCATGCACCGACTGCGAACAATCGGTTACCACCTCGAGCAGCTGCCCCGGCTGCATGGTTTCCAGGGTTTCCAGCGTAGCGATGGCGTTGTACGGGCAATGCTCGCCACGCAGATCAAGCGAGAGATTCGGTTTGGCCTGGCTCACGGGCAGGGCTCCTTTTCGATTGGAAACGACGTGCATTGAGGTGCACCAGTAACATGGCGACGGCCAGGCCGGCGAAGGTCAGCAGCAAGCCACTGGCCGGGCCAAAGCTCTCCAGCAGATTGATCTTCGGATAGGGCAGTGCCAGCGAGGTGCCGAGTTCGTCCCAGTAGACCGCCACCAGAGTACCGCCGATAACGTTACCGACGCCGACCACCCAGAAATGCACCTGCCCTTCCATGGCGCGATACATCCAGCCGGTTTCGCAGCCGCCGGCAACGACGATACCGATACCAAACAGCACGCCACCGATGATTGCGTTCGGCCCCATCCAGAAAATCTTCGGGCTTGCCCCTAGCGCGATGGCACCGAAAGTACCGACGCAGGCCACAGCCATGCCCAGCAGGATGCCGTAGGCAGCGCGGGTTCGGCCGGTGGTCCAGAGGTCGCGCGCGGCACTGGTAAAGCAGATCTGTGCTCGCTCGATCAGCCCGCCGAACAGGAGTCCGAACAGCACCGCCACGCCCAGCACCAGCGAGGCATCGAAACGCCAGGCAGCGAAGGCGACCGCAAGAACCGCGACCGCCGTGCCGATCCGGGCCTGCACCGCGGCCCGCCGCCGCGTGCCTTCCGCATCGCCGAACAGCGAACTGGCCTGGCTGCCGACCTTCAGCGGCGTGCGCAACCAGGGCAACAGGCAGATCTTCACGCCAATCCAGGCTCCACCCACGGTGGCCAACATGAACGCCCAGGCGTGCAGCGAGAACATCGGAATGCCGGTGAAGAAAGCCGCCAGGTTGCAACCCATTGCCAGGCGCGCGCCGAAGCCGGCGACTACCCCACCGATCAGCCCCTGCAACAAGCGGCGCTTGCTGGTCGGCCAGCGCAGGCTGACGTTGTTTGCCCACAACGCCGCACACAATGCGCCAAGCAACATGCCGATGATCATCACGCCGTCGATGCGATCAAACGGCGTGCCGGCAAGGCCGATCAGCTTGAAGTAGCTCCACTCCTCGGGTGCGTAGCCGAACCAGGAAATGACGTGCCCACCCCAGCGAGTGAACTCGCCGGTGACGGCCCAGAAGGTGCCAGTGATGGCGAAGTAGTAAGCGGAAGCGACGCCCAGCGCGACAAGCGCGGGCAGCGGCGACCAGAAGCGCACGAGGTAGCGCTCCCGGAAGTCGGAGAGAACGGACATGTGAAGCTCCTTATGACGCGCGACTGCAAACGCCGCACCGGTCTAGGAAAAGGGTTGCGCCACGATGAGCCGGCAAAGAGCCGTGCCATCCGACGGGCGCAACCATAGACCAATGACCGCGGGCATGCGAGCCCTTGCTTCCCGTGGCGGGCGCCCCCACATACCATGCACGCCTTTCCTGTCATTCGTGCCCACGAGAATCCCGATGAGCCAGACGCCCTATATCTTCGATGTCACCACCGCCAGCTTCGAACAGCTGGTGCTCGAGAACTCGTTTCACAAGCCGGTACTGGTCGACTTCTGGGCCGAATGGTGCGCGCCGTGCAAGGCTCTGATGCCGCTACTGGCGAAGATCGCCGAGGAGTATCAGGGTGAGCTGCTGCTGGCCAAGGTCAACTGTGACATCGAGCAGGAAGTCGTCGCCCGTTTCGGCATCCGCAGCCTGCCGACCGTGGTGTTGTTCAAGGATGGTCAGCCAGTGGACGGTTTCGCCGGTGCGCAGCCCGAATCGGCGATTCGCGCGATGCTCGAGCCCCACGTGCAGGCTCCGGCGACGCCGCAGGGCAACCTGCTGGAAAGCGCGCAGGCCGCCTTCGCCGAAGGCCGTTTCGCCGAGGCCGAGGCGCAGCTGCAGCAGCTGCTGAGTGAAGACAACGAGAACGCTGCCGGGCTGATTCTTTATGCCCGCTGCTTGGCCGAGCGCGGAGAACTGGGCGAAGCGGAAACGGTGCTCAACGCGGTAAAAGGCGATGAGCACAAGCAGGCTCTGGCCGGCGCCCGTGCTCAGCTGACGTTTCTGCGCCAGGCCAACGACCTGCCGGAAGTCGCCAACCTGAAGAGTCGCCTGGCGCAGAATGGCGAGGACGATGAAGCGGCGTATCAGCTGGCCATCCAGCAACTGGCTCGCCAGCAATACGAGGCGGCGCTCGACGGCCTGCTCAAGCTGTTCGTGCGAAACCGCGGGTACGCCGATGGGCAGCCGCACAAGACGCTGCTACAGGTTTTCGATCTGCTGGGTAATGACCACCCGCTGGTGACGCTGTACCGCCGCAAGCTTTACCAGGCGATCTACTGATCGCGGGCAAACCTCCGGCGCGCCCATCAGGAAGGCGCGCCGACCCAGTGATAGCAAGCCGAGTCGGCGCCGTGCTCGACCTTCACCTCGTCACAGTGACGCAAGCGCACCAGCAGCCGCTTGGCCAGCAGCGCATTGCCGGCGAGCGCTTCCAGTTCGGCGAGCAATTCCGGGCCGTCCAGTTTGCCGGCGCAGCGCAGTCGCTCCCGCGCGCTGTGCCACAGGGCATCGCCAGGTGGCGTCGCAGGCGCCGGGACGCCGCCCGCCGCAGCCTCATCGGTGCCGACGCTACGGGTCAGGTTCATCCAGTCCTGGGCGTCCAGCTCGATTTCCAGATCGACCGGCCAATCTCCTATGCGTCCGCGGATTCGAATCATGCTGTCCCTCCAGAGCTATGCGTTCATCCTCACATGAAGGCAGCGGACTGGCCAGCCGCACGGCAAAGTTGTTATAACGTAACGAACCCCTTTCGATGGAGCCGACCATGCGCCACCTACTTTTTGCCGTGCCTATGCTTCTGCTGCCCCTGAGCTACAGCCAAGCACATGAAGACGATCATCACCATGAACACGAAGGCGCCACCAGCCAGGGTGCGCATGAGCATGGCGCGGCGCGCCTGAATGTGGCACTGGATGGCAATCAGCTGGAGCTGGAGCTGATCAGCCCGGCGATGAACCTGCTCGGTTTCGAGCACGCTGCTGCCAGCGCAGCAGATGAGGCGAAGATCGTCAGCGTCCGCTCGCAACTGGAACAACCTCTGGCCCTGTTCGGCCTCCCGGCGGCGGCAGGTTGCAGCGTCAGTGAGCAGCAGTTTGCCGGCGAACTGCTCGGCTCGGCCCATGCGGGCTATCAGCGCGGCGATGATCACGAACACAAGCAGGAGGATAAGCACGACCACGACGACCACGAAGCCGGTGGCCACAGCGATATCGAAGCGCACTACCAACTCGACTGCAGCAACCCAGAGGCGCTGCGCGCACTGGATATCACACGGCTGTTAGAAAGCTTTCCCGGCACGGAAAAGATTCAGGTACAACTGATCGGCCCGAGCGGCCAGCAGGGCACGGAACTGACGCCGGCCCGCGCGCAGTTGCCGTTCTGAACCAGCACTGGCCCCCGATGAGCGCTCCACTCCTCACAATCGACAACCTCGGCTTCGCCTGGCCCCGCCAGGCCGAGCTGCTGGACATTCCCACGTTTCACCTCGAACGCGGCGAAAGCCTGTTCCTCAAGGGCCCGTCGGGCAGCGGCAAGACCACCCTGCTCGGCCTGATCGGCGGTGTGCAGAAGGCCGGCCGCGGCAGTATCCGCCTGCTCGACCGCGACCTCGGCAGCCTGTCGGCCGGTGCCCGTGACCGCTTCCGCGTCGATCACACCGGCTACATCTTCCAGCAGTTCAACCTGATGCCTTTTCTTTCGGTACGCGAGAACGTCGGCCTGCCCTGCCATTTTTCGCCGCTGCGTGCCGAACGTGCGCGCAAGCGCCACGGCAGTACGGATGCCGCGGCGGCGAGCCTGCTGGAGCATCTGGGACTGCCGCCGGAGCTGTTCGAGCGTCGTGCCGATGCGCTCTCCATCGGCCAGCAGCAACGCGTCGCTGCTGCCCGCGCACTGATCGGCCAGCCGGAGCTGGTCATCGCCGACGAGCCGACCTCGGCGCTGGATGCGGATAGCCGCGAAGTCTTTCTGCAGCTGCTGTTTTCCGAGTGCCGCGCAGCCGGCGCGAGCCTGCTGTTCGTCAGCCATGACCAGAGCCTGGCGCCACTGTTTGACCGCAGCCTGTCGCTGGCCGAGCTCAATCGCGCGACGCGCGCAGTGGAGTGCTGAGCGATGTATCTCCTGCGCATGGCCCTGGCGAGCCTGAACAATCGGCGCTTCACCGCCCTGCTGACCGTATTCGCCATCGCCCTCTCGGTGTGCCTGCTGCTCGCCGTCGAGCGGGTGCGCAACGAAACCCGCGCCAGCTTCGCCAGCACCATTAGCGGCACCGATCTGGTGGTCGGTGCGCGCTCCGGCTCGGTCAATCTGTTGCTGTACTCGGTCTTCCGCATCGGCAATGCGACCAACAACATCCGTTGGGACAGCTACCAGCGCTTCGCCGAACACCCGCGGGTCGCTTGGGCGATTCCGATTTCCCTGGGTGACTCCCATCGTGGCTATCGCGTAATGGGCACCAACACGGCCTATTTCGAGCATTACCGCTACGGCCGCAAACAGCCGCTGCTACTGGCCGAAGGCCGCGCCTTCGAAAGCGACCCGTTCGAGGTCGTGCTTGGCGCGGAAGTGGCGAGTGCACTGGGCTACAAACTCGACGACAGCATCGTCATCGCCCATGGCGTAGCGCGTGTCAGCCTTGTACAGCACGATGACAAACCGTTCCGCGTGGTCGGCGTGCTGCAGCGCACCGGCACGCCGGTCGACCGTACCCTGCACATCAGCCTGGCCGGCATGGAAGCGCTGCATGTCGACTGGCAGAACGGCATGCCGGCCCGCGGTGCCGGGCGTGTCGACGCCGAGCAAGCGCGGGCACTCGATCTACAGCCGCGGCAGATCACTGCGGTCCTGCTCGGTCTGAACAGCAAGATCGCCACCTTCACCCTGCAACGGGAAATCAACCAGTACCGCGGCGAGCCGCTGCTGGCGATCCTGCCCGGCGTCGCCCTGCAGGAGCTCTGGAGCCTGATGGGCACGGCCGAGAAGGCGCTGTTCGTGGTCTCGCTGTTCGTCGTGCTGACCGGCCTGATCGGCATGCTCACGGCGATCCTCACCAGCCTCAACGAGCGACGCCGGGAGATGGCGATCCTGCGCTCGGTGGGTGCTCGCCCCTGGCATATCGCCGCGCTATTGATCATTGAGGCGTTCGGCCTGGCCCTCGCGGGCACGCTGCTGGGGCTGGCCCTGCTGTATATCGGCATCGCCATCGCGCAGTCGCCGCTGCAGAGCCTCTACGGCCTTTATCTGCCGCTGGCCTGGCCGAGCGCCTATGAGTGGGGACTGCTCGGCGCTATCCTGCTGGCGGCACTGCTGATGGGCAGCGTGCCGGCCTGGCGGGCCTATCGCCAATCGCTGGCCGATGGCCTGTCGATTCGACTGTGAGGAACCCGATGTCGCGCCTGCTGCTTGCTCTGCTACTGGCCTGTGCGGTCTCTGCGCATGCCGATGACGTCCGCGATCTACAGTGGTCGGAGCTGATTCCCGAGGGCGCGCCGCCACCACCGCCGCCAATGGCCATGCATGACATGTCGCAGCTGGCCGATGCGCTGGCTGCCGAGGCCGGGCCGGCTGCCGCACAACAGTCGCCGGCCGCGCCAGTGGTCGAAGCGCTCGATGGGCAGATGGTGAAGTTGCCGGGGTATATCGTGCCGCTGGACATGACCGAGGAAGGGCGCGTCATCGAATTCCTGCTGGTGCCCTACTTCGGCGCCTGCATTCACGTGCCCCCGCCGCCATCCAACCAGATCGTGCATGCCACCAGCGAGCTGGGCGTGCGGGTGGAAGCGCTATATGAACCGTTCTGGATCGAGGGACCGCTGAGGGTGGAACACGCCAGCAGCGAGCTGGCAGAGGCTGGTTATCGCATGCAGGCACAGAAAATCTATCCCTACGAATTGCAGTAATCGCCATCCGGCAACGCGGTGGCGATTACGCTTCTGCCAGCGGTCAGTGCGCGCTGGCGATCTGCTTCTCACGCTCGAAACTGAGCTCACCTTCCGCCCACTCGCGCCATTCGCGCACGCGACGACGTTCGGCGCCGGCCCGCTCGGCCTGCTTCAACGCGTCAAGCCCGGCCTGCCAACGAGCCTGTTCCAGCTCGAGCTGCGCCACATTCATCCAGAACTTCGCGCTGCCGGTCTGAGTCGCCAGCTGGCGATAGATCTTCGCGGCCTCGGTGCGCTCGCGGGCCTGCCACCAGAGCATGCCCATGCGCTCCTGGCGACTGGCATTGCTCGGCAGCAAGCGTGACGCCAGCATCCCTTCGAGCAGTTTGGCGCCTTGCCATGGCTGCCCAGCGGCACTAGCGAGAGCGACTAGGTTGTCCAGCTCCGCCTCACTGAAGCGCAAGCCCTTCGCGTGCGCAGTGCGCAGCGTCGCCAGCGCGCGATCTTCAGCGCCCGCCATCTGCTGCAGACCGGCCAGCTGCCGCCAGGCCTTGACCTGATCGGAGTGGCGCAGCAGCAGCTTTTGTTGCCAGCGTTCGGCAGCCTGATAGCGCTTCAGCTCGGCGTTGCCGGCAACCAGGAACTGCAGCCAGGTATCACCCGCCTTCGGGTTCGCCTGCACATAACGCTCGGCCAGCGGCAGCGCCTTGGCATGCTGACCGAGGCCCTGGTAAGCCTGCACCAGCATCTGCAGCACTTCTTCGTTGCCCTGATTGGCCGATCCCAGCAGGCTGACCACCTTGGCGTAGCGACCCTCGACCAGGTTCAGCCGCGCGAGGTTCATCCGCTCGCCGGCCAGCAGCTCTTCGTCCAGCTTGCCGCTGGCCACTGCCTTGTCCAGCCATTCCAGCGCCTGGCGATTATTGCCTTCGGCCCAGGCCAGATAGCCGCGACTGCGCCAGAGCAACGCCTCTTCACCGCTACCGGCCTTGGCGCTGACGCCCTCCAGCGCCTTACGCGCAGTGGCATAGTCGCCCTTGCTCTGCGCGGTCTGCGCTCGCTCGAGCGCCATGAACACCGCGGGGTCGATGGCCTGGGCGGCCTGGGCCGAAGCGGAGAGAAAAAGCGACAGCACGAGCAGCAAACGAAGCATCTCAGCGTTCTCCTTGCAGGCGGAAGTGCAGGGTTTTCACGGCTTCACGGGATACCGGCGCACCATTTTCGGTACGCGGCGCGAAACGCCAGCGGGCCGCCGCGCGCCGGGCCTCGCGGTCGAACACGTTACGAGGCGAGGCTTCCAGCACGCGGATGTTCTCCACCCGTCCCTGCGGGTTGATGGTGAACGCCAGTTTGATATGCCCTTCGATGCCCTGTTGCCGCGCACGGTAGGGATACTCCGGACGTACATCATTGAGCGGCATCACTTCCTGCTCCGGGCCGCCGGGCTTGCCCGCCGCTTCGACTGCCGCACTGGCCGGCGCTGGCGCCGCGGCCGGGGCACTCTGTGCCGCCGTCAGGCCGGACAGACTGGGTGCCGGAGCGGTGGCGACCGATACGCCTGCATCGATGTTCGGCAGGTCGAGGTCGAGCTTGGGCAGATTGGCGTCTGGGGTCGCCATGTTCGGCGTCGGTGGCGTCGGCGGTTGTGGCGTCTTCGGCTGCGGTGGCTGTGGCGCCTGCTGACGTGAACGCGTGGCGGTGTCCTCGTTGCGCCCATCCATGCGCACGAAATTGGCAATCGCCAATGGATCTTCCTCAATCTTGCTGCGCGGGGGATTGACCATGCTCAGCATCAGGGCGAACAGCAGCAACGCCACCACACAGGCGGCGATGAAGGCCAGACTGAAACGGACCAGCCGCGGTTGCATCAGCGCGACCCCGTGCTGGCGGCCAGCGCAACGTCTTGCACGCCGGCCTGGCGCGCCTGGTCCATGACCTGCACCACCAGGCCGGTGCGCGCATCCTGGTCAGCCTGGACGACCACCGCGCCCTCCGGCTGATCGACGCGCAGCCGCTCGACATGCGCCCGCACACTGCGTACGTCGACCACCTGCTTGTCGATCCAGACCTGGCCATCGGCCGTGACGGCGATGAGAATATTGCCCTTGTCCTGAGTGCTGGCGGTGTCCGCCTGCGGGCGCTGGACTTCGACACCGGATTCCTTGATGAAGGAGCTGGTGACGATGAAGAAGATCAGCATGATGAAGACCACATCGAGCATCGGCGTGAGATCAATGCCGGTATCTTCTTCCTGCTGGTAATGATGACGGCGCATACGCATCCCGCTAATCCTCAGTCGTGACGCAGCTGGTCAGCCAGCCGGTCGAGAGACTGGCGCGCGATTCGCTCTAGGCGCGCCAGACTGAACAATCCTGTGATGGCCAGCACCATGCCGGCCATGGTCGGCAGGGTCGCCTGCCAGACACCCGCGGCCATGCCGCGTGGGTTGCCGGAGCCACTGAGCGCCAGCACGTCGAAAACCGCGATCATGCCGCTGACCGTACCGAGCAAGCCAAGCAGCGGATACATCGCCACCAGGGTCTTGCTCAGCCGTAGCGGTCCGGACAACTGCTGCTGAGCCTGCGCCAGCCAGGCCGAACGCACCGCACGCTGCCAGCTACCAGGCTCATCGGCCATCTGCGCCCAGGCCTGCCGACGCGATTCGACCCAGTGCGGGAAGACCCGCCGCATGAACCAGAGGCGCTCGAAGACCAGTGTCCAATACAGCACGCACAGGCCGGCCAGCGCCCACATCACCACGCCGCCGGCAGCCATGAAATCGAGCAGCGCGTGACCGCTGTCGATCAGACCCAGCCAGTGAGCGCGCAGATCAGTCACGGCGTGGCGCCCCCGACAGGTGCAGCGCGATGAGGCCGGCGCTCTGCTGCTCCAGCAACTGGATCAGCGCCTTGCTACGGCTGGCCAGCAGGCTGTGCAGGAACAGCAGCGGAATCGCCACCACCAGGCCCAGCACCGTGGTTACCAGCGCCTGGGAGATGCCGTCGGCCATCAGCCGCGAGTCGCCGCCACCGCTCTGGGTGATGGCCTGGAAAGTGATGATCATGCCGGTCACGGTACCCAGCAGGCCGAGCAGCGGAGCAACGGCCGCCAGCAGCTTGAGCAGCGGCTGACCGCGCTCCAGCGGCGGGGTCTCCTGGAGGATCGCCTCGTCCAGCTTGAGCTCCAGCGTCTCAAGATCGGACAACTGGGGCTTCGGCCCCAGCACGCCGATGATGCGGCCGAGCGGATTGTCGTCGCGCGGCTGGTTCAGCTCGCGCATCTGGCTGCCCACCTTGCGACCGACGCCACCCAGATACACCATGCGCCAGATCGCCAGCAGCAGGCCGACGGCACCGAGCACCAGAATGACGCCACCGACCAGACCGCCTTGCTTGACGCGATCCCACAGGTCCGGCTGGCGTTGCAGCTGGGCGATCAGCGTGCCGCGGCTCGGATCCACCGGCAATGTAGCCAGCGCATCGGAGCTGCTCAGATAGTCTTCGATCAAACCCTGACCGGACGGCTGGCGTGTCGGTACCAGCAGCTCGCCGGCATCGGCGTCGTAGCCCAGGAAGGCCTCGTCGGTGAATGCGGAGAAGCTGCCGACCCGCAGTACCGGCTGCTCGCTGCGCGCGCCATCGGTGCCCACCACCGGCAGCTGTACGCGCTCGACGCGGCCGCTGGCCGCCAGGTCTTCCAGCAGGGTCATCCAGAACGCATCGAGGTCATCGGCCGACGGCAGCGCGCGGCTTTCCGCCAGGCTGCGCAGCTGGGTCAGGCGCTCGGGATACTGGGCGTTGAGCAGACTGTCCTGCCACTGGCCAGCGATGTCACCTGCACTCTGGCGCACGACGCCGAACAGCTCACCCAGATGACCAACACGCTGCGCCAGGAGTTTTTCCTGCTCGGCCAGCTCGGCCTCCTGGCGATCGAAGTCGGCCTTCAGGCGTTCGGCCTCGGCCTTCTGCTCGGCCAGTGCGGCACGGGCACGGGAAAGCAGTTGCTGCTGCTCGCCACGATCACGAACGAAGGCCTGCTCGCGGGCCTGCATGGCGCTGACCTCGGCGGCACGGTCGCTGCGAATGCGCTCGAGCAGCTGGTCGGGACTGAGCGGTTCTGCCGAATGAGCCGTGAGGGGCAACAGCGCGACAAGAAGGAGGGAAAACAGACGGCTCATTGCGCGGCCTCCTCGGCCAGGGTCTTCACGGGCAATTGCAGGTAGGCCGGAGCCTGTTGCTGACGGGCGATGGCGATGGCCTGCGTAAGCGGTCGGCGGGCGCTGCCGTCGAGCACTTCCCAGGCGCGAGTCTGCGGATTCCACCAGCCGCTCTCGTGAGCATCGAGAGTCTGGTAATAGAGCATCACTCGACCGAGCCGCAGGAATTCGACGCTGCGTGACTCCGCGTCGCCCGGCAGCTCGCCACGCCAGGCTTCCAGCGTGCGGCCGTAGTCGCTTTCGATCTGATAGGCCTCGAGGATGCGCCGGTACTTTTCCGCCAGGCTGACGTCGGCGCGTGGCAGTAGGTCCTGCAGGCCGGCCAGACGGTCGGCACGCTCATCGGGGAGGAACGGCAGATCGGCCGCGATGAATTCCCCCAGCACCTCGACCATACGGCTCATCTGCGGCGTAACGGCTTCCTGGGTGCGCTCGATGCTGTCCAGCTGGCGCTGAAAGCCCACCAGCTCCTTGTTCTGCGCCGCGGTCAGCTCCTGCAACTGCTTGTTGTAGGCCTTCAGCGCTTCGGTCTGCTGCAAAGCACTGCGGTACTCGTTGAGCATCTCGCGAGTGGCGTCGTCGAGCTGGTCGATCCGCGCCTGCGAGGCCTTCGCCTCCGCAGACAAACGCTCGCTCTCATCCAGCGCAGCATCCAGCGGTGCCGCGGACAGCGACCCGGCATAAAGCTGAAGACAGCACGGCAGCACGGCAACCGCCAGCAGGCGGGGGAAGAAGGAAGGCATTGAAGGGTCCTTGCAGACGGTCGTTAACTCAAAAGAGAAACATTATCATCTGTGAGTTGACGCAAAGCAACCCGGGCGTTTCGTCGCAGTCGAGGCGGCGTTTTTCATTGAGCTGGATCAAAAAGCCCCAGCGCTCAG
>LNAP01006109.1_pt1 | contig 13633 bp, 15 predicted proteins | sample 602601 | NCBI WGS metagenome assembly LNAP01 (sample SAMN02440304, study PRJNA202911) | soil metagenome | biome: Subtropical and temperate rainforests or woodlands; isolation source: soil samples (1 kg each in a 20% v/v slurry with milli Q water) were... ...
CGTGCGCGTAGACATCGACATCGTTGTCCGGCGGTACGGCAACGGTGATCTTGAACTTGCGCGGCAGGTACAGCGGGCCGTAGATCGGCTCGACCCCGGGGGCGGGGGCGGCGGCCGGGGCGCGGCGGCGGCCCCGTGCCGCCGGCCGCCGCCAAGCCCGCGCCGGAAGGCCGGCGAGGGGGCGATGATGCGCGCCCGATGATCGAACTTGCTGACGTGTGGAAGACGTTTCCCGCACGCGGCAACGATACCGCCGTCGAGGCGCTGCGCGGCGTCAACGTGAGCGTGCCGCGCGGCGAGATTTATGGCGTGATCGGCCGCTCCGGCGCCGGCAAGTCGACCCTTATCCGCACCATTAACGGGCTGGAGCGCCCGAGCCGGGGCGAGGTGCACGTCGACGGCATCGCCATCGACAAGCTCGATGAGCGCGCGCTGCGCGAGGAGCGGCGCAAGATCGGCATGATCTTCCAGCACTTCAATCTGCTGTCTTCGCGCTCGGCGTTCGGCAATGTCGCGCTACCGCTGGAACTGCTTGGCCTCAGCCGCCACGAGATCGAGCGCCGGGTGACACCGCTTCTGGAACTCGTCGGGCTCGGCGACAAGCGCGACCGCCACCCGGTCGAGCTCTCCGGCGGCCAGAAGCAGCGTGTCGGCATCGCCCGTGCGCTGGCGACCGAGCCGAAGGTGCTGCTGTCCGACGAGGCGACCTCCGCGCTCGACCCCGAGACCACGCGTTCGATCCTCGAACTGCTGGCGCGAGTGAATGCCGAACTCGGACTCACCATCGTGCTGATCACCCACGAGATGACCGTCATCAAGGAGATCTGCCACCGCGTCGGGGTGATCGACAATGGCGTCATCATCGAGGAAGGTCCGGTCCACCAGGTGTTCGCACACCCGCAGACCCCGACTGCACGTTCGTTCGTCGGCAGCCTTGCCGGACGCGAACTGCCGGCCAGCATCAAAGCGCAGCTCGGCGCGCCGGTGGAGGCGTCGTCGCAGACCATTTTGCGCCTGACGCTGACGGGCGCGCCTGCCACCCAGCCGACCGTGACCAAGCTGGCGCGTGCGCTTGGCATCGATGTCGCCATCCTCGGTGGGCAGATCGACAATATTGGCGGGCACCCGTTCGCGCTGCTGTTCCTCGGCGTGCCGACATCGAGCTGGACCAGCGGCGCGGTCGTCGCCGCGCTGGCGAGCCCGGATATCGAGCTGGAGGTGCTTGGCCATGTCGCCTGAACTGCTGCGCCTCATCCTCGATTCGACGATCGAGACGCTCTACATGGTCGGCGTGGCCACCGTGATCGGAACGCTGCTCGGCCTGCCGCTCGGCATCTTCCTCGCCACCAGCGGCAGGGGCGAACTGTTCGCCGCGCCAGCGCTGAACGGCGTGCTTGGCGTGGTGGTCAACGCCACGCGCTCGACACCGTTTATCATCCTCGTCGTTGCCATCATCCCGCTGACGCGGCTGATCGCCGGCACCTCCATCGGCACCACGGCGGCCATCGTGCCGTTGACGATTGCCGCGACGCCCTTCATTGCGCGCATCGTCGAGGCGGCGATCCGCGAGGTCGATTACGGGCTCGTGGAAGCCTCATTGGCGATGGGCGCAACGCCGCTGCAGATCGTGCGCAAGGTGCTCATCCCGGAAGCGCTTCCCGGCCTCGTGCTCGGCGTCACTCTGGCCATTGTCAGCCTGCTGTCGAACTCCGCCATGGTCGGCGCGGTCGGCGGCGGCGGGCTGGGCGATCTCGGTATCCGCTACGGCTATCAGCGCTTCATGCCGGAGGTGATGCTGGTCGTCGTCATCGTTCTCATCGTGCTGGTGCAGGGCTTCCAGACACTCGGCGAATACGTCGCGCGGCGGGTCAACCGGCGCCTGCGGCGGCAATAAAACCCAGGACATCAATCATGGCATCGCTTCCCGTCTCCCTCATCCTCGGCTTCACTCTGCTGGCGGGCGCCGCCCATGCGGAGACCCTGCGCATTGGCGTGACGCCGGGCCCGCACGCGCAGATCTTCGAGGCAGTAAAGCCGGTGGCCGCCGCCAAGGGGCTCGAGTTTTCCGATTACGTCGTGCCGAACGAGGCGCTGAATGCCGGCGAACTGGAGGCCAACTCGTTCCAGAACCAGCCTTATCTCGACAACCAGATCACCGATCGCGGCTACGAGCTGGTGAGCGTCACCTCCACCGTGAACTTCCCGCTCGGCATCTATTCCAAGATCTACAAAAGCTGGGCCGAGGTGCCTGACAGCGCCACCATCGCCATCCAGAACGACCCGACCAATGGCGGGCGGGCGCTGCTGCTGTTGCAGGATCGCGGCGTCATCACGCTGCGCGAGGGCGTCGGCTTCAAGCCAAGCCCCGCCGATGTCGTCGGCAACCCCAAGAAGCTTCGCTTCATCGAGCTGGACGCCGCGCAGACCCCGCGCTCGCTCGACGACGTCGCCGCTGCCGCGATCAACACCAATTACGCGGTCTCCGCCGGCCTCGACCCCACCAAGGATCCGATCCTAAAGGAGGATGCCAAGGGGCCCTATGTGAACATCATCGCGGTGCGCACGGCCGACAAGGACAAGCCCTGGGTGAAGACGCTGATCGAGGCCTATCACTCGCCGGAAGTGAAGGCGTTCATCGCCGAGAAATTCAAGGGCGCGGTGCTGCCGGCCTGGTGAAGTCGTTCACTCCGGCAGGTACGCCACGGCTTCCACTTTTACCCCCGGTAGACAGCAACTGTTACCGTGGGGAAACAGCAACGCCGCGATTTGGGCCGGGATATGGGAGCCGCTCGCATCGCATGACTCGCTAAGGGACTGTCGCCAAAGCGGTATTTCATTGCGTGCTTGACGTCGGATTCGCGGTGCGGCGCGAGACGATACCGGCATCATCAGCGGAAACTATTCCGGCAGCGTGCACACGCAGGAATTCAAGATATCGCTGAACCGGGCGTTCTGAGGAGGAGGGCGCCGCTTGTGGCGGCGCCACGCTCGCTTGGAGCGATGTTCAGCGTGAGGTGAGCCAGGAGATCAGCGGGTTCGTCGAGCGCGTCTTGGGCATGCTCTCCACCACCACGATCTGGTCGATGTGGCCCTTCTTAAAGGCGGTCAAGAACTCTTCATATTCCTTCACCGACATGCAGCCATTGGAATCGCCGCGCGGTCCAAGCAGATAGGGGTGCGCGAGGATGCCGTTGCGGCCGTACATCTCGCCATCGCCGATCGGCGTCATCCGCACCGCTTCCACGCCGTGGAACTAGTGAGCTTGTAAGTGTTCGGCGGCGTCGGGCCGAGCATTTTCACATTGACGTGGCGGGGATTGTCGAACTTGTCGCCATAGCCCGAGTGCGCTTCGAGCTTGCGGCCGTCCGGCAGATAGACCTTCTTCGCTCGGATGTCGTAGACCGCGTAGCGGTCGTTCGGGCCCGGCAGGGTCAGGCCCTGCTTCGGCGCTTCCGGCTCGGCGATGGTCGGGGCTGCCGGCTCCGGCGTGAGGGAGGCTTCCGCCTCGGGCATGGCCGAGCGGCTGCCGAGCAGCGGGTTGTGCGGCGGCAGCGGCGCGAGCGCGAACTTCTGGCCCGGATCCTGGACCGACCTGCTCGCCAGATCGTCGGTGCCGATGCGGCCGGCAAATAGCGGGTTCGCGATGGGAAGCGGCGCGCCCTTGGCGATCTCGACCGACTTCGCTGCCGGCGGCAACGGCGGGAGCGGCATGGCAGAGGCAATCGGCGCAGATGTCGGCGCAGAGTCGGGCACCGGCTTCGGTGCCATGGCGAGCGTCACCCGGCGGGTCTGCACCTCGGGCCCGAAGATCCAGCCGGGTACGACCGCGACTTCGCCCGAGGAACGAAAATGGCTGATGTCCGTTACCGTGGCGACGGAAGCGACGACGACGAAGGGCTGCGGTGCGGCATTGAACGGCGCCGCCTCCGGATCGAACGGCTCAGGCTCGCCCACCACGACGGATGCTTCGGTGATAGCGGGCTTGAGATCGAAGGGTTTGGACGCCGTGACGGGATCGGCACCCCAGCCGGCCCCCCACGCGGCGGCGACCGCACCGACGGCAAAACCGCCTATGCCGAGGACAACGGCACCGGCGACGCGCAGGCTCGACCCACCCCGCGAGGCGGGACGGCTCTTGGCGGCAGCAGCCCCGTTGATACCAGCCCTTATCGTCATGTGCCTCACTTACTCGAACACAGCACGAGCTTCACGCGTATAGCAGCCGCGAGCCCGTTGGGCAAAGTCACGCCTGTCGGGCGGTGCCAACAGCGCATAAAGCAGTACCGACTCTTGGGTAACATTCCATTAATGGCACCCGCTGTGAACCAAATGAGCGAGGCCATAATGTGTTCACCTCCGCGTGACCGGGCGCGGGGCGGGTTTGCAGCGCATGATTCGGCCTCAGGCCAGCGATAAATCGATTCCGCCTCCCATGATCATGGCTGGCGGGATCGTTCCCAGCCCGTATGCTTCCGCTTTGTTGCTCAAGCGGAATCGGCCTATGGCGCCCAATGCGGACCGGGACCAAAGCGGCACCATCACGGTTCTGCTGGTCGAAGACGACGCGCCGACGCGCGGGCGGCTTTATGACGCGCTGTCGAGCTCGCCGGAGTTCGAGGTCACGGCGGCCGCTACGTTAAGCGAGGCGCGGCAGTTCATCGCCACCGCCAAGCCGCGCATCCTGCTGACCGACCTGCAATTGCCGGACGGCCACGGCGTCGAGCTGATCCGCGAGATTCGCGTGACCTCGCCGACCACCGACATCATGGTGATCTCCATCCTCGGCGACGAGGAAAGCGTGATCTCGGCCATCGTGGCGGGCGCGACCGGCTATCTGCTCAAGGATGCCTTCCCAACCGACGTTGCCGCCACGGTGCGCGAGCTCGCCAACGGGCATTCGCCGATCTCGGCCTCCATCGCCCGTTTCATCGTGCGCCGCACGCAGGAGCAGACCGATGCCGAGCGCCGGCCGGTACTGAATACCGCCAAGCTCACCGCGCGCGAGATCGACATATTATGGGGCATCGCCAAGGGCTTCAGCTATGCTGACATTGCCGATCACCTGGGATTGTCGCGCCACACGGTGCCTGGCCACATCAAGAGCATCTATCGCAAGCTTGAGGTGAACACGCGCGGCGAGGCCGTCTTCGAGGCGGTGCAGCAAGGATTGATCCGTCTGTGACTGAGGCGACCGGTTCGGCTTCGGCGGAGACGCCGAAAGCGGCACGCCTGTCGGGCTGGCGACAGGGCGGGCGTTCGCGGCTCGCGGCCTATCTCCTCCTCCAGCTTGCCGTCGCTGCCGCCTGCTTAGCGATTCTTTACGGCCGTCCGCCCGAGCCGCCGGCGAAGTACGCGATCTCGCAGGCCGTCCTGGTGGAGGGGGGCCACTCCGTCGATGTGACCCTGCCGAACCGGCTACCGTCGCGTTTCACCATGGATGATCCGCCGAGCTACCTTCTGTCGTTCGATAGGCCGGCGTCGGGAGCTTCCATCCCCTGGTCGGTGATGCTGCCGCGCTTCGGCAACGGCGTCCAGGTGGCCGTGAACGGCGCCGTGGTTCTGGACAGCCGCGCCAACCCGGCGGCCAACCGTCCCGGTCTCAACACGCCGGAAATCGCGCTGATTCCGGCCCCGCTGCTAAAGGACGGCATCAACTCGATTGTCATCAGGCTGTTCGTGTGGGGGCCACTCACCGGGTTTCTCGACCGCGTATTCGTCGGTCCCGACGCTGCCCTGAGGCCGGCTTATGACACGCGGATCTTCCTGTTCACCACCATGCCGGTGGTGTTCACCGCCTGGCAGGCCATTCTCGGCGTCATCCTCGCCATCATGTGGCTGAAGCGCCGGCATGACGGCGCCTATGCGGTGCTGGCCGCCTGCATGGCGCTCGGCGTGATGCAGGGGCTCGCCACGACTCCGCTGGGCGACGGTGTCTCGGCGCGGCTGAACGCCGTGCTGCTGGCCACGGCGCCGCTGGAAAGCGCCCTGCTGGTCATCTTCATCGCGATGTTCTTCGGCTGCCGGCTGCCGCGCGCCTATCCGCTGCTGTTCGCGCCGGGCATCATCGTCGTCGCCTGCGGCCTGCTGCTGGGGCCTGGCGCCATGCGCTGGGTCTATCTGCTGCTCGGCACGCCGACAGTCGGGTTGTACCTCGTCGCCGCGTTCGGCCTGCTGGCCTACGTCACGGCGCGGCGCGGCGATGTGGTCAGCCTGCTGCTCGGCTGCGCCATCACCATCCTCACCCTCTGCTGGGCGCACGATATGATGATCGTGCTCGGCGTCATATCCGACCAGCGCATCTTCACCTCCCGCCTGTCCTATTCCGCGCTGCTGGTCGCCATCGGTGCCGGGCTGACATGGCGCTATGCCAGCGCGCTCAACGAGGTCGACAGCTTTGCCGGCCGCATGGTGGCGTTGGTGCAGGAGGCGGAGGAAAAGCTCCGCGCCAGCTTCGCGCGCGACGAGGAGCGGGCCCGCAGCGTCGCGCTGGCAACCGAGCGCAGTCGCCTGATGCGCGATCTGCATGACGGGCTGGGCGGTCAGTTGGTCAGCATCGTCGCCTTGAGCGAGCGCGGCGGGCGTGACGGCGAGCGCATCAACGAGGCAGCGCGGGCGGCGCTGAAGGATCTGCGCCTCGTCATCGACGCCATGGACGACATTGGCGGCGACCTGATGCTGGCGCTCGGCACCTGGCGCGAGCGGGCGCAGGCGCAATTGCGTGCGCACGGGCTGACGCTGGAATGGCAGGCCGGTGCGCAGAGCGGGCTGCCCATCCATCCTGAACTGCGGCCGTGGCACGTGATTCAGATCGTGCGGATTCTGGACGAGGCCGTCACCAATGCCGCCAAGCATGCCGGAGCCACGCGGATCGTGGTCAGCCTGGAGACAATGGTGGTGGGCGCACAGCGCGGCTGCGGGCGGATCACCGTCACCGATGACGGCCACGGCTTCATGCCGGTGGGCAGCGAGGCCGGCGCGGCGCCCAAGCACACGCGCGGTCTCGCCAATATGAAAGTGCGCGCCATACAATGCGGCGCGCACCTTGAGCTTCTCTCCGACAGTTCCGGCACCTGTGTGCGGCTCGACCTGCCCGAGGTATTTCCGGGCGTGGGCAACACCCCCCGCTAGAACTCAGTAACGGCCGACCCGGTTGACCGGACCGCCGCGATTGCCGGGAACGCCGCGATAGCCGACGCCGGGCGCACCGACGGGATAGCCGACACGCGGCGTCACCACGACGGGAGCAGGCGTGACCACGACGGCGCGCGGTGCGACGACGACCGGGGCCGGGCGCACGACGCAGCCCTGGGGATAGCCGACCGTCTTGCAGTAAACCACCGCACTGGCGGGGGTGGCCGCGAACGTCGCGACTGCAGCCGGCAGCGCGGTGAGAGCAACGATGCGCAGGAGCCCGAGTGCACGAGACATTTTCTGTCCTTCCGAGATAATTCGCTGATCGCGCAATGCGACCGACGACAGGACTATATCACTGAGTCAAATGCGACATCCCATGAAGATGGGGCACGGGCCCCTCGCCGGTGCCCTGGTCGGAGGCGTACCATGGATATGGCATAGGCCGTAAAGCATGTTTGAGGGAAGACTGCGGCCGCACGCGCCTTGGCTGCGACGCCGGGCCCGCGCTGTGCCAAAGTGTCGGCGTCGATATTTTCCGATCGGGGAAACACCATGAAGAAGTCTCTCATTGCTGCGGGCGCGCTCGTGCTCGCATTCGCATCCACCGCGATGGCCCAGAGCGGCCCGACCGCCGCCCAGCAGGCTGCCTGCCGTGGCGACGCGATGAAGCTCTGCCCGTCGCATGTCGGCAAGCCGCAGGAAATGGCCGCCTGCCTGCGAGACAACAAGGCGCAGCTGTCAGCGGCCTGCGCACAGGCCGTTGGCGCCAACTGAGCCGCATCCAGGAAGTCTCCGAATGATCGGCTGGGGCCGGGGAAGAATCACACGGGCAGGGGCGCTTCTGATCGCGGCCCTGTTCGTGTCCGGCTGCGCCGCCCAGAGCGACGGGCTCCTGGTCGCACTCGCCGATCCCGCCTTGGCCGAACGCACGCTGACCGTGCTGGCGGTGACGACGCGGAGCCCGGCTGGCGACGCGAAGCCCGGCGTGCTGTTTTCCGGCGAGCGCGGCGCGGGCGTCCACTATGTCAGCCTGACGCTCTCCATGCCGCCCGACCGCGCGCCGGGCGTACTGCCGACCGACGCGCGCAAGCAGGACCCCACCAAGAACATCGTGCTGGTGTCCTCGCGCGAGCTGAGCCGCGAGGAATTCGCCGGCATCGTCACCGGCTCGACGGCTAAACCCGCCGTGCCGCCGACGCGTGCTGCCAAGCAGCGGGCGCCCGCCATCCCGCCGCGCGAGGCGCTGGTGTTCGTGCATGGCTACAATACTCGCTTCGACGAATCCGTGGTCCGCTTCGCCCAGATCGTCGACGACATCGGCTTCAAGGGCGTGCCTATCCTGTTCTCCTGGCCTTCGCGTGGCGAGGTCAATGACTATGGCTACGACAAGGATTCCGCCAATTACAGCCGCGATACGCTGGAAGGCGTGCTGGCGATGCTGGCCCGCGAGCGCAGCATTTCCGGCATCGATGTCATCGGCCACTCCATGGGGGGCTGGCTGACGATGGAGACGCTGCGCCAGATCGCCATCGCCAACGACCAGACCACGCTGGGCCGCATCAACCAGGTCGTCCTTGCCGCCCCCGATGTCGACATGGACGTGTTCCGGACGCAGGTCGCGCGGCTCGGCCCGCTGGCCGGGCGCATGAAGGTCTACTCGTCCGGCGACGACTATGCGCTGCGCATGTCGAGCCGGCTGTTCGGCGGCAAGGTTCGCGCCGGCGAGAATACCGACATGGCGCAGTTCGCCGCGATGGGCGTGAAGTCGGAGGACATCTCCAAGCTCCCCGGCGGGCTCGGCAAGAACCACGGCAAGGCGTTCGGCGACGGCTCGACGCTCACCGAGATCGGCCAGACGCTGGAGCACCCGGGGCCACCCGGCAGCGCCATCACCGATGGCATCCAGAAGCTGGGGAATTCGCTGGTCGGTATCAACGAGGCGGCGGCCGCCGGCGCGAATTAAGCCTGTCCACATGGTTGGGCCTTGAACTGACGGTACGATTGCCCGCAGAAAAGGGCGCATTCCCGATCAGATGGACAGCGCCTTGGCCAAGCTTGACGACGTCGTAAAGGAAATCACCGAGGAAATCCGCCAGCGGACCGACCGCGGCGAGGTGGCGAGCTACATCCCCGAACTGGCGCGAGTCGACCCCAAGCATTTCGGCATCGCGGTGGTCGATCATGAGGGCCATGTCGCGGCGGGCGGGGATTGCGACATGGCGTTCTCGATCCAGAGCATCTCGAAGGTTTTCACGCTGACGCTGGCGCTGGGCAAGGTCGGCGAGCGGCTGTGGCGCCATGTCGGGCGCGAGCCCTCCGGCAGCCCGTTCAACTCCATCGTCCAGCTTGAGCGCGAATCCGGCGTTCCGCGCAATCCCTTCATCAATGCCGGCGCCATCGCCGTTACCGATGTGATCCTGTCCGGCCATCGCCCGCGCGAGGCGCTGGGCGAGATCTTGCGCTTCATGCAGTTCCTGTCCGACGACTCCTCGATCACCATCGATGAGGCGGTGGCGGCCTCCGAGGAGCGCACCGGCTTCCGCAACCGCGCGCTGGCCAATTACATGAAGTCGTTCGGCGTCATCGAGAACCCGGTGGACTACACGCTCGGCGTCTATTTCCACCACTGCGCCCTCGCGATGTCGTGCCGTCAGCTTGCGCATGCCGGGCAGTTTCTTGCCCATCTCGGGCGCAATCCCACGACCGGCCACTCCGTGGTGCAGCCGGAGCGGGCGCGACGCATCAACGCGATCATGCTGACATGCGGGCACTATGACGGCTCGGGCGAGTTCGCCTACCGCGTCGGTCTGCCGGGCAAAAGCGGGGTGGGGGGCGGAATCCTGGCGATCGCTCCGGGCAAGGCCTCGATAGCGGTCTGGTCGCCGGGGTTAGATGCCTGGGGCAACTCACATCTCGGCCGTATCGCGCTCGAAATGCTGACCCAGCGCATGGGCTGGTCGATCTTCGGCGCGTGAAAATACGCGCAGGGAGTGCTCAACGGCCTGCATTTGCGCAGGTCGATGAACAGTCTAGCGCTTGCGGTCCTGCTCGGATTCCTGCACCGCAGCTTCGTGGTACCAGCTATCGAACGCGGCATCGCACCGAGTCGTCTCGACCACCGGCTTGTTGCCGCCGCGACGGCCGTTGAGGCTGGCGCGACCGCCGACCGGGAAGGCGAAAATCTTGGCCGACGCCTGATTCAAAGTCGTATTCATCTTCAGGTTTCTCCTATGCTGTTGCGCGTTACCGCATCAGGCATATGGGGCATATAGCATGTTTTGCACGTGAGTTGCGCATGTTGCCTAATAAAAAATCAGCAATTGCCTATAATATACTCACAACAACATCGCGCCTGTTCGGGGTGCGATAAAGCGTCCCGCTGCGTGACGTTTTGCCTTTAGGGTTATCGGGTCCAACGCGCCTGAGCCGGGCAAAGTTCCCGCCAACCCCGTGAGGTTGCAGGCGGTTCCCGCCGCGCGGCGATGGCGGGACGGGCCGCGCACACGCGGCACGGGCGTCGCGCGCGAGGATGCGCGCGCGTCCGGATAGTTCGATTGGCATATTAAATGCTTGGTAACGCGCAGCCGTTGGCGGCCGACCGAGCCTTGGTCGCCAGCCACGCCTCAAGACGTTCTCACACTTTGCGTCATCAGCTTATGAGAGACCCGCAATGACAAAATATAAGCTCGAGTACATCTGGCTCGACGGGTACACCCCCGTACCGAACCTGCGCGGCAAGACGCAGATCAAGGAATACGACGCGTTTCCGACGCTCGACCAGCTGCCGCTCTGGGGCTTCGACGGCTCATCCACCATGCAGGCCGAAGGCCGCAGCTCGGATTGCGTGCTGAAGCCCGTCGCGATCTACCCGGACCCGGCCCGTATGAACGGCGCCCTGGTCATGTGCGAAGTCATGCTGCCGGACGGCGTCACCCCGCACTCGACCAATGCGCGCGCCACCATCCTCGATGACGAGGGCGCGTGGTTCGGCTTCGAGCAGGAATACTTCTTCTACAAGGACGGCCGCCCGCTCGGCTTCCCCACCGCGGGCTATCCCGCGCCGCAGGGCCCGTACTACACTGGCGTCGGTTTCTCCAATGTCGGCGATGTCGCCCGCAAGATCGTCGAAGAGCACCTCGACCTCTGCCTCGAGGCCGGCATCAACCACGAAGGCATCAACGCCGAAGTGGCGAAGGGCCAGTGGGAATTCCAGATTTTCGGCAAGGGCTCCAAGAAGGCTGCCGACGAGGTGTGGATGGCGCGCTACCTGCTGCAGCGCCTGACCGAGAAGTACGGCATCGACATCGAGTACCACTGCAAGCCGCTCGGCGACACCGACTGGAACGGCTCCGGCATGCACGCCAACTTCTCGACCGCCTATCTCCGCGAAGTCGGCGGCAAGGATTATTTCGAGAAGCTGATGGCCGCCTTCGAGAAGAACCTGCACGACCACATCGCCGTCTACGGCCCGGACAACGACAAGCGTCTGACCGGCAAGCACGAGACCGCGCCGTGGAACAAGTTCAGCTACGGCGTGGCTGATCGTGGCGCCTCGGTCCGCGTGCCCCACTCGTTCGTCAAGAACGACTACAAGGGCTACCTTGAGGATCGCCGCCCGAACTCGCAGGGCGACCCCTATGCCATCGCGTCGCAGATTCTGAAGACCATCGCGTCGGTTCCGACCTCCGCGAGCGCTTCGGCTGCGGCCTGATCGTCCGATTGCCTGATCAATGTCGCGGCGTGGACTTCAATGTCCGCGCCGCGATTTTCTTGTGCGAGGTCAGTGCCGGCTGGGCGGCTCGCTCATGCTGCCGATGACATCCGAGACCGGCAGCTCCAGTACCGTCTCACCTTCTTCATCCGTCACCACGACCACCACCGACATCGCCTTGGGCGCATCGTCGCCCTGCAGGATGTCGAGCGCGATGGCGCGCGCCGCCCGCCACGCCTGATCCGGGTCGAGCAGCACAGCGCCCTCTGTATCGGCCAGCAGCTCGTCATTGATGAGGGTGTGGAAGAAATAGCGCGGCACGGCGGCTCCTATCGCAATGAGATGATCGCTGTCCGGCGAACCGCCGCAAAACTCAGGGCAAAAATGCCCGTAGAGGTTCCGCGAAGCAAGGGCAGGGACGGGACCCTGCATTTCCGCCTTGTCTTTCCCGGCGGGACAGCTAGGCAGAAAACCAGTTGCCGCACATTGCCCGCCGCCCGAACGGACAGCCCATGACACCGGATGAATTCAAAGCCGCGATCGACACGCTCGGCACTTCCCCCGCCAGCCTCGCCAAGGCGCTGGATGTGAACACCCGCACCGCGCGGCGCTGGGCGTCCGGTGCCAACGAGATACCCGATAGCATCGCGGAACTCGTCACTGCCATGGTGGCGGCCGGGGGCCTTACCCCGGAGGTGCAGGCGATGATCGAGGCGCGCCGCATCGGTGGCCTCGCTGAGCCTGAGACCACCCGCTTCGTGTGGGTGAAGCGCATTGCCGGCGACCCGCGCTGGGTGGTTGCCGAACACGATCTGGTCTCGCATCTGTTCTATCTGCCCGGCAGCCTCGATCGCCTGGTGGCCGATGAGCTGTTCCTCGGCCCGGCAGTCGAGCCGCCCGACGCCGAATAGGCGCGCGAGGTAGAAAAGCCTGCGATTGCAATCCACGGTGAAGCGGTCAACCATGCGGCCGGTTTTCCGGGGGGGGGGGGCTGCCATGAGACGCCTGCTTGCTGCGTGCCTGCTCTCGGTTCTCTCGGCAGGTCTCGCCCTTGGCGACGCCACCATTCCCACCAAGGACATTACGGGCGCCAAGGACAACCCGCTGCTGAAGCGGTACGAGGGTTCGTTCATCGTCAGCTATGACCGCGTGGCGTTCACCGACTTCCTGGTGCCGTTGTCGCCGATGGAAGCGACCGATCCGGATCGACGTGATGAATCCAATAATCACCCCTTCCTGCCGAAGCAGGAGAAGGAAGTCGAAGGCGCCCGCACGCGTCTCGCCTATTTGTTGCCGGCGGAGCGCTCGCCGCTGGAAGTGCTGCGCAATTATCAGGACGAGGTTGAGGCCGCTGGCGGCACCATCCTGTTCAGCTGCAAGACGGATGGCTGCGGCGGGGACCCGCATCGCTCGGCGGCCGGTGGCGGTGGTGACACCAGCCTGCTGATGTATTTCGTGCATGAGCGCAACCTGAAGGATGCGGCGTTCTCCAACGGCGCCTGTGCCTTGACGCCGGAGATCACCGACCAGCGCTTCTTCGCAGCGAGTCTGCCGCGCCCGGACGGCGAGGCCTTTGTGACCGTCCAGACCTACCAGATCAAGAACGAGCTCTATTGCAAGGAGTTCAACGGCCGCACCATCGCGGTAGTGCACATTCTCGAGCCGCGCCCGCGCGAGAAGAAGATGACCTTGGTGAAGGCCGAGGAGATGGCCCGCAGCATCGGCTCCACCGGCCGCATCGCGCTCTACGGCATTCTGTTCGACACCGACAAGGCGGACCTCAAGCCC
>LNAP01010765.1_pt1 | contig 13628 bp, 12 predicted proteins | sample 602601 | NCBI WGS metagenome assembly LNAP01 (sample SAMN02440304, study PRJNA202911) | soil metagenome | biome: Subtropical and temperate rainforests or woodlands; isolation source: soil samples (1 kg each in a 20% v/v slurry with milli Q water) were... ...
CGTTTGAAAAGCGGTGAAAACCGCCTTTCAAACCCACAAAAACGTAAAGGATGTCCCCGGTCTCGATTGTAAAGGATGTATCCGTTTCTACATCGCGAAAGCGGTGTGTCAGTCGACATAAACGTTGAATGTTAAATCGCCTTCGCGAGCAAGCCCGCTCCCACATTCGATTAGTGTTGTCTCCGCTTACCGAGATCAGAACTTTACCGTCTGTTTGAGCATCTGCGCCGCCGGCGTATCACTCGGGCTCACCATCGCATAGTTGTACCCGGCCCCCGACCAGTACTCGGCCTGCAGTTCACCATCACTGCGACTACCGCGAGGCAGCAGGGTGTTTTTCGGCCCAGGTGGGCGGACGTAGAAGCTGACTTTATGGCCGCTCTGATCCTCATAAACCACCATCGCCGCCGGCCCTTGTTCGGTACTGAGCAGTCGCCCGCTGACGGGTGTGTATCCGGCAGCGGTCAGGTTCGGCAGGCGTTGGGCCTGGCTGAAATACCGATCGAGCCAGCCCTGCATATCGCCGTCATCGCTGACTTTGTAGTCCGCCGGCAGGATGCCTTGCTGGGCAATCAGCCGGTAGGCTTGCATGGCGTCGGTCATCGGTAGCGGGGCGCTGGCCAGGGTCATTTGTCGCGCTTGCCAACCTCCCAATCCGCCGAGGCTGACCGCGATCAGCAGCATCGCGGCGCTGGCCAGATGGCGGCGCGACTGGCGTGTGACTCGCTGGCGAATCATTGCCGGGTCGAGTTGCGGGTTGGCCGGTTGCTGCAAAGCGCCGCTCAGGGCCGCGCGCAACTGTTGGGCATCGTGTTGCCAGGCGCGTACTTGCGCGGCCACCTCGGCGTTGTTGGCCAGATAAGTCTCTACCCGATGTCGGTCGGCATCGCTGAGTTGGTGATCGACATAGGCGTGCAGGTCACGCTCGCTGGGAGGCATGCTGATCATTTGAGTCTCCGCAGGGAAGGGCGGTTGATTTCGCCGTCGCTGAGCTGGCGCAAGGCCTGACGTGCGCGGGACAGGCGCGACATCACGGTGCCGGTGGGGACGTCGAGGATCTCGGCGACCGCCTTATAACTCAAGCCTTCCACCGATACCCAGAGCAGCAGTGCGCGCTGTTCGGTGCTGAGCTGATCGAAGGCTTGCAGGGTCGATTGGGCGATCACCGTACGTTCTGCCGAAGGCTGCGCATCATCACGGCCGGTAAAGAACTCGAGCATGCGCGCATAACGCCGGGAGCGGCGATGAGCGTCGAGAAACTGCCGATAAAGAATCGAAAACAGCCAGGCACGCAAGTCGCCCTCGGGACGTTTGTCGCCCCAACTCGACAGCGCGCGCTCAAGGCAGGCCTGCACCAGATCATCGGCGCTGCTGGGGTTGCGCGTCAGCGATACGGCGAAACGCCGCAGCCTGGGAATGACTTCCCTGAGTTGTTCGTCGATATCGTTCATGAAGTTCTGATCAGTCACTACGCTGTGGTGAGTGTTCAGGAAGACGCCCGGCATTCGAGGTTATTCCACGCCTGGAAAAATAAACACCGGGCGATGGAATAAACCTTGGCGCGGTTCGTCTGCCTGATTCTTCTCACTTGTGGCCGATGGCCCTGGAGTCATTCATGGTAGATCGCTCATCACCGCCAACGGGGCCTGGCCGGCCACCGCTGAGTGCCGCGAGCCTGACGTTGCGCCTGACCGGCATTGCCGTGGTGGTCGCCGCGCTGGCCGGGGCTTTTGCCTATGTCAACGGCACACTCGACCCACAGCGCCTGACGCCGAAAGCCTTGGTCAATGTGCTGGAGAAAAACAACGGCGTACACCCGGGATTCCGTCGCAATCACGCCAAAGGCGTGTGCGTGATCGGGCATTTCGAGAGCAGTAGTCAGGCACGCGAATATTCCAGCGCCCAAGTGTTCAGCGAAGCGCGGACCCCGGTGGTCGGGCGTTTCGCGCTGCCTGCCGGCAATCCTTACGCGCCGGACAACAGCGTGCCGATCCGCAGCCTGGCGTTGCGTTTTACTCAGGCTAACGGTCAACAGTGGCGCACCGGGATGAACAGCATGCCGGTGTTCCCGGTGGGCACGCCCGAGGCGTTCTATCAGTTGCAACAAGCACAGTCACCGGATCCGGCAACCGGCAAACCAAACCCGGCGGCTGTTCCAGCGTTTTTCGGTTCTCACCCGGAAGCCGCGCCGTTTCTGGCCTGGATCAAAACCGCCAAACCGTCGGCCAGTTACGCAACGGAAACCTATAACAGCGTCAACGCGTTTTACCTGGTGAACGCGGCCGGGCAACGGCAGGCGGTGCGTTGGAGCATGACGCCGGTTGCTCAGGACGCGGCAGGTGCGACGGCCCCCGAGGGCGGTGATTTCCTAGAGAAAGATCTGGTGCAGCGCTTGTCCGCCGGCCCGCTGCGTTGGCAGTTGAACATCACCCTGGCGAACCCCGGGGACCCGGTCAACGACGCGAGCAAAGCGTGGCCCGACGGCCGAAAAGTGCTGAACGCCGGCACGCTGGTGCTCGAAAGCACCCAGCCGCAACTCGATGGCGAGTGCCGTGACATCAACTACGACCCACTGGTATTGCCCAGCGGTATCGAAGGCTCCGACGACCCGCTGCTCGCCGCTCGCTCAGCGGGTTACGCCCGTTCCTACCTGCGCCGCACCAGCGAAGTGAAGCAGTTGCCCAACGCCAAACAGGAGTCTCGACAATGAGCGCTCAACCGAACCATTTCGCGCCATTGGCGCGGCTGCTGCACTGGCTGATGGCGCTGATGATCCTCTCGATGCTGTTTATCGGCGCGGGCATGGCGGCCTCGGTGTCCGAACGCCATCAGTGGCTGATCCATCTGCACAAACCTTTGGGCGTTGCGATTCTGTTGCTGGTGATCGTGCGCCTGGCCGTGCGTTTTTCGACCCGCCAACCACCGCTGCCGGCGGACCTGCCGGGTTGGCAAGTGGTCGCGGCCAAGGCCTCGCATGCCTTGCTGTACGCCTTGATGCTGATTTTGCCGCTGCTGGGCTGGGCGATGATTTCGGCGGCCGGCGATCCGGTGATGCTCAGTAGTTCGCTGCAGTTGCCGTCGATTCTGCCGGCAAATGCGCAGGTGTTTGCGTTCCTGCGCAAGGCGCACGGGTATCTGGCGTATCTGCTGTTCCTGACCGTGCTGCTGCATTTGGCGGCGGCGTTGTTTCACGGTTGGGTGCGCCGCGACGATGTGCTGAACAGCATGCTGCGGGGTAAGGATCGCGGGTGATCCCAGCAGCTGCAGCCAAATTCTGCGGATGTACACGGTCAACGTAGGAGCTGCCGCAGGCTGCGATCTTTTGATCTTGAAAATCGAAGGTGTCCCCAAGATCAAAAGATCGCAGCCTGCGGCAGCTCCTACGCGTCAGCGTGAAGCTGCTTCTACAGGTTGAGTCTTCTTGGCCAATGTCAGCCACCAGTAAATCAACGCCACGGCATTGATCCCCGCACCCAGCCAACACACCCCGATCCATCCCGCCCAGGCGTACATCGCCGTCGAACCGATAGAACCCAAGGCGCTGCCGATCGAATAGAACAGCATGTAGCCGGCGGTGAGTCGGCTTTGCGCTTCGGGACGCACGCTGTAGATCATGCTCTGGCTGGTGACATGAACGGCTTGCAAACCCAGATCCAGCGTAATCACCCCGAGCAGCAGCGCCCATAGCGAGGATTGGGTGAGTGCGATGGGCAGCCATGAGGCGAGCATCAGCAGCAACGACAGTCCACTGGTCCATTGGCCCAAACCGCGGTCGGCCAGATGCCCGGCGCGGGCAGCGGCTAGCGCACCGGCGGCTCCGGCCAGGCCGAACAGTCCGATTTCGGTGTGGGAAAGTGAAAGCGGCGGGGCACTCAGCGGCAGCACCAAGGGTGTCCACAACACCATGGCGCTGGCGAAGGTCAGCAGGGCAAGCATGGCCCGTTGACGCAATACCGGTTCTTCCTTGAACAACGTGAAGACCGAGCCGATCAACGCAGCGTAAGCGCTATCCGGTCGCGCATCTTCGTGCTTGGGCAGCACACGAAACAACAGCAGCGCCATCACCAGGGTCAACCCGGCGGACAGCAGATAAATCGAACGCCAACCGGCCAGATCGGCCATGCCGCCCGAGATTGTTCGTGCCAACAGAATGCCGACGACAATGCCGCTGGTAATCACGCCCACCACACGTCCACGTTGCGCCGGGATGGCCAGAGTCGCTGCGTAGGCCACCAGGACTTGTGTCACGACCGCCAGTAACCCGGTCAGCGCCATGCCGAGCAACAGCCAGATGCTGTTCGAGGCAAACGTAATCATCAATAAAGCCAGCGCCGACAGCAGGGTTTGCACGACGATCAGCCGGCGGCGGTTGAGCAGATCCCCTAGCGGAACCAGCAACAACAGACCCACCCCATAACCTATCTGGGTAAGGGTGACGACGATACCGATGGTTGCCGGGTCCATGGCGAAGGCTTCGGCCATGGCATCGAGCAGCGGTTGTGCGTAATACACATTACCGACGGCCAGGCCGCAGGCAACGGCAAATAGCAGCACCACTGCGCCGCTTAACGGGTGGTCAGGTTTCATCACGGGTTTCCTTTTGTGGTTTCAAAATAAAACCAGTTGTACGGTAGGGAGTCTGGTTTTATATTGCAACCATATTTGTTTGCCGGCGGACGCGGTCATGGTTAAACGTACAAGCATGGAAGGCGCCGAATGCCCGGTCGCCCGTTCACTGGACGCGATTGGTGATTGGTGGTCGTTATTGATCGTGCGCGATGCGTTCGATGGCTTGCGGCGATTCGGTGAGTTCCAGCGCAATCTGGGCATGGCCAAAAACATTCTCTCGGCACGCCTGCGCACGTTGGTGGCTCACGGGATTTTCGATCTGGTGCCAGCGTCGGACGGCAGCGCGTATCAGGAATACGTGCTGACGGAGAAGGGCAAGGGTCTGTTCCCGTTGATCATCGGATTGCGGCAGTGGGGCGAGGCGTTTTTCTTTGAGGCGGGGGAGGCGCATTCGCGGGTTGTCGATCGTGAGAACGGTCGACCGGTGCGGCCGCTGGAGTTGCGTGCCGAGGATGGGCGTTTGTTGGGACCGGAGGATTGTGTGCGGATCGCTGCCCAGTGAAAACGTCAAAAGATCGCAGCCTTCGGCAGAAGCCTGCGATCTTGTGACGTTAAAGGACAATCAGCGCAGGGTATCGACCATGTCGGCGATGGTCGTCAGCACATCCTTGCCCAATTGCTTGGAGCGTTTGCCGGACCAGCCGGTCAGCGGGTTCGGTGCGTCATTGTGGTCTTTGAAGGGCATTTCCAAGGTCAGCGACAGGCAGTCGAACTTCTGACCGACGCTATTGCAGGCCAGGGTCATGTTGGCTTTGCCAGGCTCGTCGCGGGTGTAGCCGTACTTGGTCTGGAAGTCTTTAGTCTGATGTTTCAGATGACTGCGGAAATGCTCTTCGAGTTTTTCGATCCGCGACGTATAACCCGGGTTGCCTTCGCAACCGGCGGTGAATACGTGGGGGATTTCTTCATCGCCGTGGATGTCGAGGAACAGGTCGACGCCATACTTTTCCATCTGTTGCTGAACGAACAGCACTTCCGGGCTGACTTCCTGGCTGGCGCTCTGCCAGGCGCGGTTCAGGTCCTGGCCCATGGCGTTGGTGCGCAAATGACCGTGGAAAGCGCCGTCCGGGTTCATGTTCGGCACCAGGTACAGGTCGGCACTGGCCAGGAGTTTTTTCAGCACCGGGTCGTCGTGTTTTTCCAGGCGCTCGATCACGCCTTCCATGAACCATTCGGCCATGTGTTCGCCCGGGTGTTGCTGGGCGATGATCCAGACCTTGCGCTGACCTTCGGCCCCCGTCCCTTTGCGCAATAACTGGATGTCACGACCTTCAACGCTCTTGCCGGTGGCCAGCAGTTCGGTGCCGGCTTTGGTCAATGCCTGTTCGATCAGCCAGTCATGACGGCCCCGGCTGTAAGGTTCGAAGTAGGCGAACCAGGCATGGGTGGCAGTGGCTTCCAGGCTGAAACGCAGGCAGTCGCCTTCAAAGATGGTCGGCACCCGGAACCAGTTGACGTGGTCATAGGACGCTACCGCCTGATAGCCATCCCAGGCTTTGTTGTACGAGGATTTGCTGGCGTTGTTCAGGCGAAACCAATGCTCCTGTCCGACGTGCAGACCGCTGGCCTTGAAGTGGAACCACTGGAAATGCTGGCTGCGAGTGTCTGGCTTGATCGCCAGCAGTGCTTGCAAAGGATTGCTGATGTCCAGCACTTCGATGTTGCCACTGTCGAAGTTCGCGTTGATGTCGAAAGAAGATCTAGCCACGGCCATAATCAATTCCTGAATATGTTTTTTATGGCTGCTACTTTACACGCAAGGGAGGGAAAAACCGGGGGAAATTGCGAGGGTGAAAAGGGGGGGCGTCCTCCTTGACGCCGATGCAGCTTAGAGACTGTGCAAGTGATTCTCAAGTGCTATTTTGCGTTAGTTTGGCCCAATGCTACCGGGCCTCTCTTGCCAACAGATATTCTTTTGATATCATCCGCGCCAATCGAATTTTGCAGCACCCACAGACTTCATTAGCCTGAAGCCAAAGCCAGAATAACTGGCAAAAAAAGACCCGGCAAAAAGCCGGGTCAAAAACCGTGATTAGCCTGATGAGGAGATAGTTCCCTGGTCCATCGACTGATCTCGCGATCAGCTGCATGCAATAATAATCATTATCATTTGCAAGTCAAATGTTTTTATCTGCGTGATTGGAAAATTCTTTCCTTTCTACTCCTGCGTATTCGCCTCAGCCCTGCTGTGCCCCTTCCAGGGATCGATCGACCATCGCCTTGGCCATGTCGATCATGTGCACCGTCGAAAACGCCAGATCCCGGCTTGCGCCCTGCAGCTGGTTGGCTGATTCGTGCGCGGTGGCGGCGGCACATCGCAATAGATCCGAAGCATGGACCAATGCCTCTTCGCTGCTGATGTTACGGTTCACATCGAAGAAACGTTCTTCGCCGGCCTGTTCTGACACAGCTGGTTTCAAGTAATAGTCCAGTGCCCGCTGCGCGGCAGCCGAGCCTTTTGGCGAGTTGAGTGTGGTGTCGAATTGCATGTCGGGCAGGGTAATGCTGGGGATGGTCATGACGATGGCAAGCTCCGTGAGAGATTCAAATCCGTGAGCCCAGCTTAGTACGTACTGTATTTGTGTCTTGAATTTAAATACTACAATTTGTGTTTTGTTGGTCGGAGTACCCCACGTATCGTGCCGCACATGGATAAATGGATTGAATTGGTCAAGGCCAAAATGAGTGAACTCAAAGTCACTCAAGAAATACTCGCCGAGCGCATCGGAATGTCCCAGGGCGGCGTCGGCCATTGGCTGAATAAACGTCGTCAGCCCCGCATCCAAGAGATGAACCGTGTCTTGAAGGCGCTGGGGATGGACTATCTGGAAGTCGCGATGGTGATCAGGGAACCGCAGGTCTCACAGGATGAAGAGATCTCTCTGACGCAAAAGTACAACCCGTACTTTCGCTACCCGGTCAGTGACTGGCGGGAAACCGGAGAGGTGCGCGATGGAGAACTATCGGCTTACGGCGCCTCATCAACTGTCAGCAAACCGCGCTTCGAGTTGTCCGATTACCATGCCCAGGGCGCAGCGTTCTGGCTGGTGGTGGTCGGCGATGCGATGACCGCACCCTCGGGGGTGAGCATTGCCGCGGACATGTTGATTCTGGTGGACCCGGCCATCGTGCCCGAGCCTGGCAAACTGGTGATCGCCCAATGGCCCGGCAGCGCCGAGGCGGTTTTTCGCAAACTGATCGAAGAGGGCGGGCAGCGTTACCTGGTCCCGCTCAATCCGACCTATCCGAAAGCCCTTTTCACCGAGGAATGCCGAATTATCGGCGTAGTGGTTCAGGCGACTGCCAAATTCTAATCAGATCGGTCCTCGCAACGCGTAGGACCGATCTTCATTTCACGCGTGTTCCAACTCCACCAACGCACTGCCTTCACTGACCATCTCGCCTTCCTGGCAATACAACGCCTTGATAATCCCAGCGTGGGGCGCGCGAATGCTGTGCTCCATTTTCATCGCTTCCAGCACCACCAATTGCGCCCCGGCTTCGACCGTTTGCCCGGCCTCCACCAGCACTCGCACGATGCTGCCGTTCATAGGCGCGGTGAGTCCGCCCTGATGGCTGTGACTGGCTTCGACGGCACTGATCGGGTCATACGACTCGATGCGGCGCAGCTCACCGTCCCATTGCAGATACAGCGCCTCGCGCCGGCGGATTGCCCGATGCTGGCGGCGCAAACCGTTGTGTTCGGTCAGCAGGTATTCACCCTTGAGCTGCGCGGTATCAGCGTCGGCATCACCCAAAGTCAGCGCCCGGTCTTGCCCTTCGCAACTCAAATGCAGAGTGATTTCTGTTGGCAGTCCGGCGCGGAATCCGTTGCCGATACCCCAAGGCGAACTCAGGTCATCAGTGCGGGTCGTGCTCGGCTGGCTCTGGGCAAATGCCTGCGCGGCCGCTTGCCAGAATTCATCGCTGAGGTCGGAAGGTGCTGGAAGCAGTTGTTCCTGATAACGCGAAATAAACCCGGTATCCAGCTCCGCCGCGGCAAATGCAGGGTGGCCGATGATTCGGCGCAGGAAGTTGATGTTGGTTTTCAGCCCGCCGATGGCAAACTCATCAAGCATGCTCAGCAAACGCAGCCGCGCCTGTTCACGGTCTTCGCCCCAGGCAATCAGCTTGCCGAGCATCGGGTCGTAGAAGGGCGAAATCTCGTCGCCTTCTTCGACACCACTGTCTACGCGACGCCCCGGTCCTGCGGTGGATTCCCGATACAACGCCAGACGCCCGGTGGCCGGTAGAAAATCGTTGCCCGGGTCTTCGGCGTACAGCCGCACTTCAATCGCATGGCCGATCAGCGGCACCTGGTCTTGAGTCATTGGCAGCGCTTCACCGCGGGCCACGCGAATCTGCCAGGCCACCAGATCGAGGCCGGTGATCGCTTCGGTGACCGGGTGTTCAACTTGCAGGCGCGTGTTCATCTCCATGAAGAAGAACTCACCGCGCGCATCCAGCAAAAACTCCACGGTGCCGGCGCCGACGTAACCGATGGCCTGTGCCGAGCGCACAGCGGCTTCGCCCATGGCTCGACGCAGTTCCGGGCTCAGACCCGGAGCCGGGGCTTCTTCGACGACTTTCTGATGCCGACGCTGGATCGAGCAATCACGTTCGTTGAGGTACAAGCAGTTGCCATGCTGATCGGCGAATACCTGGATTTCCACGTGGCGTGGCTTGAGCAGGTACTTCTCCACCAACATCCGCGAGTCGCCGAATGAGGATTGCGCTTCACGTTGCGCCGAGGCCAGGGCTTCGGCCAGTTGGCTGACGTCCTCGACCACTTTCATGCCTTTGCCACCGCCGCCCGCCGTGGCTTTGAGCAGCACCGGATAACCGATGCGTGCGCAGGCGTCGCGGAAGGTTTCGAGGTCTTGGGCTTCGCCGTGATAGCCGGGCACCAGTGGCACGCCTGCAGTTTCCATCAGGGCTTTGGCCGCGGACTTGCTGCCCATGGCGTCGATGGCTGAGGCGGGCGGGCCGAGGAAGATCAGGCCGGCCGCTTCGATTGCGCGGGCGAACCCGGCGTTTTCCGAGAGAAAACCATAGCCGGGATGAATCGCCTGAGCGCCGCTGGCTTTCGCGGCGGCGATCAGTTTGTCGATTTGCAGGTAACTGTCGGCGGCCTTACTGCCGCCCAGGTCAACGCGGATATCGGCTTCGCGGCTGTGCCGGGCATCCCGGTCGGTGGCACTGTGCACGGCCACGGTGGTCAGGCCCAGGGCTTTGGCGGTGCGCATCACCCGGCAAGCGATTTCGCCGCGGTTGGCCACCAGCAAGGTGGTGAGAACAGGTGCGCTCATCAACGCGGCTCCTTGAGGATGGTTTCGGCTTGCCAGGTTGGCGAGCGTTTTTGCAGGAAGGCGCGCAGGCCTTCCTGGCCTTCGGGACTGACGCGGATTCGGGCGATGGCGTTTTCGGTGTAGCGTCGCAGCGCCGGAGTCAGTGCGCCATGGCCGACTTCACGCAGCAAGTCCTTGCTGGCGCGCATGGCCGCCGGACTGTTGAGCAGCAGGTTGTCGATCCACTGATCGACTTTCTGCTCCAGTTCAGCCATCGGGTAGCTCTCCGACAACAAGCCGATTTCCCGAGCCCGTTGCCCGCCGAAACGTTCTGCGGTCAACGCATAGCGCCGTGCCGCGCGCTCGCCGATGGCTTGCACCACGAACGGGCTGATGACCGCCGGTGCCAGGCCGATGCGCACTTCCGACAGGCAGAACTGTGCGTCATCGGCGCCGATGGCCATGTCACAGCAACTGATCAGGCCCAGGGCGCCGCCATAGGCTGCGCCTTGCACCACTGCCACGGTCGGGATTTTCAGCTTAGCGAGGTTGTACATCAACTCCGCCAGTTCCCGGGCGTCGTCGAGGTTGGTGTGGTAATCGAGCTCGGCCGATTGCTGCATCCACGCCAGATCGGCACCGGCGCTGAAATGCTTGCCGCGCCCACGGATCAGCAGAAAACGCAGGCTGGCATCGCTCGACACTTTGTCCAGCGCGAGGATCAGCTCGCGGATCATTTCGGCGTTGAAGGCGTTGTTTTTTTCTTCACGGCTGAGCCATAAGGTCGCAAAACCCCGCGGATCGGTCAGCAGTTCGAGGGTGTTGAAGTCGCTCATGTGTTACGTCTCCACAACTCATGTGGGAGCGGGCTTGCTCGCGAAGAACGAAAACGCGGTGCATCAGGTAAACCGCGGTGAATCCTTCGCGAGCAAGCCCGCTCCCACAAAAAATCACATCCGGAACACGCCGAAGCGGCTCGGTTCGATTGGCGCATTCAGCGATGCCGACAAGGCCAAGGCCAACACGTCGCGTGTCTGCGCCGGGTCGATGACACCGTCGTCCCAGAGTCGAGCGCTGGAATAATAGGGATGCCCCTGTTCTTCGTACTGATCGAGGATCGGTTGCTTGATCTCGGTTTCCTGCTCGGCGCTGAAGCGATGACCACTGCGCTCGGCCTGCTCACGCTTGACCTGCACCAGCACGCCCGCCGCCTGTTCGGCACCCATCACGCCGATCCGTGCGTTTGGCCACATCCACAGGAAGCGCGGATCGTAAGCCCGACCGCACATGCCGTAGTTACCGGCGCCGAAGCTGCCGCCGATGATTACGGTGAATTTCGGCACCTTCGCGCAGGCCACAGCGGTCACCAGTTTCGCGCCGTGCTTGGCGATGCCGCCGGCTTCGTATTTCTGGCCGACCATGAAACCGGTGATGTTTTGCAGGAACAGCAACGGGATGCCGCGCTGGCAGGCCAGTTCAATGAAGTGCGCGCCTTTCTGCGCGGCTTCGGCGAACAGGATGCCGTTGTTGGCGAGGATCGCGATCGGGTAACCGTGCAGGTGGGCAAAGCCGCAGACCAACGTAGTGCCGAACAGTGCCTTGAACTCATCGAACACCGAGCCATCCACCAGCCGCGCGATCACTTCGCGCACGTCGAACGGTTGCTTGGCGTCCGCCGACACCACGCCGTACAACTCGTCGCCGCTGTACAGCGGCGCGATCGGCGTGCGTTGTTGCAGTTCACCGAGCTTGCGCCAATTGAGGTTGGCGACACTGCGCCGGGCCAAGGCGAGGGCGTGTTCATCGCTCTCTGCGTAATGGTCGGCGACACCGGAAATCTTGCAGTGCACATCGGCACCGCCGAGGTCTTCGGCGCTGACCACTTCACCCGTCGCGGCTTTCACCAGCGGTGGGCCGGCGAGGAAAATCGTTGCCTGCTGACGAACCATGATCGCCTCGTCGGCCATCGCGGGTACATAAGCGCCACCGGCGGTGCAGGAGCCCATGACCACCGCAATCTGCGGAATGCCCATGGCGCTCATGTTGGCCTGGTTGAAGAAGATCCGCCCGAAGTGTTCGCGGTCCGGAAACACTTCATCCTGACGCGGCAAGTTGGCGCCGCCGGAGTCCACCAGGTAAATGCAGGGCAGGCGATTTTGCTGGGCGATGGTTTGCGCGCGCAGGTGTTTTTTCACGGTCAGCGGGTAGTACGAGCCGCCTTTCACGGTGGCATCGTTGGCGACGATCATGCATTCGACGCCTTCCACCCGGCCGATTCCGGCAATCACGCCAGCGGCGGGAACGTCTTCGCCATACACCGCGTAGGCCGCCAGTTGGCTTATTTCCAGAAATGGCGAGCCGGGATCGAGCAGGCGATTGATCCGTTCACGGGGCAGCAGTTTGCCCCGCGATGTATGCCGCTCCTGAGCCTTCGGACCGCCACCTTGCTGCACTTGCGCAAGCAGGGTGTGCAGGGCGTCGACCTGCTTGAGCATTGCCGCGCTGTTGGCCGCGAACTCCGCCGAACGGGGGTTGAGCTGGGTATGCAGGATAGCCATGTGCAGCTCCGTTTAGCGGGTTTCGTTGAACAGTTCGCGACCGATGAGCATGCGACGGATCTCACTGGTGCCGGCGCCGATTTCGTACAGCTTGGCGTCACGCAGCAGACGACCGGCGGGGAATTCGTTGATGTAGCCGTTACCGCCGAGAATCTGGATCGCGTCCAGGGCCATTCGGGTCGCGCATTCGGCGCTGTAGAGGATGACTCCGGCGGCGTCCTTGCGGGCCGTTTCGCCGCGTTCGCAGGCTTGGGCCACCGCATAAAGGTAGGCGCGGCTGGCATTGAGTTGGGTGTACATGTCGGCGACTTTGCCCTGGATCAGCTGAAATTCGCCGATGCTCTGGCCGAACTGTTTGCGGTCATGGATGTACGGAACGATCAGGTCCATGCAAGCCTGCATGATCCCGGTTGGACCACCCGAGAGCACCACGCGCTCGTAGTCGAGGCCGCTCATCAGCACTTTCACGCCGCCATTGAGCACGCCGAGGATGTTTTCTTCCGGCACTTCCACGTCATCAAAAAACAGCTCACAGGTGTTCGAACCGCGCATGCCGAGCTTGTCGAACTTGTTGCTACGGCTGAAGCCTTTGGAATCACGCTCGACGATGAACGCGGTGATGCCGTGCGGCCCTTTTTCCAGGTCGGTCTTGGCGTAGATCACGTAGGTGTTGGCGTCAGGGCCGTTGGTGATCCAGGTTTTGCTGCCGTTGAGTACGTAGTGGTCGCCACGTTTGTCGGCGCGCAGTTTCATCGAGACCACGTCGGAACCGGCATTCGGTTCGCTCATGGCCAGGGCGCCGATGTGCTCGCCGCTGATCAGCTTCGGCAGGTATTTGCTTTTCTGTTCGTGAGTGCCGTTGCGGTTGATCTGGTTGACGCAGAGGTTGGAGTGGGCGCCGTAGGACAGGGCGACCGAGGCCGAACCACGGCTGATTTCTTCCATGGCGACGACGTGCGCCAGGTAACCCAGGCCCGCACCGCCGTACTCTTCCGGCACGGTGATACCCAGCAGGCCCATGTCGCCGAATTTGCGCCACAGGTCGGCGGGGAAGAGGTTGTCGATGTCGATCTGAGCGGCGCGCGGGGCGATCTCTTTGGCGACGAAGGACTGAACCTGATCGCGCAGCATGTCGATGGTTTCACCGAGGGCA
>LNAP01004086.1_pt1 | contig 13626 bp, 13 predicted proteins | sample 602601 | NCBI WGS metagenome assembly LNAP01 (sample SAMN02440304, study PRJNA202911) | soil metagenome | biome: Subtropical and temperate rainforests or woodlands; isolation source: soil samples (1 kg each in a 20% v/v slurry with milli Q water) were... ...
CGCGCTGGCCGATCACGACGATTCGATCCTTCCGCTGGTCATGGCCGGCGCCTGCAATCCGATCGGATGCCTGCGGCTGAGCAGCGCCGTGCATTTCGCCCATGCTCTCAACGGTCGGCGCCGCGACTCGGTCTCTGAGCGGGGCTTCGGGCTCAATCACATCGTTGCCCACCCTGCCATGTTCATCGGCCATCTCCGACGTTACGCCATGCTCGCGGCTGGGACGACCGGGGTCCAGGGTGAGGCGCCTAAGTTCTTGCTGAGCACCGACGCGCACGGCCAGTGGTTTCCGGACATGGCGCTGCCAGACGAGCTCGCCGTGGAGCACTGGTTGGTGAAGTTGCCCCGCGGCAGCTCGGCGGCCGATCGCGCCGTGCTGCGCAACGAGGCGGGTTATCTCCGCCTGGCGCAGCGCTGCGGCCTGCGGGTGACCTCCGAACCGGAGGTGTTTGACGACTTGCTGTTCGTGCGTCGGTTCGACCGGGAGGTCGTCGACGGAGTTGTGCACCGTTTGCCGCAGGAGAGCCTGGCCAGCATCTGCGACCTGCGCGGGTTCGGCATGCGGCCGAATCAGCACAAGCTGCTGACCGGCCTCCGATCGGTCGTGACCGACCCGCTCGGCGAGACGATCGAATTCCTCAAACGGGACGTGCTGAACCTGGCGATGGGCAACGTCGACAACCATCCGCGGAATACCGCGGTGCAACGGCTGCGCACTGGGGTGGTCCAGCTCACGCCGTTGTATGACTTCGCGCCGATGTTCCTAGACCCCGACGGCCTGGTGCGGGCCTGTCAGTGGAACGCGGGTGGCAGCAGCCAGCGAAATTGGACCGAAGTGATCGACTCCCTCGAGGTCGACGACGCCGAGCGAAAGATCATCGCGCGAGAGATCGCGGCGTTCGCGGAGACGGTGGCCCGCATCCCGTCTTTGGCGTCCGACTGCGGGGTCGACGACGCGATCGTCGGCCGCTGCCGCATCCACATCGATAACCAAGCCGAAGGGCTGGAGGCACTTCGTGGCTAGCAACGGCGTGGGGTTCATCACCTGGAGCATTGACCTTCTTTCCGACGAGCAAGCCGACGCCCTGCGAAAGCACGTCGAAACGCATTCATTGGCCGCATTGAAGCGAAATGACCGGTACCGCGAGTCGTCTGCGATCGAGTTTGCCTGTCAGGAAGCACGGAGAGACGGCAACGGGTACACCGTCCCTGAAGCTATTGACCTGTTCAGGAAGGGGCTGACGGCACCCGGGTACAAGCTGTACGCGGATGCCCTGCAACTTTTGAGGCTACGAGCGGCGTACCGGCGGTTTGTTGATATGGCCGCCAAGCCAGAGGGGCATGGTGATGATGAAGCGACCTGAACAGCGCGTGGAGATGGAACTGCCTAACGCTGCGCTGGCGCATGAGACGGTGCTCGACGACGAGCTATGTCCCAGAAGCGCGCTCGCCAAACCGCTGACATTCAGGCCATGAAAAAAAGCAAGGTGACGCTGGCCCAGATGAGCTGGTTCTCCGGCGGCCGTGGCAAGCGGTTCAAATCCATGGACTCGCCGTTCTGATGATCTTGTTTCTGGACTTCGACGGTGTTTTGCATCCCGAGGGCGAAGGTCACCTCCCATCGGATAAGACGGAGTTCTGCTTTCTTCCACGGCTCGAGACGCTGCTGCGCCAGTTCCCCCATGTCGATGTCGTGATCAGCTCGAGTTGGCGCGAACGACTACCGTATGAGGCATTGATCGCGCCATTTTCGGGGGACATTCGTCGCAGGATCATCGGAGTGACGCCGGCCCGGGCGACGGGACGTTGCCATTCGTACGCCCATCGCGAAAGCGAGATCCTCGCCTGGATCGACCGACACGCTGCCCAGGGGCAGCAGTGGGTCGCCCTCGACGACGCAGAGTGGCAGTTCGACACTTACAAGGATCGTCTTGTCGTCTGCGGCTCGTTCTCAGGTTTCGACGAGATCGCAGCGCACGAATTGCGTGCGCACTTCGAAAGATTCGCGTGAGTGAGCCTGTTTCACCTCCTCAGGTCGGTCGCGCTACTGCGGAGTTCAAAGTCATTGCCAAGAACCCGCACGGGCGCAGCCCGGTCTGGTCCGTTGCTGACCTTCAAGAAGGCGCAAAATTTTGCGCCAACACGACCCCCGAATGTCAGTACTCCAACATATCAACATATCTCCGTCGATGATCGGACATTAAGGTGCGATAACCTTTGTTATCGAAACCAATGACGACGCAACGAATGGCTGTCGTTGGGCCTTATCGAATCTCCGTTGGTCACAGGATTAATATTCGCCCTTCTCGATGCACTTGTTCAACGCGTCGACGCCCAGTTCCAAGTCGCTCCGGTCAGGGGCGCGGGAACAAGTGGCGCCTATACATGCTGGCGAAGGAAATTTCTGTCCCGATGTCCTCGGGATACTTACCGGCCCTATAGACCGCGCCAGCTGCCGCACCAGTAGACGGGACGGGAAGCACCAAAGCGTGCGGGTGAATCTTTCTAAATATCTTCAACTCTGCGTCGATTCCCTCCATGCCGCCCACGAGAACAGCTGCGTCGAACTTTCGGCTTCGAATCATTTCGTGCCTCATTAGTTCAAGACTGCTTTCTCGCTCCCCCACAACAGACTTCGTGTACCTAACATTCGCAAGATCGAACCCGCCTCTTTCGGCAGAGCGAGGAAAAAAATCACTTTGAAACACCGTTACTCGATCCAGCGGCACACCCGAATTTCTCATGAAAAGCGAGATCAGGGGAGAGATAGCAGGATGCCCCCCAAAAGTGATGGTTCCTATCGGTAAAACGACTTCGACGAGTGCGCGTATCGCCTCTCGAATGAGAAACACATCTGCCGTGTCGAAATATTTTCGATGGCGCTCCGGCAGGGGCACGCTGGCTGACAAAAAGAAATGCTTCATTTCGTCAACGCCTTCAAAGCGGCCGGGACTTCAGTCATACGAAGATTCCTTATCGGCAAATGCTGATCCAACCATCGTAAGTGCTCAAGCCAGAGCTCATGCAGTCCGCGGCTATCATAGATTACCCAAATTACGCCAGATCCGTTGATTTTCACAACCGATTTAAAAATCTCGTTGATACGGTCTGAGGTCGGGCGCCCAACAGCGGGAACCACTGAAAGAGACGTTTCCTTGATGGGGACCGATATCCATCGTTCTGGTTGAACCACCGGGCTCATTGAGAGATCGCGAGCGGCATCGCAAAAATTATCCACCAAGTGCGCGTAGCGCGAGGCTATAGCCTGCGCGCGCAATTCCTCAGCGCGATCGCAGATGGAGGCGAGTACTCCGTCTTTCAGAGTTGCGCCACGGCCTGGACTTGGCCCCGTGAAGTCCGAGTTCTCCAGCTTCATGAATCGACTGAATGCAAAATTGGCATTTTCCAGCTGACCGGGCCATAGGAGGTGAAGCGTCTGAATGCCTAGCAGATTTGCCTGAGCGAGTTCGGCTTTAGTCCACCGTCCTTCCCGAAATCCGGGCGTATCAATGAGCACGACAACGTCGACATCAGACATTCGATGCCACAATTCCGCCTGAAAATCCGCTGCGGGCGGAACAGACCGAATATCGATAAATACATCAAAACCACGCTTGTCGAGTTCTTCATATAAGCGGTTGGCGAGAGGCTGCGATCCCTTGCGCCGATAGCTGATGAATATTCCGCGCTCTTTTCTCAGCAAGCGGAATGCCTCGTATATCAACGACGCAAACCGAGGAAGATTTCCACCGCCCGCAGAAAGGTCTAAAGCGTTGACGTGCCAGAGCGAGGCGGGGAGTTCCGCTTCAACAAAGCGTTTTGATGAAACTACGGGAATTATGACGGCCGAATCAGTGATAAGTTTTTCGAGGAATAGCGAGTTTGACGGATTGCTGTTGCCGAAATAAACGGCGACAACTGGCTTCTTGCGGTCATATCGAGAAAAGTCCTTTTCCATTAAGAACGACAGTTCGGCGACCGGAAGGCCAAGGTCAAGAGCACGCCCCACTAACGCTTTCTTCAGGTCGCTAAAACGTTGATCCACACTGCCCAGGATTACGATTTGATAGGAGTGTTTATTCATGATGGGTATTTCGCCAGCGTGGCGGAAAAGCCACTATTTCCCAGCGAGCTTGGCAGCGGTTTCGACCCAGCCGCCAATGTTTGCCCTGCCGTTCTGGCGGACAAAGTCGTAGGCTAGGCAATGTTTTGAGAGCTGCACGACTTGGTCGGATGTTGGCGGCTCAAACCACAATTCTCGTTCGGAAATTGGAGCAGTATGGTCGTTATAACGTACCCACGCTGAATCCTTCCACTCCGCCAAGAACACGCCCCCCGCGGTCCGGTACAAACCCATCTGATCTAGGGGATTCGCTCCTCTTGGAGACGGCTCACTTCGCTGGTTGTTCAGTCCTTCCAGAGAGACCGTTAGTACTCCATTACCCCTCAAGATGCTTCTAGCAATTTCGTATCGAACCCAACGTCTCATCCATGTATGAGCTCCCGCCAACACGCATGTGACGGATGTGTTTTCAAGGCCCTCTCGTAAAAATCGCTTAAGCGCATCGTCACCTTCTCGCTTAGATGCCTCGAAAACGCTTCCATCGAAGAATCCTCGGTCCTCTTGCTCGTCAGATCGCACTACCCAACTGTTTCTGACATTCCAGGCACGCCAGACGTCGGTTTGGTAGTGGAATGAAAAAAACGTCCGACGAGCCATAATAGATTAAAGAGTTAAGCTTAAGAGCGAAATAGAAGAGCGGCGCTCTTACTGCACATGAACCCACCGTTTAAGGATCGTCCATGTGGACGATTAGAGTGATGGGAGACTAGGATCTAGCCTTAATCGCGTCTTTTATCCAACTTTCGATGTTATCTTTGATGTGATCGTAAACATAGGCGCTGCTAGAAAAAGGAGGGTCATAAACTTTTCCAGAAACTGCCTTGCCATCCACGGTCAATCCAATAAACGGGTCGGACCCTTTAGGCGACTGGTTTCCCGAAGAATCCTTTAGATTATGGATGTGAATGGCAAGTACGCCAAGTCCCTCCTTCCATGCCTTCTTAATCTCGTGTTTGACCCAGCGACGACCCGCGGTTTTTTCGCCGACCAAGACCACGAGGCACTCTTTACCTTTCATGTTGTCGGAAATCCACTTTTCAATCGCCGCGTCCCCTCCCTTTTCTATTTCTTCCCATTTGTTGGACTGAAGCAAAGGCTGCTCTTCAATAGCACCAATTTGCTTTACTTGCGAGACGCGCCAGCTGTCCGCTTTGTAGTGGAAACTTAAGAAACACTTTTTGGCCATATCGGAACTCCAATTTGTTGAATTTTCCTGACGTACGCTGCCTCGCTGGCCCCATCCAGTGAGCGCATCTATATGTAACAGAAATTGGGTTTCGAGGCACTGCGGTTTTTCCTGGGGTTCCCGGTGCGGACGTGTCCTGGGGGGTCTCGGAAGGCGGTGTGATCACACGCGTTATCGCCGTTTCGAAAGCCTCGCGCAGCCAAGGCGGGCGTGCAGCCGAGCGCGTGCGCTTTCTTGCTGGCTTAGACGTCGTCATGGGTATCAGGAGCAGTAAGAGTCGAGTGGGCCAACAGTCTTGAGCCCTGCTGACGCACAGGCTACGGGGCGCGAGGTGAGAGATTGACGACGCCCATCGGCCATATCAACTGTGGACGTGGCACAGATCGGCGTTTTTTGCCGGGGAAAGGACGATATGCTCTACGACCGACGGGGTCGCCAAGCCTGATCCAAACGTAGGTTTTCGGTGGTCGAGGCTGACCCGACCAATGCCCTCCACCCGGCGGGAATAGCGTCGGTCGCGCGCGCTCGCAGTTGGAGCCATAGAAAAAGGAATGGAATGGCTAAAGGTGGATTTTTAATTGGTCCGGTGTTGTCTTTCCGGGGGGTCGCCGAAGGGCGTTGGCGCGTCTCAGCGTTAATTGGAGTTGCCTCTGAATCACCCTACCCTGCTCTCCAGATTGAGGATCGCTTGTGCGCTGCCCCGTCCCTTCTTCTTGAGCACAAGAAGGTACGATATTGGCGCTATGACCTTTGCTGCGACCTTAAAGAGCGCGAGAGAAAAGTCGCGTACGGGCTGCCAGATACCGGGTTGACTTGGGAGTTCACCATCCCTGGCCGAGACTCCGCCCCACGAATCGCTTACGTCTCATGCAATGGATTTTCCGACCCTAGTGGCATGCGCAGACTAGTGAAGCCGGAAAACGCCGTCTGGGCTGATCTATGTGGAAATCACGACCGCGGCTTGCGAAACCAGGAGTTCGAGCTCGACAAGGAGCAACTCTGGCACGAAGCACGTACGCAGGACAGATCTCTTCAGCGTTTTCATCTCTTAGCGATGGGCGGCGATCAGCTCTATTTTGACTCTATATGGGAGGACATCCCAAAGTTAAAAACATGGGTTGGGTTGTCCCGGGGTAGCCAACTCACTTTCCCTGTGACCGCGAGTCTTGAAAGAGATATTGAAGACTACTACCTCGGCCATTATTCAAAACGCTGGCTTCCGCCCGCTCGACTGCCCTGGACAGACAAAGATTTTAACGCTGATGCAGCAGACGCGATGGCAAGAATCCCAACGATCATGATGTGGGATGACCATGATATCTTTGATGGCTGGGGTTCGTACACTGAACAGATGCAGGGAAGCCCTGTTTTTCAGACTCTGTTCAAGCATGCTAGGCGAGCTTTCTGGGTGTTCCAGCTACAGCATATGCTTGCGGATTTGCCAGATTTGGAAAGACGTGATCTTCCTGGTCTTTCTCACAAAGACCCGATCTTCGCACCTATCGCTTGGAGTTCGCGCCAGCATCACGATCCGTTGGCCATCCGCTTGATTGACGGTCAACCCGGTTTTAGCTTTGCGCATCAAGTTGGCCCTATCGCCATCGTGGCGGCAGACTTGCGGACTGAGCGTTCTCGAACACAGATCCTAGGGATGACGACTTGGGACAAGCTTCAGGAGTGTTTTGACGCCTTGCCTGGTAAAGACAGCGCTGCCCCTGTCGTCCGCTGCCAGCATCTATTGCTGCTCTCGTCGGTTCCCGTCGTGCATCCAAAATTGAGTCTCGCCGAGGGGCTGATGGACACGTTTGGGCAGGATCATGTTCTCGACAGCAGCGCGGACGACCTCAAGGACCACTGGTCCAATGATGACCACGAGGGCGAACGTAAGCGTCTACTCGAGACCCTGGCTAGGGTGGCGCACGATAAGCTTCTTAGAGTGTCAATCATTTCAGGCGATGTACACGTAGCAGCGTGGGGAACAGCATATCGACGTGATATCCCGCCTACGTCAACTTGGGCTCACATACATCAATTCACTTCGTCGGCGGTAGTACATCCGTCGCTCATGGGTGTTGCCGAGCGCCTATTCCTTCACTTGCTTAACAATACGGCAAGTAAACCGCAGGTTATTGATGTACAGCACATCGTCGAGATGATGCTGTTTCCAGGACACAACCGATATGTAATGCCGGCTCGGAATTGGCTAGCGCTTGAACTTGACCAGGGCACCGATCAAGAAGATTGCAAGCTCTGGGCGACGTGGCGATGTGAGACCGACAACGGTTTCTCCAATCATCTACAAGCGGTCCAGCCAGCAAAGCCTTGACAAGACTGCCTCGCGGCGAAGAATGCGTGCCGGTCTGGTGAACCGCCAACCCGCTACCGTTGCGTCGGCTCCGAACCAGAGAGCCACGAATCAAAGATGACGTAGCAAGTATCGGAGGTTCGAACCCAGAGCTTATCTTCCGTTCCGCCTTTTGCTTTATCTTTTGTGATGTACGGATAAATGCCTAGATACTCTTGGCCATGATAGCTATCACTGGCGCCGCCGGCGCTTGCGATTGGAAGTATGGCAGACCTTCGATTGTGCCCATCTTTAAATCCTAACTCCCAAGGCATCCATTTGGATCCAGCGCTGGCGGTGGTTGTGGCATAAAAGAGGCATTTGCTCGCGGCCATCCGAGCTCGCAACAACTGCGCCGTTTCCTTTGTGACTGATGTTCGATTGAGGTGACGGTCGTGAATCCAATCGACGTAAACCCGGTAGCCGAGGTCCTCGAGAGCATACCAAATGCCCAAGATGAGCTTTTGATCGTCAATGCTGTGAGAGAGAAATATGTCGAAGTCGGTGCCTGTGGACGCCTGAGCTTTTCGGTTGAGCACCGTGCCCGCTGATTCAAGCGTGGGGGTAGCTTTATCCGCTCGGGCTCTGAGATCAGAGGCGTTGAACTGTGCCATTTTAATGTTTCTTAAATAGAGCCTCTATTGGGCGATCGTTGCCGCGGTTCATCGCAAAAAGCCAAGAAATGTTGGCATAGACGCCCTGCCCGACTTTGGATTATTTGTTCAGACGATTAATGATTGCGAGAACCTTCGAAATTAATTTTTCTTGTGTGAGAATAGGATTTCCAAGTTCTTTGATCAGCGGCGGAAGCCAGGGCAAATTTTCATAGTATTTTCGCGGTTCCGCGGACACGGTGTCCTAAATCGTCTTTGCCGCATATCCGGTCAGAGCAATAGGAATGGGGATCAAGCCTTGCTCTGCGGCGATTTCGAACTCCCGAATGACACCGTTCGCCTCGACAATTTCTTGTGGATTCGGCCCAGGCTTGTTGCCAAATAGAAATATCGCGACCCCTCCCAGGGCGATCATTCGGTTTCGGTACTGTTCCCATAGCTGCCGAAGCTGCTCGGGATTTGACGCAAACTGGGGGAACGGTCGCATTACCAACTGATCTTCTGAATACTTTTCCGGGTTGGCATAAATGGTTTCTAGCGCGCCGTTGATCACAGCGCTTCCGACGCCCCAGCCGAAACCGTTTACGACACGAAGGTTTGCCCTTATAAGCTCTGAGGTCAGTGCGTGTATGAAGCTCTGAGCGTCCGTTCTTGACCATTTTCCATATATTTCCGCACTGCCGGATATGAAAACCGTCTTCTTTCTGAAGCGTGATTCAATTTCACGCAAGATTTTGGGGATATCTTCGTATTCGTCTATTAGGAGTGCTTGTATGCCAAAGCGTTTGAGATCGTCGACGTGGAGCTCTTGCTTTCGAATACGGTAAGCCGCTTCCGCCTTCTTTTTTCCGGATTTCGCCGGCTTCTCTTTGCGCATGAAGCAGTAATGCTGCTTTTTGGCCACATCGTGCCCGACGTGCAGACGGCTTAACACATAGTCCAAGTTAGGATCTGAAAAGCTAAAACCAATAAACAAGAAAGTCTTCGATACCAGGTCTCCGCTAAGTGCCGTGACGAAGCGCTCATGGGTGCGGTGATATCTTTCGTATTGCTCCTTGTATAAAATCGCTTTCGAGGGTTCTGTGGCGTCGCCGTGCATCTTGTAGACGACGGCATCGCGCTTCGCTCTCGCTTGGCTCAACTGATCGACGGTATGTTTTACGTCCACCACTTTGAAGGCATTCTTCAGGGATCTTTCGATTAGATCGTCGTAGTTCGTCGTCCAGTAGGTGCGAATCGGAAGACGACTCAGTATTTCGTGAGCGGGCGACGGGTCCGCCTGATCAGAAAATTCCTCGAGAATTTTCCGCGAAAGCCCAGCGCTCGTTCCCTGCTGAGTGACGTGGAACTGGGCCAAGGATATGAGGTCGTGCTCCAACTCAACTCGAAGGCCCAGTTCGGCCGCGATGTCCCTTAAGAGTTCCGGCCAGTCAACGTGACCGCTGCTCTTGGACATTCCGGCTCCAACAAAAACCGCGACGTTGTCTTCCTGCAGGTCCTTGACAAAATTCTTGATAAAGGCGTCGATTGGTGGGCTGAATGCCATTGTTGGTCTCGATCTTGTTGTGGATGTCTACGCCCTGGTTTGTAGGACCAGTCTTGCGTTTCGAAATGTACCCCTTTAGAGTGAATCTCGCCTGTCTTCCCCCGCGATGAAGCGCGCTTCACCGTCGCTTACCAACAAGGGGAGCAAGATTCGCACGTGATGTTCTACGTCGTGGGCGTCCGCTGACGTATGGACGGCGGAGAGCTCAGCCGTCGCAACGCGAGCGGTCGATGCAATGCGGATCGGTGCGAGCGGGGTTAACGCGGCCGGTCTGTCAGTGGGTCGATCGGCGGTCAGCGCTGATAGGCGCGCGAAGGCAGCTCTGTGCCGCCAGTGACGCTAGAGTTTCTCGATGACGTCTTTGTGCAGCTCGTACAGTTCGGGATCCCGACGCTTCACTTCTTCGCCAAGGCGAATCGAGCACCTCATACAGTCGTCTTGCAATTGCGTGAGGCGTTCGCGGTTTCGCCGTGTGAACCCGTCGCCCGGAACAGGAGGAACTTTATAGAGAAGCGATATAGCAATCGCTGATCGCCGCAGCATCAAAAAGTCGTCAAGTTTGCCTAGAGCTGTTAGCTGGACAACTGGCAGGCGGTCTAGAAGATTCGCAATGGCCGCAAACTCGTACGCCACGTCGGCGTAGAGCACCCTGTTCCCCTCCTCGTCAATTTGGTATCCGGCGAGTACGTTCATTCGGCGGAGTTCGCTAGCAAGGTTCTGAAGTCCAAGCACAAGCGTGGCGTCCTCACGTTCCCGTGCGCGCCGATCGTACTCGGCACGCGCCCGGTCTTCCGCCCGGGCGCGTTCAAGCTCCAACTGATGCGTGAACCAGACTGCGCCAATCGCGGCCAGTATCGTGGCCATGGAACCCCATGCCTGCACCCACCCGGCCCATCCTGCGGAATCATGAGGCAGATGTCGTAAGAACGCCCAGCTTAGCGCCGCTAGCATCGCGAGCGCGGCTGACGCTATGACGACAAGAACAACTTTGCTACGCACCGGCTATCGCTCAATATAGAAATGGTTGGCGTCCGAGGTTCGATTGCCGCTCCGGAACGACTTCCAACGGGAAGCGACTTCAAACCAGGAATCGGCCAGCGCATTTCGCGGGATTAATCTAGCAGGCGAGAAGACTCGCTTCTCAACACGTCGCCCGACCGGTAATACCCCATGAAAATGTCGACGGTCTTGTGGCCGGTCATTCGCATGGCTTCTCCGGTGGGAACCTGGCGCCTCCCTGCCTCCGTCACAAAGCCAGACCGAAGCGAGTGCGCCGAAAACATTCCCGACAGCCCGGCCTGCACACACCGCTTCTGAACGATGTCGCGCACGGACTTGGGGTCAAGCCCCTCCTCCGTCACCTTCCCGCCCTTGAGAAGCCGTCTGAAGATCGGGCCTTCAGTGATGCCGCTCACGGCCAGCCATTCGCTCAACGCAGTGGCGGCTAAGCCTGCAACGGGCTTGTTGACCGACGCGTCTTGCTTGCCCTCCTGGTTCGACTTCGAACGCGCGAGTACGTAGACATACCCGCGCTCACCGTGATTGCGCAGGTTCTCCATGGTGGCGTCAGTCACCTCAGAGCGGCGGCGGCCGCCGCTGGCCCAAGCGAACAACAGCAACGCGCGATCACGCTTCCCCCGCAGCGAGTCGTCGCACGTGGCCAGCACGAGCTCGAGCGGCTCCTTGGTCAGCGCGGATTGCTGGGTGGGTCTGACGCCACGCGCGGAGTAGCTGCGGCGCACGCTGCTAAGCAGCTTTCGCACGCCGGGATGGTTGCAAGGGTTGTCGACGTCCGCGTTCTGGTGAGCCTTGGAGATCACGGAGACGCGGTGCGATAGCGTGTTCAGCGCGAACGCGCCCCGCTTTCCCTTGTAGCCCTGCTCCACCAAAAAGGCATCGACCTCCGCCGGCAGATCGAAGACCAACCGGCCCGCCCGCCCGCCCTGCCCTTCGGCATCGATGGCTCCCTTGCGACGCCGCTTCACCGCTGGCGACTGTTCAAGCGAGGCGTCCGGTTGCTCGATCTCGCGCTCTGCATGGTCGGCGATGAACTGCACCACCACGGGCACCGGCAGCGGGAGGCGCAAGGCGTGACCGTACCTCGCGCTGTACCAGGCGCCCCAATAGCGAAGCGCCGCGCCGTAGGAAGCGCGCGTATTCGCAGACTCCCCTTGCCGCATCAAGGCGCGCACGGAATCCTCCGTGGCAGACGAGATCGTCTTCGGATCGAGCACCATCAGCGCGCTGTGGCTGACGAGGGGTGGTGAAGTTTCGAGGTCCATGCGTTTTCGTATGTTTTCGTACATCACATGTACGTTGTATTACGCGAAGCAGCGTGTTGATTCCGATAATTAAACATTATCGAAAGCAATCTGCAAGATCGGAGTAGAGCACGTGTCTGAAAAAGTTTGAGCGCTTTCTTGGAGGCCCCGCGCAGGGGCGTGGTGTCCAGGAGGTGCGGGTCTGACAGGCAGCTGGCGCTCTGCTCAAGGACGGCCTGCGTCACCACGACCGAGCGGGCTCCCCAGAAGATCGACAGTGGGTTGCGCCGCCGCTTTCATGTGATTCACAGATAAGCAAGCGCGCAAATCTTCGTTTCGATGACAAGGGCCGGGTCCTAGAGTGAGCTGCCGACCCGGCGTTCTCCGGGTTCAGTTTGTACTTCCCCATCTCGACACCCGATGAGCCGCCTTCCCGACACCCCACCGCGCCGCCAACTCCACCTCAACGTCAACATCCTCCATTCCGGTTTCGTGCCCTCGGCCTGGCGGCTGCCCGAGAGCGACCCGCACGCTTTCGTCGATGTCGCCCACTATGTGCGCGTGGCGCAGATCGCCGAAGCCGGCAAGCTCGATGCGGTCTTCCTGGCCGACAACGCGGCCATCGTCGATCAGATTCACTTCCGGCCCATCACCGCGCTCGAGCCGACGGTGCTGCTGGCCAGCATCGCTGCGGCGACGACGCATATCGGGCTGATCGGCACCGCGTCGACCAGCTACAACGAACCCTTCAACATCGCGCGCCGCTTCGCCACGCTCGACCATGTGAGCGGCGGCCGTGCTGGCTGGAACGTCGTCACCACGGCCGACTTGCCGTCTGCGCGCAACTTCGGTGGCGATGCGGTGCCCGACCACGCGCAGCGCTACGGTCGCGCGAGCGAGTTCACCGACGTCGTGAAAGCACTGTGGGCCAGTTGGGCGGACGACGCCTTCGTCGGCGACAAGGCCGAAGGCCGCTTCATCGACCCGACCAAGGTGCAGCCCATCGCACACCGTGGCGAGCACTTCGCGGTGCAGGGCCCCGGCACGCTGCCGCGCACACCGCAGGGCCATCCGGTGCTGGTACAGGCCGGGGGTTCGGCCGACGGCCGCGAGCTGGCGGCACGCCATGCCGAGGCGGTGTTCTCCGCCTCGCAGTCCTTCGAGGAATCGCTGGACTATGCGCGCGGACTGAAGCAGCGCGCCGCCGAACTGGGCCGTGGTCCCGACGCCGTGAAGGTGCTCGCCGGGCTCACGACCATCATCGGCGCCACCGAAGCGCAGGCCCGCGCACGGCGCGACGCCCTGGTCGACCTGATCCCCTGGGACTACAGCGTCGCGCGGCTGGCGGGCATCCTCGGCGTCATGCCCGATCGCCTGTCGCTCGACAAGACGCTGCCGGATGATCTGGCGCTGCCGGGAGGCGGCAACGGCAACCACACCTTCTTCAATGCCACGATCGCGGCGGCGCGCCGCGGTGGCCTCACCGTGCGCCAGCTGGTGCGCGAGCTGGCTGGCGGTGGCGGCCACCGCGTGATCGTCGGCACGCCCGAGC
>LNAP01010367.1_pt1 | contig 13624 bp, 11 predicted proteins | sample 602601 | NCBI WGS metagenome assembly LNAP01 (sample SAMN02440304, study PRJNA202911) | soil metagenome | biome: Subtropical and temperate rainforests or woodlands; isolation source: soil samples (1 kg each in a 20% v/v slurry with milli Q water) were... ...
CCAGGTCACCGGGATCATTTCGCTGGCGGCGTTGAGTTTCATGGTGCACGAACCCAGCGGGATCATGGTGCGGTCCAGCGCCAGGTCCTTGTCCGCCAGTTTGCGCAGGTAGCGCATCAGCTCGGTTTCCGAGTGATAGCGGTTGAACACCGGGTGGCTGAGGATCGGCGACTGACGCACCAGCGTGGCCGGGATGGCGCTCTGCACCGAGGCGGCGAGGGCGGCGAAGTCCGGCAGGGCCTTGCCGTCGGACAGCAGGCTCCACAGGGTTTCAACGTCGGCCTGAGTGGTGGTTTCGTCCAGGGACAGGCCCAGGCGCTCGCCATCGACCACGCGCAGATTGATGCGCTGGGCGTGTGCCTTGTCGTGCAGGGCGGCGGTTTGCGCGCCGGCCTTCACCGTCAGGGTGTCGAAGAAGCTGGTTTGCTCGACGTTCAGACCCAGTGCACTCAAGCCTTTGGCCAGGATTGCAGTCAGGTGATGCACGCGATTGGCGATCTGCGTCAGGCCTTTCGGACCGTGGTACACGGCGTACATGCTGGCGATGTTTGCCAGCAGTACTTGTGCGGTGCAGATGTTGCTGGTGGCTTTCTCGCGACGGATGTGTTGCTCGCGGGTCTGCATGGCCAGGCGCAGGGCCGGGTTGCCGAAACGGTCTACGGAAACACCGACCAGACGGCCCGGCATGTCACGTTTGAACGCGTCCTTGGTGGAGAAGTACGCTGCGTGCGGGCCACCGAAGCCCAGCGGCACGCCGAAGCGCTGTGCACTGCCGATGGCCACATCGGCGCCGAATTCGCCCGGTGCGGTCAACACGGTCAGGGCCAGCAGGTCGGCGGCCACTGCAACGAGGGCATTGGCGGTGTGGAAGCGCTCGGTCAGCTCGCGGTAATCGAACACATCACCGTTGCTCGCCGGGTATTGCAGCAGTGCGCCGAAGAACGGCGTCACGTCAGTCAGTTCGCGCTCGTCGCCAACCAGCACGTCGATGCCCAGAGGCTCGGCACGGGTGCGCAGTACGTCGAGGGTTTGCGGGTGGCAATGCACGGAAGCGAAGAAGGTGTGGCTGCCTTTGTTCTTGCTCAGGCGTTTGCAGAAGGTCATGGCTTCGGCAGCGGCGGTGGCTTCGTCGAGCAGCGAGGCGTTGGCGATCGGCAGGCCGGTGAGGTCGCTGATCAGGGTCTGGAAGTTCAGCAGCGCTTCGAGACGACCCTGGGAGATTTCTGGTTGGTACGGGGTGTAGGCGGTGTACCAGGCCGGGTTTTCCAGCAGGTTGCGCAGGATCGGCGACGGCGTATGGGTGCCGTAGTAACCCTGGCCGATGAAGGTCTTGAACAGCTGGTTTTTAGTCGCGATGGACTTGATCAAGGCCAGGGCATCGGCTTCGCTCAAGCCGTCTTCCAGGCCGAGGACACTGGTGCCCTTGATGCTGTCGGGAATCACGCTGGCGCTCAGGGCTTCCAGGGAGTCGAAACCAAGGCTGTTGAGCATGGCTTGCTCGTCACCGGCGCGCGGGCCGATGTGACGGGCGATGAATTCGTTGGCAGTGGTCAAATTGATCTGGGTCATGTCAGTGCTCCTCAGGCTTCGGCTTGGGCTTTGATCAGGCGGTCGTAGGCGTCCTGATCCAGCAGTTGGCCGACAGCGGTGGCGTCGCTTGGTTTGAAACGGAAGAACCAGCCTTCGCCCAGCGGATCTTCGTTGACCAGTTCCGGGCTGCTGTCGAGCGCCGGGTTAACTTCCAGCACTTCGCCGTCCAGCGGCATGTACACGCCGCTTGCAGCCTTTACCGATTCCACGGTGGCGGCTTCGGCGCCTTTGTCGTAGGACTGCAGCTCAGGCAGTTGAACGAAAACCACGTCGCCCAGGGCGTTCTGTGCGAAAGCGGTGATGCCGACCGTGACGCTGCCGTCAGCTTCGGTGCGCAGCCATTCGTGATCTTCAGTAAAACGCAACTCGCTCATGGAAACTCCTAAGGGGCCAGACTCGTCTGGTGGACGCGATTGAAGGCTTGGGAGGACTACATAGCAAGAACGCGGCCAACGTTGTTTTTGTCGTTCTTAATCAATGATTTAGCTGGTTTTGACAAACACTGAAAATCAATCGCTGTAGCGAAATCGATACGGTATATGTCAAGGATAAAAGCCGAGGTGGATCAAAGCCTTGCACAGCCGCGATCGGAGAGGGGGTGTAGCGATATCGTTCCGCTGTAGCGCTTTCAGTACAGATGGAGGTCGTTTTTGGAGATATCTCTCGGCAAGACACAAAACCTGTGGGAGTCAGGCTTCAGGCCTTGCTCGGAATCCCGTACTTGCGCAACCGATGGGCAATCGCCGTGTGGGAGGTTTGCAGCCGGGTCGCGAGTTGCCGGGTCGAGGGGTAGCTGGCGTAGAGTTTTTCCAGCAGGGTTTTCTCGAACTCGTCCATGGCCTGTTCCAGGCTGTCGACGTCATGATCGCCTTGGCGGGCTACCGAGGTGCCGGCGATGTCGAGGTCGCCGATGTCCACCAGACTGCTTTCGCAGATCGCCGCAGCGCGGAAGATCACGTTCTGCAATTGCCGCACGTTGCCTGGCCAGCGGTTGCCCAGCAGCGCCGGGTAAGTGCCCGGCGCCAGGCGACAGATCGGTCGCTGGATCTGCGCACAGGCCTGCTGCATGAAGTAGCGGGCCAGCAGCAGGATGTCCTGGCCGCGCTCGCGCAGGGGCGGCACTTCGACGTTGAGGACGTTGAGGCGATAGAACAGATCCTCGCGGAACAGGCCTTCGCTGACCATTTTTTCCAGGTCACGGTGGGTGGCGCTGAGGATCCGTACGTTGACCTTGACCTCACGGTCACCGCCGACCCGGCGAAAACTGCCGTCGTTGAGGAAACGCAGCAATTTGGCCCGACATCTCGCCGATTTCATCGAGAAACACCGTGCCCTGGTTGGCCAGTTCCATCAGCCCCGGCTTGCCCCCTCGTTGTGCGCCGGTGAAGGCGCCGGGGGCGTAGCCGAACAGCTCACTTTCGGCGAGGTTCTCCGGCAATGCCGCGCAGTTCAACGCCAGAAAGGGTGAGCTGTGCCGTGCGCTGATGGCGTGGCAGGCGCGGGCCACCAGTTCCTTGCCGGTGCCGGTTTCGCCCTGGATAAGCAACGGTGCATCGAGGGCCGCCACCCGCTGGGCGCGCGCCTTGAGGGTGCGGATCACCGGCGACTCGCCGAGCAGGGCATCGAAACCTTCGGCGTGGTCATGGTGCAGCGCGGAAAGGCGTTCGCCGATGCGGTTCGGTTGGTACAGGGTCAGCAGGGCACCGGCGTCGGTAATCGGTGTGGCGTCGAGCAATAGGGTCTGGCCGTTGACGGTGATTTCCCGCAGCGGCAGGCGAAAGCCGTGTTCGAGCAAGGCGTCGAGCAAGGCCGGGTCGGCAAACAGGTCGGCCACGCTTTCACCGTCCGGTTCGCGGCCGTACAGGGCGATCAGGGCCGGGTTGGCCAGCAGCACCTTACCGTCACTGTCCAGTGCCAGGACCGGGTCGGTCATGGCAGCGAGCAAGGCGTCGAGCTGCAAGTGCCGGCGTTGGCCAGGCAGGATGTCGACCACCGTCACCGCTTGCACGCCACGCACGCTGAACAGGGCATCGCGCAGTTCCTCGAGGACTTGCGGGCTCAGAGTCGGGGCGTCGATATAAACATTGGGCGGGACCATTTCCACCGCATCCAGGTTCAGATTGCGCCCGCCGAGCAGGGCCAGGACTTCCTGGGTGATACCGACGCGGTCGATGAAGCTGACGTGGATACGCATGGGGCGGTCTTGGGAAGGGTGGCAAGTATGCCTTGGGGCGGGCTAATGTTGAAATCCTGCGCGGACTTCGATTGGGCGTACGCCCCCTGTGGGGGCGAGCAAGCTCGCTCCCACAGGGATCGGTGGTGTTCACAGAGTCCGGGGTTATTCCAGGTGCTCGGGTTTGACCGGGTCGCCCGATTTCATGTTCAGTTGTACCCGCACGTCCTCGAACATTGCGTCGTAATGCTTGTGGATCGAACCGATGTTGCTAAGGGGTTTCGGGATGCCGTGCTTCTCGGCAATCTTGGTGACGTTGCTGGCGAAGTTGTAGGCCATGTCCTTGGGCAGGAAGAACGTCTCGCTCATGTCCTTGCCCTGGATGCTGCCGTGCATCTTGAACTGCATCCCTTTGCCTTCCTTGGGGTCCTGGGCGACTTCATAGTCGATGCAGATGTTGTAGCTGACGTCATCCTTGTTCAGCGCGTGTCGCTCGATGTGCAGGTGACCCGGCTCGAACGTTGCCATTGTTGACTCTCCTTTAAAATGTCTTGAATTGGGGCCTGCCCCAGGCCTGCCCCGCCGTTTCGTTTACTGATAGCTGATGCCTGGTGTCACCGTACTGATGCGCGTACCGGCCTTGCCCTGGACGATCGCCTCGATGTCCGAGAGCGAGCCGATCACTGCGACTTTCCCAGTATGGCGCGCGAATTCGCAGGCTGCCTGCACCTTCGGTCCCATGGAGCCGGCGGCGAAGCCGAGTTTCTCCATTTCGTCGGGGTGGGCTTGGGCGATGGCTTTCTGCGTGGGTTTGCCAAAGTCGATGAAGGCGGCGTTGACGTCGGTGGCGATCACCAGCAGATCGGCTTCAAGCTGTTCGGCCAGCAGTGCCGAGCACAGGTCCTTGTCGATGACTGCTTCGACGCCCTCGAGTTTGCCGGGCGAGGTATACATGGTCGGAATGCCGCCACCGCCGGCGCAGATCACAATGCTGCTTTTTTCCAGCAGCCATTTGATCGGACGGATTTCGAAGATGCGTTTTGGTTTCGGGCTGGCGACCACGCGACGGTATTTGTCGCCGTCCGGGGCAATGGCCCAGCCTTTCTCGGCGGCGAGTGCTTCGGCCTCTTCCTTGGTATAGACAGGGCCGATGGGTTTGGTCGGGTTCTTGAAGGCCGGGTCATTGGCATCGACTTCGACCTGGGTCAGCAAGGTCGCGAAAGGCACTTCGAAGTCCAGCAGATTGCCCAGTTCCTGTTCGATGATGTAGCCGATCATGCCTTCGGTTTCGGCTCCGAGCACGTCCAGCGGATAAGGCGAAACCGAGGTGTAGGCCGCCGCCTGCAATGACAGCAGGCCGACTTGAGGGCCATTGCCGTGGGCGATGACCAGTTGGTTGCCGGGATGGATCTTGGCAATCTGTTCGGTGGCGATCCGGATGTTGGCGCGCTGGTTGTCAGCGGTCATGGGTTCGCCCCGGCGGAGCAGGGCATTACCGCCAAGAGCTACGACGATACGCATGGTGCTAGTCCTTCTAAAAGAGAAGTAAACGGGCGACTCGGTCTGTCGATGGAACCCTGACCCTGTGGGAGCGAGCTTGCTCGCGATGGGATCGCCGCGGTCTGTCAGATGCACCGCGGCGCTGCCATCGCAGGCAAGCCAGCTCCCACATTGACTGTGTTCCGTCAGTGGGAGCCAGTCAGCCGTTATAGATCAGCCAGCGTCGACACCAGAATCGCCTTGATGGTGTGCATGCGGTTTTCCGCTTGCTCGAAGGCGATGCAGGCCGGCGACTCGAACACGTCATCGGTCACTTCGATGCCGTTGCTCAGGTGCGGGTACTGCTCGGCAATCTGCTTGCCGACTTTGGTATCACAGTTGTGGAACGCCGGCAGGCAGTGCATGAACTTGGTGCGCGGGTTGCCGGTGGCCTTCATCAGTTCGGCGTTGACCTGATACGGCAGCAGTTGCTGGATGCGTTCGGCCCAGGCTTCGACCGGCTCGCCCATCGACACCCAGACGTCGGTGTGGATGAAGTCCACACCCTTGACCGCCGCTTTCGGGTCTTCGGTGAGAGTAATGCGCGCACCGCTTTCTTCGCCGTACTGTTTGCAGCGCGCCACCAGGTCGTCCGCCGGCCACAGGGCTTTCGGCGCACAGATGCGCACGTCCATGCCGAGCTTGGCGCCGATCAGCAGTAGCGAGTTGCCCATGTTGTTGCGCGCATCGCCGAGGTAGGCGTAGCTGATCTCGTGGATCGGCTTGTCGGCGTGCTCACGCATGGTCAGCACGTCGGCGATCATTTGCGTCGGGTGATATTCGTCGGTCAAACCGTTGAACACCGGTACGCCGGCGAACTTGGCCAGTTCCTCGACGATTTCCTGCTTGAAGCCACGGTACTCGATGGCGTCATACATGCGCCCGAGCACGCGGGCGGTGTCCTTCATGCTTTCCTTGTGGCCGATCTGCGAGGAATTCGGGTCGATGTAGGTGACGTTGGCGCCCTGGTCATAGGCTGCAACTTCAAACGCGCAGCGGGTGCGGGTCGAGGTCTTTTCGAAGATCAGCGCGATGTTGTTGCCCTTGAGATGCTGCTGTTCGGTGCCGGTGTACTTGGCACGCTTGAGGTCGCGGGACAGGTCGAGCAGGTAGCGCAATTCGCGAGGGGTGTGGTGTTCCAGGCTCAGCAGATTGCGGTTATGGATATTGAACGCCATTTTGGATCTCGTTAGTAGTCAATCGGGTCGCGGATGATCGGGCAGGTCATGCAATGGCCGCCGCCCCGTCCCCGGCCGAGTTCACTGGCACTGATGGTGATCACTTCCACGCCTGCCTTGCGCAGCAGGGTATTAGTATAGGTATTGCGGTCGTAGCCGATGACCACGCCTGGCTCAACGGCCACCACGTTGTTGCCGTCGTCCCATTGCTCGCGTTCAGCGGCGAAGCTGTTGCCGCCGGTTTCCACCACGCGCAACGCTTTGAGGTTCAAGGCCTGAGCCACGGTGTCGAGGAAGCTGGTTTCTTCACGACGGATATCGATGCCGCCCGCTTTGCTTTCATCGGGACGCAGTGTGAAGGCGACAATCTGGTTCACCACTTCCGGGAAGATCGTGACGAGGTCGCGATCACAGAAGCTGAACACCGTGTCCAGGTGCATGGCCGCGCGTGATTTCGGCAGGCCGGCGACGATCACTTTCTCGACGGCCTTGTTTTGGAACAGGTTCACCGCCAGTTGGGCAATGGCCTGCCGCGACGAGCGTTCGCCCATGCCGATCAACACCACGCCATTGCCGATCGGCATCACGTCACCACCCTCGAGAGTGGAGTTGCCATGGTCCTTGTCCGGGTCGCCGTACCAGATCTGGAAGTCGGCGTTGGTGAACTCGGGGTGGAATTTGTAGATGGCGGTGGTCAGCAGGGTTTCCTGGCGGCGTGCCGGCCAATACATCGGGTTAAGGGTGACGCCGCCGTAGATCCAGCAGGTGGTATCGCGGGTGAACTGGGTGTTGGGTAGCGGCGGCAGGATGAAGCTGGAGTTGCCGAGGAGTTCGCGGAACATCTCGATGGCCTTGCCACCGAAACTGGTGGGCAAGTCATCGCCCGAAACGCCACCGATCAGGAACTCGGCGATCTTGCGCGGCTCCAGACTGCGCAGCCACGAGGCGGTTTCGTTGATCAGGCCCAGGCCCACCGAGTCGGCGGTGACCTTGCGCTCCAGAATCCAGTCCAGGGCTTCGGGGATAGCGACGATGTCAGTCAGCAGGTTGTGCATTTCCAGCACATCGATGTTGCGTTCGCGCATCTTGGTGATGAAGTCGAAGTGGTCGCGCTTGGCCTGGGCCACCCATAGCACGTCATCGAACAACAGTTCATCGCAGTTGTTCGGGGTCAGCCGCTGATGGGCAAGTCCCGGGGAGCAAACCATGACTTTGCGCAGTTTGCCGGCCTCGGAATGGACGCCGTACTTAACTTTTTCCGTGGTCATTTCAGTGATCCTCCAGATGACAAAAACATGGGTTTACAGAGTCAGGAAGCCGTCATAGAGACCGTAGGCCGCCACTATGGCGCCGACGACCACCGTAGCGAAAATCAGCTTCTCGACGTTGGTGAAAACCGGTTTGTTGATTTCCAGCTTGGCCTTGGCGAACAAGATCACGCCGGGGGCGTAGAGCAGGGCGGACAGCAGCAGGTACTTGATGCCGCCGGCGTACAACAGCCAGACCGCGTAGATCAGGGCCACCGCGCCGATGATGAGATCCTTCTGCCGCTCGCCCGCGGCGCCTTCGTAGCTTTCGCCGCGCACCGCCAGCAGCAAGGCGTAGGCTGCCGACCACAAGTAAGGCACCAGGATCATTGAGGTGGCGAGGTAGATCAGCGACAGGTAAGTGCTGGCCGAGAACAATGTGATGATCAGGAAAACCTGCACCATGGCGTTGGTCAGCCACAGGGCGTTGACCGGTACATGGTTGGCGTTTTCCTTGCGCAGAAACTCCGGCATGGTGTGGTCCTTGGCGGCGGCGAACATGATCTCCGCACACAGCAGCACCCACGACAGTAGCGCCCCCAGCAACGAGATGATCAAACCGACGCTGATCAGCACCGCACCCCAGTGACCGACCACGTGCTCCAGCACGGCGGCCATCGACGGATTCTGCAGTTTGGCCAGCTCCGGCTGGGTCATGATCCCCAGCGACAGCACGTTGACCAGGACCAAAAACAGCAGCACGGTGACGAAGCCGATCACGGTGGCCTTACCCACGTCGCTGCGTTTTTCCGCCCGGGCCGAAAAGATGCTCGCGCCTTCGATGCCGATGAACACCCACACGGTGACCAGCATCATCTTGCGCACCTGGTCCATCACGCTGCCCAGGTCCGGGTTCTTCAGGCCCCAGATGTCGGCGGTGAAGATCTCCAGTTTGAAGGCGAATACCGCAATCAACATGAACAGCAGCAGCGGCACGATCTTGGCGACAGTGGTCACCAGGTTGATGAACGCTGCTTCCTTTATTCCTCGCAGTACGAGGAAATGTACGCCCCACAGCAGCACCGAGGCGCCGATCACGGCAGCGGGGGTATTCCCCTCCCCAAATATCGGAAAGAAGTAGCCGAGGGTGCTGAACAAAAGTACGAAGTAACCGACGTTGCCCAGCCAGGCACTGATCCAGTACCCCCAGGCGGACGAGAAGCCCATGTAGTCGCCGAACCCGGCCTTGGCGTAGGCGTAAACCCCGCCATCAAGATCGGGTTTGCGGTTGGCCAGGGTCTGGAACACGAACGCCAGGGTCAACATGCCGACGGCGGTGATCGCCCAACCGATCAGAATGGCGCCGACATCCGCGCTGGCCGCCATGTTTTGTGGCAAGGAAAATATCCCGCCACCAATCATCGAACCCACGACTAACGCAACCAGCGCGCCGAGTTTCAGTTTTCCGGGAGTTTCAGACATTGCATGGCTCCAATGCAGGAGAAGAGAGGCAACAGACTAATTCCGTTGACTGCTGAATCAGCTGACTTAGATCACTAAATTAGAGTGTTACCAGTTTGTTGGCAGAGTGCCATCACTTACGGTGTTTCTGTCTGTAATGCCTGTTCTAGAGGCTTTTTTCAGTTTGTTTTAGCACTTTTTGTATTTGTTTCGAATTATGACGCTAGTTGGGGTTTTCGAATCTTCAAGTTTTGTTTATGCGTTTTTTGTACAGAGTTGACATATTAAAAGTGCGTATAAAGCAAATGAATATATGGGTGTCAAAATAGCCATTTTGTGCAAGTAAAAAAGAGGCTGGTTGGCGTTATCCAACAAACGTTATTACTCTTCATCAGTTTAGTTGACGCTCGTTATGTGACGATCTCGCGGCCGTTGCCGCCCACCAACGAAAAATGGAGATGCAACGATGTCGCAATCACCGAACAAGCTTCGCCTTAGCGCACTGATCGCGCTGGTGGTGGGTTCGATGATCGGCGGCGGGATTTTTTCCCTGCCGCAGAACATGGCGGCCAGGGCCGATGCCGGGGCGATCCTGATCGGTTGGGCAATCACCGCCGTCGGCATGTTGACCCTGGCGTTCGTGTTCCAGACCCTGGCCAATCGCAAGCCGGAGCTGGACTCCGGGGTGTACGCCTATGCCAAGGCCGGGTTCGGCGATTACATGGGTTTTTCCTCGGCCTGGGGCTACTGGATCAGCGCCTGGCTGGGCAACGTCGGCTACTTCGTGCTGCTGTTCAGCACCCTCGGTTATTTCGTTCCGGTGTTTGGCGAAGGCAACACGCCGATCGCCATCGTCTGCGCTTCGGTGCTGCTCTGGACTGTGCATTTTGTGGTGATGCGCGGGATCAAGGAGGCGGCGTTCATCAATCAAGTGACCACCGTGGCCAAGATCGTGCCGCTGATCATGTTCATCGTGATTGCCGCCGTGGCGTTCAAGGCGGATATCTTCACCGCCGACATCTGGGGGCGTAACAACCCGGAATTCGGCAGCGTGATGGATCAGGTTCGGCACATGATGCTGGTCACCGTGTTCGTGTTCATCGGGATCGAGGGGGCCAGTGTCTATTCGGCCCGGGCGGAGAAACGTTCCGACGTGGGCCGGGCGACGGTGATCGGGTTCATTGGGGTATTGGCACTGCTGGTGCTGGTGAACGTGCTGTCGCTGGGCATCATGACCCAGCCGCAACTGGCGAAACTGCAGAACCCCTCGCTGGCGGCAGTGCTTGAACATATCGTCGGCCCCTGGGGTGCGTTGCTGATCAGCATCGGCCTGGCGATCTCGCTGTTGGGGGCCTTGTTGTCCTGGGCGTTGCTGTGCGCCGAAATACTGTTCGCCACGGCGAAAGACAAGACCATGCCGGCATTCCTGACCAAGGAAAACGCCAACCATGTGCCGGTCAATGCGATGTGGCTGACCAACTCGATGATCCAATTGTTCCTGCTGATCACCCTGTTTTCCGCCGGCACCTACACCAGCCTGATTTACCTGGCGTCCTCGATGATTCTGGTGCCGTATCTGTGGTCGGCGGCGTATGCAGTGTTGTTGTGCGCACGGGGTGAAACCTATCAACAGGCACCCGCCGAGCGGGTCAAGGATCTGCTCATTGGTGGCATCGCTCTGGGCTACGCGGTGTGGCTGCTGTATGCCGGCGGCCTGAAGTATTTGCTGTTGTCGGCGCTGCTGTATGCGCCGGGTGTGATCCTGTTCGCCAAGGCTCGTAATGAGCAGGGCAAGCCACTATTCACGGTTGTCGAGAGAGGTATTTTCACCTGTGTCATCGGTGGTGCGGGGCTGGCAGCTTACGGGTTGTACAGCGGGTTGCTCAGTCTGTGAGGTTGTTGCTGGCGTACCAGCCGCCCTATGACTGGCCGGCGCTCCTGGGGTTCTTGTCGGCGCGAGCGATCGTGGGCCTGGAAAGGGTGGTCGAGGGTGTGTACTCGCGCAGCATCGACCTGGATGGCGTTCACGGTACGTTTTCGATCCAGGCTGCAACATCCGATGCACTTGAGCTGACCCTGGACTTTCCGGAGGCTGCTGCCGTGCCTGAGATCGTTGCGCGAGTGCGGCGAATGTTCGACCTGGATGCCGACCTGTCCACGATTCACCGACGCCTGGCGGTTGATCCGCTGATGGCGCGGTTGATTGCCGAACGCCCGGGTCTGCGCGTACCCGGGGCGTGGGACGGGCTGGAGCTGGCGATCCGTGCGGTACTGGGGCAGCAGATTACGGTGGCGGCGGCGATCCGCCTGGCGGGGAAATTGGTAGCGCAGTACGGCACGCCACTGAGTTCAACGCTAGCGGGATTGACCCATGTTTTTCCCCGGGCCAGCGTTTTGGCAGGCGCAGATCTGGCCGCGCTGGGCATGCCGAAAAGCCGAGGCCGGACCTTGTCTGGGGTGGCTCAGGCACTGCTCGATGATCCGCGATTGTTTGAGCCCGGCCGGGAGGGGGGCGTAGCGCGGTTGCTGGCGTTGTACGGGATTGGAGACTGGACGGCGCAATACATTGCCTTGCGACAGTTGCGGGAGATGGATGGTTTTCCCAATGGTGATGTCGGGCTGATCAATGCGTTGGCGGCGCTGGAGGGTGGGCCGGTGACAGCCAGGCAACTATTGTTGCGGGCTGAAGGGTGGCGACCGTATCGAGGGTATGCGGCGCAGGTGCTGTGGACTTCCTTGAATCGGGCGGACTGAGCTGATCCGGAATTTGTGCTGGTGTTTCTGGCGCTATCGCGAGCTTGCTCGCGATGGCGCCATGACTGTCACCACCACTGTGCGGGATGTGAACCCAGTTCAGTCGCGGGCAAGGTCCATTGCAGAGGCGTTCCTGTGATCTTCAGAGGCACCTGCAACCGATGCGCCGGTCCCCAGGGTGTCTGCTCCACCATCAACCCCTGATCCTGCTCATCTTCCGCACGTAACGCTTCACTCGTCCCCGCCCCATGCTCGATCAACAACCTCGCCGTACGCGCCAACGACAATCGCGCCGCCCCCCCGATACCGTCGCTCAACCGCTGCGCCAACAACCGGATCGCACTGGCCGCCATCAGATACCCGGTGGCGTGATCGAGGGCCTGCACCGGCAATGGCGTCGGTTTTTCCGACTGCTTCCAGCGCATGCCCGCTTCGGCAATGCCACTGCTCATCTGCACCAGGCTGTCGAAGCCCCGCCGATTTTGCCAGGGGCCGCTCCAGCCATAGGCGTTTAGACAAACATCGATCAGGCCCGGGTTCAGTTGCCGGCGCTCATTCATGCCCAGTCCAAGTCGTTCCAGCGCATCGGCACGATAACCATGAAGCAGAATGTCGGCGTCCTTGAGCAGGCATTCGAATACGGCACGGTCGGACTTGTCGTTCAGATCAAGACGCGCGCAGCGTTTTCCCAAGGTGACTTCCGGCACCACTCCAGGTTCGTTCCAGGTCGGCGGATCGATGCGCAGGACATCGGCGCCCAGGCCTGCCAGAAAGCGACTGGCGATGGGGCCGGCCAGTACCCGGGTCAAGTCCAGCACCTTGATGCCAGCCAGTGGTCGAGCCACTGAACCTGTCCACGGTTGGCGGCTCCGGCTTGGGTGGTTGGCGAATTGAATCAAGGGTTCTGCGTTTACCGCCTGGCCTTGAGGATGGACCTGCCATTGTTCCCAGGTGCGCATTTCGGCGGCACAGCCACCGGCATCGACCACAGCCTGTTCCAGATCGCTTTTCGCCCACCGAGCCACTTTGTCGGCCATCGCTGCGCGGTCGGTACAGGCACCGAGCACGCTTTCGGCAGCGGCGCGGTGATGGGGCGCGTTGGTGTGCAGGCGAATCCAGCCATCGCGGGTGGCGTAGTCACCCGCGATCGGGTCCCACAACGGCGGAACGCTCCAGCCAAGCGGGCGAATCGAGGTTGCGAACCAGAATGACGCCAGGCGTCGGTCAACTTCAAGGTCGGGCAGGCGCCCGGTTTGTTGGTGCAGCAGTTCGCTGGCAGCCTGGCCGGCGACGGCCATGCTGGCGCAGGCCAGATCAGTGACGGCAAACGCCGAGGGCAAGGCGCCACTGGACGTGAATGGAATCGGGGTGTGAGGTAAACCGAGTACGGCTTGAATGGACGTGAGCAGATCAGTCATTGAAGAGCCCTCCGGAGCGAGAGCCCGATCATAGTTCAAAAAATTCCAGGTCAGATGAAATCCATGTGGGATCTTCGGTAGGTTCTTTAAACGCGGAACTGATCCATCAACTTCATCTGGTGGGTGGTCAGGGAGTTGAGCTGGCTGCTGATCTGCGCCGATTCGGTGGCCTGGCCGGTCAGGGTTTCGGTGACGGTGCGGATCGCCGAGACGTTGCGGTTGACCTCTTCGGCGACGGCGCTTTGCTGTTCGGCGGCGCTGGCG
>LNAP01006532.1_pt1 | contig 13623 bp, 10 predicted proteins | sample 602601 | NCBI WGS metagenome assembly LNAP01 (sample SAMN02440304, study PRJNA202911) | soil metagenome | biome: Subtropical and temperate rainforests or woodlands; isolation source: soil samples (1 kg each in a 20% v/v slurry with milli Q water) were... ...
TCGGGTCGCTGAGGGTTAACTTAATAGACACGGCTACGCATGTAGTACCGACAGCGGAGTACTGGCGGACGGGGGTTCAAATCCCCCCGGCTCCACCAATTTTTCTTCCCAGGAAGACCCAGAAAAGCCGTAAAGCCTAGAGAAATCAAAGCTTTACGGCTTTTTTATTGCCCGCGTTTTCCCACCTAATCCCAGGGCATCCCACGGTTGACGGGGGCATATATGGGGGCATAAAACGCTCATCAGCTCGCTCGGAGAGGATGTGCCCCCAATGCCCCTGAAAGACACCAACTGCCGCAACGCCAAGTCCCAGGACAAGCCGTACCGCTTGTATGACGAACAGGGCTTGTACCTAGAAGTACAGCCCAATGGGGGCCGTTACTGGCGCTTGAAGTACCGCTTTCTGGGAAAGGAAAAACGCCTGGCCCTTGGCGTTTACCCCGAGGTCGGCCTGCAGGAAGCCCGTCGCAAACGTGATGACGCTCGTGTTCAGCTTGCCGGCGGACAAGACCCTTCGCTGCAAAGACGCATGGCCAAGGTGGTCAGCCAGCTCGATCACCAACACACCTTTGAATCGGTCGCAAAGCAATGGCTCACTATTCGCGAGTCAACCTGGGATCCGGAGTACACCCGCACGGTGCGGCAGCGCCTTGAGCTCAATGCCTACCCCTGGCTGGGAAAACTCCCGATCAGCAGCATCAGCACGCCCATGCTGGTCGAAAACCTGCAGCGCATCATCAAACGCGGTGCTCGCGAGACGGCACGTCGTGTAGCTCAAATCTACAAACAGATTTTCGAGTTCGCCGAAGCTGCCGGTATCACCCCGCCCAACCAGATAGGGAATCTCTCACGGACGCTCCCAGCCAAGCGGGTGAAACACTTTGCTGCCGTGACCGATCCTGAAAAACTCGGCGCACTGCTCAAAGCACTGGATAGCTACACCGGAACACTGCCTGTTTGTTGTGCACTCAAACTGGCCCCGTTGCTGTTCTGCCGGCCCGGTGACCTGCGCCATATGGAGTGGTCGGAGGTCAATCTGGATGCGGGCGAGTGGTTGATTCCCGGCCACAAGATGAAAGGGCTCACTGTCACCAAACAGGATCGCCCGGATCATTTGGTTCCCCTCAGCCAGCAAGCAATCGCTGTTCTGCGCGAGCTGAAACCACTCACCGGCAGACATCGGTACGCCTTCCCCTCGGCACGAGGAGGCGACCGGCCGATGTCCAACAATGCCGTCCTCAGCGCGTTACGCCGCATGGATATCAGCGGCGACGAGATGACGGGGCATGGCTTTCGTGCGACCGCGAGAACCATAGGTGCTGAGGTACTGGGGTTTCGCCCAGACCTCCTGGAGCATCAACTTGCCCACACGGTAAAAAATCCGCTGGGACGTGCGTACGATCGAACCTCATTTCTGCCTGAGCGCCGCGACATGATGCAGCGCTGGTCAGATTACCTAGATGCTATCAAGGCTTGAGCTCATAGCTTGGGCTTGCAATACAGATCTCCGCTTGGTAAAAATCTGGCATCTCTTGGAGTCCCATAGGATTCCGTGGGATCGTCACGCCGCCCCGGTTACGGCGTTAAGAATCCGAATTCCATTTGCTGTTAGCAAATGGAATTCCTGGCTACCTCATCGGGGTTTTGCCAGCATCTCGCAAGGCCTTTTGCGCCTGCTCGTCAGCAGCAATGCGGCTAAAGAAACGTACGGGCATCTATTCCGTACCAGCCGGGTCTTTCCTCTCCCCCATGCCAAAGACATAGCTTCAGTTGTCATGAGCACAGCTGCCGCCGGCAATAAATCTCGGAGGCCCGTAACTCGAGGCCCGACAAACGCCCCTGCTTTGCAGTAGGAAAATTCGAGCGCCACTCCCAACACATATGCGTATTGCAGCACTTGAGGACTGCTGCAACGCCACCGCCTGAGCACCAATCAAATGTCAGCACGAACTATTGAACCCAGCCCAGAGGAACCGCGTTTCCTTCGCCTGCCCGAGGTTGAGCTCGCGGTCGGTAAAAAGCGATCCACAATCTATCGCGACATAGCAGCAGGAAAATTCCCTGCTCCATATGATCTAGGCAGCAGCAGATCGGTTGGCTGGCTCAGCACGGAGATATCTGCCTGGATCCTGAGCCGGCCGCGTGTGCAGCTGCGTGGGGGGCATAAAAATGGCTAATCCCCCCGCCCTGCGCGCGCAGACCCAGTGGTTTCATGTCTTTAGGGCTATGATCGATCAGGGTGATGTCGCCCGAATAGGGCCGCACGCGTTCACGGTTTATGCCGTCATCAAGGCACACGCCAATTTCGACGATGGCTTATCGAAGCCAGGCATCCAGCGGATTTCCGAACAGTCGGGAGTCAGTCAGGCACAGGTCAAACGGGCACTAGGGGTTCTCGAAGAGGCAGGCCTCATCGCAAAGAAAAAGTGCGGTCGAGCCAATCAATACACCCTACGTGAAAAGGTTCAGCTCCTTGAAAACGGCCTACCTCATACCGTCGTAACCTGGGATTACGTGCCAGGCCGCGCCCAGCACACCATTTCTGAGCTCAAAAAAGCCATGACCGCTGGCGATCTTGTGAGTACACAGATACTGAACATTGAGCGCCTGAATATACAAATCAACCTGGCTGGTGGTAACGCCCAAGTCGATAGCTCATCACTGCAAATCGACCTCGATCGGTTGCCTCCTGGTATCCGTGAGACCCTGCGCAGGCACCTTAAAAATTCGCAATGAGGTTATGCACAGCTCAGAGTGATACGTATCCGCCTGAGCTGTGATTGATCACGAAGTAGCTCACCTAGAGCTACATAGCGTTGGAATCCAGCTCAGGCTGAGCCGCTAAAAAGAAAGAGAAAATAAAAAAGAGAAGCTCTGGAGGCGACACAGCCTCCTGAGAGAAAGCGCCGAAGCCTTATTGGGTTACGGACAGCTACCGTAAACTCGATTCGACGAATCCCGCCAGCCCTGCCATCTGCGACTTTTTCGCATTTCAGAAGCGCCTTCCTTTATCATCCCCGGCATCGTGTAGTGGTTGATTCACCGGTCACTGGCTCAGGGCGCTCGGCTGTCGCATCCAGTGGTATCCGGCATAAACCGATGCGGCTGAGCAGAGCTGAGTTGCCGATGCAGACGCTAAGCCTACAGAACGGCACGTGCCGGCCGGGATGTAACCATTACCCAAATTTTTAGCGGCTAAAAACGCCGCCTTCGCGCATCAGCGATCTGGACAGTGGTAAACCATGAATGCAGTAGAAATTGAGTCCGCCATATCGGATCTAGCCCTTCAGCCCTTTGACGCGGCGGAGTTTCCGTTCTCCTTTTTGGCTGCATTTGGCAGAAAGGACGCGGAGATCAAGCGTCTACGCGCAGGCAACAACAACGCTTCGGACGTACTCGGCGGTGTACTACTGCGCAATAACATTCACATCGCTGCCTGCGATCCCGGCAGCGTGGGCGAAACGCTCAAGGCGCTGCGCACCAGCTCGGCCACCACAAAAGCCAAAGCTAAGTTCATCCTCGCCACCGACGGCCAAACGCTGGAGGCCGAAGAGCTGATCACGGGTGAAACCATCACCTGCGACTACCCGGACTTCCCCAACCACTTCGGTTTCCTGCTGCCGCTGGCCGGCATCTCCACCATCAAGGAGATCAAGGACAACCCCATCGACGTGCCGCCTGAACAAGCTGTACGTCGAACTGCTGAACGAGAACCTGGACTGGGCCAAGGCCGAGCGTCGCGCCGACATGAACCACTTTATGGCGCGTCTGGTGTTCTGCTTCTTTGCCGAAGACACCGACATTTTCAATGGCGATGGCCTGTTCACTAAAACAGTAGAGCAGTACAGCGAGCGCGACGGCTCCAACACCGATCAGGTGCTGTCGGAAATCTTCCGCGCCATGAACATCAATCGTGTAGATCGTGCCAGTGCGCAACCACGCCTACCCAGCTGGGCAGACAAGTTCCCCTATGTGAATGGAGGCCTATTCTCCGGCAGTACCGAAGCGCCCCGCTTTACGCGCATGGCGCGCACTTACCTGCTGCACGCCGGCAACCTGAATTGGCAGAAAATTAACCCCGACATCTTCGGCAGCATGATCCAAGCCGTGGCCGACGATGAGGAGCGCGGTGCACTGGGCATGCACTACACCAGCGTGCCCAATATCCTCAAGGTGCTGAATCCGCTGTTTCTGGATGATCTTCGTGCTCAACTGGACGCGGCCGGTGACAACAAGGCCAAGCTGCTGAACCTGCGCAAGCGCATGGCACGCATCCGCGTATTCGACCCAGCCTGCGGCTCTGGCAACTTTCTGGTCATCGCCTACAAGCAGATGCGCGAGATTGAGGCGGAGATCAATAGCCGTCGAGGCGAGGCCAACAATAAATCAGAAATCCCGCTGACCAATTTTCGCGGCATCGAACTACGTGATTTTCCGGCAGAGATTGCTCGGTTGGCGCTAATCATTGCTGAGTTTCAGTGCGACGTGCTGTATCGCGGCCAGCAGGATGCACTGGCAGAGTTTCTTCCGCTGGATGCACAAAACTGGATTGTTTGCGGCAATGCTCTGCGCTTGGACTGGCTAAGTATCTGCCCGCCAACTGGAACAGGGGTGAAAGTACTTGCTGATGATTTATTCGCTACGCCACTGAATCAGGCGGAGATAGACTTTGAGAATGAAGGCGGAGAAACATACATTTGCGGTAATCCACCATATGTAGGTAAGGGTAAGAAATCTGCACAGCAGATATCCGACATGGACTATATTTTTGGGCCGCGCGGAGTAAAACATGGCTATATCGACTATGTTGGATGCTGGTTTATTAAAGCTGTCGATTATGGAGAGCAGACTAATGCAGCCTGCGCATTTGTTTCCACAAACTCTATCTGCCGCGGCCACCAAGTCCCTTTACTATGGCCACAGATATTCGCAGACAAATATGAAATAACTTTTGCACACACATCGTTCAAATGGAAAAATTTGGCCGCTCACAATGCCGGCGTGATAGTAGCTATCATTGGACTTTCAAGGGCACCAAAGACTACAAGGAAGATCTACTCGGTAACTGATGATGACGAGCTGCTTGCCAAAAACGTTCCTCTCATCAACGCATATCTTGTTGGCGGAGCCAACATACTCATCGAAAAGAGCTCACACCCGATAAATGGCTTGTCAAACATGGACTTAGGCAATATGCCATATGACGGTGGAAGCTTGCTGCTTTCCCGTGATGAGCTCACCGAACTGGATTTGACTGAAGTCCAACGCCAGAAGTTAATCCGAAGAATTTACGGATCAAAAGAATTCACGAACGGACTGAGCAGATATTGCCTTTGGATTGATGATAAAGATTTACCAGAAGCGACTTTGGTACCGGGCATCGAGCGTCGCATAAATGCGGTTAAGGAAATGCGGCTGAGCAGTACCGATACCGGTGGAAGAGCAATGGCAGCACGCTCACATCAATTAAGGGAAATGCGTAGCGCTCAGACACACACATTAGTGATGCCAAGAACATCTTCGGAATCCCGCCACTATTTACCTGCAGGCTTAATAGCAAAAGATAGCACTGTGTCTAGTGAGGCCTTTGCGATTTTTGATGCCCCTCTCTGGCAACTTGCGATCTTGGTTTCAAAGCTGCACTTGTCTTGGATAGCAACAATCTGCGGGCAACTGAAGACAGACTTCCGCTACTCGAACGAACTTGGCTGGAACACCTTCCCCGTACCGCTACTTACCGAGCAAAACAAAGCTGACCTGACTGCCTGTGCCGAGGCTATCCTGCTAGCCCGCGAAGCCCACTTCCCCGCCACCATCGCCGATCTCTATGAAGTCAAAGATGGCGTTAGTCGAATGCCGGACAACCTGCGCCACGCCCACGAGCGTAACGATGAAGTGCTGGAGCGTATCTATATCGGTCGCCGTTTTAGAAACGATACCGAACGGCTGGAAAAGCTGTTTGACCTCTACACCAAGATGACAGCAGACACAGCAAAGGCCACGCCGAAGAAGCTACGAGGGAAAATGGCATGAACGCCCCTGCTAGCCTGACCACATCACCCGAGGGCTACGGCGAGTGGTTAGCAGACCTCAAAGGCCGTATCCATAGCGCCCAGCAGCGCGCCACGCTGGCGGTAAACCGCGAACTGGTACTGCTCTACTGGCAGTTCGGCAACGATATTTTGACCCGGCAGGCACAGCAGGGCTGGGGGGCCAAGGTGATCGAGCGGCTGGCACATGACCTGCGCATCGCCTTTCCTGAGATGAAGGGATTTTCCCGCGCCAACCTGATGTATATGCGCGCCTTTGCCGAGGCCTGGCCGGATGCCGCGATTGTCCAACAGGCTGTTGGACAATTGCCTTGGGGGCACAATCTGGTACTGCTGACCCGGCTGAAAGATCCACAGCAGCGCCTGGCCTATGCCCAGAGCGCCATCGCGCACGGCTGGTCGCGTAATGTGCTGAACATCCATATAGAAACCCGCCTGCTGGAGCGTAGTGGTACGGCGGTCACTAACTTCGATGTCAGCTTGCCCAAGACGCAGTCCGACCTGGCCCGCGAGTCGTTGAAAGATCGGTATCGGTTTGACTTCCTCGGCCTGCACGATGAGGCGCAGGAGCGCGAGATCGAACATGCCCTGGTCAAGCACGTCACCGAGTTTCTGTTGGAACTGGGCGCAGGCTTTGCGTTTGTGGGGAGGCAGGTGCTGCTGGATGTAGGCGGCGATGAGTTCTTTATCGACCTGCTGTTCTACCACCTCAAGTTACGCTGCTATTTGGTGATAGAGCTCAAAGCCGGCAAGTTCAAGCCCGAGCACCTGGGACAGCTTGGATTTTATATGACCGCGGTGGATCGCCAGGTCAAAGGTGAACACGACAACCCCACCATCGGCCTTTTGCTCTGCAAGAGCAAAAACAAAGTCGTGGCGGAATATGCATTGGGCGATAAAACCCAGCCCATGGGCATTGCCGAGTATAAATTGCTCGAATCTCTGCCTGCAGAATTGCAAACCAGCTTGCCCAGCATTGAACAGATCGAGCGTGAACTGGCGGGCGACGGTACCCTCATGGAGGACGAATCACAGTGACGAACACTACCAACCCGACCAACAGCTACACGGTGCCTTCGGTATCTATTGCTACAGCGCACACAGGGACATCCAGCAAGGGCAATGAGCTGGGCATGCGCATCATGCAGGAACGTGCCTATACCAAGCGCGGCGAACAGTACCTGCTGATCAAATCGCCACCCGCATCGGGCAAGTCCCGCGCCCTGATGTTTATCGCGCTGGACAAGCTGAATAACCAGGGTCTGCAACAGGCCATCGTCGTAGTGCCCGAGCGCTCCATTGGCGGTAGCTTCGCCGATGAGCCACTGAGCCAGCATGGCTTCTACTGGGACTGGCAGGTGGCCCCGCAGTGGAACCTGTGTAATGCCCCTGGCATCGATGAGCCGCGTGTAGCCAAGTCCAAGGTAGATGCGGTGCGCGCCTTTCTAAACAGCGGCGATAAGGTGCTGGTCTGCACCCATGCCACCTTCCGCTTTGCTGTGGAAGAGCTGGGTATCGACGCCTTCGATAACCGCCTGATTGCCATCGACGAGTTCCACCACGTTTCCGCCAACCCAGACAACAAACTGGGCAGCCAACTGAGCGCGTTTATCAACCGCGACAAGGTGCACCTGGTTGCCATGACCGGTTCCTACTTCCGTGGGGACAGCGAGGCCGTGCTGGCTCCGTCGGAAGAGAACAAATTTGAGACGGTGACGTACACCTATTACGAGCAGCTCAACGGCTATCGCTGGCTCAAGTCGCTGGATATTGGCTACTTCTTCTACACCGGCCGGTACGTGGATGCGGTCGCAAAGGTGCTGGACCCGGCGCTGAAAACCATCGTCCACATTCCAAACGTAAATGCCCGTGAGAGCCTCAAGGACAAGGAGCGCGAGGTTAACGAGATCATGAGCGCGCTGGGTGATTGGCAGGGTGTAGACCCGGCCACCGGCTTTCACCTGATCAAAGCCAAAGACGGTCGCACGCTGAGAGTGGCCGACCTGGTGGATGATAGCGACCCAGGCAAACGCTCCAAAGTGCTCGGCGCACTGAAAGACCCGGCGCAGAAGAACAACCGCGACAATGTGGATGTGATCATCGCGCTGGGCATGGCGAAGGAAGGGTTTGACTGGATCTGGTGCGAACATGCGCTGACCATCGGCTACCGTTCGAGCCTGACTGAAATCGTGCAGATTATTGGCCGCGCCACCCGCGACGCCGAGGGTAAGGAGCGCTCGCGCTTCACCAACCTGATCGCCGAACCTATGGCTGATCAAGCTGCTGTAGCCGAAGCGGTAAACGATATGCTCAAAGCCATTTCCGCCAGCCTGCTGATGGAACAGGTGCTGGCCCCGCGCTATGAGTTCACCCCGAAAGATACCGGGCCGAAAGAAGGCTTCAGTTACGGGCCAGAGGGGTATCAAGCAGGTGGCACTAATCTAGGCGTGAATGAAACCACGGGCCAATTCCATGTCGAGATTAACGGCCTGACCACACCGCAGAGCACAGAAGCCACGCGCATCTGCAAAGAAGATTTGAACGAAGTAGTAACCAGCTTCCTGCAGGATAAAACCGTGCTGGAGCGCGGCCTGTTCGACAAGGAAAACACCCTGCCAGAAGAGCTGACCCAACTGCGCATGGGCAAGATCGTGCGCGAGCGTTACCCGGACTTGAGCGACGTCGACCAGGAAGCCATCCGCCAACACGCTATCGCCGCCATGAACATTACCCAGCAGGCCAAGTTGATGTTGGCTCAGGCCGACGCCAACGGGAGTGACGTTGTACAAGGCAGCACTGCTCTGCTGGATGGCGTGCGCAAGTTCGTTAACGTACGCGAGCTGGATATTGACCTGATCGACCGCATCAACCCCTTCGAGGCAGCCTATGCGGTACTGGCGAAGGCGATGGATGAGAAGTCCCTACGCCAGGTGCAGGCCAGCATTGCGGCCAAGAAAGTGAGCATTCCTCGTGATGAGGCGGTTGAACTTACAGATCGCGCTAGAACTTTCAAGCGCGAGCGAGGCCGCCTTCCAGACATCAACTCTGCAGATGCCTGGGAAAAGCGTATGGCCGAAGGCGTTGTTGCTTTCATGCGCTACAAAGCTCAGGAGTTGGCAGCGAAACAAAGTGGGGTGATCGATGAGTCAAATTGATGAGGACGAACTGCTCGCTGAGCTTGGCCTTGAAATCGCTCCCCTAAAGGCTGCCACTCGAACCCCTCGCGAAGAACGCATCATCGCTGGCTTCGAGGACATTCAGCGCTTCTATCAGACCCACGGCCGCGCCCCACTGCATGGCGAAGATCGCGACATCTTTGAACGCTTGTACGCAGTGCGTCTGGATCAGCTACGCAGGCTGCCGGAGGCACAAACCCTACTGGCCGGCCTGGATAGTCACGGCCTACTGCCAGGTAATGCGGTAGCCACGGTAAATGTGGATGACCTGGATGAGGACGCCTTGCTCGCCGAGCTAGGCATCGGCAGTGAGCCCGTCGACCTGGACGACATCACCGTGCTGCGGCATGTGCGTTCAAGTGCGGCAATAAAGGCGGCAGAAGAAATTGCAGCCCGGACCCCATGTAAAGACTTCGAGAGCTTCAAACCACTTTTTGATGAGGTTGAAGCCGGCCTAAAACAAAACCTGTGGATAACCAAGCCCTTTGGCAAGAACGCCAGCATCGAGGCCGGGGACTTCTTCATTCTGAGCGGACTCATTGCCTATGTCGCCGAGGTGGGCGACACCTACAAGACGCCGAACGCGGAGACGAATGGGCGTTTGCGCGTCATTTACTCCAATGAGACGGAAAGCGATCTTCTACTACGATCCCTGCAGCGGGCGCTCTACAAGGACAGTGAGGGACGTGCCGGATCTCGGCTAATCAGGGTAGATTCAGGCCCACTGTTTAGCGACATAGCCGAGCCGGACGACATAGAAAGCGGCACTATCTATGTGCTGCGCAGCCAGTCCAGCCACCCCTTCGTAGCCGAGCACCGCGAGCTGATCCACAAGATTGGCGTGACCGGTGGCAAGGTGGAAGCCCGCATCGCCGCCGCGGCGAAGGATGCCACCTACCTGCTGGCAGATGTGGAAGTGGTCGCAACTTACAAGCTTCACAACCTGAACCGCACCCGGCTAGAAAACATCTTCCACCGCCTGTTCGGCGCAGCGCAGTTGGACTTGACCATCGATGACCGCTTCGGCAATCCGGTCAAGCCGAGGGAATGGTTCCTGGTACCGCTGCATGTGATCGACGAAGCGGTTGAGCGCATTCGGGATGGGTCGATTACCGGTGTCGCGTACGATCCGCAGACGGCTCGCTTGATCAGCTAAGGCGCAGCTAAAGCGTGACGATCAAATCCGGGCGGAAGCCAGTCTCTTCGCCCGGATACCCTCTAGGGTTGCAAACTACACGAGCGCCTGCCGCGTCATAATCGACGGCTGTATGCGCATCCATGTGAGTGCCGGCACGCGGGCTGCCGCAGGCAGTTTCAGCGTGACTTAACCTACGTTAGCCTCGACCAGTCGCAAAGGAGATGACGGTACATCCAGCATGTACTGCCTGGTCACCATCTCTGCCGTAAGCCCGGCAGCTGTCAACACCCGCTTCCAGGTACCGTAATCCAAGAGATTGATCGCCCTCTGTACCAGCATAGGCGACTCCATAGGGATCAACTCGTCAAACTCTTCGTGCTTCGTGAAACCCTTTCGATTGAGATACGTGAAGCCCGATTTAGCTTGTTCGGCGGTGAGCAGATCGAGGGTGTGAGCCCTGAAAATGAGCGCCTTGAAGCTTACCTTCCAACGAAGCTTCATATCCTTGAGTGCCGGCCAGTTCAGGTACTTGCCTCGCATAGGGGGAAACTCTGATGCGAAACTTGCCCGGGGCATCAACAAAGCACTGGCAAACTGGTTAGCCTGATCCTCAGTAAGGCGACAACCGGTCTCAATACCTTGGTGCATCACCAAATGGCCCATTTCATGGGCAAGGTCGAAACGTTGCCGGCATGGATTCACCTTTGCGGTGTTCCTCACGATCAACGGTCGTTTGTTGGACAACGAGAACGCATCGACCTTGTCATCGGCTTCGGCCAGGTTCACCACCAGCACGCCAACTTTTTCTGCCAGCTTGGTCACACTAGACAGGGGGCCGATCCCCAGGCCCTGTTCACGGCGAAATTTTTCAGCAACCTGCTCGATCTTGTTGATACCGGATACCGGCTCCTCAAGCATGCTGAAACTCACTGCAGGAAAGGCAACCTCCTTATCCAACTCGTCAATCAGCAGCTCAAACATCTCGACCTGAGCCGCAATGGTCTTCTTGAGAGTCTGCGAGGAGGATCGGACGCTTCGAAAATGGCATTGCTCCAACTCCACCGAACCGCGTCGTGGCGTGAAGAAAAAACTCTCGCGCACGCCCAAGGCTTCAGATAGCTGGGCGAGTTGGGTGCCCGAAGGAATCGCATTGACTTCCAGCTTGTGCGCGTATTGCCGGGTAACGCCCAAGAGCTCTCCGATATCGGCGAGCGAACGCCCCGCCGCGCATCTAGCGAGACGGAGCTTGTCGGGCGAAAACTCGTCGCCAAGAGGCAGAAAGCCTGTTCTGTCATTCATTTACTGATCAGCATCTCGTGTTGCGTTCTGGTCTGCATCTTTGTCCCGACGAGCGACTAATGGTTCATCGATTGCCACCTCTTGTGGAAGCTCGGTGGTACGAGGAGCAAACAGAGGAACGTAGTCATGCACCCACTTACATACGACGTTCCGGTTGGTATCGAAGCCCAGAATCGAAGCAGTCAGCGTCGGCCCGTCAAAGTTGCCGTCAGTATCGACATACAAACGCCAAGTAATGTTCTTGTCGATCGCAGGCCCCAGCAAGCTAGCCTGGTAAAGCTCAACTCGGTTGGATTGCAGTCGATACCCTTTCTTTCTGACCTCGGGATCGTCCATTACCACCTGCATCAGCACGCCATTCACACTCAGCGTGAAGTCCATGGTGCGGTTAGTGAGCAGCAGCCACGGAAGGGCCGGATCGCGGTGGAGGCGTTTGAACCGGCCGTGGACGCGGCCATACGGAAGTGTTCCCATAGTCCAGTTGGTATCGTCATCCGTAGAGGTGACTTCCAACGCACGGTAAGCCGCATCCAGAGCGTTATTGCAGATCAGCTCGACGTGTTCCGGCTTCAGCTTCGGTTCCAGCTCACTTGGGTGTTGGATCGGGGGCATGGGCCTCTCCATAAAGCGTGCAAAACACAGGTACTGTCAACCGATATTTTTGTGCAAATTATCGCTTCTGTCAACCTTCGTGTTCTGATGCTCATAATCCCCTGGTCGCAGTTTCGTGTGCTGCCAGGTGCAAGTTATCTCGGCCCGATCTTACCGACGTACCGATACAACGTGGTTCTCGATACCCCGTATCGCTTGGCTACAGTGCTAACCTGAATCTGTGGATCTTTGAGCAAAGCCTTTATTTCGCGGACTTGAGCATCTTCCAACGCAGGTTTACGACCACCTTTACGTCCTCGAGCGCGAGCCGCCGCCAGCCCTGCGCGGGTACGCTCTCGAATCAGGTTGCGTTCAAACTCGGCCAGGGCTGCGAACACATGAAAGATCAGCTTGCCGGCGGCGCTGGTGGTTTCGATTCGCTCGTTGATCGACTCGAACCCCACCCCTTCCTGCTCCAGCCGACTGACGATCCCAACCAAGTCAGGCAAGGAGCGGCCAAGGCGGTCCAGTCGCCATACGACCAAAGTGTCGCCACTGCGCAGAGCCTTGAGACAATGCCCCAACTCCGGTCTATCCGCTGACTTGCCACTCATGGTCTCCTCGTAGACCGTAGCGCATCCAGTTAGGGCAAGTGCATCACGCTGCAGATCGAGATTCTGATCATCAGTCGAAACTCGGGCGTACCCAATCCGCTTTCCCGTTTATTGGACGGATGCGCTCGTCAATTTCAGGCGCTGAAAGCGACCGAAACCGAACCCCAGAATATTTTTCCTCGCTCAACATTTCCTTCAGCAGCTCAGCACCTGAGCTGAATGGAGGAATGACCATGAAGCAGAGTTTCCACGCACATTTTGATCGGGACTTGACCAAGGCCGGTTCGGCAATTCTCAGGGAGGCAGTCCGGCGCGGGCTTCTCAGTCAGCACGAGGCCATGATCCACGACCAGCAATGGGCGCAGTTTAGTGCTTATGCCAACGAGTCTCATGAGGTAGACATCTTGGAATTCGTCAATAAAAAATTGGTGAGGGAGTACGGGGAAGAGCTCTATATCCAGACATACCAAGGAAATCTCCCACTGCAAAGCGTGTCGGGCCTGCTTGAGACTGTATATGTAGTGATGGGCTTCGCAACTAATGGGCACTGGAAAGGCGCAGCGGCTAACGTCGGTAGCCGTCTTGGCTTTCCAAGCTATACACGGATTACCGTACCGCGCAGTCTTGACCGTACTAAGTTTGAAGCCGCGATGGTGGATATTCAGGCTCTCCACTCAGAGCAGCTAGCAACATTGATCAGATTGGTTCGATACCTCGGCATGTCAATGCTAGACGCTTTTTTCTTCGACGCAGAA
>LNAP01004116.1_pt1 | contig 13620 bp, 6 predicted proteins | sample 602601 | NCBI WGS metagenome assembly LNAP01 (sample SAMN02440304, study PRJNA202911) | soil metagenome | biome: Subtropical and temperate rainforests or woodlands; isolation source: soil samples (1 kg each in a 20% v/v slurry with milli Q water) were... ...
TTGCCAACTCGCCAAGGCGAGATCCCCGAAGGGCGAGGGCCAGGTGCTCAGATCACCTGTGGCCTCAAATGAGGCATCTGCCTTGCTTCCTGTGGGAAGACCGGGCAGGGGAGTTGCTAATGAACAGATGAAAAAAATGCGATTCGCTGGTAATGAGGACCTCCTGTGACAGTGAGTGGGAAATGGACGGCCAGGGCTGTACCAGGCATTGCGAGGACGGAGCAGCGCCCCATTGAGGCGGTAGGTTGACGTTGGCAGTGCTGGACATGCCGAGGATAAAGCAGGCTCCCCCATGGGTAGGGGCGACGCACGGTGATGAGCCGAGTGCGTCTGGGATGGCTCCGTTCAATGCGAGCTCAGCGCTTGCAGGAACCTGCGCTCTGGGCAACCGGATGGGTACGGCATCGGCGAAATGCTGCTTCGCGCGAAGTAGTGCTTTCTGCCCTGCACCAGGGGTTCCGGTGTTTAGACCCGCCGGTAGGTCATTGCAGTTTCAGTGTGCAAGAGCATCATCACGTAGCGCCAACGTAAATACGATCTGCGCGACGTCGTATTGTTGCTGCATTGCGCGGGGCCGTCACTGCGGCGGGCAGTGACGGCCCCGTGCGACGAGCCGAACTGCAGCAGTGGCGAAAAGGCACTTGCTGGCGCAGTCAAATTGTTCGGACGCAGAGGTGGTTTCTTTAAGCTAACGCGGCCGATGGCCTTGTTGGCTGTCTGTTGATGCGCTGCCAGTGGCAGCCTTTCAACAGGCAGCTCCCCAGAGGCACGCGGGCGTGTAGTATCCACCTTGTTTTGAAATCGACTCGTGGCGACCACCGAGTATCGGATGGTGCCTAGTCGATGTGAGCGACGAGCCGCCCAGGCGAAAAAGAGGGGGAGATAGTCCTGCATACCTTGACTGATATATGTCTCGGGGAAACTCTGAAGAAGACTTCCAGATTTGGCAGAACGTCTGATCTCAACCGCCGAGATGCTTGATGAAGCAGATGACCTTCGTCGACACCTAGTATGCTGGCAAACGCAAGCAAACTCCGTAAGGAGTGTTTCCTGATCGAGATGGATCAGGTCGTACCCTGGAAGGAGTTGATCAATCTGATCGAGCCCCATTACCCCAATGGTGAAGGGGGCCGTCCGGCCTATTCGTTGATAGTCGTGCTGCGCATACATCTGATGCAAAACTGGTTCGGCAACGGCTAGCCGACGATGGAAGAAGCGTTGTGCGAGACAACAGTCTTGCGTCAGTTCGCTGGTCTAAATCTGGAACGTATCTCCGACGAAACCACCATCCTCAACCTTCGTCGTCTGTTTGAAAAGTACGGGTTGGTCAGCGGTATCCTGCGGGTCATCAACGGCTGTCTGGGCGACCGTGGGCTGATGTTGCGCCAGGGCATGGTGGTCGATGCAACGATCATTCATGCACCGAGTTCGGCCAAGAATAAGGACGGTAAACGCGCCCTATGAAATGCATCAGACGAAGAAGGGAAACCAACATTTCTTTGAAATGAAAGCACACCCAGCGTCGACGCCGAATCCGGCTTGGTGCATAGCCTAGTGGGCACCGCCGCGAATGTAGCGGACGAGACCCAGGTCGATCAGTTACTGAGAGACGAGGAACTTACGTGTGCGGGGATGCGGGTTGCACCTGAGTGGAAAAACGCCCAGAGCATCTGGACCGCAATATGATCTGGTCGATTGCCGCCCGGCTCAGCAGCTATAAAAAATTATGTGAAAAAGAGTTTGATTGGGCGAATGCAACGCAAGATCGAATACGCAAATGTGCAGATACGGGTCAAGTTTGAATATCCGTTTCGCGTGATCTAGCGTCAGTTTGGCTATCCGAAAGTGCGCTTTCGCGGCTGGTCGAAAAACATTGCTCAACAGGCAACCTTGCTCGCTATGTCGAATCTGCGGATGGAGCGAAAACGGCTGATGAGTATGGACGAGGTGCGTCTGTAATGCGGGCTGGTCGCCCTAAAGCAGCGCGATCAGAGGACGGAGCCATGAATTGCGGGCAAGAAAGGTCTGGTTTTCGATCGACTTATGATTTTTTGAGCCTCAAGTAGCGAGAGCATGAAAAATCGGTGGGTGCTTCAAACCTTCCTCAGCGTCCCTATCCGTCTTATCGAGTTCACCAGCGTCAATGCGTATGCGGTATCTGCTCCTTGCGCATCTCTCTTGGATACGCTGGGGCCGTCAGCCGTGTTGCAGAGTTCTGATCATACGCTTGGCCTCTGATCATGGGGGGCCAGAAGACGAGCGTCAGCTAACTCGCTATGTCCGGCATACACTGGGAGGCCTTTCTAAAACAACCTCACGCTAACGGATGCATGTTGGCGCGCCTCAACGCCTCGATCTACAGGTACATGCCTTGGTTTATGAACTTTTTATGTCGAGGGTTCGGTTCGCGGTCTTGAGAGTTGTCTATTTATAGGATCGCGAGTAATCGAGAGGATCCGCTTCAGTTTTCGCCGGCGTGAAGCGTGCTATGGATGTTAAGGGGTTGAGTTTTTGAGTAGGTGACAACGACTGATTGAAGTAAGTGGAGCATCATGTCTAAAAAAATTAGCCGTCAGCTCTCGTTTCGGGGGACGTGGGGTCCAATCAATATTGGATTGGTGGTCTATATGTCGCTGGGCTATTGTGTGAGGTATTTTTCTGAATTTGTTTTTGTGATCAGTAATGAAAGTGAATTTATTCGTTCTTTGACAAATACTATTCCGGCGTTGCAGATGGTGGACCGGGTAGCTCAACTTACTGGTGGCAATCCTGCGCCGATGAAGATGCTTGTCGCTTATGCGATTGTCGGCTCTTTGATATTGGCCGTCTGGTGTGTGTTCTGGTCTTTGCAGAAAGACATACTGCATGAAATGGCGTTTCGGTTTGAGTCCGATAGGCCTTCAAACTGGCGTTTGCTAATGTTGGTGCTAGTGATTGTGGTTTTATATGTTGCTTGCTTGCACGTAATGAATATGGAGAGGGTAAATGTTTCGCGGCAGGATGTTTCCTGGTTCTCCAGGTCGCTAAGTTCTGCAACGGTGATTATGTTGCTTAATGGGGGGGCGGCTGCTATATGTGTGATGGTGGCCCCAATATTGTATGTCGTTTTCTTTGTAAAGCCTAAGTTTACTAGTTAAGGAGCCTTCAATATGTCGATTGTGATGGAAGATAGCGAAGCAATTACGGTTGATATTTTTTTTGGAGGCTTAGGTAAAGCGGGAGAGGCCGTCACATCTCCTGCACAGACGGCGCTACTTGATGCATTTCAAGCGGCGGGCAATGTAAATGATCTGGCGGCACGCTTAGGTATCCCTATCCAGTTTCTTGCGGTCACCGGTGTCAAAGTTGTTTCAGCGTATGGATATGATGGCTATAAAATCAGCATTGCGATTAGATCTGATGATCCGAACGCTGTAGCTAAAGAGTTATTTACCACAGCTATCGGGAAAGTTGTTGGTGTGGGGCTTACTCCTTTATCAGCTCCGCTTATGAAACGTGGGTTAGGCGGTATCGCTGCTGGGGTCGCTATTCCTTTGGTCGGTGATGCTGTAGCTTCGAGTTATGCAGGAGGGGTCTGGGATGATCACGTTGCCAATAGCCAGTTTGGCTCATGGTCGACCAGTCAACTGACCGACACTTTTGGCATTGGAGTAAAGGTGACAGCAGGCGCTGATGCCAGCAACAACAGGGGAGCCTTTGTGCCCCCCGCAAATCAGGTGCCCAACAGCCTACTTGCGATCAATCCCACTACAAACTCTCAGTCCATCTTTTTCAATCAATCACCCGTCTTGCAATTGCCCCCCATACAGATCACGGGCGACTATATCTACATTGTCCAACCAGGTGATTCGCTGTGGAAAATCGCTCAAAAAAACGGTTGGGACTTCAACGAGTTGAGAGATGTCAACTCCCAGTTGAGCGATCCGAACTTTATCCGCCCCGGTCAGGAAATTTTTGGCTTGCCCCCGGCATCCGTCGACAACAAGGTCGACATTCGCACTAATACGGGCGCAACCAGCTCTGTGTCGACGCAAGATGCTACAGCCGCCTTGAATGCCAATGGGACCTTTAGTTCCAGTGGCAATTATCTGGCAACTATGGACGCCTTTCGTCTTAACTTTGAGTCAACGTATGGCAGCGCACTGATTGGTGGTATCGGCACGGGCGGGTTTCGCCCAGGCGCAATGGGCCTGTCGAACGTTGACAGCCAATCCTGGGGGCTTGAGTTTGCAGCACGGTCTCTAGGTGGCTACCAAGGCGGCAGCAGCCAATCTGGGCAAGTAGCACGTGCCGCAGGCGCCCTCACCAACTTCGGCCTTGGCCAACGCTTTATTCCCGCCGACCCAATGATCCTCGATTTGAATGGTGATGGTGTAACCCTGGTCAACTTTTCGGAAAGCACTGCGTTTTTCGATATCGATAACGATGGCGGCAGCCGTGAACAGACCGGCTGGGTCAAAGCGGTCGGCGCCGCTACTGATGGGATTCTGGTACACGACTTAAATAATGATGGGGTGATCAACGGTATCCAGGAAACCCTGAGTGAGTACTACAACGGCGTTACGGGTACAGGCGGCAACACCGGTACGCGACCCTATGCCGATGGTTTCGTTGCGCTCAAGGCCCTCGATTCCAACGGAGATAATCTGTTTAACAATTTGGACGCAGGATGGTCGCAACTGTGGGTCTGGGTCGACCAGAATGGAGACGGACTCTCATTTATTGATAGCAATGACAATGGCATCAAGGATTCCACCGAACTGTCCGAGCTCAGAACCTTTGCCGAACTGGGCATCACCAGCATCAACTTGACCAAGTCTGCGCAGAGTGGCTTGGTCAATACTGGCAATGAAGTGTTGGCCACCGGCAGTTTTATTCGCAACGGCTTAACCGCAGCGGCGCAGGCCGTGCGATTTATTGCCAATCCGAGCGGAACGCAGTTCAGCAAAGGTTTGAATGGCACCACGCTGATCACGCAAGGATCCTCCGGCGCTTCCTCCGTGCGCTCCTTTGTTAGCGAAAGCAACACGAATCAGACGTTGTCCGTGACAACGTTGAACGTACAAAACATTTACGCCGGTGGCGGCAACGACTCGCTGGTGGGCGACTCCGGAGCGAACTGGCTGGTGGGTGGGTTGGGCAGCGACACATTCAGTGCTGGCGACGGCGATGATGTGCTACTGATCGATGCAGACGATGTACTTCAAAACATCCACGCCGGCGCTGGAACAGACGTGATACAGGTGGTTGGTGAGCGCGGTGTGGCCTTTGATATGGCGCAGGCACAAGCAGAGGTCTTTGTTGGAGGTACAGGGGCTGACATCGTTTATGGCGGTGGTCGACAAACGATATTTGTCCGCGGTGGCGCAGGTGACGACATCCTCATTGGCGGTGGCGCGAATGATGTGTTGTCTGGCGACGACGGTGATGACCGAATTGAAGGCGGCGCCGGTAATGATCTGATTCGTGGTCATCGAGGTCGCGACCATTTAGCGGGTGATAACGCAGATGACGTGCTGGACGGTGGTCTTGAGGATGACGTTCTCGAAGGTGGTTCGGGTAATGATGTACTCATCGGCGGCGGCGGCGACGATACGTTTGATGGCGGTGACGGCATCGATGTCGCTGAATATTCCGGGTCCTATGCCGATTACCGAATCAGCAAGCTGAACTCCACTACCTGGCGTGTCGTTGATACTCGTAGCGGGCAGGATGGTGCCGACACGCTTTCCAATATTGAAAAACTCAGCTTTTCCGATGTCAGTCGGGTCGACTTGACGATAGGCAGCCCGCTGCCGGTTAAGGATATTCTGACCAGCAACAGTTCAGGGCAATTGCTCAGCCGTACGGTTGCCCAACTGATCAGCAAAGCCCAACTGCTGGGTAATGATCGGGATTGGGACAGTAACCTGAGCCAACTGGTCATTACCGAGGTCCTCGAAGCTCAGGGCGGTACCGTTAGTCTGAACACCAGCGGTGACGTGTTGTTCACACCGGATGCCAATTACACCGGTGTGATGAGTTTCAAGTATCGATTGAGCGACGAGGCCGGCCAGTTCACCAATGTGACTAACACGGCGACAGGCCAGACCGAGGCGATGAAAGCCGTCGTTTACTTGCAAACCCCCGATCTACCCAGTGACCCTCTGGCTGTCGAGCAATGGTATCTGTCCGACATCAACGTCATTCCCGTCTGGAAGGATTATACGGGGCTGGGAGTACGCATTGGTCAGTTCGAACCAGGTAGTCCTTACGCGACGGGCCCGGAGATATTCGACTATCGACACCCGGATCTGCAGCCTAACGCCGACAAGGCCTGGCTCAATACGTTGGACGCGCTGGGCAACAATAATACCCCTCAGACCGCCAGTAACCACGCCACGATGGTGGCGGGTGTAATGGTGGCTGCGCGCAATGGTCAAGGCGGGATCGGTGTAGCCTATAACGCCACGTTGGCCGGCCATTACATTCAGGGCGATGGGCTGGAGCTATCCCAGCTCAGTACGGAGATCAGCGCCGCTCTGGCCAAGTTCAAGGACTACGATGTCGTCAATAATTCCTGGGGCGCCGCGAGCAACTTCCTGATCAATGTGGCCCCTGCGGGTACCTTGCAGACCGGTATTCTCAATGCGGTCAGCCAGGGGCGAAATGGTTTGGGGACTGTAGTGGTCATGGCTGGAGGCAACGACCGTCAAGGTGGAGCCAACACCAACTACAGTGCACTCACCGCCAATCGTGCGGTGATTACCACAGGATCAATCAACGCAGCCAGTGATCTGGGAACGCTGCAACTTGGCATGAAACCCTTTAGCAATCCAGGCGCATCGATTCTGGTATCAGCGCCGGGTAGCAATATCGACAGCACCAGTCGTCAACTGATCGCCGACAACGGTTCTACATTGGGTTCGAACTATGCCACTAGCGAGGGCACCAGCTTCGCTGCACCTATCGTCTCGGGTGTAGTGGCGCTGATGCTGGAAGCCAATTCCCGACTGGGCTATCGAGATATCCAGAGCATCCTGGCAATGACCGCGACCAAGGTCGATGATCCCAATGGCACTGACTGGGTCTACAACAGCGCCAAGAACTGGAACGGTGGCGGCATGCACACCAGCCATGACTATGGTTTTGGTGAAGTGGATGCCCGTGCCGCTGTGCGCCTGGCCGAGACCTGGCACACACAAAGTGTCTACGTGAACGAGGTCAACCGTAGCGCAAGCAGCGGCGCACTCGGTGTAGCTATCCCCGACAACGGCTCTACGCTCTCTCGCACCTTGAGCATGGCATCGGGTCTGACAGTGGAAAGTGCTCAGGTCACGGTAACCTTGACCCATCAACACTGGGGCGACCTGATCATCAAGTTGATCTCACCGTCCGGTACTGAAAGCGTTTTGGTCAATCGTTCGGGCAAGGCCCCGGGAAGTGGGGCGAGCGATCGCGGTGATCCCATCTCAGGCACCATGAGCTTCAGTTTCAACAGCACTCATTTGCGTGGTGAGGACAGCGGCGGCGTCTGGACACTTCAAGTAATCGATGCCGTCACCGGCGAGACCGGAACGCTGAGTAATTGGAAGTTGGATCTGTACGGCGCGCTGGAGGGTGTTGATGACGTATATGTCTATACCAACGAGTACGCAAGCTTCGCGGGAACAGCGCGTAATACCCTGGCTGATAGCGACGGTGGTGTCGATATTCTCAATGCGAGCGCGGCCACCGGCAACAGTACGATCAATCTGAACGCTGGAGTGCTCAGTACTATCGCCGGCAAGTCGCTGACGATTACCGGAACTCTCGAAAAGGTCTATGCAGGGGATGGCAACGATACCCTTACCGGCAATGCTTTGGACAATGTGCTGGTGGGTGGGCGGGGCAATGACACACTCAATGGTGGCGCAGGCTCGGATCGGTTGGAGGGTGGCCAGGGCAATGATTCCCTGACAGGGGGACTCGCCGATGACCTGTTCATTGTCCGCCGTGAGGTGGGCAGTACCGACACCATTACAGACTTCAGCAGCGCTTCAGGAATCGAGAAAATAGTTCTGGTGGGGTTCACCGATGTGCCGGACTTCACCGCGATAACCCTGACGCAAGTTGGGACGCAGGTGAGGGTCAACCTGGGACAGGGGCAGACGCTGTTAGTGAACAACGCTACGGTGGCCGCGCTATCCGAGCAGAACTTCACCTTCATCACTACACCGCACTTCCTCGAAGAGTACGTCGCACGGTGGGTCAATCCACTACGCACCGCCGGCACTGCGGGGACCGACAACTTGTTGTTACCTGGCGGCGCTGATCTGAGTGCATTTGGTATGGGGGGAGACGATCTCATTTCTGCCATCTCACCTAATGATCTATTAGACGGTGGTGATGGCAATGATCAGCTTTTGGGAGATGAGGCAGGCTATACGCCTTACCCCGGTACTGACTGGATCGAAGGGGGCGCCGGCGATGACTTCCTGGACGGTGGTGACGGCGATGACATGCTCGTTGGAGGAAGCGGTCTCGACTCTATCTACGGCCAGGGCGGCAACGACTATTTGATCGGTGGTAGCGGCGACGATTATCTCGATGGTGGGGCTGGCGATGACATTGTCACTCTGGATGGCGATGCAGGGATGATTGATGGTGCCAGCTACGCATTCCTGGGTAATCGCGTGGGTGGCGCTGGAGGCGACATCTTCAGGGTGCTGACCAATGGTGGCGCGCAAGCAGGGCACGGTTCATCGGGAACTCAAATTGGTGCCTATAACCTGATTGTTGACTTCAACCCAAACCAAGCACGCGAACAGATAGATTTATCAGCGTTTTCGTGGGTGGGCTCTTTCAACGACCTCGCTTTTGAAGACTGGTCGGTGGGCTCAGTATCGATGGTCACGATTTCGTCCGTGCAGGGTACGACGGGGGCATACGTGACCTTGCACGGCATCAGCTCATCGCAGTTGCGCGCCGACCATTTCATCTATGCCAAGGGTATTGCGGGAAGTATCGAGGGAACGCTCGGCAATGACACTCTGACGGGCAACGCCGGGGCCAACACGATCGACGGACTTGCGGGCGCCGATAGCATGACCGGCCGTACCGGCGATGATACTTACATCGTCGATAACATTGGCGACCAGATTTATGAGTTACCCGGCGGCGGATACGACACGGTGCTTTCCAGCGTCGGTCACACGTTGAGTGCCAATGTTGAAGCACTGACATTGATGGGCAGTGCGTCACTCAACGGTACTGGCAACAACCAGCGTAACCGCCTGACCGGCAACGCCGGTAACAATCGTCTGGACGGTGGCGCGGAAGCGGACGAAATGGTGGGTGGTGCTGGTAACGATGTTTATGTCGTGGACAACCAACTGGATAGCGTCACGGAAAACGTCAATTCCGGCACCGATCGCGTTGAGGCATCAGTGTCATGGACGTTGGGCAAAAATATCGAAAACCTGACTTTGACTGGCACTACACATATCAACGCTACCGGTAACGAGGTGAGCAACACACTGATCGGTAATTCCGGCGATAACGTTCTTGATGGTGCGCAAGGCGCCGATACGATGGTCGGTGGGCTCGGCGATGATACTTATTATCTGGACCACACAGGCGACGTCGTGTCGGAAGCACTCAACAGTGGTTACGACACCCTGTATAGCAGCGTAAACGTGACGCTGGGCAACAATGTGGAAAAGGTGATGCTGTTTGGAAGCGCCGTTTCTGCAACCGGCAATACGCTCGATAATTTCCTGATCGGCAACAGCTTGGCGAATACTCTTTCGGGGGCGGCCGGTGACGACACTCTGGATGGCCGTGAAGGCGCCGATGCAATGAGCGGCGGAGCAGGCAACGACACTTATTTCATCGACAATCTGGGCGATACCATTACGGAGTTAGCAAGCGAAGGTGTTGACACTGTGGTTTCCAGCATAAGCCTCAACCTGGCCACTCTGGGAGGAGGACAATTGGAAAATGCGCTACTGACTGGCACTGCCAACCTCAACCTGACAGGCAATGCTCTGAATAATGTACTGACGGGCAATGCTGGCAATAACACGCTGTCCGGTGGCGCCGGCAATGACACCTATACCCTGGGACGTGGTGACGGAACCGATCGAATCGTCGAGACTGATGTTGCAACAGGCAACACAGACATTGCATCCTTTGGATCTGGCGTTACCACCGAGCAACTCTGGTTCCGCCAGATAAGCAACGACTTGGAAGTCAGCATCATCGGGACCAGCGACAAGTTCTTGGTGAACAACTGGTACTTGGGTAACCATTATCAGGTGGAGCAATTCCAGGTCTCGGATGGACAAACTCTACTAAGTACTCAGGTACAGAACCTGGTGCAGGCAATGGCAGCGTTTGCGCCACCTGCAAGTGGTCAGTTCTCGCTTCCTTCCAATTATGCTTCGGTGGTGCAGCCGGTGATTGCCGCGAACTGGCAATGAGGCGGGCTAGAGTCAGCGGCTTAATCGGCGTGATCCGCCTGTACGGTCAGCTCTATCCGAATGACAGCTCTATCCAACAGTTGAATACCTTCGCCGACAGTATCGAGCAGGCACCGGCCTATGAGACCTACAAAGAAAACAAGGAACAGCTCAAGACCTGGCTCTCCAATCAACTCAATGGCTCAACGAACAACAACGGCAGTATTCTGGATGTGGCTACTGACCCCTCGACGCTCAATCCGTCCAACCTCAACCTGGGCGGTACCGGCGGCGGGCAAGGTTTGCTGCAGTCTGGAGCAGGTTACGCAGCGACCATGCTTGAGCGCTATGTGAACCGTGGCGGTGTTGAGTTAGTCTCGCCCAGCAACGTTGTGACCGGTGGCCCCCGTCCCGGTAATGGCAGTGTCAACGATCTGGCTGCACAGATTTAAACGCCCTATTACGTCCGATATTCACCCGTGACCTTGGGGTTTTGCCGCGTTCGATGTAGGTGTGGCACATACTGATTCCCGATTGACGCTGTGTGCATTGTGAATTTTTTGTGACGTGGTTCGGAGAGGCGGCTCGCAAACCGTCTAGATATAACGGCGCCGATACAATGCTAAATCTGGTTTCGTGGGGTTGAGTAACCTGAACTTCATCTGTGAAGTCGATGATGCGGGGGAGCATGGTCAAGAATTCAAGTGCTTTGCTCTGTCGACGGCATCCATTGAAGGAGGCTGGAGGGTCAGTCACACTTCAGAGTTGACGGTGGTGCTGCGTAAGGCTTTGGCAGCACGGCATTTTGGATTGTCCCGAACCTAGGTATTGATAAGGAAAGAGTATGGCGTATTTGATTGGATTAACTTCAAACCCTGAAATATCCATTGGCAAAGTATTCGATCCTGAGATTGATGGGCGGCTGTTCGCGCTGATCAGTCTGGGGCTCCCGCTAACGCCCGAGTTGAGGGCTGCTATCCCAAGTATATTGAGAGTTACTCAGCTCAAGGGGGGAGGGATACCTGGGATCTTGGGATGGAGTATTGGCCCATTTTTTATCTGTCAACGTCTGCGCGATATATTGGAAGAGCTTGAGCCTGGCAGGCATGATTTTTTTCCTATTGAGGTTCGTAGCTTCAGACCGGGCCCTGATGAGAAAATATTTGGAACGTATTACGTGATACTCGGCCTTGTTGGTGTAGATGCGGTTGTTGTTGAGAAAACCACCTTTATCAAAGGTTTTGGCCGGGAAGGCTACGAGCGGAGCCCTCATTTCGATCACGAGAAGACTGCTGTATGTACGCTTGATGCTCGTATTATCGCGGGGCATCATTTTTGGACGTTACCTCGTGACTTTGGGAAAACGCCGGATCATCCTGATCGCTCCGTAACGGGGTACTTTTGCTCGGATGACTTGTGGAATCGTATTAAGCAAGAACATATAGAGGGCTGGGAAATTCTTAGAAAGTGCGACGTGATTAACGATTAATTCGGATCTCTAAAATCGAGATTGGCTTCATATATTAATTATAGGGATATTAAAATGGCGGCCAATCTTGATCTCGAAAAACTTGATTTCGTTGATGTTGAAAATCTAACGCCGGTGACTGTCCGCGCCGCAGACGGTGATCACACTGTCACCTATGCGCGTCATCACGTCATAGCAAACAAAACGTTCAAGGAGTCGGCATTTCTTCAAGCACTGCAGAACGTAGGTCTGTGGGATCAAGTCAGCTTTAAAACCAATGGCGCCGCGTTGGTGAATACGATTGATGGTGAAACTGCGAGCACGGCAAGCAATCGTGACGTCGTAGCCGGCGCGGCACACAACGGCAACCATAGTGGCTACAATGCAGACCAAAAGCGTATCTTCGATGCCTTCGATAAGAAGTATCTTGCGCTTAGGGCAACTGGTGATTGGGGGGCGTATGGCTCCGAATCCGGTTGGTTGGCTGCCCAGTCGAAAGCTGTTCATGGTTATACCGCGTTTTTGAAAACCGAATTGGTTAACCCCAACTCTGGACTTAAACTTCACACCACAGATGGAAGTCGCTTAGACGCGACTTCAACTGAACTATGGGCAAAGTTTTCAAAAACGTTCTTCGACATAGATACGTTGGCTTTTGATCCGGCCATTACCAGCCATCCTTCTTACGTGGCGGGTAGTCAATTTTCCCCCGGCGTACACGCAGGCGCCGGCACCTTGGACGCGACTCCAGGCTCCAAAAGCGCTCTGGACGTTTCAACCTTTGCCTCCAGCGCCGACGTCGCCAAGGCCATGGACAATCAACTAGGCATCAAGGCTTCAGCGCCGTCGGTCTTCGCCAAGGCCCAAATACACCAATCAGTCGGAATAGTAAAAAAAGGCCACAGCACCGCCATCATCGCACTCACCGCAGCCGGGCTGGTCACGATGGTCTTCCATCAGCAAGAGGCGATGGCCGCCGAGCTCAATCGTCCTGTTTCGTTCGATGACGCGCGCAAGGCCTTGGGTCTTGAACTCGATGAAAAAGCGCTGCGTGAAGTGGCTGGCGAGGCGGCGTTCGATATTGGCGTGAGCCTGGCATTGCCGTTTGGTTGGGCCAAGCACGCGTGGGATTTGCTGCTGTCTGGCGAAGACATTATCGGCGTGATCCGCCTGTACGGTCAGCTCTATCCGAATGACAGCTCTATCCAGCAGTTGAATACCTTCGCCGACAGTATCGAGCAGGCACCGGCCTATGAGGCCTACAAAGAAAACAAGGAACAGCTCAAGACCTGGCTTTCCAATCAACTCAATGGCTCAACGAACCACAACGGCAGCATTCTGGATGTGGCTACCGATCCCTCAACGCTCAATCCTTCCAACCTGAACCTTGGCGGTACAGGCGGCGGACAGGGCTTGCTGCAGTCTGGCGCAGGTTACGCGGCGACCATGCTTGAACGCTATGTGAACCGTGACGGTATCGAATTCGTCTCGCCCAGCAACGTGGTGACCGGTGGCACCCGTCCCGGTAATGGCAGTGTCAACGATCTGGCTGCACAGATGGCCGCGCTGCGGGCCCAGACCCAAAGCGCGGGCTCGATGGGTGAAGAGGGGATGGGCTGGGAGATGCCGATTCCGGCCAGCGGTAATCATGGGGTAGTGACTCAGAATGGGAAGAGCTACAACGCCACGCTGTACTTTGATGCTCAAGGTAACTGGATTGGTTTTACCCCG
>LNAP01005705.1_pt3 | contig 13620 bp, 14 predicted proteins | sample 602601 | NCBI WGS metagenome assembly LNAP01 (sample SAMN02440304, study PRJNA202911) | soil metagenome | biome: Subtropical and temperate rainforests or woodlands; isolation source: soil samples (1 kg each in a 20% v/v slurry with milli Q water) were... ...
TGCATTTCAGGTGCTGTGCCAGGCCCCACCTTTTGAAACTACCGTGACCGAGTCCTGACGATGAACACTGAATTCCGTAAACCGCTGCCCGGCAGCCATTTGGATTACTTCGACGTCCGTGCGGCGGTCGAAGCCATCCAGCCCGGCGCCTACGACACCCTGCCGTACACCTCCCGCGTGCTGGCGGAAAACCTGGTGCGTCGCTGCGACCCGGCCACGCTCACCGAATCCCTGAAGCAATTCATCGAGCGCAAACGCGACCTCGACTTCCCATGGTTCCCGGCCCGCGTGGTGTGCCACGACATTCTCGGCCAGACCGCGCTGGTCGACCTCGCCGGCCTGCGTGACGCCATCGCCCTGCAAGGTGGCGACCCGGCGCAAGTGAACCCGGTGGTGCCGACACAATTGATCGTCGACCACTCCCTGGCCGTCGAGCGCGGTGGTTTCGATCCGGACGCGTTCGAGAAGAACCGCGCCATCGAAGACCGTCGCAACGAAGACCGTTTCCACTTCATCAACTGGACCAAGAAAGCGTTCAAGAACGTTGACGTGATTCCGCCCGGCAACGGGATCATGCACCAGATCAACCTGGAGAAAATGTCTCCGGTGATCCAGGTGCGCGATGGCGTGGCGTTCCCTGATACCTGCGTCGGCACCGACAGTCACACCCCGCACGTCGATGCCCTGGGTGTGATCGCCATTGGCGTCGGTGGCCTGGAAGCCGAGAGCGTGATGCTTGGCCGCGCATCGTGGATGCGTCTGCCGGAAAGCGTCGGCGTCGAACTGACCGGCAAACTGCAACCGGGCATCACCGCCACCGACATGGTGCTGGCGCTGACCGAGTTCCTGCGCAAGCAAAAAGTCGTCGGCGCGTGGCTGGAGTTCTTCGGCGAAGGCGCCTCCGCGCTGACCCTCGGCGACCGCGCAACCATTTCCAACATGGCTCCGGAATACGGCGCCACCGCGGCGATGTTCTACATCGACCAGCAAACCATCGACTACCTCAAGCTCACCGGCCGTGAAGACGAGCAAGTACAGTTGGTCGAGAACTACGCCAAGACCACCGGCCTGTGGGCCGACAGCCTGAAGGGTGCGCAATACGAGCGCGGCCTGACCTTCAACCTGTCCTCGGTGGTGCGCAACATGGCCGGCCCGAGCAACCCACACGCTCGCGTTGCTACGTCTGACCTGGCCGCGCAAGGCATCTCCGGGAAATGGGACGACGTACCTGGCCAGATGCCGGACGGCGCGGTGATCATCGCCGCCATCACCAGTTGCACCAACACCAGCAACCCGCGCAACGTGATTGCCGCCGGCCTGCTGGCGCGCAATGCCAACAAGCTCGGGTTGACCCGCAAGCCGTGGGTCAAGTCGTCCCTGGCACCGGGTTCGAAAACCGTGGCGTTGTACCTCGATGAAGCGGGCCTGACGGACGAACTGGAACAACTCGGTTTCGGCGTCGTGGCCTTTGCTTGCACCACCTGCAACGGCATGTCCGGCGCGCTGGACCCGGTGATCCAGCAAGAGATCATCGACCGCGACCTGTACGCCACCGCCGTGCTCTCGGGCAACCGCAACTTCGACGGGCGGATTCACCCTTACGCCAAGAATGCATTCCTCGCTTCGCCGCCCTTGGTGGTGGCTTACGCCATCGCCGGCACCATCCGTTTCGACATCGAAAAAGATGTGCTGGGCCTGGATGCAAACGGTAAGGAAATCCGCCTGAAGGACATCTGGCCGAGCGACGAAGAGATCGACGCGGTGGTGAAAGCCTCGGTCAAACCTGAGCAGTTCCGTCAGGTCTACATCCCGATGTTCGCCATCCACGAAGACACCGGTCCTAAGGTCACGCCGCTGTACGACTGGCGCGAGATGAGCACCTACATCCGCCGTCCGCCGTACTGGGAAGGTGCGCTGGCCGGTGCGCGCCCGCTCAAGGGCATGCGCCCGCTGGCGGTGCTGCCGGACAACATCACCACCGATCACCTGTCGCCGTCGAACGCGATCATGCTCGACAGCGCCGCCGGCGAATACCTGGCGAAAATGGGCCTGCCGGAAGAGGATTTCAACTCCTACGCCACGCACCGCGGTGACCACCTGACCGCGCAACGCGCCACCTTCGCCAACCCGAAACTGTTCAACGAAATGGTCCAGGAAAACGGTAAGGTCAAGCAGGGTTCGCTGGCCCGCGTGGAACCGGAAGGCAAGGTCATGCGCATGTGGGAAGCCATCGAAACCTACATGGAACGCAAGCAGCCGCTGATCATCATCGCCGGCGCCGATTACGGTCAGGGTTCGTCCCGTGACTGGGCGGCCAAAGGCGTGCGTCTGGCGGGTGTGGAAGCGATTGCCGCCGAAGGGTTCGAGCGTATTCACCGCACCAACCTGGTGGGCATGGGCGTGTTGCCGCTGGAGTTCAAACCGGGCACCAACCGCCACACGCTCGCCATCGACGGCAGCGAAACCTACGACGTGATCGGCGAACGCACACCGCGCGCCGAGCTGACGCTGGTGATCAATCGCAAGAACGGTGAGCGCGTCGAAGTGCCGGTGACCTGCCGCCTCGACACTGCTGAAGAAGTGTCGATCTATGAGGCCGGCGGCGTGCTGCAACGCTTCGCGCAGGACTTCCTCGAAGAATCGGCGGTTGCCGTCTAAATCAAGCTGTGCGGACGCGGGACTTCAAGTCCCGTGTCTGTCTTGAAGGAGCACCCATGGCTCACGCACCCCAGATCAAAATCGCCGCCACCTACATGCGCGGCGGCACCAGCAAAGGCGTATTTTTCAGCCTGAAAGACCTGCCCGAAGCGGCACAGATTCCCGGCCCGGCGCGCGACGCCCTGTTGCTGCGGGTGATCGGCAGCCCCGACCCGTACGACAAGCAAATCGATGGCATGGGCGGCGCGACTTCCAGCACCAGTAAAACCGTAATCCTGTCGAAAAGCCTCAAGGCCGATCACGACGTCGATTACCTGTTCGGTCAGGTCTCCATCGACAAGCCATTCGTGGACTGGAGCGGCAACTGCGGCAACCTGTCGGCGGCGGTCGGTTCGTTCGCCATCAGCAACGGCCTGGTGGACGCCAGCCGCATTCCGCACAACGGTGTGGCGGTGGTGCGCGTGTGGCAGGCCAACATCGGCAAGACCATCATCGCCCACGTACCGATCACCAATGGTGAGGTGCAGGAAACCGGTGATTTCGAACTCGACGGCGTGACCTTTCCGGCAGCCGAAGTGCAGGTCGAATTCATGGACCCGGCGGCGGAAGAGGAGGGCGGTGGCGGTTCGATGTTTCCTACCGGGAATCTGGTGGACGACCTCGAAGTGCCCGGCGTCGGGACGTTCAAGGCAACCATGATCAATGCGGGTATCCCGACTATTTTCGTCAATGCCGAAGACATCGGTTACACCGGCACCGAGTTGCAGGGCGCTATCAACGGTGATCCGAAAGCACTGGCGATGTTCGAGACCATTCGTGCTTACGGTGCGCTGCGCATGGGGCTGATTTCCAATCTGGATGAAGCCGCGAAGCGCCAGCACACGCCCAAGGTTGCCTTTGTGGCCAAGCCTGCGGATTACGTCGCGTCCAGCGGTAAAGCGATTGCGGCAGGTGATGTCGATCTATTGGTGCGCGCATTGTCCATGGGCAAGTTGCACCACGCGATGATGGGCACTGCGGCGGTCGCTATCGGCACTGCCGCCGCCATTTCCGGCACGCTGGTAAACCTCGCAGCGGGCGGCATCGAGCGCAATGCCGTGCGTTTCGGCCATCCGTCGGGCACCTTGCGCGTCGGTGCCGAGGCCAGCCTGGTGGACGGTGAATGGACAGTGAACAAAGCTATCATGAGCCGCAGTGCGCGGGTGTTGATGGAAGGGTTTGTTCGCGTGCCGGGAGATTCTTTCTGAACCCGACACGGAACCAGAGATAAACACAAAACCCTGTGGGGGCGAGCCTGCTCGCGATGGCGGACTGACATCCAGCATTGATGTCGACGGATACACCGCAATCGCGAGCAGGCTCGCTCCCACAGTGGACTGCATTTCAATCATAAGAATTTTTCATTAACTGAGATTGCCCTGAACCGAGGTCCCATCAACGAACCACTTCACGAGTGAATCGAACATGAGCACCAACGTCGACCAAAACAACCGCCCCGACTACGACACGGTCCTGCAGGACATTGCCGATTACGTCCTCAACTTCAAGATCGAGTCCAGGGAAGCTCTGGACACTGCCCGCAACTGCCTGATCGACACCCTCGGCTGCGGCTTGCTGGCGCTGCGTTTCCCCGAATGCACCAAACACCTCGGGCCGATCGTCGAAGGCACCGTCGTCCCGTTCGGCGCCCGCGTACCCGGCACCAGCTATCGTCTCGACCCGGTCAAAGCGGCGTGGGACATCGGCTGCATCGTGCGCTGGCTCGACTACAACGATACCTGGCTCGCCGCCGAATGGGGCCATCCGTCCGATAACCTCGGCGGCATTCTCGCGGTGGCCGATCACCTGTCGCAAAAGCGCCTGGCCAATGGCGACGCGCCGCTGACCGTTCGCGCCGTCCTTGAAGCCATGATCATGGCCCATGAGATTCAGGGCGTGATCGCGCTGGAAAACTCCTTCAACCGTGTAGGCCTTGATCACGTCATCCTGGTGAAAGTCGCTTCGACCGCCGTTACTGCCAAACTGATGGGCGCCAATCGCGAGCAGTTGCTGTCCGCGCTGTCCCATGCCTTTGCCGACGGGCAAGCGTTGCGCACCTATCGGCATGCGCCGAATGCCGGTTCACGCAAATCCTGGGCGGCGGGCGATGCGACCAGTCGAGGTGTGCGTCTGGCGGACATCGCGATGCGTGGCGAGATGGGCATTCCCGGGGTGCTGACCGCCAGGCAGTGGGGCTTCTACGACGTGTCGTTCAGCCACACCAACAACGACCTGGCGCTCAAGCCCGAAGACAGGCGTGCCTTCCGTTTCACCCGCTCCTATGGCAGCTACGTGATGGAAAACGTGCTGTTCAAAATCAGCTTCCCGGCCGAATTTCACGCGCAAACCGCTTGCGAAGCGGCTGTGACGTTGCATCCGCAAGTCAGGAATCGCCTGCACGAGATCGACAGAATCGTCATCACCACCCACGAGTCGGCGATCCGCATCATTTCCAAGGTCGGCCCGCTGGCCAATGCAGCGGACCGCGACCACTGCATCCAGTACATGACCGCCGTGCCGCTGGCCTTCGGCAATCTGGTGGCCGAGCAGTACGAAGATGACTTCCATGCGGCGCATCCGATCATCGATGTGCTGCGCGAAAAAATGGTCATCGTCGAAGACCCGCAATACACCCGCGAATACCTGGAGGCGGACAAACGCTCGATCGCCAATGCGATACAGGTGTTTTTCAAGGACGGGTCCGGCACCGGGAAGGTGGTGGTTGAATACCCGATCGGTCATCGTCGGCGCCGTGCGGAAGGTATTCCGCTGCTGGAAGACAAGTTCAGGGCGAACCTGCTGACACGATTCACGGGGCAGCGTAGCGAGGAGATTTTTGCGTTGTGCAAGGATCAGGAGCGGCTTGAGGCGACGCCGGTGAACCGGTTTGTGGATTTGTTTGTTATCTAGAGGACCGCGTTATCGTTCAGTCGCTAGCAGGCTGCTCCCACAGTTGATTTGTGTTCACCGCAGATCAACTGTGGGAGCCAGCCTGCCAGCGATGAGGCCAGAACAGGCAACAGAGAGTTACTTGAACCGCCGCTCCACGCCTTTCTCCACCAGAATCTTCGCCGAAATCTCTTCAACGGAAAAATGCGTGGAGTTGATGTGTGCAATGTTCTCGCGACGGAACAGATTCTCCACTTCGCGCACTTCGAACTCGCACTGCGCGTAGCTCGAATAGCGGCTGTTGGGCTTGCGCTCGTTGCGGATCGCGGTGAGGCGGTCCGGGTCGATGGTCAGGCCGAACAGTTTGTGCTGGTGGGCGCGCAGGGCGTTTGGCAGGGTCAGGCGTTCCATGTCGTCTTCGGTCAGCGGGTAGTTGGCCGCGCGGATGCCGAATTGCATGGCCATGTACAGGCACGTCGGTGTCTTACCACAACGCGACACCCCCACTAGGATCAAGTCGGCCTTGTCGTAATAATGCGTGCGCGCGCCGTCGTCGTTGTCGAGGGCGAAGTTCACCGCCTCGATGCGCTCCATGTAGTTGGAGTTGCCGCCGATCGAGTGAGACTTGCCGACGGTATAGGAAGAATGCTCGGTCAGTTCCTGTTCAAGCGGTGCCAGGAAGGTCGAGAAAATGTCGATCATGAAACCATTGGACGTCGCGAGGATCTCACGAATGTCCTGATTGACGATGGTGTCGAAGATGATCGGCCGAAAGCCGTCGGTTTCGGCGGCTTTGTTGATTTGTTGTACCATGGCCCGCGCTTTATCCACGTTGTCGATGTACGGTCGCGTGAATTTGCTGAAGGTAATGTTTTCGAACTGCGCCAGGAGGCTTTGACCCAGGGTTTCGGCTGTGATGCCGGTGCCATCGGAGATAAAGAAAGCAGATCGTTTCATTTGCACCTTGGGCCTTAAGCTAGTAACGAATCTTGGATATGATAGGCGCGATTTGCCGGCCGCCCTTGGCCCGCATTCTCACTTATTTTCCAGGTCCAGGCCATACAGCTGGCAAATGCTCCCTCGGAGCGCCGGCTTCTGAGCTTTTCCAACACAGTTAGTGGAGAGATCACCTTGGTAGAGTACGTAGTTTCCCTCGATAAGCTCGGCGTCCATGATGTGGAGCACGTAGGGGGCAAGAACGCATCCCTGGGCGAGATGATCAGTAACCTTGCAGGTGCCGGTGTATCGGTGCCCGGTGGCTTCGCCACGACAGCTCAGTTCTGGAACTGAGCGGCCTGAACGATCAGATCCACGCCGCCCTCGACGCCCTGGACGTCGATGATGTCAACGCCCTGGCCAAGACCGGCGCCCAGATCCGTCAATGGATCATGGAAGCCGAATTCCCCGAGAAGCTCAACGCCGAGATCCGCACCGCATTCGCCACGCTGTCGGCCGGCAACCCTGACATGGCCGTGGCCGTGCGCTCTTCCGCTACTGCCGAAGACCTGCCGGACGCTTCCTTCGCCGGTCAGCAGGAAACTTTCCTGAACATCCGTGGTGTCGAAAACGTCATTCGCGCCGCCAAAGAGGTGTTCGCTTCGCTGTTCAACGACCGTGCCATTTCCTACCGCGTGCACCAGGGCTTCGATCACAAGCTGGTGGCTCTGTCGGCTGGCGTGCAGCGCATGGTCCGCTCCGAAACCGGCACCGCCGGCGTGATGTTCACCCTCGATACCGAATCGGGCTTCCGTGACGTGGTGTTCATCACCGGCGGGTGAAACCGTCGTACAAGGCGCGGTGAACCCGGACGAATTCTACGTCCACAAACAAACCCTCGAGGCCGGTCGTCCGGCGATCCTGCGCCGTAACCTGGGCAGCAAAGCGATCAAGATGATCTACGGCGAAGTCGCCACGGCCGGCAAGTCGGTCAAGACCATCGACGTCGACAAGGCCGATCGCGCACGTTTCTGCCTCAGCGACGCCGAAGTCAGCGAGCTGGCCAAACAAGCGATGATCATCGAGAAGCACTACAAGTGCCCGATGGACATCGAATGGGCCAAAGACGGTGACGACGGCAAGCTCTACATCGTTCAGGCCCGTCCTGAAACCGTGAAGAGCCGCACCCAGGCCAACGTCATGGAACGTTACCTGTTGAAAGAAACCGGCACCGTGCTGGTTGAAGGTCGCGCCATCGGCCAGCGCATCGGCGCCGGCAAGGTTCGCATCATCAAGGACGTGTCCGAGATGGACAAAGTCCAGCCGGGCGACGTTCTCGTTTCCGACATGACCGACCCGGACTGGGAACCGGTCATGAAGCGCGCCAGCGCCATCGTCACCAACCGTGGCGGCCGTACCTGCCACGCGGCGATCATCGCTCGCGAGCTGGGCATCCCGGCCGTGGTCGGTTGCGGCAACGCCACCCAGCTGTTGAAAGACGGCCAGGGCGTCACCGTTTCCTGCGCTGAAGGCGACACCGGCTACATCTTCGAAGGCGAACTGGGCTTCGATATCAAGAAAAACTCCGTCGATGCCATGCCTGATCTGCCATTCAAGATCATGATGAACGTCGGCAACCCGGACCGCGCCTTCGACTTCGCGCAACTGCCGAACGCCGGTGTGGGCCTGGCCCGCCTTGAGTTCATCATCAACCGCATGATCGGTGTGCACCCCAAAGCGCTGTTGAACTACGACGGCCTGCCGCAGGACATCAAGGACAGCGTCGACAAGCGCATCGCCGGTTACGACGATCCGGTCGGCTTCTACGTCGACAAACTGGTTGAAGGCATCAGCACCCTGGCCGCTGCGTTCACCCCGAAAAAGGTCATCGTGCGTCTGTCGGACTTCAAGTCCAACGAATACGCCCAAGCTCTACGAGCCGGAAGAAGAAAACCCGATGCTGGGCTTCCGTGGTGCTTCGCGTTACATCAGCGAATCGTTCCGCGACTGCTTCGAGCTCGAATGCCGCGCCCTCAAGCGTGTGCGCAACGAGATGGGCCTGACCAACGTTGAAATCATGGTGCCGTTCGTCCGTACCCTGGGCGAAGCGAGCCAGGTCATCGACCTGCTGGCAGAAAACGGCCTGGCCCGCGGCGAGAACGGTCTGCGCATCATCATGATGTGCGAACTGCCATCCAACGCGATCCTCGCCGAAGAGTTCCTCGAATTCTTCGACGGCTTCTCCATCGGCTCCAACGACCTGACTCAGTTGACGCTGGGCCTGGACCGTGACTCCGGGATCATCGCTCACCTGTTCGACGAGCGTAATCCGGCGGTCAAGAAGCTGCTGGCGAACGCCATTGCCGCGTGCAACAAGGCCGGCAAGTACATCGGCATTTGCGGTCAGGGCCCCTCGGACCACCCTGATCTGGCCAAATGGCTGATGGAACAGGGTATCGAAAGCGTTTCGTTGAACCCCGATTCCGTACTGGAAACCTGGTTCTTCCTGGCGGAAGGTCAGGCTTCGGCCTGATTCGTGAATGAAGCCTCGGTCGAGTGGCCGGGGCTTTAAGATTCAAGTAGGGCGGGCTCCTCTGGATGCCGCCCTTTTTTGTGCAAGAGCATTATGCAAAGCAGCAGCAACCTATTTCCTGTCGCCCTGATCAGCGCCGAGCGGCGCGGCGATCTGAGCGAAGACGTTTATCGTTTGAAACCCGGCAACAGTCCCGATGGTACTGTGGAGTTGGCCGTGACCCGATTGGGCATGGCGGATGAGCCCGCGCACGGGGGCGTGCCGGTGATTCTGTTGCACGGCAGTTTTTCCAATCGACGGTTCTGGTTTTCTCCCAAGGGGCTGGGACTCGGGGCTTACCTGACACGCCTGGGATTCGATGTATGGATTCCGGAAATGCGCGGCCATGGCCTGTCCCAGCGCAACCAGAACTACCGCAAAAACCGCGTCGCCGATTACGCTCGTTACGATCTGCCAGCCATCGGCGCGTTCGTGCGTGAGCAGAGTGGCCAGGTCCCGCACTGGATCGGCCACTCGCTGGGCGGGATAACCCTGGCGGCGGCGCTGGGTGGCGAGTACATCGGTGAACCGGTGGTGGCCTCTGCGGCGTTCTTCGGCACACAAGTCAGTCGCACCTACTGGCCGTTGAAGATCCCGCCGGTTGAGTGGAGCGGGCGCTTCATTCTCAAGCGTTTCGCCCAGCTGTCCGGGTCACGGCTCAAGCGCGGCCCGGAGGACGAGCCGATTGGCCTGGCCCTGGAAAGCATGCGCTGGTACGGTCTGTTCGGACGTTTTGGCGATGCCGACAAGGACTGGTGGGCCGGATTGGCCGATGTCCGCTTGCCCGTGTTGGCGGTGAGTGCGGCGGGCGACCATCAGGATCCCGCGTGGGCCTGTCGCAAGTTGTTTGACCAGGTGGGCTCCGAGCACAAGCAGTTCATCAACCTCGGTCGCGAACAGGGCTTTGGCGACAACTTCGGCCACGTGGAAATGCTCGTCAGCAAAGCGGCGCAGACTGAGGTCTGGCCGTTGGTGGCGCGCTGGTTGGCCGATCAGCACACGCCGTTGTCGGGAGACAAGCCGGATTTGGCCGCGGCAGTCTGAGCCCGATGCTCTATCAAGGGCATTTCGCTCTGATCGGCTTGCGGCTAAGATATGACGCATTGAGCTTTTCCGGTCACTTTGCGACATCCTCGATTGTCTTCCTCTTTACAGGAGTTTCTCGATGAACCATTACATCACGCCTGACCTGTGCGACGCCTATCCTGAACTGGTGCAAGTGCTGGAGCCGATGTTCAGCAATTTCGGCGGCCGCGATTCCTTCGGTGGCGAAATCGTGACCATCAAGTGCTTCGAAGACAACTCGCGCGTCAAGGAGCAGGTCGAGCTCAAGGGCGATGGCAAGGTGCTGGTGGTCGATGGTGGCGGCTCCCTGCGTCATGCGTTGCTGGGTGACATGCTGGCCGAGAAAGCCGCGAACAACGGTTGGGAAGGGCTGGTGATCTACGGTTGCATCCGCGACGTCGATATCATCGCGCAGACCGACCTGGGCGTTCAGGCCCTCGCCAGCCACCCGAGGAAATCCGACCGGCGCGGGCTCGGCGACCTCAACGTGGTGGTGACCTTTGCCGGTGTGACGTTCCGTCCAGGCGAGTACATCTATGCGGACAACAACGGCGTGATCATCTCGCCAAGTCCGCTGAAGATGCCTGAATAAACGTTGAGCCAGGCAAAGGGGTGAGGATGTTCGAGGAAGACAACGCGCAGTGGGGGCTGGTGCATGCCCTGGTGCTGGATGGTAAAGGCGGTGCGCGTTCGATAGCCCGGACTGAACTCGATGATTTGCAGCTGCAGGCGCACGAAAGCCTGTGGCTGCACTGGGATCGCAGTCACCCGCAAACCCAGACCTGGCTGCGCAAATCCAGCGGCCTGAGTGAATTCAGCTGTGATCTGTTGCTGGAAGAAAACACCCGTCCGCGTCTCTTACAGCTTTCCGACAGCGAACTGCTGCTATTTTTACGCGGCGTCAATCTGAATCCGGGTGCGGAACCGGAAGACATGGTGTCGGTGCGGATTTTTGCTTCGGCACAGCGGGTGATTTCCCTGCGTCTGCGCCCGTTGCGCGCCACTGATGAATTGCTGGTGCAGCTCGCCGAAGGCAAAGGACCGAAAACTGCCTCCGAACTCATCCTTTATATGGCTCAGTACCTCACCAACAAGGTGCAGGATCTGGTCGGCTGCCTCTCGGAAGTGGTCGATGAGGAAGAAGAGAAGCTGGATACCGACGAACGGTATACACCCGAACATGACTCCATTTTGCAGATCCGTCGGAGGGCGGCTGCGCTGAAACGTTTCCTGGCACCGCAGCGGGATATTTTCGGACAGCTGACGCGGATAAAACTACCCTGGTTTGTCGAAGATGACGGCGATTACTGGAACGAATTGAACAACAGCCTGACCCGCTATCTTGAGGAGCTGGAGTTGACCCGGGAGCGCGTGGGGCTGGTCCTGGAGGCCGAAGACCGGCGATTGAGCGTGCGCATGAACCGCACGATGTACCGCTTCGGGATCATCACCGGGATCTTTTTGCCGATGAGTTTCCTGACCGGTCTTTTGGGTATCAACGTGGGGGGGATTCCGTTCTCTGCCAGCCCCTACGGCTTCCTGATTGCCTGCCTGATGATGGTTTCGGTGGCACTGGGGCAGTGGTGGTTATTCCGACGTTTGCGCTGGGTCTGATGATGAGCCATGTGACCCGTGCAAATCTGGCCGCGTCTTTCACAGACATCACGAGAGGTGCGTATGCACGATCCGTTTGAACAGTCTTTGCGCGACATGCTGAACGCCTCGCCGTCCACTCGGGACGACGATGCGTGTCTGGGCCGTGTCCTGAAAACCGCCAATCGCCAGGTCGGCGCCGGTGATCTGTTCAGCCTGCTGGGCCGCTGGTTGCCCGCGCTGATGATCGCCCTGAATAACGGATCGGCGCACGTTTCGCCGGTTTCCCGTCACCGTAAACCTACCGTTCGCACTGCTGATAAGGCTGATTGAATATGGAACTTGATCTCTGGACTCAGAGCCTCGTCACTGCAATGAAGGTTGCGAATTTCATTCCGAACCTGTTCGGCGCACTGGTCGTGCTGCTGTTGGGTTTCGTCGTTGCGAAACTTTTGGATACTTTGCTGTCGAAGTTGCTCGCCAAGCTCGGTCTCGATCGCTTGATGGGCGGCACCGGTCTGACAAAATTGCTGTCCCGGGCCGGCCTTCAAGTACCGATTTCGACGCTGATCGGTAAAATCGTCTACTGGTTCGTTCTGCTGATTTTTCTGGTTTCGGCCGCAGAATCCCTTGGACTTGAGCGAGTTTCAGCTACGCTGGACATGCTTGCTCTGTATTTGCCGAAAGTTTTCGGCGCTGCGCTGGTGCTGCTGGTGGGTGTTTTACTGGCTCAACTGGCCAATGGGCTGGTGCGTGGCGCGGCAGAAGGCGTAGGGCTGGATTACGCTGCAGGGTTGGGGCGAATTGCCCAAGGCCTGGTCATTATCATCAGTATTTCGGTCGCGATCAGCCAGTTGGAGGTCAAGACTGACCTGCTGAACCATGTGATCGTGATCGTATTGATAACCGTTGGTCTGGCGGTTGCGCTGGCCATGGGGTTGGGAAGCCGGGAAATTGCCGGCCAGATTCTTGCGGGAATCTATGTGCGTGAGTTGTATCAGGTTGGGCAACAAGTGCGTGTTGGCGAGGTCGAAGGTCAGATCGAAGAGATCGGCACGGTTGACCGATGAGGGTGAGCTAGTCTCTCTCTCCAATCGGATCCTCCTGGAGCAGCATGTGAGTAGCCGCTAACCCGGCAAACCCTGCTAATGTATGCCGCCGCAAAATGCCCTGAAGGGCTGCGGCGGACATTGACCTGACTGTCGGCCCGACTTGTTTTGAATAAAGCTCAATCGCTCTCCACGCGCTACGACCCCCGCGAGCTCTCTGATGAGGAGTTGGTCGCGCGCTCGCATACCGAGCTGTTTCACGTAACGCGCGCCTATGAAGAATTGATGCGGCGTTACCAACGAACATTATTTAACGTCTGTGCACGATATCTTGGGAACGATCGCGATGCAGACGATGTCTGTCAGGAAGTGATGTTGAAGGTGCTGTATGGACTGAAGAACTTCGAGGGGAAATCGAAGTTCAAGACATGGCTATATAGCATCACGTACAACGAGTGCATCACGCAGTATCGGAAAGAACGGCGAAAGCGTCGCTTGATGGACGCTTTGAGTCTGGACCCCCTCGAGGAAGCGTCTGAAGAAAAGGCGCCGAAACCCGAGGAGAAGGGCGGACTTGATCGCTGGCTGGTGTATGTGAACCCGATTGACCGTGAAATTCTGGTGCTACGATTTGTCGCAGAGCTGGAGTTTCAGGAGATCGCAGACATCATGCACATGGGTTTGAGTGCAACAAAAATGCGTTACAAACGCGCTCTAGACAAATTGCGTGAGAAATTTGCAGGCATTGCTGAAACTTAGTTCGGCGCAAATATCTCTTACGTGTAGGCAAGTTCTGATAGACTTGCCGCCGAGTTGTCC
>LNAP01005817.1_pt1 | contig 13619 bp, 12 predicted proteins | sample 602601 | NCBI WGS metagenome assembly LNAP01 (sample SAMN02440304, study PRJNA202911) | soil metagenome | biome: Subtropical and temperate rainforests or woodlands; isolation source: soil samples (1 kg each in a 20% v/v slurry with milli Q water) were... ...
TTCCTCGAAATAGCGGATGCGGTGCGGCACGCCGGTGAGATAGGGATGGGTGCTGATCGCCATCACCTTGGCGTTCTGCTCGCCCTCCAGCCACAGCCGATCGAACTGGTCGATGCAGCGCTTCTGGAACGCATCGGACGGCAGATGCTGCACGGCATGCACCACGATATCGTTGGTCTCCACCGTGTAGGGCACCGACAGGATCGAGCCGTGCTTGGTGGCGAGTTCCAGCGGCAGGTCGTCGATCACCCAATTGGCGACATAGCCGATGCCGGCCTCTCTCAAGAGGTCGAGCGTGTCGTCATTCTCGGTCAGGCCCGGGCTTTCCCAGCCCGGCGGCGGCTTTCCGGTGAAAGAGCGGATCGCCTCCACCGTGTCGAAGATTGCCTTTCGCTGGTCTTCCAGATGATGCATCGGCCGCTGGTTGAAGCCATGGCCCATGAACTCCCATCCGGCGTCCCGCGCGCCGCGCGCGACACGCTCATAGGAGGTGCAGACATTGCCGTTGACCGCGAATGTCGCGCGGATTCCGCGCTTCTCCAGCGCCGCCAGCATGCGCCAGAAGCCGACGCGCATGCCGTATTCGTGCCACGCCCAATTGGGCAGGTCCGGCATCAGCGGCTGGCCCATCGGCGCCGGCAGCACCGAGCGCGGCATGGTGCGCTCGATCGACCATTCCTCGACATTGACGATGACCCAGACCGCGACGCGCGCCTCATTGGGCAGATGCAGCCGGGGCCGGTCCACGAACGCCTGATAGGGCGCGCGATCGCTCAGTTTAGCCATGAAAGGATTTCCGCTCGGTGAGGAAAGATTAAGGCGAAGAACGCGGCTTCGCCTGGACTCGGACGACGTCCGGGCCCGACATCGCGTGGTATTTGCAGTCGATCAGTTCGACGGATTACAATCCGTATTGTGTATACAATATGCCGATCCAACAATCACGGCGCATCTTCTCAGGTAAGACATGACTGTGGTGGCGATTCTCTCTGCGGGCATTGGCGTTCTCCCTGCATTTTGTTTTCTCTATTCTTATCATTGCGAGCCCCAACGCCTCAATCGGAACCCGCTCACATTCGCCTGAAATCCGCCGCTCAGAGCCCGAGCAGCGCCCGCGCGGTGCCGCCGGCGACCTTCGCGCGGACGTCATCACTGAACGACTCCACGCTCAGCACATGCTGCACCGGGTCGTAGTCCGCCATGTCGTAGGGATAGTCCGTGCCCATCACGATCTTGTCCGGGCCATAGGTCTCGACGAGGTATTTGAGCTGGTGCGGGGTGAACACCACGGTGTCGAAATACACCCGGCGCAGATACTCGCTCGGCGGGCGCGGCAGGCCACCATTGCTGTCCTTGCGCGCGCCCCAGGCGTGGTCGATGCGGCCGGAATAGGCCGGCAGGAAACCGCCGCCATGCACTGCCAGCAGCTTCAGCTTGGGATGGCGCTCCAGCACGCCGTCGAAGATGAGGTAGTGCAGCGCGACAGTGGTCTCGAGCGGGTTGCCGATGACGTTGCTGAAATAGAACCGCGTGAAGCGCTCGCCGCCGGTGAAGCCGTTGGGGTGGATCATGATCAGCGCGCCGAGTTCTTCCGCCTTGGCGAACACCGGCTCGAACTCGGACGAGGACAGTTCCTTGCCGTTCACATTGGTGAGTAGTTGCACACCCTTCAGGCCGAGCTTGCGGACGCAATACTCGAGTTCCGCGACCGCGCTTGCCGGGTCCTGCATCGCCAGCGTGCCGAGCCCGGCAAAGCGGTCCGGCCGCTTGGCGACGAACGCCGCCACGCCGTCATTCACCATGCGGTTGGCGGGGATCGCGAATTCGGGATCGACGCTGTAATAGCACTGGAACGGCGGCGGGGCGACGACCTGGATGTCGATGCCGAGCTTGTCGAGCACCGTCGACCATGGTGCTGGCGCGGTCCTGGTCCTGCCGCTGGTTCACCGAGCGGGTCTCGTCACTGGAGAACTTCACCATCGCGATGGTGCTCACATCGAGATGCGGCTGGATGAATTTAGCCGCCTCGGGGACTCCGATATGGGCGTGAATGTCGACCGTCGTGGTCGTCAGCCGGGCCGGCGCGGCAGACGGGGCGCGGGCGGCGGTGGGGCCGTAGCGATTGACATTGCCGCCGAGAGCCTGGGTGTCGATGGTGCTGTGGTTCATGGGAAAATCCTCTTGTGTTCATCGCGCGGACAGGCCGGCGCGGCTCATCTGCGCAGACGGGGCGCAAGCGCGGCGGCGGGCCGATCCACCCGCCGCCGGCCGTGCGATCACATGTTTTTCTGCTTCCAGGCGGCGACATCGGCCGCGACGGCTTCACGCGAGAAGTCGTTGGCGGGATCGATCAGGCTGCGGTCGAGGAAGGTCTTCGGATCGATCTCCTTCTGGAGTTCGCCGAGCTTCACCATCGGCCCCTGCACGCGCTTCCACACGTCGGGCTGCACGTCGCCGAGCTTCGGGGTGACCGAGTAGTTCATCGGGATCGAGGCATCGAGGAATTCCTGCCCGAAGGTCTCGTTCTCCCACTCCTCCGGAACCGCCTTCCTGGTCATGGCGGCGAGCGCCTTCGGGTCGATCTTGGCGACCTCCATGCCCTTCGACCAGGCGCGGAAGAAGCCCTCCAGCGGCTGGCGCAGCTCGTCGAGATTATTCTTGTTCACCACGAACGAATTGGCCGGCGTGTCGGAGACCTCGGCCGGCGTGATGAGCCGGATCTTCATGCCGTTGGCCTGCAGCGACAGCCAGTCCGGCACGGCGCCGGAAATGGCGGAGACCGTCTGGTTGCGGAAGGCGCTGGCGAGCGTCGGCCCGGCCTCGCCCACCACCACCGTCTTCACGTCGTCGATGCCGATGCCCTTGGTGTCGAGCGCGATGGCCAGCGTGGCGCGGTCGCGGTCGCTGACCAGACCCACGGTCGTGCCCTTGAGCTGTTCGATCGAGGTTACGGGGCTGGCGGCATTGACCGCGATACCTTCCGGTGCGCGCTGCATGCCTTCATAAACGACGCTGATCGGCACGCCGGCCTGCACCGACTGGAAGGTCTGCGGCGCGTCGAGCATGGCGAGTTCGGCCTGCCCATTCTGGACAAAGGCGACATAGGGCACCGTCGTCGAGGACGGCAGCAGATTCACCTTGATGCCCTCCTTCTCGAAATAGCCGAGCGCTTCGCCGGCAATCAGCGGATAGAAGTTCGCCGAGCGCGGCAGCGGCATGATCACATTGATGGTGCGCAGCTCCTTGGCCTCGGCGACCGGCGAGAAGCCCGGCATGAAGCTGAGAACAAGCGGAGCGACGGAGAGCAGGGCTGCGACGGACAGTGTCGAAAAAGGCTGTTTCAACATGGCAAGTCCTCCCGATCGGCGCTTTGCGCGCCGTTGTTGTGGAGATCAGCAGTTCGACTTTTCGTAGTTGGCGTTGTCTGCTTGGCGTTATCTCGCGCGGCCGATTACTGGCCGCGCCAGGCCTTTGCCCGCTTCCGGCTCATGGCCGCCATCCTGCCGTCGTGCTTCCAGAACACGAGGCGGGTGTCGGCGATCTCCATCAGGAAGAACAGCGCGTAGCCCATCACGGTGAGGATCACGAGCACTGCGAAGGACGAGGCCATGTTCAGCGCGAAGGTGTAGCGCTGCATCAGCACGCCCATGCCCTCGCTGGCGGAAATGAACTCGCCGACAATGGCGCCGATCAGCGCGAGCGAGATCGCGGTCTTGAGACCCGCCATGATGATCGGCATGGCGTTCGGCAGCATCAGGCTGAAGAAGATCTGCCGCTTCCTGGCACCCAGCGAGCGGAACATCTCATGGGCGTCCTCGTCGATGTTGAGCAGGCCGGTGAGCGTGTTGATGAAGGGCGGGAAGAAGCAGATCAGCGCGCCGATGGCGATCTTCGGCATCATGCCGAAGCCGAGCCAGGCGATGACGATTGGCGCCAGCGCGATGCGCGGCGTCACCTGCAGCGCGATGATGTAGGGCGAGATATAGCGCCGGAACGGCTCGCTCAGGCCCGCCGCAATGGCGAGCGCGATGCCAATGGCCGAACCGATGACGAAGCCGGCCACCGCCTCCCACAAGGTCACGCCGAGATGGAACCAGACGGTTCCCTGATATATCAACATATTCACGAGCGAGGCGAAGATCGCGGTCGGCCGCGGCAGGATCAGCGGGTCGACGAACTGGTAGTAGCTGGCAAATTCCCACACGCCGACGACGCAGAGGAACAGCAGGAGATGGCGCCCGATGCGCCCGAGCGCGATGCTGCGATCGCTGGCGGCGACATCGGTCATCGAGAGGTTGCTGTCGGTGGCGAGGCTCATGTCAATGCCCTCCAAGGATGGAGCGGACCTCGGCGACGAGGTCGTTGAACGCCGGCGTCTGCATCAGCGAAATCTCGCGCGGGCGGGCGAACGGCACGTCGACGATCTTGGCGAGGCGGCCGGGGCGCGGCGTCATCACCATCACCTGGTCGGCCAGGAAGATGGCCTCGGAGATGTTGTGGGTGACGAACAGCACGGTGGCGTCGACATCGTCGACGATGCGCAGCAGCTCGAGGTTGAGCCGCTCGCGGGTGAACTCGTCCAGCGCGCCGAACGGCTCGTCCAGCAGCAGGATGTTGGCCCCAGTCTGCAGCAGGCGGGCGAGCGCCACGCGCTGCTGCATGCCGCCGGAGAGCTGGCGCGGGAAGGAGAATTCGAAGTCCTTGAGGCCAACCATACGCAGCAGCTCGATGGCGCGCTGCTTGTCGGAAGGCGTGGGCGTGCCCTTCACCTCGGTCGGCAGCAGCACGTTCTCCACCGCCGTGCGCCATTCCAGCAGCGTCGGCCGCTGGAACATCATCCCGACATCGGCAGACGGGCCATCGACGGCATTGCCGAGCACGCTGAGATTGCCGGATGATTTGCCGATCAGGCCGGCGACCAGCCGAAGCAGCGTGGACTTGCCGCAGCCGCTGGGACCGACCAGCGAGACGAACGAACCGCGACGGATATCGAAGCTGGCGCCTTCCAGCGCGATGACATCCTGGTTGAAGACCTTGGCGATCTCTCGTGCCGAAATCACCGTATCCGGTTGAAGCGGATGAGCAATTTCAACGGGTCTCAGATGGGCGGCTATGGCGTTCATATGGCTGATCCTCCCTCGCCGGGACGCGCAGCCGGGTTCGCTCACCCGGACGGGGCGTTCGGACGATCTGGGTGTTTCCATCCTGCCGAGCCGGTCTTCTGCGTATCGTGCGGATCGGTCTCGGCAATTCCCTAGGCTTAGTCTTCACCGTCCGGCAGCGGCCGGGCGACATTTCTCGTCGAGCGGGCGATGATCGTCACGCGACGATCGCCCGGCGTTCCAGCGCCCGCAGGATCTGCACCTGCGACTTGCCGACATGCCGGCGCAGCACGCGCGCGGCGGCATTGCCGTTGCGCGCCTGCAGGGCGTCGATGATCTCGTTGTGGTCGCGCAGCGGACCGTCGAACCCCTCATGATGCAGCGCCGAAAGGCTGACCATGCAGAGGCGGTCATAGAGGTCCATCACCCGGCGCATCTCTTCCGCCAGCCGGCGGTTGCGCGAGAGCACGCTCAGATGATGGTGAAACATGCGGTTGTATTCGGCGAATACCGGAATCGAGGACTGATCGGCGTCGCGGTAGCGGTCGAGCGCGCGCAGCTCCTCGTCGGAGGCGATGATGGCGACCTTGCGGACGCAGCCGGCCTCGAGGATCAGCCTGAGTTCGAGCATGTCTTCGGCATCGCCGATGGAGATCGGGCGTACCCGATGGCCGCGGCGCGCCTCGATCTCGACCAGCCCCTCCTGCTCGAGTTTCTGCATGGCGTCCCGAACCGGGGATTTGCTGACGCCGAAGCGGGTGGCAAGGTCCGCCTCGCGCAGTTCAGCGCCCGGCATGATGGAGCAGTTCATGATGTCCCGCCGGACCATCTCATAGACCCTGTTCCGCACCAGTTTCATTCAGATTAGCTCCATCTGGAATATCACCACGCTATATTGATCGATCGATAACGTCAACACGCCGCTGCGTCATTACGTAGCGGCACAGGAGAATTCGTGCGTTCCCTCGCAAACAAAAAGCCGGCACCCGAAGGCACCGGCTTGAGTTCGCCCCAAGAGTTCGTCCAAGAGAGGTGAGCGCGCGTCATCCCACCTTCGTGGCGGCGCTGGCGTAGTCGACATTGCGGCCGCCATAGCGGCGTACCCGCACATTGGCCTGCTCGGCATGGCCGAGGAAGCCTTCGAGCACGCACAGCCGCGAGCAATATTCACCGATCATGGCGCTCGCCGCGTCGGTCGTGACCTTCTGGTAGGTGCAGGTCTTGATGAACTTGCCGACCCACAGCCCGCCAGTGTAGCGCGCGGCCCGCTTGGTCGGCAGCGTGTGGTTGGTGCCGATCACCTTGTCGCCATAGGCCACATTGGTGCGCGGCCCGAGGAACAGCGCGCCGTAATTGCGCATGTTGGCAAGGAAGTAATCCGGGTCCGCCGTCATCACCTGCACATGCTCGGAAGCGATGCGGTCGGCCTCGCTCACCATCTCTTCCAGGCTATCGCAGACGGTGACCTCGCCGAAGTCGCGCCACGCGGCGCTGGCGATCTCGGCGGTCGGCAGGATCAAAAGCAGCCGGTCGATCTCGGCCATGGTGGCGCGGGCGAGCTTTTCCGAATTGGTCAGCAGCACCGCAGGCGAGGTCGGGCCATGCTCGGCCTGCCCCAGCAGGTCGGTCGCGCACATTTCGGCGTCGACGCTCTCATCCGCGATCACCAGCGTCTCGGTCGGCCCGGCGAACAGATCGATGCCGACGCGGCCATAGAGCTGGCGCTTGGCCTCCGCCACAAACGCGTTGCCAGGTCCGACCAGCATGTCTACGGGGGCAATGGTCTGCGTCCCCAGCGCCATGGCGGCCACCGCCTGCACGCCGCCGAGCACCAGAATCTCGTCGGCGCCAGCCAAATGCATGGCGGCGACGATGGCGGGATGCGGCCCGTTATGGAAGGGCGGCGCCGCCGCGACGATGCTGCGCACGCCGGCGACCTTGGCAGTCACCACGCTCATATGGGCCGAGGCGACCATGGGATATTTGCCGCCCGGCACATAGCAGCCGACGCGGTCGACCGGCACGTTCCTGTGTCCGAGAATGACGCCCGGCAGCGTCTCGACTTCGAGATCGACCAGGCAGGCACGCTGCTTCTCCGCGAAGTTGCGGACCTGCGCCTGCGCGAACCTTATGTCGTCGAGATCGGACTTCGAGACCTTGGAGAGCGCCGCCTCGATGTCCTGCTCCGACAGCCGGAAATTCTCCGGCGACCATGTGTCGAAGCGCTCGGAGTAACGGCGGACGGCGGCGTCCCCCTCGCCCTCGATCTCCAAGAGTATCTGCTCGACGGTGGCGCGAACCTTCGCGTCGTCGCTGGCGCGCTCGGTTGCCGAGCGTGCCGTCTTCAAATGACGGGCCATTGAATGTCTCCTCCCGGCACGATCGGCGCGAGGATCGGTGCCCTCGCGTCCGGTTCGGCCTTATCGGGCGCTGTTGCAGTGTGGCGCCTCGCCCTCTTATTTATCGAGTGAAAACTTAAGCGACCGAGCTTGTCAAGAGCGCTGCCCCCGGACGGCACCCGCTTGCCAAGCCGCATCAACAGGAGTATTTATCGATCGATAATTACAACGGGGCAACGCCAATGAAAGCCACCGGCCTAAACCATCTGTCGATCGGGTCCACGGATCTGGACGCCTCCGTCGCCTTCTATGTCGAGATGTTCGGCATGGAGCTGATCCCGACCTATAATTTCGGCTTCCGTACCCAGTATCTGCGCTGCGGCGACCAGCAATTGCATATCTTTTCGCTGCCGGACGCCACGCCGAACTACCAGCACTTCGCGATCAACGTCGACGACTTCATGGCGGTTTATGAGCGCGCCAAAGCCCGCGACCTCATCGATCACACCACCTTTGGCAATGGCGTCAACGAGATGCCCGACGGCACCGTGCAGCTCTATCTGCGCGACCCCGGCGGCAATCTCGTCGAGGTCGACTGGCCGGATGTCGGCACGCTCGACACCACCAGCATTCCCGAGCTGAAGCGCCTTGCCGACCGCTTCGAACAGGTCGGCGAGAATCTGCAAGCCACGCTCTATCTCGGCCGCAAGCGCCGCACGGCGTGAACCATCAAGGGAGCACGCCATGGCCGACATCCTTGCCGCCAACATCACCCGTTCGCCCGTAGATCAGGCCCGCCGGCACGATGAATTGCTGGCAGCCGCCATCGATCTGGCGGCGACCTTCGCCGAGCGCGCGCCGCGCGCGGAAGAACTTCGCCGCCTGCCGCCGGAAAACGAGCGCGACCTGCACGAGGCCGGCCTCTATCGCATGCTGCAGCCCCGCGCCATCGGCGGGTCGGAACTCGACTATAGCTGCCTCATCACCATCGGCGCGGCGCTGGCCGCCGGCTGCGCCTCGACGGGGTGGAACCTCACCAACCTCGCCAGCCATCACTGGATGCTGGCGATGTTTCCGCCCCAGGCGCAGGACCGCGTCTGGGACGAGAACCCCGACGCGCTGATCGCTTCGTCCTTCGTGTTCCCGGCCGCCAAGGTCGCCAAGGCGCCCGGCGGCTATGTGATTTCCGGCAAATGGCCGTTCTCCTCCGGCGTCGATGTCTGCGACTGGAACATGCTGGCGGGCGTGGTGCGCGAAGAAGGCGAGGCGCCGGACCACCGCATCTTCCTGGTCCATCGGCGCGACTATGAGATTCTCGACACCTGGCACGTCACCGGCCTCAAGGGCACCGGCTCCAAGGATGTGGTGTGCAACGAGGTGTTCGTGCCCGAGGAGATGACCGTCTCCAGCGTCCACCTCAAGGGCACGCCGACGCCGGGCAGCGAGCGTCACCCCGCCCCGCTCTACCGCATCCCGGTGTTCGCGCTGTTTCCCGCCATCCTCTCCGGCATCGGCCTCGGCAATGGCGAAGGTGCGCTCAATGCCCATGTCGCCAGCACCAAAACCCGCGCGGCGAGCTATACCGGCGCGAAGCTCGCGGATTTGCAGAGCACGCAGATCCGCATTGGCCTCGCGGCCTCCAAGCTCTCCCATGCAAGGCGGGTGATGATCGGCATCTGCGAAGAAGCCACAATGGACGCCGAGCGCGGCATCATCCCCGATATTCTGACCAAGCAGGCCTACCGGCGCGATCTCGCCTATTCCACCGGGCTGAGCACCTCGGCGGTCGACGACATCAACGCCGCCAGCGGAGCGCAGGCGCTCTATCTCGCCAATTCCCAGCAGCGCCGTTTTCGCGACGCCCATGCTATAAACGCCCACATCGCCTTCAGCGCCGACATGGCCAATGCCGCCTTCGGGCGGGTCGCGCTGGGGCTGGAGAGCGATAATCCGATCGTCTGAGCGAACGGCGCGACGCGCCTGGCTCGGAATGGCGAACATCACGACAAAGGCGACGACGAAGGCGACATGGCAGTCACGCACGATATCGACACGGCGGCAACGGCGCTGGACACCCCGGTCAAGCAGCGCCGTTCCCGGATCAAGCCGGAGGAGCGCCATCGCGAATTCGTCCGCAAGGCGGTCAGCCTGTTCTCCGAGGTCGGCTTCGAGGCCGGCACCCGCGAACTCGCGCAGCGCCTCGGCGTCACCCAGCCGCTGCTCTACCGCTATTTCCCCAGCAAGGACGATCTGATCGCGGCGGTCTATCGCGAGATCTACGTCAATCGCTGGAAGCCGGAATGGCGCGAAGGCTTGCTCGACGAGGCCGTGCCGATCCGGGACCGTATCCTCTCCTTCTACGACGACTACACGCGCACCATCTTCACCCCGGAATGGCTGCGCATCTATCTGTTCGCCGGCCTGCGCGGCGTCGACATCAACCGGCTCTACACCGCGACCGTCGAGACCGAGATCCTCAAACCCATCGCGCTCGCCACCCGCAAGGCGTTCGGCCGGCCCGACACCGACCCGTTGCAGCCGGAAGAAGTCGAGCTGTTCTGGACCCTGCAAGGCGGCATCTTCTATTACGGCGTCCGCAAAATCGTGTACCGGCTGGAAATGCAGGTCGACCGCGAGACCATGCTGCGCAACGCGGTCGACACCTTCCTCGACGGCGTCGCCAGCGTTCTGGAGCGTATCGCCCGGGACACCACGCCGGCAAGATGAACGCCGGCGCGGGCCATGCTGTGAGTTTCGAATATCCGCGAATTGATCGAACACGCGCCGCAGGGCATGATGGGCGCGAGTGAACCCATGGCAGGAGAATTCGTTGTCGATCCAGGTGCATCCGGCCGCCCACGCGCCTGAAGACGCCAACACCCTTGGCGTCGAGGTCTATTCCCGGCTGCGCCGCGACCTGATCGCCGGCCATCTCCAGCCCGGCGAGCGGCTGCGCTTCCGCCAGCTCAGCGCCTATTACGGTGTCGGCATCGGCCCGCTGCGCGAGGCGCTGTCGCGGCTGGTCTCCGAGCATCTGGTACATTTCGAGGGGCATCGCGGCTACACGGTCGCCCCGCTGTCGCTCGAGGATCTGCACGACCTCTGCGCGCTGCGCACCGAATTGAGCTGCAAGGCGCTGCGCCAGTCCATCGAACTCGGCGACGATGAGTGGGAGGGCGAAATCCTCGCCGCCCTGCACCGGCTGGAGCGTGGCCCGGTCCCGAGTTCGGCGGGCGACCGGCAGTCGATCGACGAATGGGAGCGCCGCCATGACCGCTTTCATTTCAGCCTGATATCGGCGTGCCATTCGCCGTGGCTGCTGCACTTCTGCGGCGCGCTGTCCGACCATTTCCAGCGCTACCGCCGCGCCGTCATCATCGAGATCGGCGCCTCGGCCGATCTGCTGAAGCGCGTGCGTGAGCAGCATCGTCAGGTGGCAGAAGCCGCGATCGCCCGCGATGCCGATCTCGCCACCGAGATCCTTGCCCGTCACTTCCAGGGCAGCGTCGAGGTGGTCGCGAAGAATTATCAGGCCATCGCCCGCCGCATCGTGACAAGCGCGCCGGCCGACGGCGTGTAATCCCCTCCCGCTTCTCCCTGCTTCCGCCAAGGCGATGGACGTCGCCAATTAACTCGGCCAATTGACTTGGCCGGAATGTTCGAACATTCTTTTAATGAACAACAATCTGCCGTTTGTGGGAAACAGCCAACTCCCTCAGCCGGAGGGCTGCGCCTGCGCGCGGCCGGAGAATGAAAAAAGCAGAGAATTAGGGAGAGCCTGCGTGACGCCCGATCTTATCCGTGGAATGCGCCTCATCAGCCAGGACCTGCTCGCCGGTTATGGCGGCGTCGGCGAAGGCAACTCGCTGCAGATCGCGCCGGATGGCCGCCGAATCCTGTGGCTGGCGCATGAAGGACCTCCGAAGAACTTCACCGGCGTCGATGTCTCCGATCCCCGCAAGCCCCGCGTCATCATCCAGACCGATCTGCCGCATAACCGCGTGCGCTCCAATTCGCTGGAAGTCACCGGCAACCTGATGGCGGTCGCCTACCAGACCGTCGAGCCCGGCATGAAGCCGGCCGGCATCGAGCTGTTCGACGTCTCCGTGCCGGAAAACCCGCGCTCGGTGAGCTTCTTCGACTGCTCCGGCCCGCATTCGCGCGGCGTGCATCAGGTGTGGTTCGTCGATGGCGAGTACATTCACTGCGCCGCGGGCGCGGCCGATTTCACCCCGCGCAACCAGCTCGACGACCAGGCCTACCGCATCATCGACGTGCGCGATCCGACCAAGCCGGTCGAGGTCGGACGCTGGTGGATGCCCGGCACGGCCGAGGGCGACGATGCCCCGCCCCCGGAGCGGCTGAAGTTCGACACCGGCTTCCGCTGCCACAATACCAATGCCTACCCGCAGCGGCCCGACCGTTGCTATGTCGGCTACATCGATGGCGGCGGCTATATTCTCGACATCGCCGACAAGTCGCGCCCCAGGGTGATCTCCCGGTTCAACCCGAACCCGCCCTTCCCCGGCTTCACCCACACCATGCTGCCGCTGTTCAGCCGCGAGCTCATCGTCGCCACCCATGAATGCGTGGCCGACGACGGCGCGGACTGGCCCAAGCTCAACTGGCTGATCGACGCCCGCAAGGAGGACAACCTCGTCCCCTTGAGCGTGCTGCCGATGCCGCCGATCGAGGAATATGGCCGCAAAGGCGGGCGCTATGGCGCGCACAACGTGCATGAGAACCCGCCACGCGACACCGCCTTCCAGTCCGACACGCTGATCTTCGCCACGCTGTTCAATGGCGGCCTGCGGGTCTACGACACCAGCGATCCGCTGCGCCCCAACGAGGTCGCCGCCTTCGTGCCGGCGGCCCCGGCCAATTCCCGCGTGCCGGCGGTGCAGATCAACGACGTCTATGTCGACGAAAACGCCATCGTCTACACCGTCGACCGGCACTCCGGCGGGCTCTACATCCTGGAACTCGACATCTGACGGAGGTCGCCATGTCGGCTATTCCGGTCACGCTCATCACCGGCTTCCTGGGCAGCGGCAAGACCACGCTGCTCAACAATCTGCTGCGCGATCCCGGCATGGCCGACACGGCGGTGATCATCAACGAGTTCGGCGATGTCGCCATCGACCACCTTCTGGTCGAGAGCGCCATCGAGAATGCAGAGCGGCTGCATCTGCTGCACGGTGCGCGGCGACCTGGTCGATACGCTGAGCGACCTCAAGGCCAAGCAGGGGCGCGGCGAAATTCCGCCGTTCTCGCGCATCGCCATCGAGACCACCGGCCTGGCCGATCCCACCTCCATCGTGCAGATTTTCACTACCGAGGAACTGGTGTCCTCGCAGTTCCGGCTGCGCGCGGTCGTCACCACGGTGGACGCGGTGAACGCCGCCGATCAGCTCGACCAGTTCGAGGAAGCGGCGCGGCAGGTGGCGATGGCCGATATCATCATCCTCACCAAGACCGACCTCGCGGACGAGGCAAATGTCGCCACGCTTCGCCAGCGGCTCTCCCGCATCAATCCCGGCGCCGAGATCGTGCCGGTGATGCACGGCCAACTCTCGCCGCATGATCTGTTCGAGCGCGCGCCGCAGACCCCGTCCGCCACCGGCGAAGGTCTGGCGACATGGCTGAAGCCGGAAGCCTTCGACGACCATCATGATCATGACCACGACCATCATGATCATCACCATGGCGACGCCCACAGCCACCACGACGCCGCGATCAAGGCCTTCGCGGTGACGCTCGACCAGCCGATCGAGCGCGAGGCGCTCAATCGCTGGCTCAACGCGGTGCTGTCGCTGCGCGGCAAGGATTTGTTGCGCATGAAGGGCATCGTCAATGTTCAGGGCTTGCCCGGCCCGATGGTGGTGCACGCGGTGCAGAACACCGTGCACCCGCCGGTGCGGCTGCAACGCTGGCCGAGCGACGACCACACCACGCGCATCGTCTTCATCACCCGCAATATCTCCCGCACCGCACTCCAGAACAGCCTTGAGGCTTTGGCGTGACCGCGGGCCACGCTCTAGCGGGCCTTTAGCTCCGCGAGCGGATGACCGCCTTGGTCGAACCGGCTTGCCAGGCACGTGGCTTTGCCATTCTCTCGCGTGTCAGCAGCCTGTCTTCTTCCAGCTTTCGAATCTGACCCGCAAGGCACTCTACTGTT
>LNAP01005881.1_pt1 | contig 13618 bp, 13 predicted proteins | sample 602601 | NCBI WGS metagenome assembly LNAP01 (sample SAMN02440304, study PRJNA202911) | soil metagenome | biome: Subtropical and temperate rainforests or woodlands; isolation source: soil samples (1 kg each in a 20% v/v slurry with milli Q water) were... ...
GCAGGACAATTTTCAGGCGGATGGACACTGAGTCGAACATAGGGCGAACTCGCGAATGGATGAAGTGTTGGCTGTGGGCCGTTGCGGCTCACTCGCTAAGTCCGTTTAGCGCCGATCAATGCACATCGGCGTGGCGAAGAGGTTACATGAGGGACAACCCGACGAGCGGTAGTTGTTGAACGTTTGCGCAGAAAAATGTGCCGTAAATGGGGATAAAAAGAGGAAAAAGCGCGGGGTGAACTCAGGGGGCATCAGGGACGCCGGTCTCGAAACCCCTGAATGAAATTCACGAAATAAATATGTACCGCATCTCATAAATGGCAGGACGTTTCAATGCAGATGCCACCTCGGTGGAGCACTTCCGGAAGTTTTGGCTTTCGGCATCTGACAGAAAATAATGAGAAGACTTTATGTGGATTACTTGCTTTAAAAGGACAGGGTTGCGCTCGGTGTTGTTGTTTTGGGGGATGTTGTTGGCGGCAGGCGCGGCTCCTGCCATGTCTTTTCTGAACTCGTCAGCTATTTCTGGTATCGCCTCTCAAATACCCACGGCGGCTACGGTACTACCGGACAAACTGAATACCCTCAAGGAAAGTCTGGCTGGTGAAACGGAGGTGAAGCATTACCGCTTCATGGCTCTGCGGGGGCAGGATGTGTGGATCAAGGCGAGTGGGACGAATGGCGGGCCATTGACTCTGGAATACAATCGCGATGGAAACTGGGCCGTAATCCCTTGGGGCACACCCTTAACGGTTTCTGGTTTGCAGCCGAATCAGGAAGTTCAGGTTCGCATCTCGAAGAATCCGTCCGCCCCGTTCGTGGCGGGTGATATCTACACGCTTGAGTTTGGTTCAGCACCTTACTACGCCGACAGTCGCGTCCGGGGCGATGCCGGTGAGCTGCCGCTGTACTGGGCGACCACGCAGGCCTACAGAGTCCTGAACTGGTCGGTCCGATTGAGGGATTCGACAGGGCAGCCGCTCGAAGGCGCTAAAGCTACCTTGATATTGAACAAGGGAGGGGATGACGAAAGGTTCGACCTTATAACGGACAGCACTGGTAGCGCCGCGCAAGCCCTTGAGTTGGGCAGGTGCTATGGCCAGTTGAAGTCTGATCCTTTCTGGACCAGCAGTGGCAAGTATCGCTATAAGTGGGAGGTCGAATACAACCTGGGATATTGGTCGATTCAGGTTCAAGACAAAGAGGCGTCGGGGGTGGGCGGTCACAACGTGCCGAACGTTTCATTCGCTCAGATATGCTATCAAAACATGTTGCATAACTAGATCCGGCATATTCCCGGCAACGCGATGATGTACATCGCTTTACCGGGCTTTTTCAAACGATCAGGCCTCGATGTGCAGTCCTTGCTTTCTCTCGCTCGGCTCCTTCTCGGCTTTTTTATGCAATTGATCCAGCCAGGAGTCTGTACTGCTCAGGTCAAGCGCACCTTTGTTCAGCAATAATCCATAGTCAATCATCTTGTGGAAGTTGCTTAGGTCCAGTTTCACCTTGCCCTCGAACTGTGGCTTATCCAGTTGAATCAACTCGATTACGGTCTTGGCGTGCTTGAAGCTCAGGGGTTGCAAGCCTTTGGCCTCGTTCAACAGGGTATTCAATATTTCCTCATCCCTGGCAGTCAGGGTGTCGGGGGGCGAAGTGACTTTCAACTGACCGTCTTCGGCCACGGTGAAGCCCATTACGTTATGGGCCAGGCCAGACCATTTGTTTTGCAGGTCTTTTTTGAAGTCGGAGTAAATCTCATCCATTTTTTTGAGCATCAAATTTGCCTGGAATTCATGATGCCTGATCATTGAATATCTAAAGCTTTCAATCAGGGGAGGTAGGTCATAGAACCCGTTAATTGATTCGAGCTCATTCAAAAACTCCTCCACCTCATCCAGTTTTTCGCTACTGAGATTTCTAGGCTCACTTCGAGGAGCTCGGAGTTTCTCTATGGTCAGCTTTAACCTGTCATCCATTACCGGAGTGTCGACTTTCTCAAGCTGGGCTTTTTCCGGGCTCGCCTTCACTGTTTGCGGATACGGAATTTGAAAAGATGCAGCGTCACTTACATTCATGTCAGCTTCTCATTGTGTGGGTTCATCGTGCTTAACGGCCAAACCCGGTCATGGATGACCTGATAAACACGTAGGAGAAGTCCGAACAGGAAGTAGGTACTTTCAAGTATGCCGTTGTCGGCTGTCACAGGGCGGTTTGAAGAGGTTTCAGGTGACTTGCGGCAGTGATTCCGGCCGTGACCAGATCCACAGATTGCCCAGCCCCATGCCGGCAATTGCCAGGTAAATCGGCCAGCCGTGATCGAGCATCGCCAGCATCAGACCGGCACACAACAGCATGCTGATTGTGGCGCTGACTTTTGCTCGACGCGCGATGATCTTGCCGTTGCGCCAGTTATGGAGGATGGGGCCAAACAGCCGGTGGTTTTCCAGCCAGGCACTCAGGCGCGGCGAACTGCGGGTTGCGGCCCAGGCGGCCAGCAGGATGAACTCGGTGGTTGGCAGGCCGGGTATGACGATGGCGATCAGGCCGATGCTCAGGCTGGCATAGGCCAGCAGGCCGAAGAGGAGGCGGGAGAGTCTGGAGGAGGCTGGCATGGGCTCAAGGCAACGTGTGAGGCTGATCGAAATCTTACGGATTCGCTTCGTTCCTTGTGGGAGCGAGCTTGCTCGCGATAGGGGAGTATCAGTCGACAATATTGCTGTCTGGAATACCGTCATCGCGAGCAAGCTCGCTCCCACAGGGGAATGTGGTATGTCAGGCGACTTCCGGAGCGCTGGCGTAAGCCTGCTCCAGCAACACCGTAAAACGGTTGAACGCATCGATGGCGCCTTTTTCCACTTCGGCTTCTTCCCGGGCGCTGAACGCCAGGCCATCCAGGGTTTTGACGAAGCTCTTCCAGCCTTCAGCGCGGCCTCCGGCCGGTTCGCCGAGGTGGCGGGCGCCGAAGGTTTCGCTCAGGCCAAGGCCTACGGCGCGCTTGATGAGGAACGCCGCGCCGAGCTTCGAGCCTTCGGAGACGAAGATCCAGCCCAGGGCCTCGGCCTTGGTCGGGTTCTTCAGTGCACCGGCGACAGGTGCCGGTACGTCGGTGTCCAGGTCCGCGAGGTCGGCCCTGGCTGCATCGGCACGACAGCGGGCCGGCAGGTCCGGGACGACGTTGGTCAGTTCGGCATCGTTGTACAGCGACATCAGTTCCGACTGGAACAGGTACTGCGCCACCACGAAACGGGCGAAATTGGCCGGGGTTTCAAACGGGGCATGAGCCTTGACCAAGGCATCGAGCTTGCTGTGCGGCTCGTGGGTGATCTGGTTCAAACGTTGCGAACGCAGGTTGGGGTGTTGTTCGGTGGCTTGGGTAGTCATGGCAAATCCTTGGAGAAAGAGAGGCGCTTGGTAACGAGACGAACCGAAAGGCGCCTGACAGTAAAAAGTCCTCACCGGGCGGCTTGATGAAACCGCCAGGCGAGATGAGCGGATCAGATATCCCAGATCAGGTTGACCGCAAAGTTGCGACCCGGCTGGGTCAGACGGTCGAGGTTGGCCGGTTGGGTCACCGAGGCTTCGCCGACGCTGTCGTAGCCGCGCACGTCATCCCACAGCCAGTACTTCTTGTCGGTGAGGTTGTAGACGCCGCCGCTGACGGTCACGTCGTCGGTCACCTTGTAGAACGCGCTCAGGTCCAGAATGCCGAAGCCGGGCGTCTTGAACTGGGTGCTGGTGCCGTCCGGGGTCTTGAAACTGGTGCTGTCGACGCGGTCTTTCTTTTTCACCAGCGTCCAGCTGAGCAAGCCGCCGTAGGTGTCCTGGTCGTAGCCGAGGCCAAATACGCCGGTCAGCGGGTTGACGCTGTTGAGCGGCTCGCCGTTGTCGTCGTTGCGACCGTAGGCATAGGCCACCGAGCCCTGGGTGTAGAGGCCTTGCGGCGCGCCGAAGGCGTCGAGATTCAGGCGTCCCTTGACCTCGGCACCCTTGATAGTGGCGTGCTTGATGTTGTTGCTCTGGAACGTGGTCTCTGTGTAGCCCGGAGTGATGGCGTTCTCGTTAATGAAGTCGCGGTATTTGTTGTAGAACACCGCCACGTCAAACGAGCCCTGCTCGAAGTTGCCGCGCAAACCCGTCTCGTAGCTTTTGCTTTTTTCCGGTTCGAGGTCAGGATTAGGCGCTACTCGATAGCCGCCGGCGATGTTTTCGAAACGACCGTACAACGCCTTGGCGGTGGGGGTGCGGAAGCCTTCAGCGTATTTGCCATACCAGGTGTAATGGTCGTTGAAGCTGTAGGTAGTGCCAAAATTCGGCGACAGGCGATGCCAGGTTTTGGTCTCGTCGCTCACCGTACCGTTACCGCTCTGGTCGGCGGTAGCCAGGAACTCTTCGGTGATGTGCGGCTTGAGCTCGGTGTAGTCGTAGCGAGCACCTGGCGCAAAGGTCCAGTTGCCCCAGCTGATCAGATCCTGGGCGAACAGGCTGTAGCTGTTGACGGTCGGGTCCGGGAAGTCACTGGCGGGTGTCAGCGTGTCGGTGGCGCTAGGGGCGCCAATCACACGGCAGGATCCGGCCACGGTCAGGCAGGTGCCGGTACCGGTACGCAGGCCGGTGATTTTGTCCTGCTTGATGGTGGTGCCATAGGTGACGAGGTGGTCGGTGTCGGCGATGGCAAACGACTTGTCAGCCTGGGCATCGAATACCCATTGGCGGTCCTTGTAGGTGGTATCGCGGTTACGCAGCACGGTTCGTGACGGCGGCGCGTAGATTTCCTCGGTGCTCTGGTCGGTCTTGGCGATCTGGTAGTTCAGCGTCCACTTGATGTTGTCGGCCAGGGCGCTGTCCAGACCGAAGCGGTGTTCCAGGCCAAAGCGTTCGCGGGTGATCGTGTCGTTACCGGTACGGGACTTGTAGTAGCCGAAACCGCGTCCGGCATTGAACGGGCCGCCCACTGCGCTCAATTGATTGGTGTCGCGGTCGTCCTTGTAATGCTCGTAGGTCAGGCCCAGGCGCGCGTCGTCGGCATAATTCCAGCCCAGTTTTGCCAGCACGCTGGTGGTGCGCGCGTCCTGGGGGTTGGCTTCAGTGCGGTTCAGGCCAGTGCCGCCGGTTTCGCCATAGGACTCTGTTTCATGACCGTTGCGTTGACTGAGATGCAACAGGCCATCGAACTCGCCGGTGCGGCCGGCGACGGTGCCGGACGTCAACCAGCTGTCGTCGGCGGAGCTGTAGCCGGTTTTCAGGCGCGCGCCGACATCCTTGCCCGGCTTGATGATGTCGTCCGGGTCCAGCGTGTAGTAGCTGACGGCACCGCCAATGGCATTGCTGCCGTACAAAACAGAGGCCGGGCCCCGGAGGATCTCCACACGCTTGACGATTTCCGGGTCGACATAGTTGCGGTTGGTCTGGGCATAGGGGCCGTTGAAGAAGCCGTCGGGTACCTGCACGCCATCGACCTGGGTCAGCACGCGGTCGCCATCGATGCCGCGAATGTTGTAGCCGGTGATACCGGCCCGCTGGCCTGCGCCGCCTACCGAAACACCGGGTTCGTAGCGCACCAGCTCCTTGATGGTATTGACGTTGTTGCGGTCCAGATCTTCGCGGGTATAGACAGAGACCGTGCTCGGCACGCTATTCACAGACTGTTCGTTACGGGTGGCGCTGATGGTCACCTGATCGAGATTCAGGGCACTGCTACCGCTGCGCTTTTCCAGAACGATGCTGTTGTTACCCAGTTTGCGATAGCTCAGGTTGGTCCCCACCAACAGGCGATCCAGCGCTTTCTCTGGTGACAGGGAGCCGCGCACTCCCGGCGAGGCCACACCTTGTGCCAGCTCCGACGACACACCGATCTGCCAGCCCGTTACGGTGGTAAAGGCATTGAGTGCCGACACCAGTGATTGCTGGGGAATGGCGAACGAGTAGTCGCCCATTTTGCGGCTCGACTGCTCGGTGGCGGTGGCGGCCATGAGCGGTGCGGTACCGGCCATCAGGATGGCGGCGGTCAGCAGCGACAGCACGCGGGAAGGTGTAGGGGCTTGGCGGGTAAGGCGAGGGGACATCGATAGCGCTCCGTGTCGCACGAATCTTTATAGGTGCTGATTGGCATGGTGAGATGCGAATCAATTGCATTGGCTATAACGAGACGTACGGGGTTTGGCTATCGAGTAAAAATAATTCTCATTCAGTTCAGGATGACCAGCGCCGGGAATTCCTGGAGCCGGGCCGAGGTGATGTGGGCCAGGGAGCGAACCACGTCCAGCGGCTGATCGAGACGGTAGTTGCCGGTCACGGTGACATCGGCCAACTGGTCGTTATTGTTGATGATCCAGCCCGGGTAATAGCGGCGAAGTTCTGCCAGTACCTGGTTCAACGGGCAGTTTTCGAACACCAGCCGTCCCTGGACCCACGCAAGGTCGGTGGCGGCATCCAGCTTGGCCGGGCGGTCGAAGCCGTTGGGACCGATGCGAATGCTTTCCCCGGCGGACAAGCGTACCCGCGCGTCATCCCGGGTGGCGCGCAAGTCGACGTCGCCGCGCTGTACCTGCACCTGCGCCACACCGTCGAGGTAACGCACGGCAAATGCGGTATCGCGAACGCTGGCCGTGACCGGTCCAGCGTCGATTTCCAGTGGCTGACTGCGATTGGCCTGCACTTCGAAAAACGCTTCGCCCTGATACAGGCGGGCAACACGTTGCTGGTCGTTGATGGTGCTTGAGAACGCCGAATTGGTATTGAGCAGAACCCTGGAACCGTCCTCCAGTTGCAGGCGCTGGCGCTCGCCGACCACAGTCAGGTGATCGGCCTGCAGGCGCATCGGCAAACTGCTGAAACTGAACAGCCCGAGCAGCAGCACGGCGGCGGTGGCCAGTGGTTTCCAGTGCGGACGCAGGCGGGCGAGGACAGTGATTTTCGCCGCACGGGCGGTCAGGCTTTGCGCGCATTGCGCCACTTGCGGGCCGTCCCAGATCGCCTGGGCCTTGGCGAACGCCTGGGCATTCAACGGATCGGCGTCGAGCCATGCATGGAACTGGCGGCTCTGCTCCTCGTCGGGACTGCCGAGCACGATCAGCCAGTCCAGGGCCTGGTCCATCGCGCTTGCGGGGTCCTGCGCCGATGAAGGCTCGGGGGAGCGGTGGTTGTCCGTCACGGTGTTTCCTCGGCAGTGTCTGTGCACGGCTGTTTTTTTAGTGAAGCGTAAAAGTGGGCCAAGGGTAGCAAAGCCCAATGATCAGCGCAGTCGGTCCAGGTAAGCGCAGGGGCTTGGCGCTCAGTTGGCGTTCAAGCGATCGGCAACCCCGATGCAGATCGACATGATCAATTTGAGTTCTTTCTGCACGGTACTGAGGGATACGTTCAGCTCTTCGGCGATTTCCTGGTAGCTGTGCCCGTGCAGGCGACTGAGGATGAAAATCCGCTGTTGGCGGGCGCTGAGTTCACTGAGGCTCACGTTCAGGCGCTCCAGCAATTGTTCGGCATGGGCGGCGTCTTCGGCGCTGCTGGCGGGGGCGGCGACGCTGTGCATCACCTCCTGCGGCACGTCGTCGACCATGGTGCGCGAATGGATGCGCCGCGCGCGCAAATGGTCCAGCGCCAGGTTGCGCGCCGTCTGGAAGACAAAAGGCTCAAGATGATCGATGGCCCGTTCGCTCAATGCCCGGGTCACCCGCAGGTAGGTTTCCTGCAAGAGGTCTTCAGCGGTGCTGTGATTGTTGACCATCCGCTCCAGCGTGCGCAGCAGGGAGGTGCGCTGGGTGAGGAAAACGTGGTTGAAGCGCGACTGACTCACGGGAGAACCTGATCCATTTCGAGTAGATGATAATGCTTATCATCTACTCGAGTGGTCAAGCACTGATTTGTGACGCTTTACGCGCGACCCTGCAAATAGGTGGCGTAATCGGGAATCCGATGGAGGTGCGCCTGATCCATCAGCGGGCTGCTGAGCAGGTAGTCGGCGCTGCATTCGTTGCACGCCACCGGGATGTTCCACACTGCAGCGACCCGCAGCAACGCCTTGATATCCGGGTCGTGGGGCTGTGGCTCGAACGGGTCCCAGAAAAACACCAGCATGTCGACCCGCTGCTCGGCGATTTGCGCACCGAGCTGCTGGTCGCCGCCCAGTGGCCCGCTGATCATGCTTTGCACTGGCAGATCGAGGCGTTGTTGCAATAACAACCCCGTGGTGCCGGTGGCGACCAGATCATGTCGGGCCAGTCTGTCTTTTTTTCGTTCGGCCCAGTCCAGCAAGAACACCTTGCAGTGGTCATGGGCAACCAGGGCGATACGCTTGCGCGCCGCCAGGGTCTTTTGCGTAAAGCTGATGCCGATCATCGATGCTGGCTCCAGAAATGACACGCACCCTGTAGGAGCGAGCCTGCTCGCGATGGACTGTAGAGCACCGCGGGGCATCAGGTTCCCCGCGTTATCGTTAACGACCATCGCGAGCAAGCTCGCTCCTACAAGAAGGAAGGGACGTGCTGCTTATTCGGCGTTGCACAGCGCCAGGCAGTTATCGAGCATGCGGTTGGAGAAGCCCCACTCGTTGTCATACCACGCCAGTACCTTGAGCAATTTGCCGCTGGATTTGGTGTGGTTGGCGTCGAAGATCGACGACAGCGGGTTGTGGTTGAAGTCGCTGGAGACCAGCGGCAGGGTGTTGTACCCAAGGATCTTCGAGTGCTGGCTGGCTTCTTTCATCAGCGCATTGACCTCATCGGCCGACGCTTCGCGCTTGAGCTGCACCGTCAGGTCCACCAGCGACACATTGATGACCGGTACGCGCACCGACATGCCGGTCAATTTGCCGGCCAGTTCCGGCAGCACCAGGCCCACCGCTTCAGCAGCACCGGTCTTGCTCGGGATCATGTTCTGGGTCGCCGAACGGGCGCGGTACGGGTCGACGTGATAGACGTCGGTCAGGTGCTGGTCATTGGTATAGGCGTGAATGGTGGTCATCAGACCGCTTTCGATGCCCAGTTCGCGGTGCAGCACCTGGGCCACCGGGGCCAGGCAGTTGGTAGTGCACGACGCGTTGGAAATGATCTGGTGCGATTGGCGCAGAATGTCGTGGTTCACCCCGTAGACGACGGTGGCGTCGGCGCCTTTGGCCGGTGCCGAGATAATGACTTTGCGCGCGCCCGCCGTAATATGCGCAGCGGCCTTGGCCCGGTCGGTGAACAGACCGGTGCATTCGAACACCACATCAATTTTTTCCGCGGCCCAGGGAAGGTCGGCCGGGTTGCGGATGGCGCTGACCGAAATGCGGTCGCCGTTGACCGTCAGGCTCTCCTGGTCGTGCTGGACATCGGCATCGAATGTGCCGTGAACGGTGTCGTACTTGAGCAGATGAGCATTGATCGCGCTGTCGCCCAGGTCGTTGATGGCAACGATCTGTAGATCCTGACGGTAGCCCTGGGTATAGAGTGCGCGCAGGACATTACGGCCGATGCGGCCAAAACCATTGATTGCGATTCGAAGAGTCATAGTGCGGCGCTACCGTCGTTTTGTTGTTGGAATTACAAGATTATTCGTAAAAAAATAGAAAACAAGCCTTTTTGATGGCAATATTTTGTTCGATCTACAACGAGTGACCTGAATCAACTGGTCCGAATGGTCAAATAAACCGTCTGTCATCCCATCGACACCGGCCTCTGATCAGCATAGACAATCAGGTCGCCACATCCGTTAGCCTGGAGTTCTACACATGCATCCCCGCGTCCTTGAGGTCACTGAACGGCTTATCGCCCGCAGCCGCGCCACGCGCGAGGCCTACCTTGCATTGATCCGCGGTGCGGCCAGCGACGGTCCGATGCGCGGCAAGCTGCAATGCGCCAACTTCGCCCATGGCGTGGCCGGTTGCGGCAGCGACGACAAGCACAGCCTGCGGATGATGAACTCCGCGAACATCGCGATAGTTTCGTCATACAACGACATGCTCTCGGCACACCAGCCGTACGAAGTCTTCCCCGAACTGATCAAGAAAGCCCTGCGCGAAATCGGCTCCGTCGGCCAGTTCGCCGGTGGTACCCCGGCCATGTGTGATGGCGTGACCCAGGGCGAGCCGGGCATGGAGCTGAGCCTGCCGAGCCGCGAAGTGATCGCGTTGTCCACCGCCGTGGCGCTGTCCCACAACATGTTCGACGGCGCACTGCTGCTCGGCATCTGCGACAAGATCGTGCCGGGCCTGATGATGGGCGCGCTACGCTTCGGCCATCTGCCGATGATCTTCGTGCCGGGCGGGCCGATGGTGTCGGGCATTTCCAACAAGCAGAAAGCCGATGTGCGCCAGAAGTACGCCGAAGGCAAGGCGACTCGCGAAGAGCTGCTGGAATCGGAAATGAAGTCCTACCACAGCCCTGGCACCTGCACCTTCTACGGCACCGCCAACACCAACCAGTTGCTGATGGAAGTCATGGGCCTGCATCTGCCGGGCGCGTCCTTCGTCAACCCGAACACGCCGTTGCGCGATGCCTTGACCCGCGAAGCCGCGCACCAGGTCACGCGCCTGACCAAGCAGAACGGTGACTTCATGCCGATCGGCGAAATCGTCGACGAGCGTTCGCTGGTCAACTCGATTGTCGCGTTGCATGCCACGGGCGGCTCGACCAACCACACCCTGCACATGCCGGCCATCGCCATGGCGGCGGGCATTCAATTGACCTGGCAGGACATGGCCGACCTCTCCGAAGTCGTGCCGACCCTGAGCCACGTCTACCCGAACGGCAAAGCCGACATCAACCACTTCCAGCGGCATGTCGTTCCTGATTCGTGAACTGCTGGAAGCCGGGCTGCTCCACGAAAACGTCAACACCGTGATGGGTCACGGCCTGAGCCGCTACACCCAGGAGCCGTTCCTCGACAATGGCCAACTGGTCTGGCGTGAAGGCGTGACCGACAGCCTGGATGAAAGCATCCTGCGCCCGGTCGCCCGCGCGTTCTCGCAGGAGGGTGGCCTGCGGGTGATGGAAGGCAACCTCGGTCGCGGTGTGATGAAAGTCTCGGCGGTGGCCGTGGAAAACCAGATCGTCGAAGCGCCGGCCATGGTGTTCCAGGATCAGCAGGACTTGGCCGACGCATTCAAGGCCGGTTTGCTGGAGAAGGATTTTGTCGCGGTGATGCGCTTCCAGGGCCCGCGCTCCAATGGCATGCCAGAGCTGCACAAGATGACGCCGTTCCTCGGCGTGTTGCAGGATCGTGGCTTCAAAGTCGCGTTGGTGACCGACGGGCGCATGTCCGGCGCGTCGGGGAAAATCCCGGCGGCCATCCATGTCAGCCCCGAAGCTTATGTCGGCGGCGCTTTGGCGCGGGTACAAGAGGGCGATATCATCCGCGTCGATGGCGTCAAAGGCACCCTGGAGCTTAAGGTGGACGCCGAAGAATTCGCAGCGCGCACGCCGGCCAAGGGCCTGTTGGGCACCGGTCGCGAGCTGTTCGGTTTCATGCGCATGGCCTTCAGCTCGGCGGAGCAGGGCGCCAGCGCCTTCACTTCTGCCCTGGAGACGCTTAATTGAAACTGGCTTTGGTCGGTGACATCGGTGGGACCAACGCACGTTTCGCGTTGTGGAAAAACCAGCAGCTGGAATCGGTCCAGGTGCTGGCAACGGCAGATTTCCCCAGCCCGGAAGAAGCTATCAGCCTGTACCTCAATGGTCTGGGGCTGGCGCCGGGTTCGATCGGTTCGGTGTGCCTGTCGGTGGCGGGCCCGGTGAGTGGCGACGAGTTCAAGTTCACCAATAATCACTGGCGCCTGAGCCGCAAGGGCTTTTGCCAGACCTTGCAGGTGGATCAGCTGTTGCTGGTCAACGACTTCTCGGCCATGGCCCTGGGCATGACCCGTTTGCAGCCCGGCGAATTCCGCGTGGTCTGCGAAGGTACACCGGAGCCGTTGCGCCCGGCAGTGGTGATTGGCCCGGGCACAGGCCTGGGCGTCGGCACCTTGCTCGATTTGGGTGCGGGCCGTTTTACCGCGTTGCCGGGGGAGGGCGGTCACGTCGATCTGCCATTGAGCAGCCCGCGTGAAACCCAACTCTGGCAGCACATCTTCAACGAAATTGGCCATGTCAGTGCGGAAACAGCCTTGAGCGGCGGCGGCTTGCCGCGCGTCTACCGGGCGATCTGCGCGGTGGATGGGCACACGCCTGTGCTCGACACACCGGAAGCCATCACCGCTGCCGGGCTGGCGGGCGACCCGATTGCCGTGGAAGTGCTTGAACAGTTCTGCTGCTGGCTCGGTCGCGTGGCCGGCAATAACGTGCTGACCATCGGTGGACGCGGTGGCGTGTACATCGTGGGCGGGGTGATTCCGCGCTTTGCCGATTTCTTCCTCGAAAGCGGTTTCGCCCGCTGCTTCGCCGACAAGGGTTGCATGAGCGATTACTTCAAGGGGATTCCGGTGTGGCTGGTGACGGCGCCGTATTCGGGGTTGATGGGCGCGGGTGTGGCGTTGGAGCAATCAATCCCCGCTTGAAACCCGATTACCTGTAGATACTCTGTTGCCGGTCAAGCTTTTAGCAGAAGGGTTTTGCTAAAAAGCTTGGCCGTATCGAAATCTTCTCCAGCGTGCATGCATGCCCACAAGCCTGTCAGGTATTTGCGCATAACAGCGCAGATAGCCTGCATTTTCCGTTTTCCGCGCCCAACCAAGGCTTCGTAAAAGGCCTTCACGTAGGGGTCGCAGCGGATTGCTGACATTGCAGGCATGAACATCGCCGAGCGCAGATAGGTGTTGCCGCACTTGCTCAGTCGCCCGGGCTTGTCGATGCTCGTCCCTGACTGGGTCAGCCGCACGTCCAGTCCCGCGTGACGGCTGACTTGCGATGACTTGAGCGTGACTGGCAAGGTCGTGAGTTCAGCCAACACCGCAAATGTCGAAACCTCTCCCATTCCAGGTGCAGCCACCATGTGACTGAACTGCGCGTTCAGCGTGGGGCAGTTGGCGATGAGTTCCCGTCCAGCTTGCCTGAAGCGCTCGATGCGTTTACCGAATGTGGCAATGGCTTCTTCTTCGTCCTCGATCAATAGGGCTGAGGTCGTTTCAGTCGCTTGCAAAGCATGCAACTCGTTCTTCGCTCTGGTGCGGTGGCAGGTCAAACGATTGATATGTCGGCCAATGGCCTTTAACTCAAGCTGGATGGGGCTTGGCGGAACCCACAGGCGAGGCGTCATACGCTCGCCGTACTCCGCCAGCAGTTGGGCGTCGAGGGCGTCTGTTTTACTGTGCTGCAGCATCAACTTTGCGAAGTTTCGGGAGCTTTTCGGGTTGATCACCGAGACCGGCAAGCCAGCAGCGCTCAACTCCATGGCCAGATCCAGGTAATAAATACCGGTGGCCTCCATGACGACGGAAAGCGGTTTGAGCGCCAACAGCTTTTTCACCGCGGCCTTACGTCCTTTGGGCGTTTGAGCAATGTCCCACGAGCCTGCCGGACGGCCTTTCTCGCGCCATCCCATAGCGGTAGTGCGGGATCCAACATCCAGGCCGACGTGAACACTCATGCTTTCAACTCCAGGAAAACTAGGTGAAGATGGTTCCCGGTTCCCCTGACCTCGAACTTCATGCCGCTGCAACCTTGTAATGCGAAGTCCGACTTGTCGGCTTCTCGATACTCTTCGTGGT
>LNAP01004117.1_pt1 | contig 13616 bp, 10 predicted proteins | sample 602601 | NCBI WGS metagenome assembly LNAP01 (sample SAMN02440304, study PRJNA202911) | soil metagenome | biome: Subtropical and temperate rainforests or woodlands; isolation source: soil samples (1 kg each in a 20% v/v slurry with milli Q water) were... ...
ATCGCGCAAAGCCTGGATGCTCCGCTGGAAAGCGTTCGGGTCCTGGTCCAGGAATACCCGGACAACCTGTGGGCCGCCGGCGGCGAAACTATCCGCGAGCGACGCAGCAAGGCGAACCAATAGCGCCGATCCCGACGCGGCAACGCACAGCACAAGAAGGACAATAAGATGAGCAAGCCTGTAAAAGTCGCCATCATCGGTTCCGGCAATATCGGTACCGATTTGATGATCAAAATCCTGCGTCATGGCAAGCACCTGGAAATGGGTGCCATGGTGGGTATCGACCCGGCCTCCGATGGCTTGGCCCGTGCCGAGCGCATGGGCGTCGCAACGACCGCGGGGGGCATTGAAGGCTTGCTGGCGATGGAAGGCTTCAAGGACATCAAGATCGTGTTCGACGCCACTTCCGCCGGCGCCCACGCCCAACACAATGCCTTGCTCCAACCTCACGGCATCAAGGTCATAGACCTGACGCCCGCAGCCATCGGCCCCTACGTGATTCCAGCGATCAATCTGGATTCGGAACTCGATGCCAGCAACCTGAACATGGTCACCTGCGGCGGCCAAGCCACGATTCCGATCGTCGCTGCGGTATCGCGCGTAGCCAAGGTTCACTATGGAGAAATCGTTGCCTCGATCTCCAGCAAGTCGGCAGGTCCGGGGACTCGAGCCAATATCGACGAGTTCACCGAAACCACTACTGCCGCCATCGAGAAACTCGGTGGCGCCACCCGCGGCAAGGCGATGATTGTACTTAACCCGGCCGAGCCGCCGCTGATCATGCGCGATACGGTGTTCGTGCTGTCCGAATTGGCTGACCAGGATGAAATCGAACGCTCGATTCTCGACATGGTGTCGAGCGTGCAGAGCTACGTGCCGGGATATCGCCTCAAACAAAGCGTGCAGTTCGAAGTTATCCCGCCTGAAGCGCCGGTCAATGTCCCGGGCCTGGGCTACCTGAGCGGCTTGAAAACCTCGGTGTTCCTTGAAGTGGAAGGCGCAGCGCATTACCTGCCCGCCTACGCCGGCAACCTGGACATCATGACATCGGCCGCCATGGCGTGTGCCGAACGCATTGCCGCCACCCGCCTGAACGCAGTCGAGGCCTGACGCATGGACATCAAGAAAAAGCTCTACATCTCGGACGTCACCCTGCGCGACGGCAGCCATGCCATCCGCCACCAGTATTCGATCAAGAATGCCCAGGACATCGCTCGCGCACTGGACAAGGCAAAAGTCGACGCCATCGAAGTTGCACACGGCGACGGCTTGCAAGGTTCTAGCTTCAACTATGGTTTTTCAGCGCACTCGGATCTGGAATACATCGAAGCCGTGGCGGACGTCATCAGCCACGCCAAAATCACTACGTTGCTGTTGCCCGGTATCGGTACGGTTCACGACCTCAAGGCGGCCTACAACGCCGGCGCCCGCGTCGTTCGAATAGCCACTCACTGCACGGAAGCAGACGTGTCACGCCAGCATATCGAGTACGCTCGTGAACTGGGCATGGATACCGTCGGCTTCCTGATGATGAGCCATATGCTCGCACCGCAAGACCTGGCTAAACAGGCGAAGCTGATGGAGAGCTATGGCGCCACCTGCGTGTACATGGCCGACTCTGGCGGCGCGATGAACATGCAGGACATTCGCGAGCGCTTTCGCGCGTTCAAGGCTGTGCTCAAGGCTGAAACTGAAACCGGCATGCACGCTCACCACAACCTGTCGCTGGGTGTCGCCAACTCGATCACTGCGGTGGAAGAAGGTTGTGACCGCATTGATGCCAGCCTTGCCGGCATGGGTGCCGGTGCGGGCAACGCGCCACTGGAAGTCTTTATCGCTGCTGCCGAGCGCCTGGGCTGGAACCACGGTACGGACCTCTACACCCTGATGGACGCCGCCGATGACATCGTCCGTCCCTTGCAGGATCGCCCGGTACGGGTTGATCGCGAAAGCCTGGCCCTGGGATATGCCGGGGTCTATTCAAGCTTCCTGCGACACGCTGAAGTCGCGGCAACCAAATACGGCCTCAAGACTGTCGATATCCTCGTTGAACTGGGCAAGCGCCGCATGGTTGGGGGGCAGGAAGACATGATCGTCGACGTGGCTCTGGACCTGCTTCGTCGTTGAACCTGAACAATAAAAAGGTGAGTTGAATCCATGAACAAAACCAGCAAGTTTCATCCTGAACCTCTTTATGACGTTTCGAACCTCGGCCATGTCGAGCTCAATACGCCTGACCTGGCCGCGAGCGTGCGCTTCTTCACTGAAGTCTACGGCCTGGATCTGGTCACGACCCAAGGCGACTCGGCTTACCTGCGAGCGTGGGGTGACCACGACCTCACCTCGCTGAAACTGACTCAGGCTCGGCAAGCAGGCGCCGCGCACATCGGCTGGCGCGTCATGAGTCCGCAGGCACTGGAACGTCGTGTCGCGGCACTGAAAGCCTATGGTATTGAAGGAAAATGGATCGATGGCGACGTCGGTCATGGCGCTGCCTACAGCTTTATCGCACCGAGCGGGCACCGTATGGAGGTCTACTATGAGGCCGAAAAGTATGTGCCGACCGCGGACAAGAAACCGTACCTGCCCAACCAGCCGCAAAAATTCAGCGGCCGCGGCGTGGCGGCTGCGCGTATCGATCACATCAACATTCTGACTCAGGATGTGGTCAAGACTCGCGAATTCGCAGACCAGACCATGGGCTTCAAATTGCGCGAGCATTTGATCCCGGGCGGCCAAGGCGAAGAAGTCGGTGCCTGGATGAGCCTGATGAACAAGGCCCATGACTTGGCTATCACCAAGGAGCCGAGTCCGACTGCCAGCGGTCGACTCCATCACTTGGCCTATGCCGTTGAAAATCGGGAAGACGTATTGCGCGCTGCAGATATCTTCATGGAGAACGACGTCCACATCGAATTCGGCCCGGCCAAGCATTCGCGTACCCAAGGTTTCTTTCTGTACGTGTACGAACCGGGCGGCAACCGCATTGAAGTCTTCTCCGGCGGCATTCACATCTTCACTCCCGATTGGGAACCTGTGACCTGGGGCACCGAAGTCAAAGGCCGTTCCACCGCGTGGGGCCTTGGCGTACCGGAGAGCTTCCACAAGTACGCGACACCCGATGTACAGGTGCCAGAGGCAACCCCCGCGGCCAAAGCTGCTGCGATGGCTGCGTTAAGCGAGTGAGGTCTGAGCCTGTCGGCGAATAGCTGACAGGCCGCCAGACATCGCGGATGATAGGGCGTATCGAGACGGCAATGTTTGCCGTCTCTCGAGTGATTGGGTCAGAGGCCTTTGCAGTGAACGAGATGTTGATGGAAGAGAGCCTGCACGCGCAGGAAGACAGCACGACTACCCATGCCACCTCCTTGGTCAAGCGTCTGCGTATGGCGATCATGACCGGTGAGTTGGCCCCGGGTAGCAAGCTGCGCCTGGATGCACTGCGCGAAAAGCTGGGTCTGACCATCAGTCGAAGTCCACTGCGCGAGGCCCTTTCCCGGCTGGGCGCTGAAGGCCTTGTCCTCATCGAGGACAACCGCGGCTATCGGGTTATCCCGGTTTCGGAAGAAAACCTTCAGGAAATTGCGAAACTGCGGGTGCACTCCGAAAGCCTGGCGTTACGCGAAGCGATTGCCAAGGGTGATCAAGCTTGGCTCGACGGTGTATGCCAGGCCGAAGCCGCCCTTCGCGAAATCAAGCGCAGCGACCAGGCGGTCGCTGGGCGCCAAGAAGTCTGGGAGCACGCTCATCGTGACTTTCATCTGAAGTTGCTCGAAGGCTGTGATATGCCGCTACTGCTCAATCATTGCAACACGCTGCACGACCTGAACGATCGTTACCGTCGCATGTTCCTGGCCAAGAACCCTTTTGACCGGGATGTGAACGGCGAACATGCGGCCATCGTTGCGGCCACCAAGGAACGTAACGCCGATCTGGCATGCGCCCTTCTGGCCCAGCATATCCAGCGCACCACGCAGAACATCTGCCGGAGCCTGGTCGCTCAAAATCTCCAGACACCCGGTTGATTCGCTCCAGAACGACCCAGCGATAGATTCAAACACAATAAATAATACGGCGCCGTCACGGCCGCCGTACGGAGACTCTATGCGCCATTCAATCGCAACAATGGTTCTGTCCGGTAGCCTGCCAGAAAAAATGAAAGCCGCAGCCCATGCCGGTTTCGACGCCATTGAGTTATTCGAAAACGACCTGATTCAGTGCGATCTCAGCCTTGCCGAAATACGCGAACTTGCGTTGCAATTGAACCTGAGGCTGGACATCTATCAGCCTTTACGGGATTTCGAGGGCGTATCGGCCGCACAGCTGGCACGCAACCTCGACCGAGCGGAATACAAATTCGACATCATGAAAGAGTTGGGCATCGACTTTATGGGGGTTTGCTCCAACGCGCAAGCCGATGCACTGGGTGATCGCCAATTGATCGCAGATCAGCTGGCTGAACTTGCACAACGTGCAGCTCGGCGGCAACTGCGAATCGGTTTCGAATCGTTGTCGTGGGGCACTCACTGCAATCGCTGGAGCCATGCCTGGGAGGCGGTGCAACGCGCCGATCAACACAATCTCGGACTGATTCTGGACAGCTACCATACGCTGGCACTGCACGATGACTACAGCGCCATCAGTGAAATCCCCGGTGAGCGGATCTTCTACTTTCAGCTGTCCGATGCCCCATTCGAGGTCGGTTCGCCTCCCCTCTATACACGACCATTGCGAACCCTTCCCGGACTCGGTCAATTCGACATGGTCGGTTTTACCGATACCATTTTACAAACCGGCTACCAAGGTCCTTTATCGCTGGAAATATTCAGCGACGAATACCGCGGTGCTCCAGCAGAGTCGACTGCACGAGGCGCCAAAGCGTCGCTGCTTTGGCTAGAGGAACGCGTGCAAGAGCGGCGCCTGGCTCGCGGTGAACCCTCCTCGCCAATTCTCAAAGCACCGGAGCCTTCGCCTGTATTGTCACCTTACTCGTTAATCAGCGAATCCCCTGAGGCTAGCGAGTTGCAGCATCTTCTGGGTTTGATTGGACCATGGAGCACAGAGGCAGTAGCTCAGGCAGTTCCGGCCGGTGAATTGGAAACCTTCAGTACCGAGTACCGCACACGCTTCGCCATGCAGCGCCAAACACCGATCCTCAAGCACGACCCCGAGGGGGTGATACGTGGCCGGACCCTCTTCGCTGATGTCTGCGCCATCGAGCTGGAAACTTCCATTCACAGTGCCACGCTGGTAGCAAACGCCAGCAAGGACCGCCGTTTTACACGCCTGACCATCGCAGTCCCAAACCTACAGAAAGCGCTGATGGCCATTGGCGGTGACAGTCAGCCGCCACTGGTTCTGTCGGCTCATTACTACGACGACCTGCGTGCCCGCTTCTCCCTGAGCGAGGATAAGACCAACAGCTTGCGCAAACTAAACGCTGCCTATGACCGGCAAGGTGATGGCGAGCTCTTACAAGCCTTCGTTCCGGTCGGTACCGATGGATTTTGCCTGCACGTGGTTGAGCGTCGACCTGGCTATCCATCCCAGTCATGGGACATGGCCAACGCTTACGTGATGAATGCGGCGCTGAAGGCCCGACTGTCTAAATAAATGCACCGCAGCCATGACATCTGCATCCGCAGGTCTGTTTAAGCGACATCCCGAACAATTAAAACAACTGTGCAGGAGCACGGGACAATGTTGACTCATTTGAAAGTCCGGACTGGCATGATCGGCGTACTGATCGCTTTTGTGTTCGCTTTGCTGCTTGCCAGTCTCAACGGGTTTTACGGAGCTCAAACAAGCGATGAACAAATTCGAGACCTTAACCTGCTGACGGCGGTTCAACTGGACAAGCTCAACAATGCTGCGATTTGGGTGACGCGTGCCAGCGCTACCAGCCACAGCTCATTGCTTGATCGACTGGCGGGGCGCACCGAATCGGCCGATCAAGGCGCCGCTGCCGCCAAGGAGCGTCTGAACAACGCCCAAAAGCTGATCAGCGAAATCATCCCCACACTGACCGATCCACAATTGATTGCCGCCGGGCGCGAGCTGGAACAAGTGTTCTCTGAATACGCCAAGGTCGTGCAGCAACAAATCAATAGCACTCGACTAGGAGACTTGGTCGAATACTCAAGGATGAATGACAGCGCCAAGACGCTCGGTCAACGTTATGGGCAAGTTCGTGATGCGTTTACGGCGCTCATCACATCTCATATCGCGCAGACCATGGCTGATTCCCGCCAGCGCATCCATCAGGCACAACTCGCCACCGGCGCTCTGTTAGTCCTGACGTTTTTGCTCGCGATCGCTTGTTGGGGGTTCATTTCAAATCGAGTACTGCTGCCTTTACGCCAAGCCGGTGAGCGCTTCAACGAAATGGCGCTCGGGGACCTCAGCCAGCCAATACCAGCTGTCAGTCGCAACGAGATTGGTCAACTCTTTGCCTCGTTGGCGAACATGCAAAAAAGTCAACGCAATACCCTTTCCCAGCTCAGTAAAACAGCAGTGCTCGTCTCTGACGCTGCGCACAACCTTAACGGTATCACTCGGGAGAGTTCACGCGATTTGCAGCAACAGCATGCCGAGCTTGAGATGGCCGTCACCGCAGTTACGGAGATGACGTCCGCGGTTGAAGAGGTATCTCGTAACGCGGTGTCCACTTCCGAGGCTGCAACGGCATCAAATCGTCTAGCCAATGAAAGCCGTGAACAGGTTCGGCGAGTACGGACCGAGATCGATTCGATGAACACCGACGTGCAAAGCACGGGCGAAGTTATCCAGCGACTGGCGAGCCAGACCAGAGACATTGGCAAGGTGCTGGATGTCATTCGGTCTGTCTCTGAACAAACCAACCTGCTTGCTCTGAACGCTGCAATCGAGGCCGCGCGTGCCGGTGAATCAGGACGCGGATTTGCAGTAGTGGCCGACGAAGTGCGCACGCTGGCCTATCGAACCCAAAAATCGACACTGGAAATCGAGGAAATGGTGGGCTGTATTCAGACGAGTAGCAGTACGGCTGTTCAATCCATTGCGAAAAACAGCGAGCGAGCGCAGCACACCCTGGAAAGTACTCAGACAAGCGAGCACATGCTCGAAGACATATTTTCAGCAATCGCAGAGATCAATGAGCGAAACCTTGTCATCGCCAGCGCGACCGAAGAACAGGCCCAGGTGTCGCGCGAGGTGGATCGCAACTTGTTGAACATTCGACACCTGGCCGCCCGTTCCGGTGAGGGTGCGGCGAAAACCGAGCAATCCAGCCAAGAACTATCGCGGCTAGCTGTCAAGATGAATGAGATTGTAGGGCGGTTCAAACTTTAGCCGGATCACTTTACCAGCAGCGCCAAGCCAGCCCCGCGTACAGCGGCACGCTGAGTGGACCAGGCTCGCTTTCACCTTTGAATGGTGAAAGCAAGCTTCGCCAACTCGCACCCGAGTGTTTATAGCCTTTCCTCTCGATTGTTACGATAACCGCAACAGAGTTTCTCCTTTTCGGGAAATGACAATTTGTCGCAGGGTCGGTTTTTTTTGATATCGTTGCGCAACTAACTAATTAGTTAACAGCTAATTTCAGACTTCCACTGAGTACATCGCCTTGAGCCGTATTGTCAGCGACGACGCACAGACCTAGAAAAATTCCCCCAGCGACTGCTGTCCTGGAAACAGCTCCCAAGGCTGTTGCCTTCACGACTCTTAACCCTCCCAACAAACGTTCATGCGTCAGTAGGATCATGCAACATGACTAAATCTCGACCTTCAGCATCCGTCAGCCGATGGCCCATCTGGGTCGCTGCACTTGGCGCGCTGGTATTTGGATTACTCTTCACGGCAGGTGGTGGTTACCTCGCCACTCTTGGTGGCAGCTGGTACTTCCTGCTCGCCGGTTTTGGTTTGATCGTATCTGCCGTACTGCTCTTCAAGCAGCGTCTGCAGGGTGCTTGGCTGTTCGCGGCAGTGATGGTGTTGTCAGTGATCTGGGCGCTGGCCGATGCCGGGCTTAACTTCTGGCCACAGATTTCGCGCCTGTTTGCCCTGGCGGTACTGAGCCTGGTGATGGCGTTGGTCTACCCCACCCTGCGCAAGGCCAATGGCCTGGTCAGCGGTCGCGGTGGCTACCTACTGAGCGGCGTACTTGCAATCGCTATCGTTGTCGGCGTTTGGGGCATGTTCATTCCTCACGCTTCGGTTTCACCGACCGGCGACAGCCCGGGTCTGACCAAGGTTGACCCTGCCAAGGCACAAAAAAACTGGGCACACTATGGTAACGACGAAGGCGGCAGCCGTTTCGCTGCGCTGGACCAGATCAATCGCAGCAACGTCGGCAGCCTGGTGCCCGCCTGGACTTATCAGACCGGTGACGTGGCGATCAGCGACGGGAATGGTGCCGAAGATCAGATGACGCCGTTGCAGGTTGGCGACAAAGTATTTATATGCACCCCGCACAACAACGTCATCGCACTGGATGCTGACACCGGCAAACAGCTGTGGAAGAACGATATCAACGCCCGGAGCAAAGTCTGGCAGCGTTGCCGCGGCCTGGCGTATTTCGACGCGACAGCCGTACTCGCTCAGCCTGTCGACGGCAGCACGCCTGCCACTGTTGTCTCGGTGCCGGCTGGTGCCAATTGCCAGCGTCGCCTGCTGACCAACACCATCGATGCGCGTCTGATTGCAGTGGATGCCGACACCGGCGAGTTCTGCCAAGGCTTCGGCACCAATGGTCAGGTTGATCTGAAAGCCGGGCTGGGCAATGTCCCGGATTCCTACTATCAGCTGTCATCCGCACCGCTGATGGCCGGATCCACCGTGGTGGTGGGCGGTCGCGTAGCCGATAATGTTCAGGCTGACATGCCTGGTGGCGTGATCCGCGGATTTGACGTGATCACTGGCGCAATGCGCTGGGCATTCGACCCGGGTAACCCGCAAGACAAGCAGGCTCCGTCGGCCGACAGCACCTACGTGCGCAGTACGCCTAATAGCTGGGCGCCAATGTCTTATGACCCGGCGATGAACACTATCTTCTTGCCGATGGGCAGTTCGTCCACCGACATCTACGGTGTTGAACGTACCGCGCTGGATCACAAATACGGTGCTTCCGTGCTGGCCCTGAACGCCACCACCGGCGAAGAGAAGTGGGTCTACCAGACCGTCCACAATGACCTGTGGGACTTCGACCTGCCGATGCAGCCTAGCCTGATCGACTTCAGCAAGGCCGACGGCAGCAAGGTGCCCGCCGTTGTGATCGGCACCAAAGCCGGTCAGATCTTCGTGCTTGACCGCGCCACCGGCAAACCGCTGACCAACGTGGAAGAGGTTCCGGTCAAAGCGTCAAACATCCCGAACGAACCTTACTCGCTGACTCAGCCGAAATCGGTGGGCATGCCAGAGATCGGCGCGCAAACGCTGACCGAGTCGGACATGTGGGGGGCGACGCCGTTCGATCAACTGCTCTGCCGTATCTCGTTCAAGAAAATGCGTTACGACGGACTGTACACCGCACCAGGCACCGATATCTCGCTGAGCTTCCCGGGTTCGCTGGGCGGCATGAACTGGGGCGGTATCTCGACTGATCCGGTACACGGTTTCATCTTCGTCAACGACATGCGTCTGGGCCTGTGGATCCAGATGGTGCCACAGCAGAAAGATGCCACCACCTCTTCCGGCGGCGAAGCGCTAAACACCGGCATGGGCGCGGTACCGCTCAAAGGCACCCCGTATGCCGTGAACAAGAATCGATTTCTGTCTGTCGCCGGTATCCCTTGCCAGGCACCGCCCTTTGGCACACTGACCGCGATCGACATGAAAACCCGGAAAGTCGCGTGGCAAGTGCCGGTTGGCACCGTCCAGGACACTGGCCCGCTGGGTATCAAGATGCATTTGGCCTTGCCGATCGGCATGCCGACGCTGGGCGGTACACTCTCCACTCAAGGCGGTTTGGTATTCATCGCCGGGACACAGGACTACTACCTGCGCGCTTTCAACTCCGCCAACGGAGAAGAGGCCTGGAAAGCCCGGCTGCCCGTGGGCAGCCAAGGTGGCCCGATGACGTTTGTGTCGCCGAAAACAGGCAAGCAGTACATTGTCATCACCGCGGGTGGTGCGCGCCAGTCAGCCGATCGCGGCGATTATGTGATCGCTTACGCGCTGCCTGAGAGCAAGTAAACCAGTAACACCTGAAAGCCGCTGCCGCCATGTGAGAGCGGCAGCGGTTTTTTGTTGGCTGCACGCTTGTCTCGTTGAAATCACTGGCTCGGCGCGAAGCGGGTTCAAAAATCGAAGAACACCGTTTCACCCTCCCCCTGAATACGTATGTCGAAACGATAAGCCGCCTTGCCATCCACCTCGCAACGCTGCGCTATCAGCGTTTCGCGACGCAGCGGTTGCTCAATCAGATTAAGCACCGGGCACTTCGCGTTGGCTTGTGGCTCATCGGCAAAGTACAGCCGGGTTTGCAGGTGAATATTGATCCCGCGAGCAAACAGCGACACATTGATGTGCGGTGCCATCGGCACTCCGGCGGCATTCTTCACCACGCCAGGCTTGATGGTGTTCAGCGTCCACTCCCCTGCATCGAAGGTGGTGGCGGTTCGGCCGAAGCTGTTGAAGGTTTTTTCCGAGTCGAAGACCGGGTCGTAAACACCTTCATGATTGGCCTGCCAAAACTCCAGAAACGAGTCTCGTACCAGGTGACCGTTGCCGTCATAGACATGACCGACCAGCAGAATCTGTTCGCCCTCGGCACCCGACTTGGCCATCTGATTCCAGATTTCCTCTGGCCGTGTCGGATTGCCGGCAGCCGCCAGAGCCAGGCCGATATGTACGTAAGGGCCGGCCGTTTGCGAAGGAGTTTCGGGTAGCAGTTCGATAGGCATGGACGGACACCTCAGCAGTTTTCGAAGTGGGTCTTGCGCTGGCCGCGCAACACGATGTCGAAGCGATAGGCCAGGCAATCCATAGGATTGGCATTACCCATGTCGAACCGGGCGATCAGGCTCTGTACCGCCTCAGGATTGGCGATCGACTTGACGATCGGGCACATCGGGATCAGCGGATCACCTTCGAAATACAGCTGGGTGATCAGGCGCGTGGCGATCGATGGCCCGCTGATGGAAAAGTGAATATGCGCCGGTCGCCAGTCATTCGGACCGTTGCGCCAAGGATACGGGCCGGGTTTCACGGTGCGGAAGCTGTAATAGCCATCGCGGTCGGTCAGAGCCCGGCCGACACCGCCGAAATTCGGGTCCAGTGGTGCCAGGTAGCGATCATTCTTGTGCCGGTAGCGACCGCCAGCATTGGCCTGCCACATTTCCACCAGGGTATGCGGGATTGGCTTGCCATACTGATCACAGACCCGGCCGGAAACGATGATCCTCTCTCCCACCGGCAACCCACCATTATTGAAGTTGAGTAGCAGGTCATTATCGAACCGACCCATCTTCAGGTGAGAGAAATCCGGGCCGCTGGTTTCGCTGGCCGACTGGGGAATGCTCACCAAGGCTTTGCGTGGAGAACGGGCGACAGAGGTTTTGTAATCAGGGGTCAGGGCTTTGGGGTGCCAATTACGGTCTCGAATGACGAAGCGACTGCTGTCTGCATCAGACATGTCGATCTCCTGTTGTTTGATTTATGGAGGGGGTGCCTCGCAGTTTCAAACAACAGACCGACGGTGAATATTGAAAAGTCGCTATCAAAACATAACCAAACAGTTATGGATAAAGTCCTTCGCGATACGCCTGTCCGACCTCGCGCAACACTTCGACACACCACTGTGCCGCCAGCGATAACGGCAGGCTGGCGTTACTGGAAATCCCCACCGAACCACCCGGTTCGCGCTGCCCCAGATTGATTTCGACCAGTTCGCCACTTGCCAGATCCAGGCGCACTGCATCCAGCGGCGCGATCCAGATCGCCTCGCTGGACAACACATAACGGCGGCTCAGGGTCACGGACAAAGTTTCCAGACGCTGCCGCGACTGGCTGATGCCGCATTGCACGAACAGGCTATCGGCAAACTTGCGAATCGTCGTTCCTGCCAGCGGCAACACCAGCGGGAAATTTTCCACGGCGCCACGCTCCAGCGGCTCAGCCAGCAAGACATGACCGGGGCGCACCACCAAGGTCATGGATTCGCTGTACAGATGCTCGAAGGTCAGCCCTTGAATTTCCGGACTGTCGGTCATACGACCGACCACCAGATCGACATCGCCCACCCGCAACTGCGACAACAAATACGCGCTCGGCCCGGTCACCACACTCACCATCAGCGCTGAATGGCGCTCGTGCAAACGCCGCACAACCTCAGGTACCAGCAAGCTTTCCACCGTCGACAACACCCCGAGTCGCACCCTGCCCGACGCATATTCGCCACCACGCAAGGTATTCACCCCATCACGCAGCGCCTGCACCGAAGGCCCGGCATAACGCAAAAAGGCGACCCCGGCCTCGGTGAGGCTCACGCCACTTTTACTGCGCATAAACAGGCTTGTCGCCAGCAGTGCCTCCAGCTCCTTGAGCGTCTTCGACATCGCTGGCTGACTCACTGCCAAGATATCCGCCGCCCGCGCCAGGCTGCCCTGACGAGCCATTTCAAGAAAGCACACGAGATGACGGAATTTGATGCGGGTGTCGATGTTCACTGCAGAGCCCCGTGAAGTTGTCTCGACGGCGCCGAAACGTTTGCAGGCGATCTTAGCGTGCACTCAATTTGCTGGCGACCGGACTGGCGCATCGGCCAGGAGCCTTTTGCGAAGCGCATGTGGACTGCTGCGGCAGATGCGCGCAGTAAGGGCGGAATCAAATTTATAACCGACCTCGCTTTCTGAGAATGAACCAATACTAGACGATATAGTCTAGTAATCCGCGTAATGAGTATTAAACCCCACCCCTCCTCCGATCTGAACGAGATGCCCCGTTTGCCTGAATATTTGGAACCGATTCCCAAATGGGAACCGCATGAACGTCCGTCCATGCCAGGATCGCCATCGACGCCGTCGCACAGCCCGCCATTGCGCGTGGCGTTTGCGTTGGTTGCAGTCCTGTTAGGCATCACTGGCGGGCTAGGAAACGCGCTGATCAGTGCAAACCTGGCCAACGTTCAAGGACACCTGGGACTCACACCGAGCGAAGGCGCGTGGCTGCCCGCCGCCTACTTGATGGTGAATATTTCAACGTCGCTGGTGCTGATCAAGTTTCGTCAACAGTACGGGCTGCGTCGATTCGCCGAAATAGGTCTGTCGATCTACGTCTTGCTGACGGTCGCTCATGTCTTTGTCGAAGGCTTCGCAATGGCGGTGTTTGTAAGAGCAGCTAGCGGCTTTGCCGGCGCGACGGTGAGCACGCTGGCCGTTCTCTACATGCTCCAGGCTTTCAAAAAAGCAGACATGGGCCGTGCTCTGGTGCTGGGAATTGGTATTTCGCAACTGGCGACGCCGTTGGCATGGCTTCTTTCCCCGGCGCTGCTGGACTTGGGCGAGTGGCATCGACTGTACGTCTTCGAAGCAGGCCTGGCACTGTGCAGTCTCGCCGCCGTCGTCGTTCTCAAACTGCCTCCGGGAGAGCGGATCAAAATCTTTGAATCGCTGGACTTCGTAACCTTCGCGCTACTTGCT